>Ga0256837_1000075_pt1 | contig 90826 bp, 98 predicted proteins | sample 4562384metaG_FD_185976 | JGI IMG/M metagenome (GOLD analysis project Ga0256837, IMG submission 185976) | Hydrothermal vent microbial communities from Guaymas Basin, Mexico - 4561-384 | ecosystem: Environmental > Aquatic > Marine > Hydrothermal vents | place: Mexico: Guaymas Basin | collected...
TATTTTTTCTAAATTTTCTTTTTTTAATAATAAAAAATCAAAATCACTTCCACTTCTAACTAACTTACATCCAAATTTTTCTAAATCATTCAAATATTTCATCAATTTCATCTTTTAAATAATTTTTCATTATGTTTTTTGCTCTAATCAATTTTTTTTTCTCAAAAAAATTAAATATTACTTGAAATTTTTCTATATTTTCAGAATAAAAGTTTGGATAATATTTTTTAATATAAAAAATAAATTTTAAAACATCAGCTTCATACTCTAAATCTTTTAATAAATCATTGTATCTATACTCAAAATCTATAAAATAAATCTCTTTATTATTATCTATTAATATATTACCTGGATGAAAATCTCCATGATAATTATTTGAATTAATTAATTTTTCAATACTTAAAATAAAGTAATCAAAGAAATCATCTTCTTCAATTAAACTCTCTAAGCTAACTCCTTCAATTCTAGGCATTATTAAAATATTATTTTCTAATTTACAAACAGATTTTTTATTAAAATACTTAAATTTTTCTTTTTCTTCTCCCAAGGAATTTAAAACTAAAAAACCTCTTTTTGCAATTTCTTTTTTAATTTCTTCTTCTCTATTTTTCATTCTTACTTTCATAACCTCTTCTTTTTTAACAAATACAATTCCACATCCACCTGTAAAAACATCATTAGAAATAATAATCTCTTTTAAAAAATAAGGATATTTCAAAATCGCTAATATTTTATGTTTTAGTCTTTTTATATCCATACCATGCAAGCCTTATCCAATGTATTTGATTTAACATTATAAGCCAAATCCAAACATAAAAAAATAGATTAATTTTAAATAAAACATATATAAGTCCAGTAAAAATAAGCCATTGATTTTCCCATGATTTAGATATTATTAAAAAATTTTTTATTTTTTCTTTAAAAGATTCTCCTATTATTCCAAAATAAATATGTCCATGTTTTGCTTCTTCAAGCTCATTTTTACATCCTTTAAAATGTATATAAAATGTTTTTTCTAAATTTACACTAAATCCAATTATTCCCCAAAAAATAAAATATATCCATTCATTACTAATTTTATATGAAATATAAGCAAATAAAAGACCTAATAATCCCCACACTGGTGAAATAATCGCATCAAAAAAAATTTCAAGCCAAACTCCTAGCTTACTTTTTAAATTCTTATATCTTGCCAAATCCCCATCAACACTATCTAAAAGTTCATAAAATTGAAACAAAACAAATCCCAATATATACCAATAATCAAGTCTTAAAAAAAGATAAAAAGAAATTAAAACTAAAACATTTCTAAAAATAGTTATTTGATTTGGAGTAATATTTGTTTTAAATAAAAATCTTTTAACTAATATTATTGAAATTTTTCGAAATTGTTGATGAATAAAAGTTTCTCCTAAATTTTTCATTTCCTTACCTCTAATATTAATCCATTAAAATCACTTAAAGCTAATTTAAGTGTTTTTATGGCAACTTCTTTTGGATTTAATAATGTTTTTGGTTCTTCATATCCAAAATTTTTTATCCTCATAGGAGTTAATGTCCTCTCAGGTGAAACACAATTTACTCTAATACCATCATTTTCCCATTCCTGAGCCAAAGCCTGAGTAAAATTTACAACAGCCGCTTTAGCGGAAGAATAAATTGAATAATTTGCTCTTCCTTTTGTATAAGAAGAAGAAGAAAAAGTAATAAATGATCCTTTTTTATTTGTTAAATAAAATTTTACTTCCTTTGCTACATTTATAACTCCTAAATAATTAATATTAATTTGTCTATAAATTTCTTCATAAGATAATAAATCCAAAGGTTTTTTAATCAATTCACCCGCTGTAACAACTACAATATCCAAATCTAAATTTAAATCTTGCAAAAACTTTTTGAGAGAATTTACATCTGTAATATCCACTCCTTGTTTTCTACTAACACCTATTACATTAGCTTCATATCTTTTTGCAATATTTACTATTTCTTTTCCAATACCACTAGAAGCTCCAAAAATTAATATATTTTTGTCTTTTAATAACTCTAATTGAATTTCGTCTAAATTTACATCTTCAATTCCCATTTGGATAAATTTTTCAGCAATATACAAATCTATCGGATAGGTAATTTTAATATTTTTTTCATCTCCTCTAACTACAAAAATATTTTCATTTAACATTTTTTTGACAACTCCACAATCACAGGTAAAATTATATATCTTTTTTTCTAAAGCTAAATCATAAGCTTTTTTTAATGTTTTATATTTAAAAGCCTGAGGCGTTTGGCCTCTTTTTAAAAATTCTCTATTTGGAATGTTTTTTATTGTCCAATCTTTATTAATTTCAATAATAGTATCAGTTGCATCTATTGCAGTATCTATTGCATTATATTTATTTAAATAACTAATACAATCAATAATAATTCTATCCGTTACAAACGGTCTAACTCCATCATGAATTATTAAATTGTCGTTTTCTTTAACATTTTCTAAAGCTTTTAAAGCAAAAAGAGTAGACTCAAATCTACTTTTACCTCCATATATAATTTTTCCCACTTTTTTATAATTATTTTTTCTAACTATTTGCCACATTTCATTTTCTAATAAAGGATTAATTACTATTATTATTTCATCAATAAGCTTATTCTTCTCAAATACATCTATTGTATATTCAATAACTCTTTTTCCTGCAAGTTTTGCAAACTGTTTTGGTATTTCAGTTTCAAATCTCTCCCCTTTTCCCCCTGCTAAAATTATCCCAATATTTTTCATTTTACCCCTTCAATAAAATAATATCTATTTACAAACTTTTTACCACTTCCTTCAATCACATCTATGCTATTCACTTCAAATCCCGCTCTTTTTAAATTATCAATCCATTCATTTTTAAAATACCACTTTTCTCTAAAAGGAGAATCAAAAGGATACATCCACTTTCCTTTTAATTCCAAAATAGGTTTTAACAATCCAAGAAATGAATATGGATTTCTTTCACCTATTACAATTTTACCTTTATTTTTTAATACCCTGTAAATTTCTTTTAAAGCAACATCCAAATAAGTATGCTGTAACACTTCAAAAACCATAACAATATCAAACTCTTTATCTCCAAAAGGCAAATTATAAATACTCCCTTTTTTAATTGTCTCATTACTAAAAACAGGGTCAACTCCTACAAATTCTATCAAAGGATACTCTTTTTTTAATTCGTTTATAATTACGCCTTTTCCACAGCCTACATCCAAAATTTTCAGTTTTTTATCTTTTGAAAGAATTTTTTTTAGTTTTCCTATATATTTTTTGTCCATAAAACTTAATTCATCCGTTACCACACTGCTTGAAATATTAAAAGCACTCCCTACAAAACTTTCCTGTTCTTTTACCTTTGATAATTTTAATTTTTCATACAAAAGCATACTGTCAATAAAAAACTTATTATTCCAATTTACAAAATCAAAACTTCCATATTTTCCCCAAAAAGGGATACTCGCACTAAACCCGCCTCTCATAACTGAATTTTTTAATTGTTTAGCTTTTAAATAAAAAAGGGTATTAACAGCACACTTTTTATAATTTTCATCTTTTGTAATATCATAAATTCTAAGAGCAACCCCAGCCCACTGAGCAAGCCCTGTTATGCATCTGTCATTATTTACACACTCAAACTTTTCATTATATTGAGAACATAAAATTAAATCACTTTTTAAATTAATTTTTCTAAATTTTTTACTGTTTTTTAAAATTGCTTTTAGAACTTCCTCATCTTTTGTAATCTCATATACATCTAAAAGCCCTTCAAGCACATACATAAGAGTATGTAAAAAAGCAGGAACATTTTTCAAAAACGAACTATATTTAAAAAATCCATTTTCTATTTGATTATTTAACACCCACTTAATATTTTTTAGAGCCGCATTTTCTAACTCTTTATCGTTTAAAATTTTAGCACTTTTTAACATTGCAGCGGCTACTCTTGAATAATAAGTATGTTTTTCTTGATTATAAGCAAACTTCTCCCAACTTCCATCATCTTCTTGAACTTCTTTTAGCCAATATGCCGCTTTTTTTAATGCATTTAAATATCTCTCATTTTTTGTATATTCATACAAATAATTAAGTCCTATAAGACACTGACCCGTATCAAACACAAAAGGCTTAAATGTATCAATCTCACTAAAACTGCCATCACTGTTTTGAATACTTAATAAAAACTCTCCGGCTTTTAGTGCAGAATTTATAAATTTCTCTTCACTTAAATACTCTCCTAAATTTATCAAACTTGGAATTATATAGCCTGTCGTTTCTATATAACTTTTATCCCTTCTGCTAATAAAAGAAAATTTCCTACTATATCCCCCATCACTATTTTGCATATATAAAAGCCATTCACCTGCTAATTTTAAATGAAATTTATTATTCTCAATTCTTTCATCAAAAATAGAATAAATTGCTTCTTTTAACACAAACGGATATTTTAAAGAATATAAAAGACCATAAATTTTATAAAGAATCTGTTTCATAAACATCCTTTAAAAACTCAACAATCCTCTCACTTGCTTTTCCATCCCCATAAGGATTTTTACATTTACTCATTTTTTTATACTCATTTTCATCATCTAAAAGTTTTTCAACTTCTTTAACTATTTTTCTCTTATCTGTCCCTACCAATCTCAAACATCCGGCTTCAATTCCTTCGGGTCTTTCGGTAGTATCCCTCATTACCAGAACCGGTTTCTTAAGAGAAGGGGCTTCTTCCTGCACTCCTCCGCTATCGGTTAAAATCAAATAACTTTTACTCATTAAATATACGAACTCCAAATAGTTCAAAGGTTCAATTAGCTTTATATTTTCAATACCATTTAAAATTTTATTTACCGGTTCTCTAACATTCGGATTTAGATGAACGGGATATACGATATTTATATCTTTATGTTTTAAAGCAATCTCCTTTAAAGCTTCACAAATATTTAAAAAGCCCTGCCCAAAATTTTCTCTTCTATGCCCCGTTACCAAAATAAATTTAGAATCAAAAGAAAAATTTAAACGCTTTAAAATTTTATCTTTTAACTTACTATCATTTTCAATTTTTTTAATTACCCAAAATAGAGAATCAATTACCGTATTGCCTGTTACAATAATATTCTTTTCATTCAATCCTTCTTTTATTAAATTTTCTTTCGCTTTTAAAGTAGGAGCGAAATGATATTTCGCTAAAATGGAAGTCATTTTTCTATTAGCTTCTTCGGGATAAGGTGAATAAATATTACCGCTTCTAAGCCCAGCTTCTATATGAGCTATATCAATTTTTTTATAAAATGCTGCTAAACTCGCACTAAAAGTAGTAGTGGTATCTCCGTGAACCATTACTAAATTGGGTTTAAAATCATCTAATACATTTTTTAAACCCAATAAAATATTTGAAGTAATATCATAAAGGTCTTGATTTTTTTTCATAATATCTAAATCATAATCTGGATTTATTTCAAAAATCTTAAGCACTTCATCAAGCATTTCCCTATGCTGAGCTGTAACACATACTTTCACGTTAAAAACATCAGCTTCTTTTAACTTCTTAATAACCGGTGCCATTTTTATAGCCTCCGGTCTGGTACCAAAAATAAATAATATCTTTTTCACTTTTCAACCTTTCCTATACTCATCATAATCTCCCATCAACAATAGACTTATCAAAAAAGCTTTTAATATCATAAACAGCTATATCTTTTTCCTTTTTTGCTTTTTTCAAATCCACTTCCAAATCTTTAAACTCTTTATGAGCCACTGCCAACACCATTCCGTCATACTTTTTAAATTCTTTTATATCTTTTAACAATTCAAACCCGTATTCCCTTTTTACTTCCTCTTTATCCGCCCAAGGGTCATATACATCAACATCACATCCAAACTCTTCAAGCTCTCTTACAACGTCTATAACCCTGCTGTTTCTAATATCCGGACAATTCTCTTTAAAAGTAATTCCAAGTACTAATACTTTACTTCCTTTTATTGTGTGTCCTTTTTGTATCATAAGCTTTACAAGTTTATTTGCCACAAATATCCCCATATTATCGTTTATTCTTCTACCACTTAATATTACTTCCGGATAATATCCTACTTCTTGAGCTTTGTATGTCAAATAATAAGGATCAACTCCTATGCAGTGTCCTCCCACAAGCCCCGGAGTAAACTTTAAAAAATTCCACTTAGTCCCTGCTGCTTCAAGCACTTCTTTTGTGTCTATACCTAATCTATCAAATATCAAAGCAAGTTCATTTACAAATGAAATATTTACATCCCTTTGAGTATTTTCTATTACTTTCGCAGCTTCTGCCACTTTAATTGATGGTGCTAAATGAGTTCCTGCTTCAATTATACTTGCATACATCTCATCAATTTCTTTTGCAATCTCTGGAGTACTTCCTGATGTTACTTTTAATATTTTCTTAACTGTATGTTCTTTATCTCCCGGATTTATTCTCTCCGGCGAATACCCTACAAAAAAGTCCTCATTAAATTTAAGCCCTGATTCTTTTTCAAGAATCGGCACACAAACTTCTTCCGTACATCCCGGATATACAGTACTCTCATATATTACTATATCACCTTTTTTTAATATCTTACCTATTGATTCGCTAGCTTTTTTTAAAGGTGTTAAGTCTGGGTTTTTATTCTTATCTATTGGAGTTGGAACTGTAACTATATATACATTTGCATCTTTTATATCTTCTAATTTATCTGTAAATTTTATTCCTCTACTAATTGCTTCTTTTAACTCCTCTTCTTCCACTTCTAATGTTCTGTCATTTCCTTTATTTAATTCATCTATTCTCCATCTCGCTATATCAAAACCTATAACAGGATATTTCTCACTAAATGCTACTGCCAATGGTAACCCTACATATCCTAATCCTATTATCGCTATTTTCTTATTTAAATCCACAATATCTTCCTTTTTACAAAGCATTACTTCACTTCAATCTTATCTTTAATTTTTTCAAACCCATACCTTACCCTCAAAAACACAGGAAATCTAGGTATTTGGTTTTTTGTCAAAGAATAATACTTAAAAGTTATAATATCTCTTATTTTAGGAGGATTTTTTCTCTCTTTAAGTGATAAACCGCTTCCTATTTTTATAATTTTACCATTTTTTAATTTACACTTAATTGCTCCTATCAATCCCTCAAATTTACCTTTTCCATCAGTATATCCGACTACCTCGCATTCATCGTCTAAAAAAGGCTTTAATTTAAGTATTTTACTGCTTCTTCTTCTCTCATATCCTGCATTTGGATCTCTAATTACAACTCCTTCGCCTCCGTTTTTAACCACCTCATCAAAAAATTTTTTTAAATGCTCTTTTGATTTTATTTTAATTTGAGGGATTATTCTTATTACATCATTTGTATAAGGTTTAAGTGTAGATAATCTCTCAAACAAATTCCCTTTTGCATTTGGCACGTCAAATATGTAATGTTTGATTTTTTTCCAACCATTACCCGGAGTTTTATCTAATACAATCGAAGAGATATTCTCAAAATCCCCTCTTTTGGTCCATAATTCTCCATCAATTGCAAAAGGAGGATATTTTGCCAAAAACCACTTAGGAGCATTTATAATTTTACCTCTCCTACTCCATAAGTGTTTTCCATCCCAATAAGCTCTAATCCCATCAAGTTTTTCACTCATTACCCATCCGATAATATTTTGGTCTCTATAAACTTTTAGAAGCATTACGTTAGGAGAAGCAAAAAGAAAAGAAACAAATATTACTAAAAATCTCATGTATTACCTTTTACATTTTTTAATTTTTCATTTCTTAAATTACCCATTTTTAATTTTATAAAACTCCATATACCACTTTATAAATTCTTTCATACCCTCTTTTACATCTACTTTTGGACTATATCCAAGTTCTTTTTCAAGTGCAGTAGTATCTGCATATGTACTTGGCACATCTCCAGGTTGCATTGGAAGAAAGTTTTTTTTAGCTTCTTTACCAAGAATTTCTTCTATCGCTTCTATAAAATCCATAAGTCTTACAGGTTTTCCTCTTCCTATATTATAAACTTTATAAGGAGCTACACTCTCACTAGCCTTTCCATCCCAGTTTGGATTACTTTTTGGTGGGTTATCTATTACTCTAATTACTCCTTCAATAATATCATCAATATAAGTAAAATCCCTACTCATATCTCCATAATTATATATATCTATCGCTTCATCGTTTAAAATTTTTTTAACAAACTTAAAATAAGCCATATCGGGTCTACCCCAAGGACCATACACCGTAAAAAATCTAAGCCCCGTTGTAGGAATATTATAAAGATACGAATATGTATGACTCATAAGTTCATTTGATTTTTTCGTAGCGGCGTAAAGACTTATCGGATGGTCTACGTTATCATCTGTTGCAAATGGTTGTTTTTTATTTAGTCCATAAACACTACTGCTACTTGCATACACCAAATGCTCAGTTCCGAAGTATCTTACAGCTTCAAGTATATTAATATGACCTACTATATTTGAATCTATATAAGCATACGGATTTTCAATAGAATATCTAACTCCAGCTTGAGCTCCAAGATGACATACTTTATCAAATTTCTCTTGTTTAAACAGTTTATCAATATTTTTTTTATCTTCAAGATTAAGTTTTATAAATGTATAATTTGGATATTTTGTGCTTTGAATCGCTTTAGCATATTCTATTTTTTCTTTTTTAATTCCAGCATCTTTAAGTCTTCCATACTTTAAATTTACATCATAATAATCATTTATACTATCAATCCCTACTATCTCATCACCTCTTTTAACTAGTTCATTTACCAAATGATACCCAACAAACCCGGCAGACCCCGTCACAAGAATTTTCATTCTTTTAAACCTTTAATATTTTTGATATTATACCAATTAAAAAACAAACATCTTTTATACTCAATAAGCTCCTTTTCTAGAAAAAATAATATAAACGGTCTTTATCAAAATCATAAAATCTAATTCAAAAGACCAGTTTTTTATATACCATACATCTAAGACAACTCTTTCATAAAACGGCAATTCATTTCTACCACTAACTTGCCAAAGTCCCGTAATTCCTGGTTTAACTTGTTTATAATATTCAAAATACTTACCCATACAATTTATCTCATCCGGCAAATAAGGCCTCGGGCCAATTATTGCCATTTCTCCTTTCAAAACATTAAAAAGTTGAGGGAGTTCATCAAGGGAAGTTCTCCTTAAAAATTTTCCTAATTTAGTTACTCTAGGATCATTTTTTAGTTTTTTATATTTATCCCATTCTTTCTTAGCATCCGGATTATCTTTTAAATATCTTTCTAAAACCTCACTTGCATTATCAACCATTGTTTTAAATTTATAGAGCTTAAAAATTTTACCATCTTTTCCAACTCTTTCTTGAATAAAAAAAGGAGTTTCTTTTAATACAAATTTCATAGACACATATATAAATAAAAACAACGGAGAACTTAAAATAAAAATAATAATCCCTAAAAAATAATCCAAAAAATTCTTAACTCCTTTATAAAAAGGATTCAAAAGATTATTTTTAATATTAAACAGCACTTCTTTGTTATTAAAAGAAGATAATACTCCTACGTTAAAAAATGAAAACCCCTTAAAAGGAAATATATAAATATCGCTTATTTTCGGTTGAAGCATATTTATCATATAAGTAAGTTTGCTAAATTTTATATTATCAAGAGAAATAACAAGTTTTTCTACATTATATCTATCAATATACCTATCTATTTCCCCTAAAACATTTTTATTTATATCTGAAACTTTTATTCTTTTTACTATTCTAAATCCCATAACATTCTCGTTTCCAAACCAGCTTTCAATATTCTTTTTTCCGTTTTTATCATATATCGCAATAGCATTTTTAAGCAAAAAAGAAAGCTTTAATTTTTGCAAAAAAATTTTTTTACAAAAATAAACCCATATAGGCAAAAAAAACATATTCAATATAAAAAAATAAAAAAAACTTTCAATTTCTGTTTTTTTAAAAAAAAATAAAACAATAAAAGAAACTAAAAAAACTAAAAAATTAACTTTTTCTATTAAGTAAATTTCAGAAAAAGTATCAAGTCTTATATAAATTCTTTCAAAAACACCAATAAAAAGAAATAAAAAAATTATCCAAAAATAATGAAATGTATTAAAAACAATAATATAAGACAAACTAAGGCCAAAAAAATAAACCAACAATTTAAAAATAAAATAATTCATTTTACACTTTCTACAAACTCTTTAATTTCTCTCTCAAATCTATCTCTGCTAAATCTCTCAGCCCATTTTCTTATGTAATTATAATTAAATTCTTTTAATTCAAATTCTTTAACAGCTTTATTTATGCTCTCAACACTTTGATTATCAAAAAATACTCCTGTTTTTTCATTCACACTCTCAGCAGTTCCTCCTTTATTTAAGGCAATCACAGGCGTTCCACAAGCCTGAGCTTCAACAGGAGTTATTCCAAAGTCTTCCAGGGCTGCAAACACAAAAGCTTTTGCTTTTTGAATAATTTTAATAGCCTCATCCTCTTCTAAATATCCCATTAACTCAATATTGTTTTTTGCTATTTTTTTAACATTTTCAAACTCTTCCCCATCTCCTATAACTATTAGTTTTTTGCCGTTTTCATTAAAGGCTTTTACAATCAAATCTACTCTTTTATACCCTACAAGCCTTGACATTGTTACGTAATAATCCTCTTTTTTAGTACATAAAGTAAATTTATCCACATCAACGGGAGGATAGATAACAACACTATCTCTTTTATAAACTTTTTTAATTCTTTTTTGAATAAACTTTGAATTTGCTATAAAATAATCAACTCTCCCAGCCCCCACATAATCCCAAATTCTTATTTTATGCAAAAAATATTTAACAATCTGCCTTTTAGGAAATGATAAATTATTTGTATAGTCTAAAAACATATCCCACGCATATCTCATAGGAGTGTGACAATAGCATATATGAAGCTGTTCTGAGTGTGTTAAAACATTTTTAGCCACAGAATGAGAAGAAGAAAGTATCAAATCATACTCCCTTAAATCAAAATTCTCCACTGCATAAGGAAAAAGAGGCAAATAATTTCTAAATTTTTCTTTAAAAGGCAAATTTTGAATAAAAGAGGTTTTTGCTTTTTTCCCTTTTAAAATAATATTTCTCTCTTTTTCATTTAAAAAATCAACCAAACTAAATACATCACTATCAGGATATAAATTAGTAAAACTCTCTATACATTTCTCAGCCCCAGCATAAGTTGTAAGCCAATCAGATACAATTGCTGTTTGCATCACTTTAACTTAAATTTTTTATAAAATTTTTCTTTTGCCAAAGACAGCATATATTTATCTCCTTCACTATCTCCATAAGCATAAATATCATTATATTCTTCCAGATTATATTTTTCTAAAATTTTTAATACTTTTTCTCTTCCGTAACAATTATTACCTTTAAATTTACCGGTTATTATTTTATCTTTAATTTCTAATTCTGTAGAAATTAATTCAAAATCGTTTTTATTGCACCAAGGCTCTAACCAACATTTCAAAGAAGCAGAAACAATTACTATTTTAAAACCTAACTTTTTTAATTTATTCAATTCTTCCTTTGCATCTTTTCTAACAATTTTATCAATTCTATTTAATGAATAATCTGTCGCCTTTTGTCTAAAAAAATCTATCGAAGTATTTTTAAATAAAATAGTAAAAATTTTTTCTTTTGCAATAGAATTGTTAATCAATTTTAATTTATAACCAAGCAATACAGGTAAAGCTTTAACTATTTTATAAAAAAATTCTATTTTTCTATCCTTAAAATAAAAAAAACAAAAATCATACAAACTATCTTTATAAGTTATAGTTCCATCAAAATCAAAAAATGCAATTTTTTTCAAATACTTAACCTTTTAAAAATTTTTTCTGGAATATGTATAATTACACACATAATCCATTTCCATATCCACTTAGTATATAAAATATCTTTACCCTTCTGTTGAGCTCTAAAAATATCTTTTGCAACTTCTTCAGGCAAAGCAGTTAAATTTTTTGGTAATTCTAAATCCTTAGTCATTTTAGTTGCAACAAATCCAGGTTTAACAGTAAGAACATGTACATTTGAATTAAAAAGTCTATTTCTAAGACCTGATAAATAAGTAGTAAAACCACTTTTAGCAGAGCCATAAATATAATTACTTTTTCTCCCTCTATCTCCTGCCACCGAACTAATACCTATAATAAATCCCTTTTTTCTTTTTTCAAAATCATTTGCAATAATATTTAAAATACTAACTATTCCCGTATAATTAGTATCAATTATTTTTTTACACTCTTTAAAATCTTTTTCTGCTTTTTTTTGTTCTCCCAAATATCCAATTGCAGAAATCACACCTATAGGCTTTTTAGGCAAAGAATTATAAAAATTTTCATGTTGTTCAAAATCCAATACATCAAATTTAAATATTTCCACCTTAACTTTATTTCTAATTTCAATATCCTTTGTAATTTTTTTCAAATTATTAATATTTCTTGAAGCAAGATATAAATTATACCCATTTTTAGCATATTCTCTTGCAATTTCTATAGCAATATCACTATTAGCTCCCAATATTAAAACATACTCATCTCTCATATTTGCACCCTCCTAGATTGTAAAGAATTAAATTTTATATCCATTCCGTTTTCTTTTCTAAATCTTCTGAATTTATCAATATTAGGATATCCTTTTTCAAACACTTCTTTTGAAACTCTAACATCCTTTGTTAAATAAATACGCCCTCCATATTTTAAAACAATTTTATCAAGCTTATTTAATAACTCAAACACTTTATTACTTATTTTAAAATCTAAAGCCAAACTATACCCTTCCAAAGGAAAGGATAACCAATTTTCATTTTCTTTTCCATATAATTTTAAAACAGCAAGAAATGAACCTTCCCCACTTTTTGAAATTTCCATTAAAATTTCTTCCAAACCATCATAACTTTTCTCTTTAGGCAAAATAAACTGATATTGAGTAAAACCGTTTTTACCATAAATTCTATTCCAATTATAAATAGCGTCTAAAGGATAAAAAAATGTATCTATATCTACCTTTTGTTGAGTTATTTCATCTTTTATTCTATTATAATATAGATAATTAAAAGCTCTAACCGATAACGAATTTAAACTAAAAGAAGGAAAAGTAAAAGGTATATTCAACTTCTTAGGTTCTTTATATAACAAATCCCCATCATCAGCAAAATCCCCTACCATTAACAAACATCTACCTATATTTTCTTTTTTTGCCAAACAATCAATCCAAGCTACAGAATAAGGATAATCTTTATATTTTTCAAATGCTTCAAAAGTTTCCCTTAAATTTTTCGTTTTTATAGTAATTTGATTAATATTTTTGGAATTAATTCTTTTAAGTTTTATTTTAGCATCTAAAATTACACCGGTTAATCCCATTCCTCCACATGTAGCTTTCCATAAATCCGGATAAGATTCTTTTGTACAATTAATAATTTCTCCATCTGGAAGCATTATTCTAAATTCTTCTACAAATTCACTAAAGCAACCCACTTTATGATGATTTTTACCATGAACATCTGAAGCAATTGCTCCACCTATCGTAATTAATTTAGTTCCAGGAGTAACCTCTAAAAACCATCCTCTCGATACAAAATATTCTAAAATTTCCGAAAGCAAAACACCAGCTTCAACATGTAAAATTCCCCTATTTTCATCAAAATTTAAAAAATAATTATGCTTTTTCATATAAATGATATTTTCACTTAAAGCACTATCACCATAACTCCTACCATTCCCATATGGGATTAATTTATTATACTTTTCTATAATTAATCTTAGCTCTTCTTCATTATAAAAATCAAACACTTTACTATTAATTTTCGGATACATTCCCCAACTTAATAAATTCATCTTTCTTCCTTTTTAATAAAAACAAATTTTTTATCTAAATTATATTTTACAACATATCCAATACTAAGACCTATAATAGCCCCTATATATTGAGAATAAGGAACATCAATAAAATAATAAAAAAACATCTCTACTCCCCAAAATATAAGAGTAGTAAAAATACCCATAAAAGAATATAAAGTAAATTTTTTTAAATCTTCTTTCCTATTTTCGACTTTATGATAAAAAATAAATTTTTTATCTAAAATATATTTTACTATTAATCCAACTACAGTACCAATAGCCATAGCTATATATAAAGCTCCATAACCTGAATATATATAAAAACTAATATATTGAAATAATAAATTGCATATTGTAGAAACTAATGCAAAAAAACCATATTTAAAAACCAACTTTTTCAATATAAACTCCAAATAAAATACATTATCCATCCTAAAATCACTAATTGAATAAATCTATCCTTTAAAACAATTTTTGTAGGTGAGCCACTATCTTCATATACAAAACTTATCTGTAAATATCTTAAAATACCTAAAATAACAAAAATTGAACTAATATACAAATAATCATTATGAAATTTTTCAATTATCTCTTTTGAGGTAGAATACATTATATAAGCAACTATTACAACAGAAGCCATAATAGCCATAGCAATATTTAAAAAGTCAATATTGTATCCGTCTATTACCTTTCTCATTTTTTTACCTGTTCTATTAAAAATCAAAACATCATCTCTTCTCTTAGCTAAAGCTAAAAATAAAGCCAACAAAAATGTCATTAAAACTATCCACATAGATAAATTAACATTCGCAACAAATGCTCCTACAAAAAGTCTTAAGACAAATCCAATAGCTATAATGCTTACATCAATAATAGGAACATGCTTTAAATAATAACTATATCCAATATTCAAAAATACATAAAATAATAACACCATCAAAGCCTTAAAAGATACTAAACTCATTATTCCTATTCCAAAGATAAACAATATCATCATAATAACAACAGCTTCTATTTTAGAAATCTCTCCAGAAGCCAATGGTCTATATTTTTTCTTAGGATGTTTTTTATCTTCTTCAATATCAAAGTAATCATTTAAAATATAAATTGCACTTGCAGTAAAAGAAAAAGCAATAAATGCAACAAAAGCCCTTAATAATAAATCAATATTAGTAATTTCAAGAGCAAAAAATAAAGGTAAAAATATAAATAAATTCTTGATATATTGATGAGGGCGGAGTAATTTCAATACTAATAATAATTTCATTTTATTTTCTCCAATTCAATTTTATAAATATTAAATAAATTATAGTTAAACAATCTTAACTCATAATAAGAAGTTTCTTTAATATTAAAAATTATATCTTTTTTTAAAAAAAAATGAAATTTTACTTTTTTACTATTTAAATCATAAATATCAAAATTACCTTTAGCTTTTTCATTATTTACAAATATTCTTATTTTATATTTCCCTTTAAGTAAAGGAACTTTATAACCATAAAAAATATATCCATTTGTTCTTTTAGCCTTTAAAACATTATTTTCAACAACAGCCGTTTGAGAATTTAAAAGTTCTAATGGAATATTAATTCTGAATTTATCTGACAATTTAACGAGTTTTATTCCAAAAAATTTAATCTTTCCTCTAAAATTATTTAAAAATATTCTAAATTCATTAATACTTTGTGGATAATTATTAAAAATAATAAAACTTACATTATTTATTTTTGTAATTTTATTATACAAATTTGCACTTCCTAATTCCCTATGCATATAAGTACTATAAGCATCTAATTTTATAATAGAATTTATATGTTTATTCCCTTGCAAATAAAAAGTAATTTTAAACAATCCATAAGGTATATAATTATACGGACCATAAATAAAATTTGTAGTGACTTTTTCTTTAGAAGAATAAATATAAATATTACTTTCCAACTTTCCTATACTGTTATAAAATTTATTCGCAGGAAATAAAAATTCGTTATTTTTTATTTCTACATATCTTTTATAATCTAATATCACTAAGATAGTACTTAATAAAATAATAGTTATAATAAAAAATTTCTTATTTAAAATACTATAAAAAGAAGAAATTCCCCATATAAAAAATAATACTACTGCAATAATAGTATTTAAATCCAATAATTTAAAACTTAAAAGATTAGGAAAAATATAATTAAAATCAACATGAGTATACTTATAAATCAATTCAAAAATAGGAGATAAAGCTTCAAAATCAGCATTCGGTCTAAATAAAATAAAAGGATAATTTAAATAAATAATTAACATTATAAGAGAAAAAACACTTAATATCAACATTAATATTTTTATAAAACTATTCTTTTCAATAATCAAAATATAATAAATAAACAATGGAATTAACGGAAAAATAAATCTTGATACAGGCATCTGAAACCACATTGGAATAAAATCATAATTAAAGACTCTACTCATGTATTTTACAAATCCACTATTTGTAAAATCATTATTTATTAATTTATGTATTGGTATAATATGAATAGAAGATAAAACTAATATAAAAAATATTAATGAAATTGAATAAATGAATAATAACTTATACTCAATAGCTTGTAATTTATTTTTATAAAAATAAATCATTCCATATAAAAACAGTAAATACAAAGTATTATTAACAAAAAGACCTACTTGAGAATCAAAAAATTGTCCCAAAATTCCTGGTATTAAATATTTAAGAGAAAGCTCCGTTCCTTTATACATTGCACTAAAAGAAAATTTACCATAAAGTAAATTATTAAATATCAATAATAAAATTAAAGAAATAACAAAAGTTATTCCTAATATATAAGCTTTTTTATAATGTTTCTTTAAAAACAAAATTAATCCTATAAAAATTACAGATAATCCTTGAATAATCAAAAATTTAACATGAATAAAAATAAGCAAAAAAGTAAAAAACAAAAACAAATAAAAAATTAAACTATCTATCTCTTCCTTCTTAACTAACAAATAAAAATTATAAAAAGTAAAAGCAATATATAAAAAAGCAATGTTTTCAACAGCTAAGAAATTAACATATGCAACTATTGGTAAAGTTATAAAAAAAAATAATAATATTATTTTATTAAAAGTATTGCTTATACCCTCAAATTCTAATATTCTATTTAATAAATAAAATGACATAAGAAAAATTATTATATTAAATAAATGAACAAAAAAAGGAATATTATTAAGTAATTTGCCTACAATAACAAAAGGAACTAATAATAAACCTAAACCATATCCATGAATAGAATACCAATGATTATTTTGGGAATTTAAAGATATATGAGGATCTAAATTTCCCTTATAAAAAGACTTATAATCTTTATTCAAATAATTATTTTTTAAATCCAAATCTCCATCTTTAATAATAGAAATAGCTTCTATTACATAATGTGGCTCATCATATTGCAATCCATTATCTTTTAAATAATTATTCATAACAAATAAATAAAATAAAAACAATATGCCTACCATTAAATAATTTACTTTTTTCTTTCCTATATTCATTTACTACTCCTCTAACAATTTTTCATACTGCTTTAACATCTTCTCAATAGAAAAATCTTGACTTCTTCTAAATCCAATCTCTTCAAGCTCTTTTCTCTTATCTTCGTTTTCTATTAAAAATTTTATCTTCTCTTTTAATTCTTCTTTATTGTAAGGGTCAAAATAAATCGCACCATCCCCTCCAATTTCTGGCAAGGAAGAGACATTTGAAGCAATAACCGCCGTTTTTCTTGCCATTGCCTCTATTACAGGATATCCAAACCCTTCATATAAAGAAGGTAAAACAAAAATTTTTGCTCTTCTATAAAGAAGATCAAGCTTTTTATCTTCTACATATCCTAAGCTTTTGATGTTTTTATTGTTAAATTCCCTATCAACTCCTACTAAACACAATTTATAATCTTTCAAATCAAGCTCATTAAAAACATTTACTAAAAGCTCTAAATTTTTAGTAGGAGAATCTCTTCCTACATATAAAATAAAATTTTCTTTTCTTACCTCTTTAAACTCAGGTAAAACAATACCATTATATATTACTTTTATTTTTTTTTCATCTAAATTATAATGTTTAATTAAAAGTTCTTTTGTATGATTAGAAACTACAATAATCTTTTTAACTTTTTTTAGGGCATAAGGCAAAATATACTTAAAATAGTGATACTGCTTTTTGTGAAATTCAGGAAACAAAAGTGGAATAATATCATGAACTACTACTATTTGATTAGGGTTAAAAAAATTTACTTGGAGCTGAGAAAGGTTAAAAAGTGGAGTTTTTACAAAATTTGTATAAATTAATCTTTTCAAATGTCCTCTAAATCCAAAATCGGGGGAATAAGAAGCTGGAATTATTTTAAGCTTTTTAAGCTCATCTTCACTAAAATGAATTTTTGCTTTTTCGTTTATAATAATTTCTCTTTTACCTATAAAATGCTTAGCAATTAAAAGAGAAAATCTTCCTATCCCATCAAGTTTTTTGCCAATAGAAGTTGCGTTTATTGTCATAAAACACTCTCATATACATTAATTATTCTTTTTGCATAATCTTCCTCATTAAAAAATTCTACTCTTTTTAAACCTTTACTTATTAACTCTTTTCTTTCGCTCTCACTCATATTTAATAACTTTTCCATAGCATTTTGAATACTAACAATACTATAAGGGTCACAATAAATTGCTGCATCTTCACAAACTTCTGGCAAGGAAGAAACATTTGAAGTAATAACAGGACATTTACACGCCATTGCTTCTAATGGAGGTAAGCCAAATCCTTCATACAAAGAAGGAAAAACAAAACCAAAAGCATTCTGATATAAAGCCACTAAATCTTCTCTTGTAACATAATCTAATAATATAATTTTCCCCTTTCTAATTGCTTTTTCACTCCCTTTTAACAAATCCTCCCAAAGCCAAGCTTTTTTACCCACAATTACAAGTTTTTTATCTGTATCAATATTTAAAAATGCCTGAATTACTCTTCCAACATTTTTCTTAGGTTCAATATTTCCTACAAAAAGAAAATATTCATTTTTTTCTAAGGCAAACTTTTTAACAGAAAAATCAAATTCTAATAATTCTTTTGGTAAAGTAAGAGATTGATAACAATTAACTATCTTATCCTCTGGTACATCAAAAAATTCTAAAATATCTCTTTTAGATGTTTCGCTAATGGTAATAATTTTATCACTTATCTCCAATGCTTTTTTTACTTTATTAAAAAAAATCTTTTTATTATCTAATGTAGTATGAGGTAATTTTAATGGAATTAAATCATGAATGGTAGTAACTCTTTTTATATTTTGAAAATTAATATTAAGCATATAAGTAGAATGAAAAATATCTATATTTTTCATATTTAAATTTAGCGAAAAATTAAATCTACTTACAATTTCTTGAAAAGTATATATATTTATAATATTTATAATTTTTTTATCATTAATAAATTCATTCTCTTTGTCTTTAATATTTGTACGAAGCTTAAACGTTTTAGGAGATAAATTTAATAAGCTTTTAATTAATACCTTTTTATTTACTTTTATTTTACCCCTATAGTATTTTTCTATAAATTCTGCTTCAATAATTTCTCTACTTCCTAATTTATAGTCAAATAACAAAGAAATATCAATATTCTTTTTTTCAAGAGCCCTTATCAAAGAGATTGTATAATATTTAATGCCACTTCCTTTTGGAAGTCTTAAATTATACCCATCAATCAAAATTTTATAATCTTTCATAAAGTTCTACTCCTTTCTTTACATCTCCTTGATAAAGGAGCTTATGGTCATGAATTAAAATTACTTTATCACAAAGTTCCTCTACCATTCCTATATCATGACTTACAAAAATAATAGTTTTGCCTTTTTCTTTAAACTCATATATCTTATTTTTACTCTTTTCTTGAAACTTAAAATCCCCCACACTTAAAACTTCATCAATTAATAAAATCTCTGGATCCACATGAACAGCAACAGAAAATCCAAGTCTTGACATCATTCCAGAAGAATAAATCCTTATAGGCTGGTCAATAAACTCTCCAAGCTCACTAAATTCAATAATTGAATCAAGTTTTGAGAGTATCTCCTTTTTTGTCATTCCAAGCAAAATTCCATTTAAAATTACATTTTCTCTACCAGTTAAATCGGGATGAAATCCAGCTCCAAGTTCAAGCAAAGGGGCAATTCTCCCATTAACTTCTACTCTTCCACTCGTTGGTTTCAGTACTCCTGCAATAAGCCCAAGCGTAGTACTTTTTCCAGCTCCATTCTTACCAATAATTCCTACTACATCTTTATCTTTTACTTCAAAAGATATATTTTCAAGAGCTAAAAATCTATTTGATTTAATTTTTTTATACTCTTTAAAAAAATTTAAAATAAAATGTTTTATTCCTCCTGTATTGAGCAAAGTATAATATTTTGTCACATTTTCAAATTTAACCCTTATCATACAAGCTCCGCAAATTTATATTTTAATTTATTAAAAATAAAAGTAGAAAACAAAAAAAAGATTATACTATAGATTAAAGAAACAATTAAATACTTTATATTTAAAGTATTGTGCAAAATAATATTCTGCCACATTAAAATAAAAGGAGCAAAAGGATTTATATATAAAATAAAATTATAACTCTTAGGAATCATTGTAACAGGATAGATAATAGGAGTCATATAAAACAAAAAAGTCATTAAAAGCCCTATAATTCTTTCCATATCTCTAAAAAAAAGATTAATAGTGGCTACCATTAAAGAAAGAGAATATATCATTATGCCTGTAATTATTAAAGCAATAGGTATATAAATAAACCATTTAATAGAAGGATAATGATTATAATAAAGCATAAAACCAATAATAACCGGAATAGAAATTAAAAAATTAAATCCTTCACTCAATACAAGAGAAATAGCTAAAAAATTACGAGGAAAATTAACTTTTTTAATTAAAGAAGCATTCGATATATAAAGATTTGTTCCTACCATAATAGAATTATTAATCCACTGCCACACAAAAAGTCCAGAAATCAAAAAAAGAGTATAATCTCTCATCTGAACTTTCGTAACAACTTTAAAAACAAAATAAAAAATTAAAGCTAAAAACAAAGGATTTGCTAATGACCACAAATAACCTAAATAACTATTTTTATATCTAACTTTAATATCTTTTTTTGTAAGTTCAGTTATTAAATCTTTATAATATTCAAAAAACAATATTAAGTCCTTTTATAATCATCTTCAATCCTAACAATATCATCTTCGCCGGTATACTCACCAACTTGAACCTCAATTATAACTAGTGGAATTTTACCAGGATTACTTAGTCTATGTTTTTTACCCATTTTTATATATGTTGATTCATTTGGTCTTAAAATAAACTTCTCATCTCCAACTTCCACTTCAGCCGTACCGCTTACTACTATCCAATGCTCATTTCTATGAAAATGCTTTTGAAGTGATAATCTCTTTCCTGGTTTTACTACAATTTTCTTTACTTTATATCCATTGTCTTCAATTAAAGTCTCATATGTCCCCCATGGTCTATGCACTATTGTGTGAAATTCAAGTAATTCTTGTTTCTCTTTTTTAAGCCTCTTTACTACTTCTCTTACTTTTTGACTCTCATCCTTTTTACTTATTAACAATGCATCTTTAGTATCTACTATTAAATAATCTTTTAATCCAATTGTAGCTATCACCTTATCACTATCCGTATAATAAAAATTATCCGCACTTTCTACTTCTATTACCTCTTTACTTTCTATTTCTTCACTTAAACTATCAAAACTTCCTACATCACTCCATTCAAACTCACTTCTAACTACTTTTATTTTATTACTCTTCTCCATAACTGCATAATCTACACTGATATCCTCTATCTCTTCCATCCCTTTTAATCTTACTAAATGCTCACTTTTTTTACTCTCTTCATAACTTCTTAAAATGCTCTCAAATAATTTAGGATTATATTTTTTAAGTTCTTCTAAATATACACCTGCTTTAAACATAAACATCCCACTATTCCAGTAAAAATTACCTCTTTTTAAATATTCTTTAGCTGTTTTTAAATCCGGCTTTTCGTGAAATTTTATAACATCTTCACCATTTGCTTCTATATATCCATACCCAGTATTCGCTTCACTTGGATTTATTCCAAATGTTATTATATATCCTTTTTTAGCTAACTCTTTTGCTTTATTTACCGCTTCTTTATATTTATCCTCATTCTTTATTAAATGGTCACTTGGTGTTATAAAAAGTATATCCTCACTATCACTCTCCAACGCCCCAAACGCTATTGCAGGAGCTGTGTTTTTACCTATCTCTTCTATTATAAACTTTGGATTAATTCTTATCTCTTCTGCTTGATCTAAAGCTATAAAATATTGCTCTTCATTTGTTATTACTTCTATATTATCTACTAACCCTTTATTTCTTTTGATTGTCTTTTGATATAAACTTTTATTATCAAAAAGTTTCAAAAATTGCTTAGGCATCAATTTCCTGCTAAGAGGCCAAAGTCTCGTCCCGCTCCCTCCACAAAGTATTATATTTTTTATCATTCTTTAATATCTTTAACTTCAATCTCATCTTTAATTTTTTCAAAAAGCTTTTTACCTATACCTTTAACTTTCATAATATCTTCTATTTTTTTAAAAGGATGATTTTTTCTATATTCTACAACAGCCAAAGCCTTTTTATGTCCTATTCCTTTTAAAGACTCCAAAGCTTTCACATCTGCACTATTCAAGTTTACTTTCGCAAACAAGCCCATTACAAAAAGACTCATTATCAATAAAATCCTCATTTTATCTCCTTTTTCTAAAATTTTAGCATATTTATATTTAAGCGTAAATAAATCAATCTTTACTATAAATATCTCTGGTATAAACTTTTTCTTTTACTTCTTTTAATTCATCATCAATCCTATTTGCAAGAATCACATCCGATTTTTTCTTAAATTCATCGAAATCTTTTATAAATTCAACTCCCTCAACCTCATCGCCTTTAGCCATCGGCTCATAAACTACAAGTTTCGCAAAAGGTCTAAGCATCTCCATTACGTCAAATATAGCAGAGCTTCTGAAATTATCGCTTCCGGCTTTCATAGTAAGTCTATAAATCCCCACAACTTTAGGATTTTTTTCCAATACTCTTTTTGCTATAAACTCTTTTCTTGTAGTATTACTATCCACAATCGCTTCTATTAATTTTTGAGGTATATTTTCTCTTGTATAATTTGCAAGCAACTGTTTCGTATCTTTTGGTAAACAATATCCTCCGTATCCGAAACTAGGATTATTGTAATAATTACCAATTCTTGGATCAAGACAAAGACCTTCTATTATCTCTTTTGTATTAAGACCTTTCATTTCAGCAAACGTATCAAGCTCATTGAAAAAATCCACTCTCATCGCAAGATAAGTATTAGCAAAAAGCTTAATAGCTTCAGCCTCCGTATTATTGGTAAACAAAATAGGAATAGTCTCTTTAAAAGCCCCATCTCTTAATAAATTAGCAAATATTTCAGATTTTGTCGTTTTATCTCCTACAATAATACGACTAGGATAAAGACTGTCAAAAAGAGCTTTCCCTTCCCTTAAAAACTCCGGTACGAAAAACATATTAAGATAATTAAACTCTTTTTTCACCCTTTCGGTATATCCTATGGGAATAGTTGAACGAATTACAATAGTAGCATTAGGATTAATCTCTTTCACATCCCTTATCACACTTTCTATCGAAGAAGTGTTAAAATAATTGGTAATAGGGTCATAGTCTGTCGGAGTTGCAATTACTACATATTCAGCATCTTTATATGCTTCTTCTTTATCAAGTGTAGCTTTCAAATTAAGTTTTTTTTCCTGAAAAAATTTAGTAATTTCTTCATCTTCTATAGGAGAAATCCTTTTATTTATAAATTCCACTTTTTTTGAATCGATATCAAAAGCTACAACCTTATTATTTTGAGCTAAAAGTACGGCATTACTAAGCCCAACATACCCAGTCCCTGCTATTGCTATTTTCACATTTACCCTTTTATATCTTTTATCATTATCAAAATATCTCTTTTTTTATCTCTAAACAAAATAGAACCTTTTCTTTTCTTGCAAAAAAAACCTCTAACACACTCTTTATTTAAAATTTTATCAAAAAAATCTTTCGGATAATTTTCTCCTAAATACTTCTTAATAAACCCCTCTTTATCCATACATTTGTTATTTATACAAATTACGGAATTTTTAAGCGTAATTTCAATAGGCACACTCCCGGCTTTATAAATAATCAACTTCTTAAATCCAAATCCCTCTTTTAAAAACCCTTCATCAGCCACTTTTACTTTAGGAGTTTTTATAACTGCATAAACAGGAGTTGTTTTTACACTGCATCCCGTAAAAAAAAGTACCATTATAAAAAACCAAAACCTCATCTATCTTATCCTTTTTATTCTAGAAAAAGAGATTTTATAAATAAAAGAGGCTTTTTTTTCCTTAAATCCTCTCTTATCCTCCACTATAGTATCGGCAACGCATCTAGCCCATTTTTCATCAAATTTTTCTCCATGTATATTTGCAGAAGTGGAATACATCCATCTAAACTTTTTTAAAAACCTAAGATGGGACTTATCCTTTACCACTCTAAAACTCTCTTTATTAGGAAATATAAACGTAGTTTTTTTAGCTCTTCTTATCCTTTTTCTAAACTTTTTAGGAACTCTTACAAACCTTTTCAAACTCTCTAAACTATCAACTTCTCTTAAGATAGGTTTATTTATATTTCTCTTTTTTATTTCGTTTAACTTTTTCTTGTCTTGAGACAAAAAACCAACAGTCGTATCGGTCTGAACCAAATAAATATTTTTAGGATTCATTACTTTTCCTTAATAAAATAGCAAGTTCGTCCATTTCTCTTAGTTCTTTTAATTTTAATCTTTTTAACTCTTTTTTTATCTCTTCAGATTGTAAATATTTCATTTTTTCATACTCTATATTCGCTTTTTTAAGCTCTTTTAAAAGCTCTCTTTTTCTGTTTTCTAAAATAACGACCTGATTTTCCAATCTTTTTATTTCATCTCTCAAAATAGACTGCTGATGTTTTATCTGATTAAGAATAGCGAAGTTCCCTTCTTTAGGAATTTCTAAAGATAAAAAAGATGAGTTTAAAGAATCTATTTCCTCTTTTAGCTTTTGAATGGAAGCATTTATCTTTTGAATATTTCTTTGGATATTATCTATCGCCTGTTTTTTAACTTTTACGATACTGTCAAACTTTGTTTTCATAAACTTTTATTTCTTTTTTTAACAATTCTCCTACATCTTCATATCTTACAACATCTACCGGAAGCATAAAATCATTTACCAATAAAACTTTTAAAAACTTAATTTTTTTCTCTTTAAATTCTTTTTTACTTAGCCCATTTATAGCTATATCTACATTTCCACCTTTTTTATTTTCCAACATTCTACTTCCAAAAAATATAACCTCAGCTCCATCAAACACTCTTAAAGCTTCAAAAAGTTTTTTTTTAGAGTATTTATCAATTCTTAGCATACTCTATTACCTTAAAAACTATATCTTCGATTTTCTTAAAATTATCTACACAAAATTTTAAATCTAATAAAACTTCTTCTAAATCATCCAGATAATCATGTTCAAGTTCATTTCTAATTTCTCTAAATTGTATCCACTCCTCTAAATCTATTAACCCTTCTTTTTCACTTATAGCTATAATCCCACTCATTTTATTCACAAAAAAACCCTTGTTTTCCAGCAATAAAGAAAAAACTTTTGCTCCTAAATAATCCTGGCAGCGAAGCAAATCTTTTCAAATAAGCTTCTAAAACTGCTTTCTTTTCTAAAATGTTTCCCAATTTATCTATATATTCTTTGTATTCTTTTAAAACCTTATAATGAGATTTTACTTTTTCCAATCTTCTATTTAAAATCTCTTTTAAATACTTCAATCTATTTCCTAATAACCGTAGCTTCTCTTTCGGGCCCCGTTGATATGTATTTAATTTTTACTCCAATTCTCTCTTCTAAAAACTCTATATATTTTTTAGCGTTAGTTGGTAAATCTTCCCATTTAGTAACACCCTCGCTTTTATCCCAGCCTTCAAGTTCAACATAAACAGGCTCAACACCATCTAATTCACTAGGAAAATAATCTATTCTCTCTCCCTCAAGTTCATACCCCACACACACTTTTACTTCATCAAACCCGTCAAGTACGTCAAGCTTCATAATAGCAACTTCATCACATCCGTTAAGAGTTACGGCATATTTAGCAGCCACTACGTCAAACCATCCACATCTTCTCGGTCTACCGGTTGTCGTACCGAATTCGTGACCTTGCTTACGAATTCTATCTCCATCTTCTCCTAAATCTTCAGTAGGAAAAGGTCCGTTACCCACTCTTGTAGCGTAAGCTTTCGCAATTCCTATAACTTTATTTAAATTTTTAGGAGCGATTCCACTTCCAGTTAAAGCTCCACTTGCTATTGTATTTGAACTCGTAACATAAGGATATGTTCCGTGGTCTATATCAAGAAGAGTAGCTTGAGCCCCCTCAAGAAGCATATTTTTATCCATATTGGCCCACAAATAATTTGTAGTGTTTACTATCATCTCTCCCAGTTCTTCATACCAGCCGTTTAACTCTTTTTCAAGCTCTTGCATACTTGGAATTTCTATCCCCAAATACTCAAAATAGCCTCTGTTCATTTCATAATAGTGATTTAATTTATCCAAAAGTTTAGGAATATTTCTAAGTTCACCCATCCTAACACCAACTCTTGCTATCTTATCTGCATACGCCGGTCCTATTCCTCTACCGGTTGTTCCTATTGCGTTTTTTCCTCTTAATTTTTCTCTAGCCTGGTCTATAGCTATATGATGATCAAGTATCATATGAGCTTTATCCGAAATTAAAAGTTTTTTCTTAATTTCACTACCGAAACTTTTAATCTCCTTTATAAGTTGAGGAGGATATACAACAACCCCGTTTCCTATTACGTTCATAGCATTAGGATTTAAAACCCCACTAGGAAGAAGATGAAGAGCGTATTTTTTACCGTCCACCACAACCGTATGTCCGGCATTATGCCCACCTTGACTTCTTATTACTATATCGTAATTTTTAGCCACCAAATCTACAATTTTACCTTTTCCTTCATCACCCCACTGAAGTCCAACAATCAAATCAACCATTTATATCCTTTAACAAATTATCGGTATATATAGAAAATCCAACACTTTTTTCATCTTCTACGATATACTCTCCACCCTTTGCATAAACGACATTTCCTTTTATAAATCTATAAAAAACTCCCGTATAATATCTAAGATTCGCTACATATAACGGTGCAATTATAGCATTTTCAACATCCAAAGCCACTTTTTTTATTTCTTCAAGATACTTTTTTATTTCATCCGGATATAAGCTTAAATCATCTAAATCTTTTAGAGTATGAATGTTTACAAGTTTGTTTAGCCACTCTTCCTTAAACTTATAAAGTCTCATTTTCTTGATATCTTCCAAATCAAGCCCGGTTAATTTAGAAACCTCAAGAGGAATTTTAATATGGGAAAACTGAAGGGTATATTTTTTATTAAGCCTGTCAAATATCAGTTTATTAACTTTTAAAATTTCACTTAAATCCCCTTCCAGCCACTCGGCACCTATTTGATAAATCTCACTGCTTGGTGCACGAAAAACCGGCTGAATATAAAACCACTTCTTAGCCTCACTTTTAAGTCTTTTGATAACAAGCCTAATTACGTCTATAGAACTATCCCCTCTTAAAGCAAGAGTTCTGTTTTTTTCATCGGTAAATCTAATTAACTCTTTTTCATCCAATGCTTCCAACTGATGATAAGAAAAAAAAGGAGTTATTATCTCTTCAAACTCCAAATTATCAAAAACTTCTGCAGCGATATTTTCTATTTCTCTTTTGATTTTGGCTTCTTTACCGAAATATAACTTAGCCCCTTGTGGTATGTCGTGTTTTAGTATCATTGTCTACTTTCAAAATTATATTTATCATTCACAATTTCATACATCATCCCCAACAACAAAGGGGCTCCTATAATAAAAATCAATGTTTCCATTTATTCCTCCATTTTAGCTAATAACACATCTATTTCACGCTTTTTTGCTTTTTTACATCAAAAGTATCACAAAGCCCAAGAAAAACATAATTAATCTAACATCTCTGTTTTTCTAATTAACCTATAAAATAAACTTACCTCCCCACTCCTAACAGCAAACATTATTACAAATACGTTTCTTAAACTGTCTCTCAATAAATCAATCTCTATTTTTATTTTTTCGCTCAAACGGTTACTTTAATTTTTCATCAGAATAAATTTTAACAGCCGTTGCGTCATATTTTCTTATTCCAAGTTCATCAAGAACAAGTTCTAAGCTATTTAAAATATAAGCCATTTTATTATCCTCAATAATTCCCATATTATTGATTCTAAATAATTTCCCTTTCATATGGTCTTGCCCACCGGCTACATTTATTTCATATTTTGTTTTTAGGATTTTTCTAATCTCTTCAGCTTTTTCACTATAAACCGCCGCCATTGAAGGCGCCGGATTTTGAGGGAAAATATTAAGCCCTATCGCTTCTATACCGGCAAGCATAGCTTTGTGTCTTTTTAGAGTGTTTTCATAGTGCTTATCAAGTCCTATTTCCTCCAGTTTTTTAAGTACTTCGCTAAGTGCTATAATAAGCCCTGTTGCCGGAGTAAACGCCGTAGTACCTTCTCCTTGTTTTTTTATTTCATTTGCAAGGTTAAAATAAAACCCTCTTCCGTTTCCTATTCTTTTTAACGCCAACTCACTAACACCCAGCATACTAAGCCCGGGAGGTAACATAAACGCTTTTTGACTTCCACCTACAACCACATCAATATTACTTGTATCTATATCTTCAACCCCAAGTGCCGTAATTCCGTCTGCCACAACCACAATATCGGGATTTATCAACTTAACTTCAGCAGCTATCATCTCTACCGGATGTCTAAGCCCACCGGCACTTTCGCTAATTTGAATAAAAATAGTGTCAATTGAATCATCTTCCTTAACAGCACTCACAACATCATCAACACTAGCCGGAGTATCCCATTCATATTTTAGTTCTTTAAATTCAATCCCGTAAGCCTTAGCGATTTTCCCCCATCTCTCACCAAATTTTCCGGCATTAATCGTTAAAGCTTTACTTTTAACCGTATTAATTAAAGCAGCTTCCATAGCCCCCGTTCCAGAAGAGCTTAAAAACACATTATAAGGAAGCTTTGTAATATTTTTAAACTTATTTAAAGTATCGATTAAAATCTCTTTAAATTCAGGCGTTCTGTGATGAATAGTGTCTTTTAAATAAGTCTCTCTTACAAAATAAGGAATTTCAACAGGTCCTGGAGTTGCTAAAATCATTTTCCAATCCTTTCAATTATGGAATCAACATCAAATCCGAAATATTTATACACTTCTTCACCTTTTCCACTAGTCCCGAAACTCTCCATTCCTATCACAACATCGGCATATTTATACCACTCAAATCCTATGTTTGCTTCAATAGCTACAACTTTACCTTTAAACAAAGAGTTTTTAAACTCTTCACTCTGTTCTTCCAATAAATCAAAACAAGGCACACTGACAACTCTTGCATCCAATTTTTCAGCAACTTCCATCGCCAAACTAACTTCGCTTCCACTTGCTACAAGAGTTATACCTTTTCCTTCTCTTAAAACATAAGCCCCTTTAGATAAATCGACATCTTTTGGAGTTATATTCTTAAGTCCTTGTCTACTTAAAGCAAATACAACCGGAGCATCGATATCTAAAGCCGCCTTCCAGGCATTTACGTTTTCGTTTGCATCTGCCGGTCTGAATACATAAAGATTAGGAATAATTCTTAAAGACGTAATATGTTCTACCGGTTGATGAGTCGGACCGTCTTCTCCTACTACTATACTATCGTGTGTAAAAATCCAATAATTTTTATGAGAACTAAGTGCCGCTATTCTAAGAGCACCTCTAAGATAATCGCTAAAAACAAGAAAAGTCGCCGCATAAGGTAAAAATCCGTACGCACTAAAAGCATTGTTAATAGCAGCCATTGCGTGTTCTCTAACACCATAACGAACATTTCTTCCACAAGGGAAGTCGTGTTCTTCTTTCAAAAGAGTATTATTAGAAGGTCCTAAATCTGCACTTCCTCCAAGAAAACTAGGAATAGACGCAGCAATTGCGTTTAAAATTTCCCCGTTACTTTTTCTAGTAGCGATACTTACACCTTCTTCAAATTCCGGCCATTTAATTTTAGAAAAATCTCTCTCAAAAAAGGCTTTTATTTCATTTACGTTAGCGTTTTTATTAAATTCAGCTTCAAGCAATTCGCCTCTTTCTCTTACACATCTGAATCTAATCAATACGTCCTCATCTACATTAAAAGTTTTCTGAGAATCAAATCCTACAACCTCTTTTGATTTTTCAATTACATCTTCTCCTAAAGGTGCTCCGTGAGTTTTTTCACTTCCTTCAAGTCCTACGGCACCTCTTGCTATAACTGTTTTAGCTATAACCAAAGTAGGTCTTCCGTCGCTGTTTTTTGCTTCTTTTAGAGTTTTTTCAATCTCTTCATAATTGTGACCATCCATTTCCAAAACTCTAAAACCTTGAGACTCGAATCTTTTTTTCACATCTTCTTCAAAAGCGATACTAACATCACCTTCAATCGAAATATTATTGCTATCATAAATAATAATCAAATCTTCAAGCTGATGTTTTCCGGCTAAACTGCAAGCCTCATAGCTAATCCCCTCTTCCAAATCCCCGTCTCCACAAAAACACCAAACTTTATGGTTAATTTCCGGAAATTTTTTCGACAAAAACTTTTTAGCCATTGCAAAACCTACGGCATTCGCAACACCTTGCCCAAGAGGTCCCGTCGTTACTTCAATACCGGGAGTATGCCCGTACTCCGGATGTCCTGGAGTCTTACTTCCTAATTGACGAAAATTTTTCAAATCGTCCAAACTAATATCATATCCCCATAAATAAAGCATAGAATAAATAAGAGGAGTAGCGTGACCTCCGGAAAACACGACTCTGTCCCTATTTATAAAATCCGGATTATGAGGCGTAATATTAACTATTTCACTAAATACGGTTAAAATATCAGCAAGTCCAAGAGCGGCTCCCGGATGCCCGGAATTTGCTTTTTGTACCATATCGGCAGCCAAAAACCTTATAGTGTCCGCCATTTTTTTTCTAAATTCCATTATCTCGTCTCCTTATATTTATTAAGAATTTTTATGTCTAAAAAAATACTTACTTAAAAGAGAATTAAGCTCTTTTTGTAAATTCTCTTCAAATCCGTTTATCTCATCTTCTAATTTAAAAGCCAACTTATCAGCCTCTTTCACTGCATTCTCCAGCCCCAATAACGTCACAAAAGTATTTTTATTTTCATCAATTCCAGTTGTTTTCCCCGCTTCTTGAGAAGTTAACGTCACATCCAAAATATCATCTTGAATCTGAAAAAGCACTCCTAAATTAAGGCCGAAATTATATAATTTTTTTTGCGTTTCCATATCTAAATCAACAATAATAGCCCCCATTTTAAGACTGGCTGCTATGAGTTTTGCAGTTTTATTTAAATGTAAAAATTTAAGTTCGTCTATATTTAATTTTTTGTTTTCAAAATAACAATCAATAGTCTGACCTAAAACCATTCCGTTAGCACCGGCGTTTTCACTCAACGTTTTTATCAAATCAACTTTAACATCACTAGCAAAAGGAGCTTTTGAGAGTACTTCAAAAGCGTAGGTATTTAAAGCATCCCCAACCAATAAAGCCGTCACCTCGTCATAAGTTACGTGAAGTGTAGGATGACCTCTTCTTAAAGTTGCATTATCCATTATAGGCAAATCGTCGTGAATTAAAGAATAAGTATGAATAAGTTCTATTGCAAAAGCCGCGTATTTTGCGTTTTCTACTAATAACGGCTCATAAGCTTTTACCACCGATAACAAAAGCTTAGGTCTAAATCTCTTACCACCGGCTAAAAGCATTTCATTTAAAGCTTTTTCATAAAAAGGATGAAAACTTTCGGCTTTAATTAAGTTATTTTTAATAAACTCTTCCATTCTTTACCTTAAAGGAATTTTTAAAATTACACCCATTGTTTTAATTGTAATTGTAACATTTTTATAAGTGGATAATAATCTTTTTACATCCTCAAAAGAACTAATTTGATGATTATTAATCGCTATAAGTTTAACTTTGTCTCCTAAAAAATATTTTTCTTTTAAGAATTTAGGAAAATATGCGTTTAAATTTTTATCCACTTTAATACCGAAATGCTCCAAAGGCGTAAATAAATATACCTTTTTTCTTATAGAAACATAAAAAGTTTTAGAAGTGGTAATTTTTAACTTTTTTCCTTTTATTCCTAATAAAACTTCTTTTTCAAAAAGTTTATAATCGGCTTTTTTACCATTGATATACTTAATCTTTTCACCTAATCTCAAACCTTTTACATAAAAAGGGTCAAAACTTATAATATTCATATCTTTATCCACATCTATTCCCACATCTCCCCAATATCCGTACTTTACAAAATGAGCTACAAAAGACCCTTTTATAACCCCATCACCCCTTCCAATCCCTACCGCTCTGCAAAAAATATCCGAAATTACACTGTTTTTAAGGCTTTTTACACTAAGTCTTGCCGGATTAAAAAAAACTTCATCTTTCGCAAAGTTTCCCACATATATCTCATCTTTCTTAATAGAAGCTATCCACCATCCGAGTTTCAAAGCTTTAGAAAACTTTACGACTTTTTTATTATTAGAATTAAAAACACACATTCTGGTAAATTTATCATAATAAAGACAATCTCTTTTATCAAAAGCAACACTTAAATTTTTAGTAATGGGAATTGATGAATTTATAAAGGAGTATTTTTCCAAGCAAGGTCTGAAATTAGGAAAAGCCGCAGCAAATAAAAAAAAAGGAAAAAAAAGAATTAATTTTTTCATTGGCCAAAATTCATACCACCAAACATATTAAGTGCTTGAGCCTTTTTATCTTCCACAGCCATTTTAATAGTGTCATTTATAGCACTCATAAGCAAAATTTGTAAAGACTCTTTATCTTCAAGCAAAGAATCATCAATTTTTATATCTATAACTTCAAATTTACCATTAGCTGTTGCTTCTACAAGTCCCCCTCCACTTTTAGCAGTATAAGTTTTGTTATCCGCTTCTTGCATACTCTCTTGAATTTTTTGCAACATTTCATTTAAATTTACATTTCCAAACATTATTCCTCCTGCAAATAAGTAGTTTTTTCTATTATATTATTCTCATCATCTACAATAATAACTGCAGGTTTAAATTCCTTAGCTTCTTGCAAACTCATAGAAGCATAGGCAATTATTATTATTTTATCTCCCGGATGCACTTTTCTAGCGGCCGCACCGTTTAGACAAATATCTCTTTTTCCTCTCTTACCTTTAATTACATACGTAGAAAATCTCTCACCGTTATTGATATTTACTATATCAACCTTTTGACCTACGAATAAATTAGCAGCTTCCATTAACTCTTCATCAATAGTAATAGAACCTACATAATTAAGATTCGCATCTGTAACAGTAGCTCTATGAATTTTAGAATAAAGCATTTCTATTGTCATTTTTTATTCCTTAAGCCCAAAATTCCTCCGGAATTAAATACTCTTTTACCGGATTCCCTTTAATGATATGTTCTTTTAAAATTCTCTCAATTTTTTCTTTAGTTAAATTCACATACATATAACTTCCGGGTTCTACTATCATTACCGGACCGAAATTACATCTGTTAAGACATCCGGTAGGTACTATCCAGTTTGTCATAGGGTCAATTCCAAGTTCCATCATCTTTTGTTGAGTAAAAGGAAAAAAATCTTCACTACCTTCTCTTACACAGCTAGGTTTTGGAAAATTCGGGGGTCTTCTTTGCTGACACATGTAAATAATATTTTTGGGTTTCGGCATTTGCATACGCACTCCTTTTTTATTCGACTTATATCATATTTTTTTTTATTTTACAACTTTAAAAGAGATTTAATCGTCTCTTTATCAGAATATTGCACCCTTTTATCACAATACTCTATATAAGTTTCATCTCCTTTACCAAGCACTAAAACAATATCATTATCACTGGCAAGTTCAATTGCTTTTTTAATAGCTTTTTTTCTATCAAGAATTATTTCATAAGGCTTTTTTACACCTTTTGCAATATCTTTACATATCTCATATCCGTTTTCACATCTTGGATTATCTTCCGTTAAAATTATATAGTCTGCATACTTAGAAGCAATCTCTCCCATTAAAGGACGTTTTTTCTTATCTCTATTCCCTCCGGCACCAAATACAACTATTTTTCTACCATCCAAACTGCTTAACACTTTCTCCATACCATCCGGAGTATGAGCAAAATCCACAACAATTAAAGGATTTTTACTTAAGACCTCCATTCGGCCCCCGACACCTTTAAACTCTTTTAAAATCTCTTTTAACTCTTCTAAATCTCTACCAGTCAAAACTTCTGCACATTTCAAAGCCAAAGAAAAATTAAACTTATTAAATTCTCCGGCCATTGAAATTTCTTCTATTAACGGCTTTTCTATTAAATAGAGGTTTTTTTCATTCATTTTAAACAAATACCCGTCCACATCTATAAAAAAACCCTTTTTTTTACCTTTTACAATCTTTAAACTCTCATCCTGAAAAAAAGACTCTTTAGTCTTTTTATACTCATCCATACTTTTATGAAAATCCAAATGGTCTTGAGAAAAAGAAGTTAAAACTTTCGCACTGAATTTTATAGATTCTATTCTATTTTGAACGATAGCGTGAGATGAAACTTCCATTATAAAAAAATCACTTTCATATTTAGCCACTCTTTTTAAAGTATCTAAGATAGGAGGAGTAGTGAGAGTCTTTTTTTCAACTTTTTCTAAATTATAAAAAAAACCTTCAGTCCCTTGAATAGCGACATTAAAACCTAAACTTTTAAGTAAAAATCCCAAAACAAAAGCTGTTGTGGTTTTCCCGTTTGTACCTGTAATTCCTATAAATTTAGGCGTTTTTATTTGATTTAAAATTTCAAAAGGAGTAATATAATCTTTAATAGAAGTAGCATATTTAACATTTTGAGAGGTTTTTAAAAAAATTTTATCTTTTTCTTGAGTATTATCGGTAACTAAATCATTAACTAAAAGTTTTTTATAATTCATTTCAAAAGAGAATTAAACCCGTTTATGAGTTCATAATCATTATAACTTGATAAAAGTTCTTCAAAATAACTAATAGCACTCTCTTTATATCCGAAATTTAAAAGCATTTCAAAAAATTCAAGAAGTTCGTCTTTATTTTCAAAAACCACTTTTGTAGATAAAAGCACATTTTCCAGATTTTCTTTTGTTTTAACGATATCTTTTACGTCTTTAAATAAAATCCCGTTAATTTCTTCACTATCAAAAGAAGGAGAAGCCTCCGTTAGTTTTCTAATAAGCTCCATAGCTTTATCATACTCCTTCTTTTCAATAGCTTCTTTTAAAAGTTCTTTTAAATTAAAATGAGTATTTAACAAGCTCATCCAATTTATCCTCATATCCGTGAGGTACATTCATAACTACAAGGTTAGGATGGATTTTTTCTTTAAGTGCCTTTTCAATACCGTATTTAAGCGTTGCACCGGCACTTGCACATCCGACACATCCACCCTGGAGTTGAACGAAAACTATAGGTTTTCTAACGTCAATTAACGTAACGTCACCGCCATCGGTTTGAAGCATCGGTCTAATCTCTTCCAATACTACCGATACGGCTTCTTTAAGTTCCTCATTAGAAAAAGGAATATCCGCCATCTCAGTTATCTTCTCCGACAAACTCTATAATACACATCTCAGCAGCGTCACCTCTTCTGAAATTTGTTTTGATAATTCTTGTATATCCACCTTTTCTATTTACAAATTTAGGTGCTATTTCATCAATTACTTTTTTAGTTGCCGCTTTAGCTCTTTCATTTGAGCCAAGTTTTGAGTATACATATCTATGAGTATTTAAATTTTCTCCCGCTTTTGCTCTTGTAACGATTTTTTCGATATATTTTCTAAGTTCTTTAGCTTTAGGAACAGTAGTTTTAATTCTACCGTTTTCAATTAAATCACATGCTAAGTTTCTTAGAAGTGCCAGTCTATGCTCACTAACACGCCCTAGTTTTCTATATCCGTGTCTATGTCTCATTAATTCTCCTTAAGTTGTGATAGTTTCTCTTCAATCGCTTTTTTAACATCAAGCGGCAATGATTTATTAATAGAAAATCCTATTTCTTCTAATTTATCAAAAATTTCTTCTAAAGATTTAGTTCCTAGGTTTTTGATATTAGCGATTTTTTCTTTACCCATAAGCACAAGTTCACCTACAAATCTAATTCCGGCTCTAGCAAGAGCGTTAAAACTTCTGCTTCTAAGATTTAGATTTTCAATAGGTTCGAATAATACATTATATTCTTCATCAAGTTCTACATTTTGAACACTTTTTTGTTCAAGCTTAAACTCTTTCGAAAATACCGCAAATTGATTTAAATAGTTATTTACTGCGTTTTTAAACGCTTCAATAGGGCTTATTTGACCGTCAGTTACCACTTCGAATATAACTTTTTCAAAAGTAGGGTCATCTTCTACTAAAATATTCTCAATATTATATACTACTTTTTTAATAGGAGAAAAATAAGCGTCCAGTCCTATAAAACCTTCCGGAATTTCATCTCTAAAGTTTTCTACCGCTACAAATCCCATACCTTTTTTAATAATCAAAGTAAGTTTAAGCTCCGCTTCTTCATTTAATGTAGCGATATATTCATCAGGTGTAACAACGTCTACTTGGTCATTTATAAGGTCGCTACCTTTAATTTCTTTCGGACCTATAAACACATAATCAACTCTGGCTTCATTACCGTCTTTTATTTTAAATCTTATATTTTTAAGATTAATAATAAAACTTGCAACATCTTCAAGCATACCTTTTAAAGAGTCAAATTCATGTTTTACACCTTCTATTTTAAGTGCGATAGGTGCAAAACCGGGAGTTGAAGCGATAAGTGTTCTTCTTATAGGATGAGCGACACTTACGCCGAATCCCGCTTCAAAAGGCGATACTTCTATAATAGCTCTGTTTCCTTCTTCTTTGAAAGAAACATCGCTGGGAATCAACACTTCTGTTTTTATTTTATTCATTTTTTAGCCCCTATTATTTAGAGTACAACTCAACTACTAATCTTTCTTCTACCGGAATATTTACTTCGCTTCTTTCCGGAATTCTTTGGAATATACCAACCATTTTTTCTTTATCCACATCAACCCAAGGAGCAATGCCGGTTTGTGCACTAAGTTCAAGTGCTCTTTGAATTTGAGGATTGTTTTTAGATTTTTCTCTAATTTCGATTCTATCACCTTCTTTTACTAGATATGAAGGAATATTTACTTTTTTACCGTTTACTAAAATATGGCCGTGAGTTACAAGTTGTCTTGCAAATTTTCTAGTTGTTGCAAATCCCATTCTGTAAACTACGTTATCAAGTCTTCTCTCAAGTAATCTAATTAAGTTTTCCCCGGTATTACCTTCTTGTCTATTCGCTTCTTTAAAAAATCTTCTAAATTGTTTTTCAAGTACACCGTAATAATATTTAATTTTTTGTTTTTCTCTAAGTTGAAGTCCGTATTCGGAAATTTTCGCTCTTCTTTGTCCATGTTGCCCTGGTGCATAAGGTCTTTTATCAAGTGCCGATTTACCAGCTAATCTTCTTTCACCTTTAAGTTCAAGCGAAACACCTAATCTTCTTTCAATCTTTTCAACCGGTCCTGTATATCTTGCCATCGTTACACCCTTCTTCTTTTTCTTGGTCTACATCCGTTATGTGGTAACGGAGTTACATCTTTCATCCAAAGTACTTTAATTCCGTCAATAGCACCTACGGTTTTCACTGCTGTTTCTCTACCTCCACCAGGTCCTTGTACTTTAATTCCCACTTCTTTAATTCCGTACTCTTTAGCTTTTGCCATTACGTCTTCTACTGCTTGTTGTGCTGCGAAAGGAGTTGATTTTTTACTACCTTTAAATCCAAGTGCACCTGCACTACTCCAACAAAGAGCATTTCCCATTTCATCAGTTACGGTAATCATAGTATTATTAAATGTAGCTGAAATATATACTACTCCACGTCCTACTTGTTTTTTAATTTTTTTCTTTTTAGTTACTTTTCTTTTAGCCATCTCTCACCCTTTATTTAGCTTTTGCACCGACAGTTTTTCTTTTACCTTTTCTGGTACGTGCATTAGTTTTAGTTCTTTGACCTCTAACAGGTAACCCTCTTCTGTGTCTAAGCCCTCTATAACAACCTAAATCCATAAGTTCTTTAATATTAAGTTGAACTATTTTTCTAAGTTCACCTTCAACGATATAATTTGTTTGAATTTCTTTATTTAAGATTGAAACTTCATCTTCCGTTAATTCGTAAACTCTTTTTTCCGGATCAATTCCAGTGTCTTTTAAAATTTTTCTACTTGTAGTAAGTCCGATTCCATAAATATAAGGAAGTGCATATTCGATTTTTTTCTTTTTTGGTAAGTCTATACCTGCAATTCTTGCCATGTTTTATCCTTGTCTTTGTTTATGTCTAGGATTTTCGCAAATAACTCTTACAATCCCTTTTCTTTTCACCACTTTACATTTAGGGCAAATTTTTTTAACTGATGCTCTAACTTTCATAACTTCTCCTTAATTTTTTAAAAAATGCAACAGCATTTCATCCCCCCTAGGTACAAAGACCAGCCCTTGCAACATTTACACAAATGATGCAAAGCCTCTTTTGTGTTCAGGGGGATGAAATTATATCAAACATTACTTAGTATTTAATGAGAAATCAAAATTAAAAGAGAAAAAAATAAAAGAAAGATTGTGATATTATTTACTTTTTCAAAGGAAAAATTAAAAAACCATTACTTTTTCATCTACTTCTTTTACATCTTTTTTTTCTAAAATATCAACTTTATTATTCGAAATTCTCAACTTATACACGTTACTTCCTTGTCTTATATAAAGAATAAAATCAAACCTACCTTTATAATCGAAGATACCGTTTTTTACACTGAAAGTAATATTTTTATCCGAACTTAAAATATCAAAATTTACGTGATTATTATCGAAATAACCTTTCATAAAAACTCTACCTATTTTTTGTCCCGAAATATCAAGCCCTATCAAAGATTTTATTTTCTTCGTATAAAAGTTGGATAAAATTACGGAATTGTCGCTGACTATATCAAAATGTCCATTATTACCGCTTATATTAAGGGTTCCAGATACGATACCGGTAAATATTCTTTTAAATCCTAAATACTCGAAAAATTTATTGCTAGACATTTTAAAACTAATTTTAATATTACCATCTTTATAACCGTCAAAATCTTCATTTTTAAATTTATAAATATTATCAACGGAATCGTAACTTCCTATTAAAGATATTTTTTTTGCAAAAGGATAAAGCAAAACGGGTTTTAACTTTTTTAAATTCAAATTATCACTTTTAAAATCATAAGCCCATTTTTCATAAACTTTTTTTCCTTTTAACAAAAATTCTCCCAAATCGGTTTTAAGATTCACTTCGTAATCCAAATCATTAATATTTTTCATTTTAATTTTAGTAATTGCCGAAAAATCCGTAGAAACTTTTTTATTAATAAAACCGGAAGAATTAAAAGTTATTAAAAAAGGAGACGAAAAAGTTTTATTTATTTCCATATCCGTTTTCCCTCTTATAAAAGGAAAATCGATATAGGTCATATAAAAAATATCTTGTATCGAAAATTCATTTCCGCTTCCGTTAAATTTTTCCAATCTTTCATCCGACAAATAAACTTTAAAATTTAAATAACTCTTAGCAAAAGAAGCTATACCGTCAAATATTAAAAATCCTCCCTCTTCGTAAACTTTACCGTTTAAATTCATTTTACCTCTATAATCTTTTAAAATTTCTTGCAAATTCCTTATTTTACTTTCGAACATAGCGTTAAGAGGAATCATTTGACCATAAATTTTCAATATATTTTTCTGATATTTAATATTTAAAGAGAAGTTATTAATTCCGTAATCCAAATAAACGATTTTAGAATTAGGCAGATATTTATGAACTTTTAATTGAATCAAATTTTTTACTAAATTATGCCCCATAGGAGTTATCAATACAACGATAACCGATATGATTGTCCCCATTATTACCGTTAAAAACAGACTCCACTTAGATTTAAAAATCTTTTTCATATTCCATCCTTATAGGTGTTTCAATATATAAACTGTTAGAAGGAAATGCAAACTTAGCATTATTTTTTTCCACTATTTCTTTTATCTTTAAATTAATGTCTTCTCTTATTTTTAAATAATCATCCCATACAGCCGTTGTAGTGAAAAAGTAACAAAAAATACTTAAAGCACTGTCTTGGTATTCGTCAAAGTATATCAAAATCGGCTCATTATGTATATATGGATGAGCTAAAAGCATTTCTCTAATTTGGCTCACTACTTTTTTGATAGTACCGGCATCCGTATCGTAGGTAAGTCCTAAACGCATCATTATCCTGCGTCTATCTCTTCTGGAAAAATTCTCAACGTTTGAGTTTGCGATAGTAGCGTTTGGAACCACAATTAATCTCTTATCAAAAGCTCTTATTTTAGTCGTTCTCATCCCTATATCTTCCACTATCCCCTCGGCATTTCCAACTTTTATCCACTCTCCTATTTTAAAAATATTATCGGTTAAAATCGCTATTCCTCCAAACATATTGGCAGCCGTATCTTTTGCAGCCAGTGCAAAAGCCAAACCTCCAAGTCCTAATGATGCGATAAATCCGGTAACGTTTATACCCCAGTCCTGCAATAACGCGACAACTCCTATAGTAATTACAAAAGCTTTCACAAGTTTAACCAAAAAAGAAGCGAGTTCTTTTGAGCTTTTTCCAAACTTCCCGAGAAGATGATAAAAATATTCTTCAAATTCATTAATTATATTGTATATCGCCCAAAAAAAATCTATAATCAAAAGCCCTTTTAAAATATGCAATAAAACCTTATTATCCACCTCTAAAAAATAAAAGAAAAAATAGACTCCGGCTATTACAAATAAAAATCTTAAAGGATTTCTTATAGCGTTTAAAAATTTATCGTCTAAGTCAGTTTTTGTTCTTGAGACTACTTTTTTTAATGAGGAGACAATCATTAAAGTAAAAATTTTCCTTGCAAACAAAAAAACAAAAAGAATCAAAAATGCAAACGCTATTTTGTAAACGGGCAATTCTAAAAATTTATAATTTAAAATTTCTAAAAAATTATTCATCTATTTTCCTTAAAAACTTTTCATCTTGCATAATTATAACAATTTTTTTAAATAAAGGCACTGCACTTTTAGAAGCGAAATAATTAGGAAAAGGGGCTTTGATATCAAATAACGTCACTCCTATGGTATATTTATGTTCGGAATCATTTGCAAATCCGAAAAAGGAAGAGTTATACTGATTTAAATATTCCCTTTTTTTATAATCGTAAATATGAGCCGTCCCCGTTTTTCCGGCTGTAAAAATTCCTTTTATATACGCTTCTTTTCCTGTTCCTTTTAAAACAACTTTTCTCAAAATTCTCAACATTTCATTCGCAACTATAGCTTTTACGACTCTTTTTGATTCACTATTTACATTTACTATTTTAGGCGTAACCGCAACACCGTTATTATTAAATACGTTATAGGCTTTCAAAAGCTGCATAAACGTAACGTCTATTCCGTATCCGTAAGAAGTCGTAGACTTAAATATAGGATAATAAAGTTCTCTTACGCTTTTAGTTCTACCTTTTAACTCATAAGGCAAATCTATACCCGTTTTTTTAGCAAATCCAAACTTTCTAAGCCCGTAGTAAAGCTCGTTATTCGTCAATCTAAGAGCAAGTTGAGATATAACTATATTACTTGAATAAACTATTGCGTTTTCGGCACTAAGCCAATCGAATTTTTCATCATCGGTAATAAATTTTTTCCTCCATTTAGGTTTCCATTTTCCGTTATGGGCGTTTAAAACCTCAAAAGGGTTTACTTTATTATGCTCAAGCAAAAGAGCAAAAGTTATAGGTTTCATTACAGAACCAGGTTCAAACGTATGTCTAATAGCTCCTATTTGCATATGAGGAATATCCTTAGGTTTTATATCCAAAGGATTATAACGATTAGAAGAGGCTATAGCTATTATTTTACCGGTTTTAGAATCCATAACCGCAGCTATGACGTCATTTGCCTTATAAGTTTTTTTATATTCGTCCAAAAGATTTTCTATTCTCTTTTGCAAAACTAAATTAATATTCAAAACGACATCATCTCCATTAACAGGATATGTAATCGAAGAGCTTTTATCATAAACGATATTTCCGCTTACATCCCTAAAACCTTTTATAAAGCCGTTAGCTTTCGGTTTTAAAATAGATTCGTAATACTCCTCTATTCCGTTTTCTCCTCTTGAATAAACTCTAGAATATCTACCTAAAAAAGGTTCGAACGTATCTTTAAAAGGATATAACCTTTTATAAAGCCCCACTATTTTACCGTTTTTTTTCGTTACACTTTCTATATCATAAGCTCGTCTTATATTATTAACACTAATAAAAACTCCGTATTTATCCAAAATCTTTCTTAAATAAACAAGCTGCTGTTTCGTTCTTAAATCAACTTTGGCAAGTAAAATTCTTTTTTTTATTTTTAATTTTTTTAAAAGTACTCTTTTAGAAATACCCGTATAAATACTAAATAAATCCGTAAATAACTTTTTTTTATCGGAATTTATATAAACGGGATTTAAATAAACGAAATATATTTTCTCACTTTTCGCTAGAGTAAAATTTTGTGTTTTTATATTGCCTCTTACGGCACTTTCCGTTTTTTTTATAATAGGAGTAAAATAATCTCTGGGCTTAGAAAGGGAAAAAAACAAAAAAGCCCCGAATGCCCCTATTACGACAATAGAAAAAAAAATAAAGTAAATTATCGGAATTTTTGTATTTTTCATTAAATTTGAGTTTTTAGTAGTTCTTTATATGCGTTTATTGCTTTATTTCTTACCTCAAGGACCATTTTCATTTGCATTTCCGCTTTTTGTATAGTAATAGAAGCCTTTGCCAAATCCTGCACTTGCCCCGTTGCTATATCCGCTTCGGCTTTTTCTGCCTTTTGCATCATTTCATTCGTATTGTCAAGTTCTTTTTTTAGTAAATCTTCAAAATCAAAATCATTTTTTTTATTCCCGGAAGCTTTTATAGCGTTTAAAGCGTTGTTATTATCTATTTTCGTAATAAAAGCCATACACTATCCTTAACTTTGTAAAATATTTATAGCGTTATTCGCCATACTTTTTGCACTTTGAAATGCAGCTACATTTGCTTGATAAGCACGCGTAGCTTCTATTAAATCCGACATTTCTATAACCGGATTAATATTAGGATACGCCACATACCCGTTTGCATCGGCATCCGGATTTGTAGGGTCGTATTTTAAAATAGGCTTACTGTCATCTCTTACTATTTTATCAACCACAACTGTTTCAATAGGAGGTTTTGCCTCTGCGTAATCTTCTCCCTCTTCATCCAAAGGATTCTCATACTTAAAAAAATCGGCATTTTTTTCAAGTTCTTTATTAAGTTTGTCTTCAAAAGGTTCTGCTTTAAAAATAACTTCTTTTCTTCTGTAAGGTCCACCCTCATCCGTTCTTGTAGTGTTTGCATTTGCTATATTTTCTGAAATTACGTTAATTCTCAATCTTTGAGCGGATAATCCGTATCCCGAAATATCAAAACTGTTAAAAAACCCCATATTAACCCCTAAATATTTTTACTTGAATCAATTACGGCTTTAAAAATCTCTATATCTTTTCTTAAAGACTGAATAGTTGCATTGTATGCAATATTGTTTTTAGCCATTTCAGTTGTTTCCACATCTATATCCACACTGTTTCCATCATTTCTAGCTAAATGACCATCTCTATAAAAAACCACCGGTTTTATATTTTCACTATCGTCAAACCCCGGTAAATGCCCGGGACTAGTTTGTGCCAATTTAAGTTTCGGAGGATGCAGTACGTTAAATTTTTTATTAACCTCCTCCTCTAAAGCATCTTCAAATCTAATATCTTTAGGTCTATAATAAGGAGTATCGGCATTTGCAATGTTACTGGCTATCATATCCTGTCTTATTTTCCTATAATGCAGCGATTTTTCCAAGATATCAAAGCTTTTAGAAATTTTAAACGCCACATTTACTCCTTTTTTACTTACAAGCAATTTTTATTCCCAAATTCATCCAAAAATATTTATGTTAAAATTCTACTCATATTATACTCCATAAAGGTGAATTTTGCAAAAAGCAGACTCTTTAATATTTATTATAGTTGGAATTTTAATGTTAATAGGTGCTTTGTTTTCCTATTCCCTTCCTGTTTATTTAGAAAATTTAAAAAACCTCTCTTTATATCATTTTGTGGGAAGATATATAGTTTTTGGAGCTTTTGGAATGGGAATAATGATTTTTCTAGCCAAAAAAGACCCTGATATATGGTTTGAAAAAGTCGGATGGGGTATTTTAATCTTTTCTTCAATACTTGTAATAATTATGCCTTTTTTACCAGAAAGCGTAGCACCAGTAATTAACGGAGCAAAAAGGTGGATAAAATTAGGTCCCGTTAAATTCGCTCCTGTGGAATTTTTTAAAATAGGGGTAATATTTTTCCTATCGTGGTCTTTTACCAGAAAATTAAACTCAAGCAACAAATCTCTAAAAGAAGAGATTAAGCAATTAGTTCCTTACTTTGCAATATTAGGAATATTTTGGTATCTGATTTTGGCTTACCAATCAGATTTAGGCCAGGTTATAGTAATGGGGACAATTTTTGCGTTTTTACTTTTAATAGCCGGAGGGAGGTTTCAAACATTTACCCTTATTTTAGGAGGAGGAATTATGGTATTTATTTTAGCCGTTATTTCATCCAAATACAGATATGCAAGATTTAAAGCGTGGCTTCATTTAATGACAAATAACTTCTTCCCAAGCCTAAAAATAGAAAGCACATCCAGTTACGGCCAGGTTGAGCAGTCTTTAAACGCTATTTACCACGGAGGTATTATAGGCCAAGGAATAGGAAATGGAGTTTTTAAACTGGGCTTTCTAAGCGACATTCATACGGACTTCGTACTAGCCGGTATAGCGGAAGAGACTGGAATGATAGGTATTACTTTAGTAGTTATTTTAATTTTGGCGTTGGTTTACAGAATTTTCAAAATCTCCTATAGAAGCGAAAAAAAGGAGTATCAATTATTTTCATTCGGGGTTGGTACTTTAATTATCATTCAATTTATCTTCAACGGACTAGGGGTTACATCTTTAATCCCTATAAAAGGGCTTACGATACCTTTTATAAGTTATGGGGGTAGTTCTTTAATAGCTTTATGCATAGCAATAGGAATGGTACTTATGATTAGCAAAAAAGCCAAACTTTAAAGGTCAAAAATGAAAATAGCAATAACCGGCGGAGGAACGGGAGGACATTTAAAAATCGCAAAAGTAATAAAAGACGAACTCAATAAAAAAGGCATAAAGCCTATTTACATAGGCTCCACTTCCGGAGCTGATAAAGAGTGGTTTAAAAACGACAAAGGATTTAGTCATAAATACTTTTTATCGTCTTCGGGAGTTGTCAATAAAAAAGGATTTAATAAAATAACCTCCCTAATAAACATCCTAAAACTCTCAAACGAAGCCAAAAACATCTTAAAAAAGCACAACATAAAAGCCGTATTTAGCGTAGGAGGATACTCTGCCGCACCTGCTAGTTTCGCAGCGATACTTAGTTTTAACCCCCTTTTTATTCACGAACAAAACGCTCATATAGGTTCACTTAACAAAATCTTAAAACCTTTTAGCAAAAAGTTTTTTAATACGTTCTTTTACAACGACCCTTATCCGGTAGAAGAGAACTTTTTCAAAAAAGCAAGAATAAGAAAAGAGTTAAAAACGATTATATTTTTAGGAGGAAGCCAGGGGGCTGTCGCCATAAACGATTTGGCTTTAAAACTAGCCCCTAAATTAAAAGAAAAAAACATAAACATAATCCACCAAACCGGAAAAAGAGATTTTAAAAGAATAAAAGAGTTTTATGAAAAAGAAAACATAAAAGCCGATATTTTTGACTTTTATCCTAATTTAATAGAAAAAATAGAAAAAGCAGATTTTGCCGTATCGAGGGCTGGTGCTTCCACTCTTTTTGAACTTGCAGCCAATCAAATTCCAACTCTTTTTATTCCATACCCTTACGCAGCAAGCGACCATCAATACTACAACGCAAAATTTATAGAAAATAAAAATGCCGGGTTTGTAATAAGAGAAAACGAAATAGACCCAAATGAGATTTTAAACTTAATAACTTCTACAAACTTAACCCCACTCTCTCAAAATTTAAAAAACATAAATAAAAAAAACGGAGCAAAAATAATAGTCGATGAAATGCTAAGCCTTATCAATTAAAGCACAAATCATATGCCCAACCATTATATGCATTTCCTGAATTCTGGGAGTGTCATTCGAAGGGATTACGATATTTACATCTCCCATCTCTTTCATTTTACCTCCGTCTTTTCCCGTTAACGTTATAACTTTACATCCTATCTTTTTAGCACTCTCAATTGCTTTTATTATGTTTAAAGAATTCCCACTTGTGGAAATTGCTATTAAAACATCTCCTTTTTTACCCAAAGCCTCCACCTGTCTTGAAAAAACAAACTCATACCCATAGTCGTTTCCTATAGCGGTAAGTGCCGAAGTGTCGGTTGTAAGGGCTATTCCGGCAAGGGGGATTCTTTCTTTTTTAAACCTTCCGCTAAGTTCGGCAGCTATATGCTGAGAATCGGCCGCACTTCCACCGTTTCCGCAAAGCATTATTTTATTGCCGTTTTTCAATGTACTCAGACACAACTCTCCCGCTTCTTTAATTAAGGGTAATAACTTTTCCATTTTTTCAGCTGTTTTTATATGCTCGTTTAAACAGTTTTTTAACATTATTTTCCCCTCATTTTTTCAATTATTCCCGTCGTACTTCTTCCCTCTATAAATTCAATAAGTTTCACTTCTTTTGCGATATCACTTCCAACAACCTCTTTACCTTCGTAATCTTTACCTTTAACCAAAACATCCGGTTTTACTCTTTTGATAAGCTCGTAAGGAGTATCTTCTTCAAAAATCACCACATAATCCACAACCTCAAGACTCGCCAAAAGATATGCCCTGTCATATTCGTCGTTTACGGGTCTATCAGGACCTTTTAATCTTTTGACCGATTCGTTTGAATTAACCCCTACTATCAGCTTGTCTCCTAAGGATTTTGCTTTTTGAAGATACTTAACGTGTCCTAAATGCAATATATCAAAACATCCGTTGGTAAACACAACTTTTTTATTTTGATTTCTTAAATCGTTTGCGATATGTTCTATCGTTTCAAAATCCACTATTTTATAATCGACACTGTTATCAAGTCTTCTTTTAGTCTCTTCAATTTCTTCCAAAGTAACCGTAGCACTTCCTATTTTGCTTACAACCACAGCAGCCGCTGCGTTTGCAAAATGCATAGCCTCTGTCATATCCTCGCTTTTGCTTAAATAATATCCAAGACTTGCCAAAACGGTATCACCGGCACCCGTTACGTCATAAACCTCTTTGGCGATTGTAGGAATTTTTACATATTCATCCCCGAAAAGTGCCATTCCCTCTTCACTCAAAGTTACAAGCAGATATTTTAAATTCAAATCTTTTTTTACTTTCCAACCGGCTTTTATTAAATCTTCTTCATTTTTTATCTCCATTCCTGTGGCAACGGAAAGTTCTTTTTTGTTAGGTTTAATCATCCACGCATTTACATATTTGGAAAAATCTTTTTTCGGGTCTATTATTAGTTTTTTATCCGTTTTATTTGCAAGGTCTATTATTTTTTGAGTAAGGGTTTTAGTCAAAACGCCTTTTTCATAATCACTTAGAAGTATCAAATCTATTTTATCAATATTTTCCTTTAAATACTCAAATATCTTCTCTTCAAATTCACTTGAAATAGGGGTTTTGGTTTCTTTATCGTATCTTATTACCTGATGGTTACTTGCTATTACACGGCTTTTTATAATCGTCTCACGGCTTTCATCAATAAAAATCCCGTCTATATCTATACCTTTTTCTTTTAACAATTCTAAAAGTCTATCTGAATTTTTACCGATAACCGTCGATACCAGCACTTCGCTTCCAAGTGCAAGGAGATTATTTACAACATTCCCGGCACCTCCTAATCTATCCTCTTCTTTTATAATCTCAACCACCGGCACCGGAGCTTCGGGAGAGATTCTGTCACTCTTCCCCCACAAATAGTGGTCTATCATAAAATCGCCTATTACAGCTATCATTTAACTTCCTCTTCATAAATCTTGATAATCTCCGGCAGATACGCTTTTATACCTTCTTCAAGCTCGAATCTCGGCTCATATCCAAGGTATTTTTTCGTATCTTCAATATCAGCCTGTGTAAAGAACTGATACTGCCCTATGTAAGGATTTGGAATATAAGTATCTTTCCTTTGAATATTAAGCTCCTTTTTAAGAATATCCACAATATCCTGAAAGCTTCTGGCAATTCCAGTCCCTACGTTATAAACCCCGTTTTTATCGGCTTCACAAGCTTTGATATTTGCTTGAATCACATCCTCTACGAAAATAAAATCCCTAAGTATTTTATCACTTCCTTCAAACAATTTCGCACTCTCTCCTTTTAAAAGCTGAAGTCCGAACTGAAGTACCATTGAAGCCGTTTTGTTTTTAAAATATTCCCTAGGACCGTAAACATTAAAATATCTAAGCCCCACTATTCTTATTTTGTCGTAATACTCTTTTGCAAGGTTATCCATCATAAGTTTAGAAAATCCGTATACGTTATTGGGTTTTTCGAATCCTACGCTAAATTTATCGCTATTTCCGTATGTAGCGGCTGATGATGCGTAAACCATAGAAGCATTTTTCTTAACCGCCAAATCACACAAATCCTTAAAAGCGTTTACGTTCGTATCAATCATAATCTTTTGGTCGGCTACCGTTGTATCGGAAATTGCCGCTTCGTGAAAAATATAATCGATTTCATACTCTTCAAGTCTTTTTAAATCTTCTTTATTATTTATATCCCCGCTTATAACAATTCCCTTAAAGCCTAAAAGATTTTTAAAATGCCCGAAGCTCTTAAGATTTCCATTACTAAAAGTCTCTTCGCTTCTGAATTTATCAAAAACAATTACTTTACACTCCGGATAATTTTCCTGAAAATAAAACGCCAAGTTACTTCCTATAAATCCGGCACCTCCCGTAATTACAACGGTTTTATTGTTAAAATCTATATCAGAGTATTTCACAAAAACTCCTTTTTTATTTTTTCAATTATATCATATAAATTCTCTTCAACTTTAAACGTCTTTTCAATACCCGCCCTCTTTGCGGCTTCTATGTCTCTTTTGCTATCGCCTATCATTATTGAGTTTTTAAGATCGACATCATATTTTTTTGCCAAATCCAAAATCATTCCGGGTTTCGGTTTTCTGCACTCACACTCTCCCGTAATATCAGGATGATGAGGGCAAAACCGAACATCTTTTATTTCAATGCCTTTTTTTTGTAATTCATCTTTCATCCATTCCGTCAGTTTATAAAAATCATTTTCATTGTAATAACCTCTTGCAATTCCACTTTGGTTAGTCACAACAAAAAGAGTAAACCCCAGCTTTTGCAAAAGCTCCAAAAGCTCGAATATCCCTTCTTTAAACTCAAAATCTTCAATTTTTCCGACATACCCGAAGTCTTCGTTTATTACCCCGTCCCTGTCTAAAAATGCGGCTTTCACACTAGCTCCTTTACGGCTTTAATCACATCTTCGGCTTTTATCTCTTTCATACAGTTATGATGTCCTAAAGGACATTCCCTTTTCATACACGGGGCACACTCAAGATTTTTTGTAACTATTTTATAATTTTTACTCCAAGGAGACGTTTCTTTGTAATTTGTAGGTCCAAAAACGGCAACAATCGGTACATTATAAGCAGCGGCTATATGCATAGGACCGCTATCGTTTGTAATAAACAAATCAAGCCCTCCTATATATTCGCAAAGCTCTTTTATAGTTAACCTACCACATAAATTCTGATAATTGGATATAACAAGATTTTTTTCTATATCTTTTGCTATCTCTTCTTCTCCCGGACCTCCGAAAACTATAACATCATACTTTTTTGCCATCTCATTCGCCACTTTTGCAAACTCCTCGGGATACCATCTTTTGGCACTTCCATATGTGGCACCGGGATTTATTCCAAGAGTCGGTTTTGTGAATTTTTTAGCTTTATAAGGCAATATAGGAGAATAAATTTCATCTTTACCTATTATTTCGCTTACGTATTTTGAATACTTCTTAACCATATGTCCGGAGTAGTTTTTATCGAAAAAATAACTTCTTTTAGCTTTAGCCCCCAAAACTTTTGAGTACAAACTCCTTCTAAAACTCACAAACACATCGACTTTTGGAAAAGCCATAAACTGCTTAAATTTATGCTTTTTATCAATTAAAATCTCTTTATCAAACCAGGGCTTTAACAACTCAACTGAAACATAACTTCCAAAAATTATACCCTCTTTGGGCTTAAATTCATCCAAAAGAGCTTTTATAGCCCCACTCGCCATTACACTGTCACCAAGCCACGTGGGAGGTTCAATTAAGAGTTTCATTTATCACCTTTAAAGTCTTTTCGACATTCTTTTCTATACTGTAATTTTTCGATATCTCTTTTGCTTGTTTTTTTAAATTTTCAAGTTTTTCGCTATTATCCAAAAGCTCCTGGATTTTATGCATTATTTTCTCATCAATTATCCAATCTTTAGGCAGTATCTCCCCTCCTCCACACATATCAGTGGTAAAAACTACATTTTCAAAATTCAAAGCCTCCAAAATCACATTTCCAAAAGGTTCGTATTTGGTAGGAAATAGAAAAATATCGGCCATTGAATAAAACTTATCCACATCGATTCTTGGACCCGTAAAAATTACTTTATTTTCAACTCCCAAACTTTTGGCATAATCTTTATACCATTTAAGATTTTTTTCTTTTCCCACTACAAAAAATTTAAAATCGCCTTGAAGCTTAGAAACAATATCCAGTGCTTCTTTTACACCTTTTCTTTTAAATCCACTTCCTACATAAAGCAAAATTTTTTCATTTTTTAAATTAAACTCTTTTTTTATATCATCAAAAGAAACTTTTTCCTTTAAAGGAATTCCGTTGTAAATAACCTCTATTTTCTCCGGGTCTATTTTATAAGCGTTAATAATATCCCTTTTTACCATATTTGAAATGGCTACAATTTTTTTGGCGTTTTTAAACATTCTTTTTTCTATGAAAAGATAAACAATATGAAGAGGATTAAATAGTGATTTATTTTCCAGCTTAATAAAAACTTTATGAACCCCGTCTCCCGCCCTATAAATATCCGGACAAGTTATTCTATCTAGAGAAAAATAAAACTTTTTACCCTTAAATAAACACACTTCCAGATTAAACCATATAGTTTTTATCCAACTGGATAAAAACTTAGGAGCACTGCAATGTTTTACTTCAAATTCAAAATCTCTCTTTTCAAGTTCACTTAAAAGCCTACTTAAATAAACTTCAGCCCCTCCGAATTTACTCTTCTTTAAGCGAAGAAACGTTACTTTCATCTATCTCCCTTTTCATAGCAAAAAAGCTAAGAGCAGCTAATAATACGAACTGTTGAAGGTAATGATTTTTTAAAATATCATCTATAAAACTTCTAAAGTAAAAGCTCGTTGCCAAATAAAAAAGTAAAAGCCCAAAATAGCTCCTATATTTCATAAAAGACCTTACGCCTATATACATTAAAGTAAAAAATATAAAACTGTATATCAAAAATCCTTCAATCCCGACACTTAACAAAACGTTTATAAAAGTACTATGAGCGTGGTCGGAGAATTTGATATGATACTTATTTGAAGCCACTTTTCCAAAGACATTTCTTGCAAACCCGTATCCAAAAGGATTTTCTTTTAAAAACTTATACCCCTCTTTATAATAAAACAGCCTCCTATAAGCCGAACCGTCAACTCCAGGGGGATATTTAAGCCTATACCAATCCATATTGTCGTTTATAACCGTTATTTTAAAAGTTCTGTCAAACTCTCTCCATCTTTTATCGTGCTTATAATCAAAATACACAAGCCACATACTGCCTATAAATCCAATTAAAACGAATAAAATAAGCTTTTTAGAAAGATTTTTGAATTTAAATTTTAATACGAAACTAAAAAACATCACAGAAACCACTAAAAAAGCCAAACTAAAAACCCCGTTTCTTTTAAACTGAACCACTAAACTAAAAACAGCTACCATAAACAGTAAAAAAAGAACAAAACTTGAAACCTTAAAAAGAGATTTGCCTTTTATAATTCTAAATACAAATTCAACAGCAAAAAAAGAAAAAAGATAAGGCATTAAAAAATTTAATTCATCCAATCCTTTAGTAATTCCGAAACTCCTATAAGGCAATGTATGATGCTTTGCAAACATATTTAAAGAATAAAGAGCGTGATACGCAACAATCGCAAAAAACGCTACAAATATATAAACAAAAAGCCTTTTATAATTAAATCCGGCTTTAACAAGTAAATAACTGCTAACTCCTAGCAGCAAAGGAGCCCAAAACTGCCCCTTTATTTCCAAAAAAGCGTACTCTTTAAAAGATGAAAAAAAAGAAGTTACGATTATTAAAAACAAAAAAGCGACAATACCTATACCTAAGAGGTTGTCTTCTTTAAAATACTTAAATTTATACTTCTCTCCAAGCCCAAAAAAAATCAAAGACAATAAAAAAATAACGCCTATATCAATATTTCTAACAGCTATCAAATGATTCATAGGCCATATTAACACCAAAATAAAAACCAACGCACTTATAAGTTCTTCCAAAACCGTTAAGACTTTTTCCCTCATACAATCTCCATTTTTTCTATTTTTTCAAGCACTTCATCACTTGTAATTTGAAGCATACATTCTTGATATTTACACCTCTTATCCACACAAGGCGTACAGGTTTTCGGTTTTTGAATAAAAGGATGAATCTCCAAATCGTAACACGCATTGCTTTCTTTAGGATTACCGGCTACAAACAACCCGATTGTAGGAGTTTTTAAGGCTATTGCGATATGTAAAGGTCCAGTATCGGGAGTTATTAATAAATCAAGCTTTGAAATTAAAGCAGCAGCCCCTCCTAAAGAGAATTTACCGGCTAAATTTAAAACTCTTTTATCGTTAATTCCACTTTCTACTTCATCGGTTAATTTTTTTTCGTTAGGAGCACCGGTTAAGACGATATTAATATCCGGGTATTTACTTAAAAGCTTTTTGCCAAGATCTATCCATCTTTCATTAAACCATCTTCTGCTAATCGTAGAAGCCCCTATTTGAAAGCCTATTAATTTTTTATTTTTAGGCAATACTTTTTCAACTTCTTCTATCCACTTGTCTTTTAAAAACAAATCCATTTTACAGTCATTCTCTTCAATTCCAAGCCATTTTAAAAATTTAAGTCTTGTTTTTATAAAATGCTCACCCTCAATTTTAGACACTATTTTGTTTGTATGCCATTTAGTAAACTGATTTTTATCATTTGGAAGTTTTATTATATATTTTGCCCCGCTTAAAACCGCAAGAGGAGTTGCCTGAGGGTCATTTGAATGCAGCACTAAAACCAATTTGGGATTAATTTTTTTTAATTCTGTTAATGCTTTAAAAAAATGTTTCGTTTTGCCGGAATATAAAATAATTTCATCAATATAAGGGTTGTTTTCAAAAAGTTTATAATTTTTAGGATTCATTACAACAATTAGTTTTTTATTAGAAAAATGTTTTTTTAAACTTCTAAATACAGGTGTATTAAAAAGTGTATCACCAATTGCCGTATTGCTCAAACAGACTATTTTATCAATATTTTCCATAGGAACCAAATCCGTTTTTATAATCTGATTTTCAGGCAAGAAATAAGGAATGATACGTTTAAATATTCTCATATATTTTCCTCTATTTTTCTAATAATTATTTCTGATTCAATATTTTCGGCTATTTTGCTTTTATCTTGTAACACCAAATCTTTATAACCCCAAGGATGCCACCTATTAATATCCGAAACTCCAAATAAAGCCATAGTTTTAACCCCTATAGCCGGTGCCAAATGCATAGCACCGCCTTCTAGCGTTACAAAAAGTTTAGCCCTTGAAATAAAAGCCCCTAAGTCCAAAAAAGAATCCGTCTTTTTAAAAATAACTTTTGTCTCTTTTTCAAGCCTTTTTGCCGTTTCAAAGTCTTTAGGCTCTGCCGTTATATAAATCTTTTTATCAAGCTTGGTAAATATATCTTTTAATTTTTCAAAGCTCATCTGATTGTTTTTCATTCTAGCAGAAATATGAAAAACCACAATATCTTTAAAATCTTCATACTTTTTTTTCATATCTCCCGGGATAAAAAATCTGGTTTTTTCTCCGTTATACTTCACATCCAAAACCTTTAAACAATCAAAACAAAATTCAACTTCGTGATTGTTTCTAAACTCTATATGATGAGTAAATTTATCTCTATTTTTTTTATCTTTTACCCCTATTTTTATTTTAGCACCACTTATATTACTAAACTGCTCGGCTGAAGAGGAATATTCGCTCCTAAAAACCACACTTACATCATATTTTTCTTTTTTTATATTCCAAAAAACCTTTATTTTAGAAACAAGGGCTTCAAGTTTCGCACCGATTTTCTTTTTATGTTTAGGTTTTGTATAAACCCATATATTATCCACAAAAGGATTATTATCAATCGCCATACGGTTATAGCTGTTTACCACTATATCGATTTGAGCGTCGGGATATTTTTTTCTTAAAGCCTCAATAGCCGGAGTGGTACAGATTAAATCCCCTAAATTATCGTTTCTTACAAGCAAAACCTTCAATTTAAAACCCTTTTATAAACATCAAGCACTTTTTTTACCATAGCTTTTTTGGAAAAATTCTCAACGATATAATTTCTGTCTTTATTGAATTTCAACTCTTTATTATAAATTTTCTTAACACCCTCAACCCATTTGTTTAAATCCAAACTATCAAGCATTAAAAAGTTATTATCTTTATATAAATCCCTCACACTTCCTACATTACTTGCTATTATATCCTTTTGCATCATAAGCCCTTGAATTACGCTTTGGGGTACTCCCTCTTTAGAATCGGAGGTTAAAAGCTGCAAATCAATAGCTTTTAAAAATTCGGGTACTTTTGTAACGTGTCCTAAAAGTTTAACGTTTTTCAAGTTTAGGTCTTTTATTTTATTTTCTATTTCTTCTCTTTTAGGACCTTCTCCGGCCATTACAAATTCTATGTTTTCATTATCTTTAAAATAATTAGCAATATCCAAAAAAAAGTCGTGTCTTTTAAACGAACGCAATACGGCAAGAATTCCTATATAATATTTATCTTTATTTAATCCGAAAATTTCTCTTGATTTTTGCTTATCGTATTTTAAAGGGTCAAAAAGTTCATCATCTATTCCGGTGGGAATTGAAATTATTTTATTAGGATTAATCCTGTTATACTTTATCATATCTTCTCTTACGCTCTCACCCGTCGTTATAATAAAATCTGCAAGTTCGTTAATAAAATTCATTCTGCTCGGATTAATTCTATTTGAGAGATGTCTCGTACGTATAAACTTTCTACCGCTAAGTTTTGCGGCAAGTCCACCCACCCACGTATCTTTTCCGGAATGAGTATTGATAATATTTATATTATCCCTTTTTACGATTTTTATTAATTCAAAAAACGTTTTAAAATCCAAATTACCTCTAAAAGGAAGCGTATAAACCTTAAAACCTCTTTTTAAAGCTTCCTCTTTTATTCTACTCTTTTCCCTACAAGCAAGTCTGACATCAACACCTTTTTCTCTCACACCTTCCATTTCTGAAATTATCCTAATCTCCTGTCCTCCCCAACCGTTAGACCATTCGGTATGTAAGACTCTCACAATCTCTCCTCAATTATATTAAATACTTTTTGCATATCAAATTGCATTAAACATTCGCTTATCTTACTTCCGTTACATCCGTCTTTTCCACAAGGCACACAATCCCAATTATGCTGAATCACTATATGCTTACCCATTGTTTGAATTCCATTTTTTTTAGTATAGCCGCTTTTAAACAAATCGTTATCCCAAGGTCCCCACTCAAAAGCCCCACTAGGACCGAAAAACGCGACAACCGGAGTATCAACGGCAGCAGCCATATGCATAATAGCCGTATCGACCCCTATAAAAAGCTTCGCTTTATTTGCCAAAGACGCTACTTCTTTTAAACTAAGTTTCCCACTTAAATTAATCACTTCCGATTTACACAGACTCAAAATAGAATCTACCTTTTTCAGCTCTTTTTCATCCGGACTTGCAGTTATTACGACTTTATAACCTCTTTTAGATACAAAATCTATAATATCTGCCATTATTTTATCATCTACACACTTAAAAAGCCACCTTGATACCGGATGAATATGCACAAACTTCCCTAATTTCAAAGCTTCTATCTTTTCTTCATCTTTTTTATCCCAGTAAATTTTTACCTTTTTTTCAGCTATTCTTTTTTTCAAAACTCTCAATACGTCCAAATTTCTATCTACCGTATGATAAAAAGAATTCGACAAAGGCAAATTAATATCAAAAACATTTTTTAAAAACCTGTTTTTCTTAACGGGATACCCTATTTTTATCTTAGCTTTGCTAAATTTCGCAATAAAAGCTCCTCTGTCGCCTTCAGTGGTGTTGATAACCATATCGTAATTTTTAAAACTTCTTAAAAATTTAAACTCTTTAAAAACCCTAACGGCTTTTGGCAGTTTTTTAAAATAACTCCTATCATATACGAAAATTTCATTAATATCGGGATTTAAAGTAAGCATACTTTCAGTCCCTTTATTTACCAAAACATCAATTTTACTCTCCGGGTAATTGATTTTTAAATTTCTAATCAAAGGAGTGGTTAAAAGCACATCCCCTATATTTCTAAATTTAATCACCAAAATCCTCATTTTTTACCCTTTATATATTTCCAAAACGTATATTGAGAATAGAGTCCGGCTATAACAAATCCATCCCACCCCTCTAAAAAACCGAGCTTCAAAAAATACAACTTAAAAAACGTCCAAATCGGAGAAAAAACCGCTTTTAGTCTATTAGATTTAGCCCCCAAAGTCGAATATCTGTTTTGTTTGGTTATAAACTCCTCAATACTCTCATAAGCAAAATGTCTCAAAGGATTTTTCAAATACCCCTTTTTGCATTTACATTCCACACTTTCGTGAACTTCCCTATCGTTAAAAAAAGCAAAATTTTTATTAAAAAGCCTAACAGTATAATCCGGATACAATCCCAGATATTTAATATCCCTTCCCCAAAAATTATTAATTCTAGGAACGTAATAAGCTTTAAAAGAAGGATTTTTTAAAACTTCTTGGAGTTCTTTTTGCAAATTATCCGTTATAACTTCATCTGCATCCAAAACAAAAACCCATTCGTTTTTAGCCAGTTCCACTGCCTTTTGCTTTTGTCTTCCAAATCCGGCCCATTCGCTAAATTCAACTCTAGCACCTAAATTTTTTGCTATTTTACACGTATTGTCACTACTTCCACTATCCAAAACAACCACCTCATCTGCAAACAGAGCCGATTTAACAGCCTCTTTTAAATATTTTTGAGAATTAAACGTAATAATAACCACACTAAGTTTCATATCTATCCTCATAATAGTGCTTAAAACGTCTATGAAACCAATACCACTCTTTGGGTTTTTGCCTTATCATCTCCTCAATAACATCACTCTGTTTTTGAACCGATTTTTTTATATCTTTTTCCAAAATGGGGTCTTTAAAAATCACTTTGTATTTATCGCCGTCTCTTTGAATAAAAACGGGAATGATAGGAATATCAAATTTTTTAGCAAGAAGAGCGGCACTTGGGGTATGAAGGGCTTTAAGCCCGAACATCTCTACGTCGATTCCTTCGTTTTTAGCTGTATTTTGGTCTACCAATATCCCCACGCTTCTATTGTTTTTAACGGCTTGTATGAGTTTTTTTAAAGCACCTTTTTTATTTACCGTTTTTATATTAAATCTTTCTCTTGATTTTTTGAAAAACTTATTAATAAATTTATTATCAATCTCCCTTACGACAATCGTCATAGGAATACCCAAAAGTCCCCCTAAAACAAGAGGCATCATCTCCCAGTTTCCGTAATGTGCCGTAATAAAAACAGCCGGTTTATCCAAATACGGTTTTACCTTCTCAAGTCCTACAATTTCAACTTTTTTTTGAAGTTCTTCTTTAGTAATATTTCTATTTTTTAAAATTTCAAATAAATTAAAAGCAAAATTCTCATAAATCTCTTTTGCAAGTTTCTCTTTTTCTTCCTCAGATTTATCAGGAAACACCAAATCCAAATTGGTAAATACAACTTTTTTTCTTTTCTTATCCAAATTGTAAAAAAGAGGCCCCAAAATCTTACTTAAATTCATCAATCTTCCTAAGAATCTCTCTTAAAGAGAGTTTATGCATATTATCCAGCTTTTTATTAATCTCTTTGGTTTGTACTTCTACGCTTTTAGAAAAATCATTTTCTAAGATTTTATTGTTATAAGTACATCCGTAAAGAATAATATTTCTTACGTTATTAGCCCACGCTATAAAACTGGGTCCGGTGTCGTTTCCTACCAACAAATCACTTTTATCTATTAAAGCTTTTAAATCGTTAAGGTTTAAACTCACGGGTGTAATGTTTTTTGAATTTTCAGCTATAAAATAGGCATCTTTTTTCTCTTCTTCCCCGACATAGGGAATAATAATATTCTCTTTTAAATATTTAGCAAGTTCTATCCAGATATTAAGAGGGGTCTTTTTACACTTCCAACTAGCCCCTATAATAAAAACAACGTTTTTTTTACTTTTACTCAAAACATCAAAATCCCTATCTTTATAAAAAAGAAGCTTAGGATGATTTATCAGATATTCGTCATCCTTCAAATCAAAAAGTTCCATATATCTTTGAACGGCTACAAGCGACGTCGACTCTTTTTTTATATCGTAAAAAAAAGAGGCTATTTTCTCTCTGGGATTTTTATACCCCACCGATTCTTTAGAAATAATTTTTGCCACTAAAGCACTCTTCAAAAGCCCCTGCAAGTCATAAACTCTATCGTAATTTAAACCTCTAAGCCTCACAAACTCTTTAAAAAAAAGACTCTTTTTTTTCTTCGCTTCTCTTAAAGAGATTGGAATTACGTTATTAATATAAGGGGAAAAATTAAGAATCTCCTTAAAAGAAGAGTCCACCACAAAGTCTATTTTTTCAGAGAGCTTAGGCAAAACAACTAAAGAGTGAATAATATCTCCCATCGAACTTAATTTGATTACAGCTTCCATAATATCCTTTGATTGTGATAAAATACTATAAAATTATAACATACATAAAGGTTTTCAATGTGGAAATTTCTAAAAGAGTACGCACCTTATTATAAATCCTACAAAAAAGAGATTTTCTTAGCAATACTGGGAATGATTATGGTTTCTATCGCAACAGCCACCATAGCTTACATCATAAAGCCGGTTTTAGACAAAATCTTCATTCAAAAAAATCATCACTTATTATATATCCTGCCTCTTGGAATTATTTTAATTTACCTAATAAAAGGTATAGGCAGATACATACAAAGCTACTACGTTACCTATATAGGAGAAGACGTCGTAAGAAAAATAAGAGATAAATTTTTAAAATATATCCTAACTTTCGACATAGACTACTTTAAAAAAACCCACAGTGGAGAGCTGGTAAGCAGAATTATAAACGATATTAACAGAATCCAAGGAGCAATAAGCCACGATTTGGCAAATTTCATTAGAGACATTTTAATGGCTATATTTTTACTGGGGGTTGTAATTTACCAAAGCCCTAAACTTGCATTTTTTGCGATAGTTATTTTACCTTTGGTTATTATTCCCATTCAAAAAATAGCCAAAAAACTAAAAAACCTCTCAAAAAAAGCCCAATCCAAAACAGCCGATTTAAACAAACACCTAAGCGAAATTTTTAAAAATATAGAAACGATAAAAGCCTACAACGCAACAAAGTTCGAATATGAAAAATTTAAAGAAGAGAATAAAAACTACCTAAAAATCAACCTAAAAACCGTCAGAACCTCGGCTCTTTTAAATCCTATACTTGAACTTATGAACGCAAGTGTAGCCGCGATAGTAATTATCGTAGGAGGAAACGAAGTAATAAATGGGGATATGAGTGTAGGGGCTTTTTTTTCATTTATGACAGCTCTTTTTATGATGACAGAACCTATTAAAAGAGCTTCAAATACTTACTCAAACCTTCAAAACGCTATTGCTGCAAATGAGAGACTAAAAGAAATTTTTAACTTAAAACCAAAAATAAAATCGGGAGATAAAACGGTAAAAGAGATAAACTTTATAGAATTTAAACACGTTTACTTAACATACGCTAATAAAACAGCCCTTAAAAACATCAACTACAAAGCGAAAAAACCCATAAAAGTGGGACTTGTGGGAGACAGTGGAGGAGGCAAAAGTTCATTTGTAAGTCTTATTATGAGATTTTACGACCCAAGCAAAGGCGAAATAAAAATAAACGGTATAAACTTAAAAGAGATAAACCTTCACACTTTAAGGGAAAAAATAGCCTACATCCCTCAAAACGTCCATATATTTAACGACACTATCGCGGCAAACGTAGCTTACGGCAAAGAGATAAACGAAGAAAAAGTAAAAACAGCTTTAAAAAAAGCCAATCTGTTAGAGTTTGTAAACTCTTTAAATGAAGGTATTTATACCGTATTGCAAGAAAACGGAAGCAACTTAAGTGGAGGACAGAAACAAAGAATAGCAATTGCCAGGGCTTTATATAAAAATCCCGATATTTTGATTTTGGACGAAGCCACAAGTGCACTTGATAACAAAAGTGAAGCTGTAATAATGGATGCCATTAACAACTTAAAAGATATGATAGTTTTCATAATAGCCCACAGACTCCACACTATAGACAACGCAAACGAAATACTCGTATTTAAAAACGGAGAAATAGTATGCAAAGGAGATAAAGAGACTCTTTTAAAAGAGTGCGAAGAGTTTAAAAAACTTTATAAAAAATCAAATTGATTCTAAATTTTTTATAATCTTTAACGGCGTAAGGGCGTAGTTGGGTTCATAATAACCGGCTAAAGAGTGAGCCAAACTTCCGTGAATAGTAGCTTTTAAAGGATGCCATCCTTGGGCTAAAAGAGAACCTATAATACCTGCCAATATATCTCCACTACCACCTTTTGCCAAAGCCACACTTCCGTTTGGGTCAATAAAAAGTTTTTTATTATAAGCGATAATTTTATTCGCCCCTTTTAACAACAACACTACGTTAGGATACTTTTTAGAAAACTCCTCACACAGTTTAAATCTATTCTCTTGAATCTCTTTAACCGAAAACTCTCCCATTCCCAAAATTTTAAGTAAACTTGCAAACTCTTTAGGATGAGGAGTTAAAACTGCTCTTTTGTTTAAAAACTCTTTAATTTCTTCTTTATAAAACATATCGGCATCAATTACCATAGGAATATCAAGCTTTATAAGCTCATCCAACAAATCATCAAAATGGTTATTCATACCCATCCCAAACGCCAAAGCTGTAAATTTTTCAATACTGTTTGTCTGCATTATTTCATAAGGCACTTCCACTCTTTCGCGACTTACCACACTCACAAGCCCACATCCGTAATTAAAAGCTGCAAGTGAAGCCAAAATCCCAGCTCCCGGTTTATCTCCTACAAGCACTCCTAAATGCCCGTAAGAACGTTTATGAGTGTTATTTTTGTTTCTTATAGGTTTGATTAAATCATCTTTTTCCAAAACAAAATAGCAACATTTATTAATATACTTACTAAAACTAACCCCCAAATCAGCCCTTACAATCTCCCCTACATAATCTTTTGTAAAATCACTATAAAGAGAAATTTTTTCAGCACCCATAGTAACTGTTACATCAGCCCTAAACGCAACCGGTCTTAAATTTCCGTTATCATCAATTCCGGTTGGAATATCACACGCTATTTTTAGTACGTTAAGTTTATTCATTTTGTTTATAAGAGAAACTATTTCAGGTGCTAAATCCCTTTTTAATCCACTCCCGAAAATCGCATCCACAAGAGAGTCGCATTTTTTATATTCACTCTCAACTTTCCCACCAACCGCTTCAAATCTTTTTAACTGCAACTTACACATAGGGGATTTAGCCCCAAGGGGCAAATATAAGTTTACGTGATAATCCCCTAATAAAATTCTACCAAGCGTTATCCCGTCAGCCCCGTTATTTCCTGGCCCGGCTACTATATTAATTACCGAATTTTTAGGAACTCTTTTATAAATTTCAAGAGCCATTGAGTATGCGGCGTGCTCCATTAAGATATCTTCCGTTAAATGATAATCTTCATAACATTTTTTATCGAAAGTGTAGACTTCTTTAAATGCAGGTTTCATAACATCTCCTTAACGACGCCTAAACTGTAAGGCTTTTAATAAATCTTCTTTAATTATTTTATCACGTTTATTTAAATTTGCAACCGTCTTTGAAACTTTAAGAAGACTAAATTCACTTCTTTTACTCAAAGCAAAATTTTTAACAGCTCTTTTTAAAACATCATAAGCATCATTTTCCAAATTAAACTGATAATTCTCTTCTAAATTTGAATTAAATTTGCCTTTTTGCATTTCAAAAGCAATAAGTACCTTCTCAAACATCTCCTCACTGGAAATTGTAGAATTATCCTCATCTTCAACCATTTGAAGATACAGTTCAATCCTGTCATACAAAGGCTCACTGATTCTGTTTTTATATCTTCTAATCTCCAAATCCGTACATCTGCACTCTTTGTCTAAACTCAAAAGATTCCCACACGGGCAAGGATTCATAGCCGCAGCAAACAAAATATCCGTTTCATACTCTATTTTCGAATTTACCCTGCTAATTAATACTTTTTTATCCTGAAGAGGAAGTCTTAAATTCTCAAGTACGTCTTTTTGAAAATGTGGAAGCTCGTCAAAAAATAACATTCCTTTATTCGCAAATGCAATTTCACCTATCTTAGCACCCCTGCTTCCACCTCCGAAAATCGCAGATTTGGTTGAGGAATAGTGAGGAGCTCTAAAAGGCCTTAAAGGTTTAAACGTAACTTCTTTACCCTCAAGCGAATTATATTTTTCAACTTCAAGTATCTCTTCTAAGCTCATAGGAGGCAGAATATAACGGAGTCTATTTATTATCATACTTTTACCGACACCGGGACTTCCTTCAAATAAAATATTATGAAACCCAGCTGCTGCTATCAAAGCCGCTTCTTTTGCTTGAGTTTGCCCTAGCACATCTTTAAAATCAAGTTTAAAATCCAAAGTATAGTAGTATTTTTTTGAACCTATTTTTAAATAAGGATAATTAAGTTCGTTTTTTTTAATCTCTTGAGGCTCAAATTTTTCAATCTCCGATAAATGCGAAAAAGCATAAATTTCAATTCCGGGAATTTTAGAGACTTTTTTGGCACTCTCAAGTGGGATTATAACTTTTTGAGGTTTTAAAGACAAAATAATAGGAAAAATAGAATTAGTATCTTTCAAACTCCCGTCAAGCCCAAGTTCTCCTAATACCAAAAAATCATCAAAGTTTTTTTCTTTATTGTAAAACAAAATGCTAAGAGCAATAGGCAAGTCAAAGTGGCTACCTTCTTTTTTCAAATCACTTGGACTCAAAGAAATTACCACTTTTAAAGGAGGAAACTCATAGCCGTTATTTAAAAGAGCCGATTTAACCCTCTCTTTACTCTCTTGAATCGACTGACTCCCAAGTCCTACGATAGAAAAGCCGGGCAAAGCCCTCATAAAAGAGCTTTCAACTTCGACTCTTTTAGCTTCAAATCCGTTTAGGGTTGCAGAATTTATTTTTTTCGTTTTTTTAGTAGCTTTTTCCACTCTTTTTCAAACTTCTTTCTTTTAATATAATCAAGTCTTTCGACAAACAAATGCCCGTCCAAATGGTCGGTTTCGTGCTGAAACGCCACACTCAAAAGCCCATTAGCATCCATAATATGCTCTTTTCCGAATCTATCGAAAAATTTAACCTTTACATTCGCATATCTTTCCACTTCATCAAAATAATCCGGAACGCTAAGACACCCTTCCGTATCTTTTTGCGTACCCTCCCACGTTAAAAATTCGGGATTTATTACTTCTATTAAAGTATCTTTACTTTGTTTGCCTTCCTCATCTCCTATATCTATCAAAAGAGCACGAATAGGCACTGCAACTTGAATTGCAGCAAGACCTACACCGTTTTTTGCTATCATAGTTTCATACATATCGTCTAATAATTTATGAAGTTCGCTATCAAATCTCTCTACCGGTTTTGAAATTTGCTTTAATATTTTATTAGGATAGGTCACAATATCTAAAACTGCCATCAATTTCCTTCATATACATAATATAATACCCCGTCTTTTTCAGCCTTTTGCATCATCTCAAGAGCGTGTTGTAAAATAGAGTCAACCTCATCATCACTTTTAATTTCAACTATTCCGGAAACTATTTGAATAGTTATCTCCTCACCTTCTAAAAAAATAGCCGAATTCGTAATAACATCGGAAAGCCTTTCAACCGTTCTACAAGCTCCTATCCTATCGGTATGTTTTAAAAGCATACCAAAAATTCCATCTCCCAAATGAGCTACAATATCGGTTCTTCTTGAAGTTTTAAGCATAATTTTAGCCACACTTCTATTAAGAAGAATTTTTGATTTTTCCGACTGAAGAGCTTCTATAATCTCATCAGTTATTTTTAAAAGCACTACACTACTATTATGTTTAAACTTCTCAATTAATTTTGTTTCTTTTTTTACTTCTCTTAAAAAGAAATTTTTATTATAGATTCCATATCTAGAATCAAAAAACGAATTTGATTCAATGTCTTTTAAAATTTCCACATTTTTAGAATAGAGTCTTTTAATTTGGCTAAGTTCTTTTTCAAGTTTATCATGCATTCTTCCTAATCTTTCTTCAAAACTTTGAAGCAGTTTTTCAAAAAGCTTAGGATTAGCTACATACGCAGTCTCATTTTTATATTTATTAAAAATTTCTTTTACAGCTTGAGAATTTTTATATAAAACAGCCGTGTGCTGAAGCAACTCTTTTGAATATTTAAAAGAGCGTTTAAGTTTTTTTTCTATTTCCAAATCTTTTTCAAGCTCGTTGGTCTCTTCTAAAGAGATATACTCATAAACCTGTTTTCTAAAATTTTCCGGCTCTTCGTCAAGCAGATTAAAAAAATAGATTTTATAGTAATAAGGAATAGGAGGAACCCCCTCTTCTATGAGTTTATCAAATACTTTTTTTGCAAACTCTTCAAGAGGAGTCGAAACCTCATTTAACCCGGCAACAACATTACTAGATGTTGAAAGTTTACTGTTTTTTTCCTTAATCATTAGCTATCTCTTTTTTTTAGTACCTTATCTATAAGTCCGTATTTTAGTGCTTCTTCAGCACTCATAAAAAAGTCTCTTTCTGTGTCTTTTTCTATTTTTCTAACACTTTGACCCGTATTTTCAGCCAAAATTTTATTCAACTCTTTTTTCATTCTTAAAATCTCTTTTGCGTGAATTTCAATATCAGTCGCCTGACCTTGAGCCCCACCCAAAGGCTGATGTATCATAATTCTGGCATGAGGCAAAGCAAATCTTTTCCCTTTTGCACCACTACTTAAAAGAAAAGCCCCCATACTGGCAGCCTGCCCCATACAAATCGTGACTACATCCGGTTTTATATAATTCATAGTATCGTAAATCGCAAACCCACTTGTTACAACTCCACCCGGGGAGTTAATATAAAGATAAATATCTTTTTCCGGGTTTTCAGCTTCTAAAAATAGCATTTGAGCGACAATTATACTTGCTACGTGGTCGTTAATTTCACCTTGAAGCATAATGATTCTATCTTTAAGAAGACGAGAGTATATATCATAAGCCCTCTCGCCTCTTCCGGTTTTTTCAATTACTGTCGGAATTAAAATACTCATTAATTACCTTTTACTTTATCCTCTAATAGTTTGTTTAGAAGTTTATCTTCGATTAAATTCATTTTAATAACTGGTAATAAGTTGTTCTCTTCATAATATTTTATCACATCTTGAGGATTTTGTCCTTGCATAATAGCTTCATAATAAAGAATTTGTGTAAGTTCTTGGTCAGATACCTCAACTCCCTCTTTTTTAGCAATTGCATCGATAATGAACGTTAATTTTACTCTGTCTTTTGCTTCCGGAAGAAGTTTTTCTTTTAATTCTTTTACTTTTTGAGAATTCTCTTGAAGCTCTTTAAGTTCAGCCGGTGTCATTTTGGCAGCTTCGTTGTTAATCATAATTTCAACTTCTTTTTCTACGATACTTTCCGGTAAATCGATATCGTATTTTTTAACTAAACACTCAAGAATTTCTTGTTTTTTAGGTGCGAAAGCTTCTACTTTTTTTCTGTTTTCAATTGCAGATTTAATACTTTCTTTTAGAGTCTCTAATGTCGCATTTTCATCATTTAAGTATTTTTTAGCTAAGTCGTCATTAATTTCAGCCGGTACTTTTTCTTGAATTTCTTGAAGAGTCACTTCAAATTCGGCTTCTTTTCCTGCAATCTCTTTTGCTCCGTAGTTTTCAGGAAACGTAACTTTAATTTTTCTTGTTTCTCCGACTTTCATACCAACAAGCTGCTCTTCAAATCCAGGGATAAAACTTCCGCTTCCTATTTCAAGAGGATAAGCTTCGGCACTTCCGTTTTCCATAGGTTTTCCGTCGATATATCCTTTAAAATCGATTACAGCAGTATCTCCGTTTTCTAATGTTTCTTTATCAGAAACTTTTGTTTGAGCGAAACTTTTAGCGATATTTTTAAGTTCCTCTTCAATCTCTTCTTCAGTCACACCAGGAATTTCAACTTCTGGTACGCACTCTTTATATTCATCGCCTATTTCAATTTCCGGTCTTGTGTATACTTTAATTTCTACTTCGATTTTATCGTCTTTTTTGTCAAATTTAGTTACTTCCGGTTCTGCTATCATTTCACTTATGTTAAGTTCTTTTAAACCTTTATCCAATACTTCTCTAATAGCTTCGGAAATAGCGTCTTGTTCGATTTGGTCTGCATACATTTTTTTAACAACTTTTACAGGCACTTTTCCGGGTCTGAAACCTTGAATTTTAACTTTTTTTGCAATCTCTTTTGCAATTTTTTCTTTTTTCGTTTCCAACTCTTGATTTTCTATCGTCGCTTTGATTATACTATTAGCTGAATCAATTTTTTTTACTTCCAACATTAAAATCCTTTTTTTTAAAGGTATAATACCAAAAATTTTAAAGGATAACAATGAGCGTAGATTTAGAAAAACTTGAACTTGCAGCCAAAATGATACTTGAAGCTATAGGTGAGGACGTAAACAGAGATGGACTTATTAAAACACCAAGAAGAGTTGCAAAAAGCTTCGAATATTTATGCAGCGGATATTTCAAAGACCCCAAAGTTGTACTTAACGACGCACTTTTTGAAAGTACAAACAACGAAATGGTAGTTGTAAGAAATATAGAATTTTACTCTTTGTGCGAACATCATATATTGCCGTTTTTTGGGAGAGTTCACGTAGCTTACATTCCGGATAAAAAAGTAGTAGGCTTAAGTAAAATCCCAAGAATGGTAAACGTATTCGCAAGAAGACTTCAAATCCAAGAACAGTTAACAGAACAAATCGCAGATGCAATTATGGAAGTCGTTCAACCAAAAGGAGTCGGAGTCGTTATTCACGCAAGACATATGTGTATGGAGATGAGAGGGGTTGAGACCAAACACTCTTATACATCAAGCTCCGCACTTAGAGGTGTTTTTTTAAAAGAAAAAACAAGAGAAGAGTTTTTTAATATAATAAACGCACCAGTTCAAACACATTTTTAAGGAAATTAATGGCTCTTAGCGACATAAAAAACAAACTAAAAAAAACAACCCTTTCAAAACCGTTTGGAATAATTAAAAAAATTACACCCACAGCCCTTATAGCTCAAGGACTAAACCCTTCTATAGGAGATATTGTAAAAATAGTCTCTTCCAATCACGAAATTTTAGGAATGGTAACAAGCCTTGACGAAAATCAGTTTACCGTTACCCCTTTTTCTTTTTTGGAAGGCTTTAAAACCGGAGATAAAATCTATCTTGACGAAAACGGAATGCAAATCCCGGTAGGCAAAGGCCTTTTAGGAAGAGTGGTTGATCCGTTTATGAATCCAATTGACGGAAAAGGTGAAATAGAATTTGATACAAAATACCCTATAATGAGAAAGCCTATTTCTCCTTTAAAAAGAGGAGTAATTAACGAAGTGTTTGAGACTAAAGTAAAAACGATAGACGGACTTTTAACGTGTGGGAAAGGTCAAAAACTCGGAATTTTTGCAGGAAGTGGGGTTGGAAAATCAACGCTTATGAGTATGATTGTAAAAGGAGCCGATGCTGAAATTAAGATAATTGCTTTAATAGGAGAGAGGGGTCGCGAAATTCCGGAATTTATAGAACACAACTTAGGTGGAGACTTGACTAACACCGTATTGATAGTAGCAACAAGCGACGATTCGGCTTTAATGAGAAAATACGGGGCTTTTTCTGCTATGGCGGTTGCGGAATATTTCAAAGACCAAAACAAAGACGTTTTATTTTTAATGGACAGCGTAACACGCTTTGCTATGGCCCAAAGAGAAATCGGACTTGCTATGGGAGAGCCACCGACTTCCAAAGGTTACCCTCCGAGTGCCATTATGCTATTACCTCAACTTATGGAAAGAGCCGGAAAAGAGAAAGACAAAGGCTCAATCACCGCATTTTTTACGATACTGGTAGAAGGAGACGACACATCAGCCGATCCTATAGCCGACCAGGCTCGTTCTATTTTAGACGGACACATAATTTTAGGCAGAGAACTAACCGATAACGGTATTTATCCTCCTATTAATATATTAAATTCGGCAAGCAGGGTTATGAGTAACGTAGTAACCCAAGAACACTTACAAAAAGCACAAAAATTTAAAAAGCTCTATTCACTCTTAAAAGAAAATGAAGTCTTAATAAGAATAGGAGCCTACCAAAAAGGTATAGACCCCGAACTTGACGAAGCCATAAACAAAAAACAGGCTATGGAAAACTTCCTAAAACAAACTTCCAACGAATTAATACCTTTTAACCAAACTTTAGCTTTATTGAACCGAATTATTATGTAATTTTTTTGTTAAATTTTTTTAAATATATTATAATTTAACAAAAAAATTTTATACAAAGAGAAGACATGGATTTTCAACAAATTTTAGAAGTTTTCGATAATCAACCTTATGTTGCGGTAATGATTTACAAAGAAAAAATAATTTATTCAAATAAAAAACTCCAAAAACTTATAGGTTATTCCGAAAAAGAGATTTTAAATATGTCTCCGGAAGAAATATTTCCGGATAGTAAAATCAAAAACAAAATAAAAGAAATCGTTCGTAAAAGATTAAAAGGAGAATCTTTCCCCGCAATTTACGAACCTTTACAATTAAAAAACAAATACGACAAAAGATTACTCGTTAAATTTTTTACTCAAACACTTAAATTAGAAGATGGTTCTTATGCCGGTTTGGTTTTCGGAATAGACATAACCAACGAATATAAAAAAGAATTCTTAATAGAAATATTAAAAGATATTAATCAAACGATAATTACGAAAGAAAGCGAAAAAGAGATTTTCGAAAATATAATCAAAAATATTTATAAAAAAGGAAATTACCAATTCGTATGTGCTTCTATAAAAAAAGAAAACGGAATAGATATAGAACCTAAATACTATATAGGAAAATATAAAAAAGATTTTCCTAATATATTAAAAAACTTTTTTAAAATAGATAAAGCTTATGCCGATAAATGTCTAGCCACCGAAGCGGTAATAAATAATAAATTCTTAATCATAAACAATATAGAAAAAGTAAAATTTACGAATCAAAAATTAATAAATATACTAAGAGAACAAAATTTCAAATCGATTTTACTTTTTCCTATTTTAAAAAACAACGAAATATACGCTACTATAGAAATCTACTCAAAATATATGGAAGATTTTGATAAGCTTTCGATTTCAATTTTTCAAGAAGCGAAACAAGATATAGAATTTGCTTTAAAAAAAATGGAAAATATATCTTATCTAAAACTTCTTCAAGAAACTTTAGATAAAACATATTCATGGATAGTGATAACGGATGAAAACGCTAATATCTTATATGTAAATAAAAGCGTAGAAGAAATTACGGGTTATAAACAAAAAGAACTCTTAAATAAAAATCCGAACATATTTAAATCCGGATTCCATTCGGAAGACTTTTATAAAAAAATATGGGAAAAATTAAATAATAACGAAATAGTTGAAACTATATTAATCAATAAAAATAAAGAAGGAAAATTATTCTATTTAAAAGATAAAATCATACCGGTAATAACAAACGACGGAAAAAAATATTATATATCTCTGGCAATAGACATAACTCACGAAAAAATTTTACAAAAAAAACTTACTAAAGATACGGTAACCAATCTTCCAAATAGACAAGAATTTATTAATTTAATAAAAAATCACATCAATAACAAAGAAACGTATGCTTGTATGGTTATAGATATAAAAGATTTTAAAATCTTTAATCAATTACACGGAAATGAAGCGGGAGATTATCTACTAAAAAAATTTTCTCTTTTTTTAAAAACGATTTTTGATAAAGAAAATATAATAGCAAGAATAGGAGGAGACGAATTCGGCGTATTTTTAAAATATCGTTCCATCAGCGAACTTGAAGCTATAACCAGACAAGTAATTAATAAAATAAAAAATTTAAAAGAGTTTTATAACAAAATTTCAATTAATATAGGAATTTCCCTATATCCTAAAGACTCTACAAATATTACGGAATTATTAGAAAAGGCTTTCTTAGCATTAGAATTAGCAAAAGAAAAAGGTGATTTTTCATATGAATTTTTTAATTCCGATATTAATAAAAAAATATTAGAGTATTCGGATATTAAAAATTTGCTATTAAAAGCAATTAAAAACGAATCTTTCATTTATCATTTTCAACCTTATGTAAACGCAAATACGTTTCAAATAGCGGGAGCTGAAACGTTATTAAGAATAAAAAACGAAAACGAAATAATATATCCTAATAAATTTATAGATTATGCGGAAAATAGCGGTTATATAAAAGAAATAGAAAAAATTATGTTCCCTAAATTTTTAAATTATTTAAAAGAGATTCGAATACCTCTTTCTTTTAATATTTCCGGCAAGTCGCTTACTGATAAAGAGCATATAGAAAATCTCTTTAAAAATACAAATAATTTACCTATAATTATTGAATTAACCGAGAGAGAAATTGCCGAAAACATAGAATATACTAAAAAAATCTTCGATTATTTTAAAAATAAAAATTTTAAATTATCAATTGACGATTTCGGTACGGGATACTCTTCTTTAACATATTTAAAAGATTTACCTACAGACTATATTAAAATAGATATGTCTTTTATTAGAAAGATAGAAAAATCGGATAAAGATTTGGCTATTGTAGAAACAATTATAAATTTCGCTCATAAATTTAAATTAAAAACTATAGCCGAAGGAATAGAAACCAAACAACAAATAAAAATACTTCAAAAACTTAAATGCGATTATTTACAAGGATATTATTTTGCAAAACCGATGTCTTTTGAAAATTTAAAAAATTTTTTAAAAAATTCTTGACAAAAAAAAATTTTTTTCATATAATTTCAATCCACAACGACGGAGTGTAGCGCAGTTTGGTTAGCGCACCTGGTTTGGGACCAGGGGGTCGGGGGTTCGAGTCCCTCCACTCCGACCATCTAAAACCCACTATAAGTGAGTAGCTTTTGAGCCACCCACTTGTGGTGGGCGTAGCTCAGCTGGTTAGAGCACCAGGTTGTGGCCCTGGGGGTCGCCGGTTCAAGTCCGGTCGTCCACCCCATTGCTTTATCTAATTAAGCGTCCGTAGCTTAATTGGATAGAGCAACGGACTTCGGATCCGTAGGTTGTAGGTTCGAGTCCTACCGGACGCACCAACAATCAAAAGCTCTCAAATAAGCGCCCTTAGCTCAGCTGGATAGAGCAACGGCCTTCTAAGCCGTAGGTCGCAGGTTCGAGTCCTGCAGGGCGTACCACTTTTATCATAAATTTCTCCTAAATGCGGGAGTGGCGGAACTGGCAGACGCGCCAGACTTAGGATCTGGTGCCGCAAGGCGTGGAGGTTCGAGTCCTCTCTCCCGCACCAGTTTGCCCATTAAAATCCCCATAAATTCGGCAATCTTGAAAATCTAAATAGCTTTGATGGTCCATCTGATAGTCCAAAAATAATTTTCAACCGCATAATAATTCATTATTTAAACATATTCTGTTTCCATCAATAGTTATTTTTTTATCTAGATAATCATTAATAACATTATAATAGATTGCATATTTTTTATTTTTTTCCTTAAGACACATATAATATTTTTGATATAACCTAAATGGAAATGGGAATGTAGAATGAGAATAAACTCTTCCGATTTTTCTAATCTTTTTAAGTTCATTATAATTTTTTTTATTAACTAAAGATTTAAAAATATTTTTTAAATTATGTTCATTCCAATTTTTACTGATTGCATATTGTATTAAATCATAATCTAATTGAGCTGCTATCGTTTTTTTTAAATAATCAACAATATTTTCATTATATCTTTCTTTTAACCCTTTTTTATCAATAAATTCTAAAAATGTTCTTTCTCCACTTTTAAATGTTCTACATTCTTCAGTATAAAAATAATGAAATTTTGTTTTTACTACTTTTCTATAACCTACAAATTTTGTTACATTTCGATCTTTTAAAGAAAATTTAACATTATTTTGCAGATCTTTTAAAAGCCCAATATGAACTCTGCCTATTTGGTATATATATCGTGGTAATTTTTTACATTTATATTCCAAAATAAATTTAAAAAAATTATTTAAATCATCTACATGAATATTTAATGAAATATGAATATGCAAATCACCACTACTTTGTAATTCGCAAGTCCAAAAATAAAATATTTGATTTTTTATTCTTTTTGTTTTTCTTAATTTTTCAATAAAATACATTAAAGACTTATATTGTTTTTTTAAGATTTTTTCTTTTCCTTTTTTAAAATCTTCATTTAATTCTTTAATTTTATTTTTATCAGTTGTTTTTTTCTTTTCTTTTTTAATTTCTTCTTTTAATTTATCAACTCTCTCAGCATCAGTATTTCCAAATGTTATACTGACCATCAAGGTAGTTCTATTTTCAAAAGTAGATACATATCTTGCAAAAGCTTTTGATAGATTATTAACAATTAAAATTTCTCTATAAATTTTTTTTATCTCTTGTTCAAAATTTTTTTCTTTGTTCATCTATACTCTCCTTTTTTAGTCTATTTTGGGCTACCATTTGACTTTATTTTTTTGTTAACAAACAGTAACCTTTTTGTTCATTAGAAAAATTGTTAATTTTCAAAAAAGACAATAATTACGGGTTTATATTTTTTCTGTAAAAAGAATCCATAAAACCAAGGAATTTAAATAAAAAATTAAACTATTCTTGTTTAGAAATTTGATGATTTATCCATTTTTGAATATCTGTCAGTTTCCATCTACTCGACTTTCCAATTTTCATAGGTTTTGGAAAGTCTTTAGTTTTAATAAACTTATAAATAGTAGATATTTTGAAACCCACAATTTCGCTTACTTCTCTAACTGTTAAAAATTTTTCTTCCATTGCTCTCTCCTTCAATCTATGTCTTTGTATATAAATAGAACAATGAAAAATCAAATTTGGGAAAAAATAAGGATTGATTTAAAGAAATTTTTTATAATTTCTAAAAAAAAGGAGAAAAGCATTGCCTATTGAGTTTAAACCAAAAGATATTTTAGAAGAATATAAACTTGAACTTGATTTTGAGGCATTAGGAATAAATAATATTTTTATAAGTACAACTAAATATATCCAAGTTAAAGGAAATCAAATAATTTTTTTAAATGAAGATAAAAAAGTTTTAGGTATGACTAATTTTGAAAATCAAGAAAAAGCAGTTAATTTTTTTAATTTTGCAACTTGTATAATAGGGTATAAAATAATCTTTAAAGATAAATTTGCAGCAAAAGAAGATTAATTTTTATTTTTCTCTTCTTGTATAATCTCATTCACACCTTCAAAAAGTTTTTCTATTTCAATGTTCAAAATATAGGCAATTTTAGCTAAATGTTCCACATTGAAGTGCCTTTTGTTTTTATATAATTCCGCTTGAGAGATAAGACTTATTGATTTAAAGCCCATTTTTAGGGCAAGCTCTAATTGCGACAAACCCTTTTTTTCTCTATATTTTTTAACATTTTCTCCAATTTTTTTATAAATTTTTTCTACCGTTTCATTACGTAGGGTTTCATTTTTTAACATAACGCCTTCTTTTTTGTATTTTTTTGTTTAACAAAAAAGAATAATTAGTTATAATTTAACTCTCAAATCACAATAGCTAACATCACAATAAGTAAAATAGGATAAGGAGAAAGGATGAATTTTAAAAAGTTTGTAGTTTTATCTGTTGTATCAGCTAGTATAGCCTCTGCTTTTTTAATCCCAACGCCTTCAAAAAAAGCATTTAAAAGTGGCTCAGGTATGCAGCTTGGTATAGAAATAAAAAATGTTAAGTTTGACAATACTAATATTGATGGAACTATTTATGGTTTAAAAATGGGCTTTGAACATTTATTTGGACAAAGCAGTTTTGGTATTAAGTGGGGATTTTTTGCTGATTATGGAAGTATAAATAGTATAGATGTTGCCGAAGGAGGTTTTTTCCTTGCACCGAAATACAACATTAACATTTCAGAAAAAACAAATTTAAATATTTATGGTGGAGTTCAAGGTAAATATATCGGACTTGAAAGCTCAGATGGTTATGGATTTGTTCCGTATGGAGGAATAGAGCTGTTTTATGATAAGTGGAGTGTTGCAGTGGAATATTCAAAAGGGTCAATCACTTTTGAATCAGGAGACTTAGATGAAGAAACTTTAAGTGGGTCTATTAATTATAAATTCTAAAAAGAAGAAAGTATGAGAAAATTGTTATTCGTTACTATGATTTTATTTTCTTTTTCAAGTGCATATAATGATTGGTCTGCATATTTAAGAGGAAATAATCCTCCTGATTTAGAGAAAGGACATCGTTTATATCTTTATGGCATTGATGAATATCAAATGGGGCATTCATTTAAAGCAAGAAAATATCTTAAAGAAGCTTGTCATAACTATGGTTACATTCCAGCATGTAATGCATTAGAAAAATATGGGTTGGAATAAAGGAGAAAGAAATGCAAAAAATTTTTCTTTTATTAGGGCTATTATTTATTACTAATCTTTTTGCACAATCTACATCAAACAATTGGGTTGGAGCTGTATTAAAGTGTGAACAGTCTAGTACCACTGAAAAAGCATTAAAAACTGCCACAGTAGATAGTTGTTTAGAAGCAATTAATATTTTAAAAAATCAAAAAAATAGAACTGAATATCAAACTAATTTATTAGGTGAATCGTATTACAATGCAGCTGTTATATATCAGCTTGGAGAAAAATATAATCATAATTATAAAAAAGCTGTTGAAATGTTACAAAAAGCAATTGAAGTAGATTATGACAAATATGGAAAAGGAGCAGCATCTTTAAAATTAGCAACTTTTTATATTTTAGGATGGGGAGTTAATAAAAACTATGTGAAAGCTTATAAGCTTCTTAAAAGGGCAGCAGAATATGATAATCCAGGAGCGCAGAATCTTTTAGAAGGGTTATGTAATAGATTGGCTCCTTGGGCTTGTAGATAAAGTATAAAAAAATTAAAGGAGAAAAAAATGAAAAAAACTTATTTATTAACATTAGGATTAGTAGGGTCTTTATTTTTAGGATGTGCTAATAAAAATAATACAATTACTTCTCAAAATTTTAAATCTCAACATATAAAAAATATTTATTATAAAGCAAAACCTAAATATTCATTATATATGCCAATCGATACTATGCCTTATGGGGATGTGATTCAGAAAAAGGTTGTAGATAAAAATAAACTTTTAAATAATTATAAAAAAGTTTTTAATTATAAAAATATTTATAGTCGCAGAAATATTTATGATAAGAAAAAATTATATTCAAAAGCAGTAGAGTTAAATACTTTAAAACCAATAGGGTATAAAAAATTTGGATATAAATTTGATTCTGTATCTGATTGGGGCCTTGGAAGTATGAAGAAAAAAGGTCTTAAATGTAAAGGGTTTTATAAATTAGAAAAACATTATTCCTCTAAAGATATAGCTACTAATGTAACAGTGGGTGTTTTAAGTTTTGGATTGGCTCCTGCCATTTTTGGAACCACCCATGGAGAACAATGTGTGTTTGATAATATTAAATTTGAAAAATTTGTTCTAAACTATTTAAAACAAAATAATATCAATAGAAAACAATTAATTGATGAATATGCAAAATTGGTCGATCAGGCAAATTCTGAAAATAAAAAAATTTTGGATAATTATTATTCAATAAAAAGTGAAAATGAAAAAATAAAATCATTACCTGTCAAGAAAAAATATAATGATAAAACAGGTTTTTTCAAGCAGGATAAAATAGATATTGAGATTAAAAAATATATAAAAATGCCTCAAAAGCCTGACTTAAAAGCTATGGTTAGCAGTGCTTTTCCTTGTACACCTATGCAAGGTTGTTTGAATAATTTTTCAATTGTAAATAATAAAATAACATTAACTACTAAAAATTATATTGCAAAATTAAAAGAAGGAAATAAAAACAAAGAATTTATCAAATATGCATTTTCAAAAAATCCTCATAAATATGACAATAAAAGGGGTAAAATTTTATATTACAATGTAACTGTAAATCCAAAAACTGATACAGCTACTTATACTATTTACAGAGCCGACTTTTATGATGCAATACCTCATTATTCAATAAAAAATGCAGTTATTAAAGTTGAAGAGTTACCAAATGGATATGTTAAATTTACAAATTACACAAATAAATTTTTAGATGTTAATACTTTAAGTATTTATTTTAAGGACCGCATTGTGAATGTACCTGTAAATTTACAATTAGCACCCCATGGAGAAAAAGACTTATATGTTAAAGGTTTCGCTGATGTAGTTACTGAATTAAATAATTTACACGGACGTATAGATTTTAAAGAATTTTATACTTTAAAAGATATTAAAGCAAAAGACATAAATAAAAAAATAACAGTTGGATTAGCAGTAAAATATAAAATTGCTGGTTCAAACAAAAGCAGTAGTTTGTATCAAGAAACCAAATATCCTATCAAAGAATTAATTAAAGATAAAATTTAATTGCAACCATATTAAAACAACAAGTTGCAATAGAGTTATAAAAAGTTATAATTAAAATTATCTCTAAAAGAGAAAAAAGAGGATTAATTTTCCTCTTTTTCAATTTTAATTAGATTTATTAAACAAGCATATGCCTGAATAAGATTATCAATAAAAATGTCATCCAGAAAAAGCCCTGCAACATCCCAGCCTTCTAATTGAATAAAATAATCGATAGTTTTAAAATGTCCTTCTACGTATTCTTTTACTATTTCAATTCCGTTTAAAATCGCTTCTTTTTCTTTAATTGTTGTCATAGGATTATCCTTTCAAAAAATATATTTTAAAAATTTTTAGAATCTTTTCGTGGAAGTCTCCTAGAAATTCGTCCATAAAAATACTTAAAGCTTCATAGGCTTCTTTAAGTTTATCAAGTTCTACATAAATTTGAATAAGTTGTAATGATTTAATTATTCTTTTCCTATGTTCTTCCAGTAATATCTTCAAAGTTTCCTTTACATTTTCATCATGTAAATTTTCCAGTAATCCTTCAACATCGATGAGTTTCACATTCATTTTCGCTCCTTAAAAATAATTTTATAGCTTTCACATGTGAAAGCTATGTATGGTTATATACACTTTTTTTTAAAGTTTATTTTGCAAAATTTGATACCTTTTTTGATGATAATTACTATTATGTATAGTGTATCGAACTTTAATTTATATAATTATCATTAAGTTATTAAGTACTTATGATCAAAAGAAGTAGTGAAAATTTTTAATATTTTTGAGATTGTTAAAGAAAAAAATTTTTATTTGGAGATATAAAAAACAAATATAATTTTTGATTTGTTTTATCAAGCTCTGAAAAATGATATTGGTCTTAGACGAATTAAAATTTTTAAATATATTTGTTTAAAGATTTCTTTTTTTAAAAATTGGAAAAAATTTATAAATTTCTATTATTTAAACAACATTTTTTATATTTTTTACCACTTCCACATGGACATAAATCATTTCTTCCAATTTTTTTCTTTTTGATTAGAGTGTCTTTAAATCTCATTTGTTTTAATTTTTCAAGTTTGATTTTTAACATTTTATTATATTTATTTTCAAAGTAAAATTTTTTAAAATCTAAATAGTTATTACCTATAATCACTACAAACCAATGACCAATTTTATGTTGATAGGCATATAATTCACATAATTGTTTTACTCGTTGAAAGTTAAAAATTTTTTTATTGATAAAAGTAACACCTACATTTTTTTCTTTCAAAGGAAAACTAAAATCATTTATTTTAAAATTTACTATTTTTTCAATATTTTCTTTTATAAAAGATTGAGTTTTACAATTAAGACTCAATAAAGATGTAGTTAATAAAGTGAAATTTTCTTTATTTAACTTTTCTATTTTTTGCACTAAAAATTTTATATTATTTTTACACTTATTAAATAATTTTGGTTTTTCGTATTTATTAGCTAAAACACCTTCTTTCCATGCGTAAAATAAATCAATATCTTTAGAGAAACTATTATCAATATGTAATATAAATCCATTTTGAGGAAAATTTATATCATAAAAATATAAACCTTCACTTAAAAAATAACCAAATATATCTATTTCTTCTGCAAATTTTATTTGAGGATAATCATTAAAACGAATTCGTCTATCTACATATAATAAAAATTCACTTGGGGAGTCAAGTATTTCAGAAATTATTCTTAAATCATTTATATATACAGACCATATCCATTCTTCATCTTGAATAAACCCAAATTCTTTTAATGATGTTAAATTTGTTGTAATATTATTTAATGGTTCAAGGGTTACATTGATTAAATATATATTCTTAATTTTATTTTTTTCAATTCTTAAAATAACTTTATTTGTTTTCCTATCTCTAAAATTTACTTTATCTTTAGATAAAATATATCTTTTTGTTCTAATAGCTTGCTGATATGCTTTTTCAACAATATCTTTTGTATTTCTTTTAATTTTATTAAGATCACCTTTTTTTGCTCCTTCTGTAAACTTATTGCTTTTTGCTTCAATAATAAATATATTATTATCATAAATTACTATACCATCAACTTCATCATCTTTATTGTATTTTAAATTTTTATAAATTTTACAATTTGGTAATATGTTTTGAAATAATTTTAAGGCTTTATCCTCTAAATATTCCCCCTTTTTTTTATAATAATTTTTCTGATGCTTTTTAAGTGGTATAATATTCAATATTATGTTTTCTAACAAAGTATGTAAATTGTATATTATGAGAGCAGGATTAAAACAATAATATTCATCATTTATAAGCATGAGAGGCTTATTATAAATAAGTGTATTATTTATAGGAAAATATTTTATTTGTCCATTTTGAAAACACTTATTATCTCCTATTTGCATACTAATTTGGTCTAAAATCTTTTTAGGTAATAAAGTTTTATGTATTTTAAAAATAGAATTGTCAAATGAAACTCCTGTTTTATTGTATATTTCCTGAAACTTTTCATTTAAAATTTTTGCCTCTTTAGAATCTTTATATTCCTGAATAAATTTTATTTTTTCTTCTTCATCTTGGATTGAATCTAATTTTTTTACAAACTCTTTATGTGCTGATTCTATCTCATAAAAATATATTTTTTGAATTTCTATATTTTTCAAAGGATATTCTGAAATAGCAATTAATTCGTCAATTAATTCTTGTGAGGTAATTCCATATTCATTTTTTAACACATCATCAAATTTAGAAAACAATTCCCTACACATTTCTATTTTATGCTGAGGATATGAATCTCCTCTAACAATTAAATTATGAATTGATTGAGAAAATTTAATTTCATTTGGTAATCCATTATTATCAGAAGTCAGCATTAAATAAATACCTGATAAATTTTTTATCTTTTCAATATCTTCATCTATTTTGTTTAATATGCTTTCTTCGCATTGTTGTTGAGACAAGACTCCAACAGCAGTTACTAAACTGTGAATATAATCTAATTTAAAATTTCTATCACTATCCATATCTTGAATGATTGTATTAGGTGTTGAAAAACTATACTTAACTCCAAAATATTCTAAAATCTGAACTGCATCGCAACTTTTTATATTTGTTATCAAATTATTAACAACTTCATTAATTTCTAATTTCAACTGTGGAAGAGATTCTTCAACAAGTTTTTTATAAAATTCTTGTGCTTCATTATGATTAATTACTTTCTCTTTTTTTGAATATTTTTTATTAAAACTTTCAATCCATTCTTTAAAAGGGTCATTTTTATTTGATAATTTAATAATCATAATAAACCTTTAAATGCAAATATAGAATAAAAAACCACTATTTCTAAAGTTTTTAATCTATTATTTTAAATAACATTTTTTAAAATTTATATTGGACATTTTTCGAATCCATCAAAACAAAATTCAACATCTTTGAAAAATTTTTCATACCTTGTATGAGTCTCACTATTTTTATCTATAGGTGCAAGAACTACTTTAATATATTTATCAATTAATACTTTTTTTAATAAATATAAAAATTCATAATCTGCTTTCGGTAGAGAATATCCAATAAAGGTAACTTTTGAAGCTTCTTGAAGTTCAATAAATGCATTATTCCATATATATTTTAGATGTAAATTATCAAATTTTTTTAAAATAGTAGGAGTAACTATAAAATTTTCTAATGAAACATCAATCTTAGAATAATCCTGACAATATTTACATTTTTGATTTAATTTTCCTATACTTTCTATTTTTTTATCATCAACAATTAGCCTATGGCAATTAGGACAAAACAACCAATTAATAGAACCATGTAGTTTTATAATCTTTAAATTTTTTTCACCTTTTGCTTTTAGATTAATATGAGGAATATGCTGCATATTGTCAAGCCCATATGTATAAAAACAATAGTCAATCATTATGTTTTTGCAAAGATTTTTCACTAATTTTTCTAATAATGTATCCCAATTAAGAGTTATTACCGATACTTTTTTATAATTTTTACAAATATATTTTATAAAATTTTCATATTTTGCTTTAAAAGTATTTAAATCATTTAACTTTCTATCAATTAAATTAACTATTAAGAAAATTAGATTTTTTCTAATTTCATATGTATCAGTCCATTTTAAATGAGAAAAATTTTCTTCATATAAATAACTTCTATCTAAAATAGTAAATATGTCTTCTAAATCAAAACTCCCATTAAAAAAATAATCTAAAAACTCTTCAATTTTTGCATAATAGTTTAAATATTCAAGATCTTTATTTTTCAATATTTCTTCTAACAATTTATTTTGAAGTGGCAATTTTGCAGGATATGAAAAACCTGCACCAAGTATAAACACTTCTTTTTTACTCATCTAACACTACTTTCCAATTTTTTAAATAATCTAAAAAACCATCTGGTAAAATACTTTCAAATTCTTGATAATTTTTTTCTAACTCTTCTAGTAATTCTTTTTTAGTTTTGTTTTTAATTTTTTCAAATTCTAAATTTTTAACATATAAATAATGATAAAGAGAGTTAATTTTACTTTCAGGTATAGGATATTCTCTATAATATTCTTTTTCATTTTTTTTATATTTAAAAACTTTAGTAAGTGCAAAAGTATTTAAAAATTCATTAATAATTTCTTCTATATTTTCCCCTTTGATTTCTTTACATTTTTTACAATTACATATTTTTTCATAAAATTTATTTTCTGTATTAATTTGTTTTGCATAAAGTATTTCTATAATATCTACAGCATTTAATCTTTTTTTTATTGCAGGTAAATAGTATTTTGCAACTGGAATTCCTCCTCCTACAGGAACAACCTCTCTTGATTCTCCATATTCAAGTCCATGCACCACACCATTAAGTCCTTTAAATTTTAACAACTGGCTAAAATACCCTCCATATAAATTAATTTTTTTTACTTCTATTTTTTCAACAAAATATAATAAATTTTTCAACTCTTCTTTTGTAGCTTTGGTTTCATCAAAATTATCTATCCAATAAAAAACGCCTTTAGTTTTATTTAATTCATATGTAATTTCATTAATGAAATCTTTCTCTTTTAATAATTCTTTACTTATTACAATCTGCGAGTAATACTTGCCTTGTGCAAGTTCTATAAATTTAATATTGATTTCTTTCCATGTCTTGTAATTATTTATATCCATATAAAAATAAGGAACTATTATATAAGAAGGTTCATTTTTAAAACCTAAAAATTCAACTAATTCTTTCCATTCATCTTCTAAATTATCATGAATTATGTTTTTTTGAAAATTAATAACACTATCAAAAAAAGTTTTTAAAAAAGTTTCATCTTGAAAATCTTTTGCTTTTAAAGGTCTGTTTTCTTCTAATATAATATGATCAATTTTATAATGTTCAGCTAATTTTTTTAAAGACTTTTTTATTTCTCCTTTTTCATTTCTTAAAAATCCAAGACTATGTGCAAATGCATGAGTTAATGGGTCAATAAAATATTCTTTTCTGCTTTTATATAGAAAACTTGCTATACTTCCAGCATACATAGAAACCATATTCGCATTAAAAACTATTCCATTAAAATGCTCTAAAAAATCTTGAATAAACTTTTTTTCAGCATTTGTCCCATATCTAATAAAATGTTTAAATGTACTCATAAATAGTTCCTTATTTTATTTTTTAAAAAACTTTTTTGACTTTTTTTTGCTTTTTCTAAAATTGTAATTTTTTCATCAACTACTATTACTCCTATACCATATTCTTTAAAACGATTTATTGTATTTTTTCTTATTTTTTTATTTGGCAAACATACATATACATAATCACTACATAATAAACATTTTGAAGATTGTTCTAATACACCTTTAATATCATTTAATTTAAATTCTATACTTATAATTTCATTACTTTGATTTAAGATTACCATATCAATATTTCTACTAAAAAAAGGGACTTCTTCATTTATTTTTTTTGGAATAAATACATTATGCATGTTTTCTTTAAATTTTTCAATTAACTCTAATTCTAAACTAAACATATTGATCTTTTATTTTTGAATTTTTAGCCATTTCGGGATAATTTCTATATACATATAATAATAAATCATCAAGTTTAATGTTTTGTATTCCTTTTTTTAATTTTTCTAAAGCTTCTATTTGTAATGAATTAAGCTTGTTTAATACTTTCTTTTCAACATATTCTTCACCTAATTTTGTAATTTTATAAATAAAATAATTTTTATATTTTTCTTCTTCATCTTCGTAATTATCAGTATCTATGTCTAAGTTAAAATTTTCAATTTCAATAAAACTATAACTATTTAAAAAATCTAAATCTTTTACTAATCTATTTGAATATGGCCCATAATGATATGCTTCAAAATTGAATAAATTGTTTTCCATCAATTTATCAAAGCCATATTTTTTCTTTATTTCTTTTTCAAATAAAAAAACCAATTTTTGTAGTTTTGTATGTCCAACAATAGGAGATTTATCATTTAAATATAAAAATAATAATATTAATTCAGTTGATTTCAATTTCATCATATCTCCTTAAAAGATATCACTATCTCATCATTAGCAATTTTTTCTATTGCTTTATTTAAAAGATTTTTTAAATATTTCATACTTTTATCAAGTTCATAAATTCCAGCTTTTTTATTAAACTCATTATCTTTCTCTAAAAAGTTATTTAAATCCATTTGAGATATATCATATTTTGCTTCTGGGTTATGATATAAAAGAGCAATTTCTTTTTGTTTTGATTCTGGGAAAGTTGGAATTGGTATTTGAGTAATTTGTTCTATTTTAAGTTCTTTCATTTTTGAGCCAATTGATAATCCTTTACAATAATTTCTAACTATTTCACAGTTAAAAAATGTTAATATAAAGATAAGTTTTTCTTTTTCAAATTTAGAAATTTTATAAATTCCTTGATTATGATGTCCAGGTCCAAAATCATTATAGTTATAAAAAGCTGTTATACCGACATATTTTCCTTCTCCCCCTTTTGAGGTTCTATTTATAATTAAAATGCAATCTTCATTTATGTTATTTTTTCCTTTAAAATTTATTCTTTTTTCTTCTAAATCTATAAAATTACCAAAGTTATTAATCATTGTAGGTGTTACCCATTTATATTTTAATTTTTTTTCATTACCAATATACCTAATTTTAGGTGTGTTTCCTCCTGTAATATCTTTTTTTTCTATATAAAAATACCCGTTTTTATAATTTTTAATCATAAAATCAATTTCTTTAAATTCTTTTGTATATAATCCTGTATCAAGTCTTGTAGTATTTTTTATTTCACTAAATTTTGGAAAACTAAATTTAAATTTATTTGGTTTTTGATTTTGTTTTAGTTCTTCTTCTATTTTTTTCAAAATTAAATTATGTTTTTTTCTTATTTCTATTTCTTTATTTATAATTGCTTGAGTTAAAAGAGAAATATATTTTACAGTTTGAATTCTATTTTTGGTAGGAAAAGGTATATTTACATCTAAAAACATAGTTTTAGCATGTCTTATAGTTGCTCCACTTGGCACCATAAAATCAAGTTGTTCTCTAAAAATATGATGTTTTATAAAAGCTAAAAGATAATATTTTAATTTTTCTCTTATAGGAAGTTTATATAATGCACTCGATAACATAACATTTGGATAGTCTTTATCTAAAATAACAATCTCACCTATATTACTATCTTTAGAAATTATTAAATCTCCTTTTTTTAGATTCATATTTTTAAAAACTTGAGGTTTTATTGGAATTAAACTCTCATTTGTAAATTCTGGTAAATAAGAGTAAGGTTGCAAGGCTTTTGTTCTTAAAAAATAAACTGGTGATTTGTCAATATAATTAATAGAACCAACCTCATATCCTAAATCACTTCTTTTTAACTCTCTTGTTAAAAAATCTTTTACTTTAAATAAATTTTTGTTTTTAATAACAAACTTTTTATATTGATTTGCAGAAAGTGAAAAATTATTATTAACTATTTCCCTATATTTTATAGTTTTGGGTATTCTTATATACATCTATTTCTCACTTATAAAAATTTTTTGTAAAGTTTCTTCTTGTGATAGACACCATTCTTTAAATTCTTTTACAGTTTCAGTAAATTCTTCATCTAAAACAGGACGACCGTTTTCATCAATAACTATTTCAAAAGTGTTATAATCTATCTTATACACTGGTTCAAAATATTTAACTCTTTTTTTTGTTTTTACTTCATAGCCAATTTTTTCTATTTTTTTAAAAAATACTTCATAATCAGATTTTTTTAATCTTTCTAATTCTTCCTTTTCAGGCTTATAAGCAATTATTAAAGTAGTATTCACTCCTGTTTCTGCAAATACATTTGGTGGAAGGTCAAAAATAGCTACTATTCTCATTTTATCCATTAACCATTCTCTTGCGATTTTATGAGAATCAATTGAAGCAATTGAATTTGAAAGAACTATTCCCATTCTACCATTTTCTTTCAGTATTCTATAAGCATTTTCTAAAAACACTACTCCTAAATCGATTTTATTCTGTTTATATTTATGCCACAACTCATAATACTCTATAACTTTTCTATCTTTTTCGTCTTTTGGCTCAAAAGCCCTATCTTCTCCAAAAGGTGGATTAGTTAAAACTACATCAAATTTTTTCAATATTTTATCATCAGCCCTATCGTCCCATTCCCATTTATTTTCGTTAATTGAATTTAATTCAATTAAATTCCCTTCTACATCAAATTTATATAATAATGAACCATATCCAGCTTTTTCAACAATTTTTGCATTTCCATCCCCATTAAGCAACATATTAAGTGTAGCAAGCATTACCATTTGCTCATCAATATCAATTCCAAAAATATTGTTATCGTCTAATTTACTATTTGAATTAACATATGAAACTGACAAAAAGTCTGCAATTCCAACAGTTGGATCAATAATACTTTCAATACTTCTTGGATTAACAATATTGACTAAAAATTCAATTATCGGTAAAGGTGTTACAAATTGAGCGTTACTATCTTTTGCAAAAGGTGAAGCAAATTTATAAAAAACAAGCTGATAAAGATCAGTTTTATGAGATTTAACAAAAGAATAATCTTGAAATTGTTTTACTATTTCTAACAATACTTTAACATGATTTTCATTTTTTGGATTAAATACATTTTCTTTTAAAATTCTTACATATTCATTTTTTGCTTCTTTTCTTAAACTTTCTATTCTTCTAATAAATCTTTGTATATTTTCATCTGCTAAATTTTTATAATTAATTTCTTCATCTAAAATATAAAATTTAAGATAAGGTTTAGATTTTTTTTCATCATAAATTTTTAAAGCTAAAATCTGAATTAAAAGCTCAAATCCTTTTTGATTAACAAGTCCTTGTTTATCCATTGTTCTTAAAATTACACTCATTGCATCATTTATCTGAGTAGAATGTACACCAGAAATTATATCTAACTCATTAATAGTTCTTTTACTTCTATCTATTTTTTTTGGATTAATCCAATTTAAAATATCATTAAAACTTGGTAAGTCTTGATAAGCATCTGGAAGATGAAGTTGTAAATCTTTAGAAGTGCTATTTTCACCTTTTAGATTATATGCATCATTATATCTTAAATATTTATTATGTATTTTTTTAAATAAATAAAGTCTTTCTGTATCGTAGATAGCACCAAAACAAAATTCTTTCTCACTTTCTTTTAAATAAGCTTTTAGTTGCTTATTCCATACAGTTTCAATATCTTTTGATTTTTCTTTTTTAAATTCAACTACTCCAATTAAATGTTTTCTTAACCATTCAAGTGCTTCTAAATCTTTATTTTTGCTATTACGGTATCTTTCATAATAATTAAACCAATTTTTATCATCAAAAATAGCACAATCAAGTTTTAAAGAAGCTGAATTTTTATTACCTTTTGGAAATTCTACCTCAACTCCAATATAGTCTTTTGGATACATTCCTGAATTTACAATAGCATATAAAAATTGCCATTTGTAATACTCTTCATTTGGTTGATTTTTTGTATTTTTGATATTAATTTCTTTATTATGAACTAAATCAACTGGCAAAAATGCAGTTAATGTATCCTTATCCTGATATTTTTTATCAAACTCGATTTTTTTTTCTATAAAATTCATTGACTTCCTTTAAACTAAAATTTTATATTAACATCAACAATAAAGTCATAAACAATTATAAACATCATAAGTTAACTTAGATAATGGCCTTTGCTTAAAATTTTCACTATTTAAATAATTACAAAAAATTATTCTATAAGCCTCATCTTCATTAATTCCCAAATTTTTAAAACTACTTAAATAATCCTCATTTGTTGATATTTTTTTCCATAAAATTTCTGCTACAATATCTTTATGAAATTGATATCTCTCAAACAATTTAAAAATTTCTTTATTTCCTTTTATTGATTTTTTAAAATCTATTTTTTTGATTTCTTCTTCAATATCTTTAAGACTCATATTTTTATCTAAAATATTATAATCTATTTCAAAAACAAAATCATTATTATTTTCACTAATTTTATAAGCACTTCTTAATCTGCTTGTAAATTTATTACTTTTTAAACTATTACAGTCTTTACAAATAGGAACTAAATTATATAAACTAATTGCAAACCAAGGATATTTTTCTTTTGGATAAAAATGGTCAAGTGCTGGTCTAACAGCTTTGTTTTTATTATCTCTTACGTAAGAAATATAATTTATATTACAATAAGGACAAACTTTTACATCTAAAGCTTTTATAAACTCATAAGCCATTTTATCACTTACAATAGATTCATACCCTTTTTTAACAAATAAATCATATATTATTTCATAATCTTTAAATGTAACTTTTTTCTTTTTTGATTGTCTATCTCTTAAAAATTTTTTTAGGTTTTTTATAAATTTTGGAAATTTAGCTTCAATTTCATTTTGTAAATCTTTTAATTTATCTAAATCACCAATAATAAAATTTTCTAATTTTCTACAGACAAATTTTAAAAATTTTTTTAAATCTCCATATCTTTTCTTTTTAATAATTTCTTTTCTATATATTTCTTTAAACTTATCTTTAAAAGATTTTTCTATTGTTTTTTTAAAATATAAATTTTGCTGATATTTTTTATCTAAAATATAATCCTTATATGCATTTTTCAACTCTTCTGATATATCTAAATGTATCATTTTTTATCCTTGATTTTACTCATCAAAGATTTTCTAATGACTTCTTCACCAATATTTGCGATAAGTTCTTCATCTTCTTTACTAATTTTAGACTTTTTCAAAATTTCTTTTAATTTTTCTGTTACATATCCCCCTAAAAAACTATCAATAAAAAACTCATCATTTAATAATGTAAATAAATTTTGAGCTAATGTACTATTTTGAAGTTTTTTAGAAAGCACTTTATTATCTCGTTTATCTAATGCAATAATATTTTCTTTTGGAATATCTGAAAGCATAAAAGCTGAATGTGTAGTAATAAGAACTTGAAAATTTATATCTTTAAATTGAGATAAAAAAATTGATAACCACTTAATAAAATTTCTTTGCCATTCATAATGTAAATTATTATCTGGTTCATCAATTAGTAATAAAATATTTTTACTCTTTTTTACCTCTTCTTGTCTCAATAATTCATTTATAAAATTAAAAATTTTAAATAACTGTATATGTCCTTCTGAAAGAGTTGGATAAAAATCAAAAATCATAAAAGATTTTCCTAACCTAAAAACTTCAATATACTGTTCCATAAACAATTTCAAATCATCCAAAACTGAATCATTTAAATCAAAAATTATTATATCATTTTGGATTTTAGTTTTATTTTTTTCTATAATTTTTATCATGGCTCTAAAAAAAGCAATTTCATTAAGTTTAAAGTTTCCCTTTTGCCCTTGAATTTCTATTATTTTTTCTTTATCTAAATAATTATCATATAAATCATTTAAAAACTCATCAATTTTATCTTCTTTAATATTTTGTAATATATTAAAATCTATCATCTGCAGTAAAAACTCTGGATTACTACTATAAAAAATATAATAATCACACAAATAAAAAATTAAAAACATTTTCATTTTTTGTGTTAGTGATAGCTTTGATTCAATTTTATTAAAAAAGTCATAATAATTTAATACTAAATTTTTAATATTTCCTAATTTTTTATTTTTTTTTACCACTCTATCAAATTGATTTTCATAATAACTTTTATCTATTTTTGTAAATTTAATAAAAAATCTTTTAGGAAATTCTATATCTTTAGCACTTTCACTAAATTTTTTAAAAATATGATAATTTAAAATAAATTCTTTAATAAAATCATTTCGTTCATAATTTAACATTTCTTGATATACTCTTGATTCTTCTAACCTTAAATTAAATTTTTTCCATCTTTCAAAATTTTTTTTAATTATTTCATCTATGTATTTACTTTTTTTTATATTATCAGATATTTTTTTTCTTGTTGAGGTAATAGGTTGTTCTTGAATATCTAAAACATTTCCAAAATCGTTATTTATTGACAATATAGATAAGTTTATATAAATATTTCTATACCAATTATTTTCATAAATATCCTCTTCTAAATATTTTGGAATCTCAATTTTATTACTACTGTGGATATCTTTCAATAAAATAGAATCTTTATTATTAATTTTTGCTCCCCAAAACAATAACAAGTTTTTACTTTCATCAAAAAAAATAGCAAAAATTTTTTTATTTATTTTTATTAAATGTACTTGCAATGGATAGCCATTAAATTCTACTTCTTTTCTTTTTGAAAAGTCAATAACAGTGCTTACTCCTTGATACATTAATTCTAAAACACTACTTTTCCCACTCCCATTTTTCCCAACAAGAATATTATAATACTGATTATTTGGATAATACTTTATAATGTCCCCAGAAAAAAAGACCAAAAGAATATGATAAGATATATCCAAAAAAGATTAAGGAAGGAGGGACAAAATGAGCAAAAAAAGAAGAAGTTTTAGTGCGGAATTTAAGAAAAAAGTAAT
>Ga0256837_1000076_pt1 | contig 90469 bp, 90 predicted proteins | sample 4562384metaG_FD_185976 | JGI IMG/M metagenome (GOLD analysis project Ga0256837, IMG submission 185976) | Hydrothermal vent microbial communities from Guaymas Basin, Mexico - 4561-384 | ecosystem: Environmental > Aquatic > Marine > Hydrothermal vents | place: Mexico: Guaymas Basin | collected...
TATCTTTTGTAAGGTGACTTGGATACAACTATTTATCAACACCCATTATATACAAACAAATCTTAAATAGCATAAATAACAGATAAAGAAAAAGTCTGTTATTTTTTAATATTTTCAAAAAAGTATGGCAAAATGCAATATTTTTGATGAAATTACAAAAAACTGATTATTATTCTTAAAAATAAAGTGTCAGTTTTAAGCTGTATTTGCAAATAAGAGGACATAATGTCTGTTATTTATCTTATTCTTTATATAACAGACATTATGTCACTTTAGAAAAGGTGTTTAAAATGGAAGTAAAGAAAAAATTACTAGATATTGTTCGTGACAAGATACGATTTAAACATTATAGTTATTCTACTGAGAGAACATATGTACATTGGATAAAACAGTATATTTTTTTTCATAATAAAAAGCACCCATTAGAGATGGATAAAAAGGAGATTGAAGAGTATTTGACTTTTTTAGCGACACAGAAGCGAGTAAGTCCAAGTACACAAAACCAAGCATTTAGTGCTCTTCTTTTTTTATATAAAGAAGTATTAGGTATAGATATTACACAGTGGAATATTCAGGCTCTTAGAGCTCAAGAAAGAAAGCATATTCCAGTTGTACTCACGAAAGAAGAAGTTAAACAAGTTCTACAGAACTTAACTGGCATTTACAAACTTATAGTCAATCTTATGTATGGGTGCGGACTACGAATGAGTGAAGCTTTAAATATTCGCTTAAAAGATATTGACTTTGGGTTTGACAAACTGTATATTTGGGATTCCAAATCTCTTAAAGACAGAACTTTACCACTTCCTTTAAAACTTAAAGAGGAACTTTTAGTACAGGTTAAACGAGTGCAAGAGATACATCAAAAAGATAATGAAGATGGATTTGGAACTGTATATCTTCCATTTGCTTATGAAAAAAAATATCCAAAAGCAAGGTTTGAGACAAAATGGCAATATCTATTTCCTATGAATAATCTCTCTAAGGATCCTAGAACTAAAGAGAGAAGGCGACATCATGTTCAGTCTAAAACTTTAGGTAGAAATATAAAAATAGCAGCACAAAAAGTTAACTTAAACAAAAGAGTAACTTCTCATATATTTAGACACTCATATGCTACACATTTACTTCAAGCAGGTGTTGATTTAAGAAGTATTCAAGAGCTTTTAGGGCATAAATCTGTAGAAACTACGATGATATATACCCATGTGATTAGCGAACTAAACAGACCAAAACTTATAAGTCCACTAGACTTTTAAAAGGAAGAGAGATGATAGAAAGATTTTATTTAAAAGATTACCTAAGTTTTAAAGAGACTGAACTCAACTTAGAAACTGGCTTAGTTGTATTTACAGGACCTAGTGGTAGTGGGAAGTCTATACTTATGGAGTCCATACTTTCCTCTTTAGGTGGGGCTACTTGTGATGCTTCTCTATGTGAGTCTAGTGTTACTTGGGACATAGACGAAGAGTCAACAGGTATAGAGAATGATGATATAAATGTTTTTAAGCACATAAAAAAGGAGAAGTCACGCTACTTTGTAAACAACCAAAGTTTATCTCGTAAAGCTATTGGAAATGTTGCAGCTGATTATCTTCGACATCTAAGTCTCAAAGATTTTAGTGACTTTGAAAATGAGAACCTACTGAGTATCTTAGATGCAAGAGTATCTGTGAAGTCTAAAAAAATTAAAACTTTAAAAGAGAAGTATATTAAAAGTTTTGTAGAGTACTCTGAAGTGAAAAAAGAGCTTTTTAAAGTACAAGAGGAAGAGAAAAAGATAGTAGAACTCAAAGAGTTTGCTGCATTTGAGATAAAAAAGATAGAAGACATCAACCCAACTGCAGGTGAAGATGAAGAGCTCATGGTAATAAAAAAAGAGTTGTCTCGTAAAGAGAAGGTTTTAGAGTCTCTTGAGTCTGCTATGGAGATTTTCAACTATGAGCACTTAGCTACTTCAGCATTGGACTCACTCGACATTGATAGCTCATTTTTTGATGATACTATGAATGAACTTCGAGCGCACTTTGACTCAGCTACAGAGAAGTTTTCAGCTTTAGAAGAAATAGATGTAGAAGAGGTCTTAAACCGTATAGAAGAGATTAGTGGGCTTAAACGCAGATATGGAAGTGTTGAAGAGGCTTTGGAGTATAAAGAGCAGAAAAAAGTAGAACTTGCTAAGTATGAGAACATAGAGATAGCAAAAAGTGATTTAGAAAATAGATATAACATACTTTCTGAGCTTGTTGAGAGTCTAGGTACACAACTGAGTGAGCTTAGAGAGAAAGAGCTTAAAGGATTTGAAAAAGCTTTAAACACTTATCTCAAAGATCTATATCTCCGTGATGCAACACTTACTTTAGAAAAAGAGGAGTATTCACTCTCAGGCTGTGATAGACTCAGTGTAAAACTTAACAATACTGAACTCACAAAGATAAGTACGGGAGAGTTTAACCGTCTTCGCTTAGCTATACTTGCTCTAAAGTCCGAGTTTATGAGTAAAAATGGTGGTGTGTTAATGCTCGATGAGATAGATGCAAACCTCAGTGGAGAAGAGTCTATGAGTGTTGCTAAAGTCCTTCGTAAACTCTCCAAATTTTTTCAAATTTTTGTCATATCACATCAGCCCCAACTTACCTCTATGGGAGATCAGCACTTTTTAGTCTATAAAGATGGTACTATTTCAAAAACAAAAGAGTTAAACTTCCAAGAGCGAGTCTCCGAGATTGCTAGAATTATTAGCGGTGAAAACATCTCAGAAGAGGCTAGAAAGTTTGCTCAAGAGCTACTAGAGGCACATAAATAGATGATAATAGACACACATATACACTTAGATGATAAACGCTATGATGAAGACTTAGATATAGTACTAGAGAGAGCTAGAGAGGGTGGTGTAAAGCGTTTCATTATCCCAGGTGCAGATACAACGACTATAGATAAAGCTGTGAGTATCGCAGAGACACATAAAGATGTTTTTTTTGCTGTAGGTGTGCACCCTTATGATATGCATCAGTTTGATGCTCTTGAGTTTGAAAAGTATGTAGGTCATGAGAAGTGTGTTGCCATTGGTGAGTGTGGACTTGACTACTTCCGTTTAGAAGGAACAGATGAAGAAAAAGAGCTAGAAAAGCAGGAACAAAAAAGAGTTTTTCGCTCCCAGATAGAGATTGCGAAGAAGTATAAAAAACCTCTCATAGTTCATATACGAGATGCCTCTCGTGACTCTAAGGAGTTAATGCTTGAAGCCAATGCCGGAGAAGTTGGAGGTGTACTTCACTGTTATAATGCAGATGATGAACTCTTAAGTCTTGCTAACGAAGGTTTTTACTTCGGGATTGGTGGTGTTGTCACCTTTAAAAATGCGAAAAAACTTGTAAATGTCCTTCCTCGTATCCCTCATGAAAAGCTTATTATAGAGACGGATGGACCATACTTGACTCCAACTCCGCATCGTGGAGAGAGAAATGAACCACTTTTTACTACTTTTGTGGCACAAAAGATGAGTGATATTTTAGATATACCGCTTAAAAATATAAAAGACTTAACAACACAAAATGCCCAAAAACTGTTTCATATTTTCTAGTATGAAACAGTTTTAAAAAACTTCACTTTCTATTTACATCTTTTTTAATAAACTTTTAGATAAAATAATCTACTAAATTAAATTAAAAAGTCATATATGTACAGATATTTTTTCATACTTCTTTTTCCACTAGTTCTTTTAGCAAATCTCACCTATGAGTCAAACTATAAAAAAGAGCTCGCACTCCTAGACTCTTTTGATATTGAGCCGTCATTTCTTTATGACCCTATCATGAATGATATGAAAACAAAGAACAGCTCTATAAACAAGAGTAGACATTTTTTTCGAGCTATGGATAACGCATATACTTTCATTCCAGCCATAAAAAATACTTTAAGAAAATATGATGTTCCACAAGAGTTTTTATACCTAGCAATGGCTGAGTCAAACTTTCGTACAAAAGCCTACTCAAACAAAAGAGCAGCTGGTCTTTGGCAGTTTATGCCAAGAACAGGTAGAATGTATAATCTTCGTATAGATGAGTATGTTGATGAGAGACGAGACCTCATTAAGTCTACTGAGGCTGCAGCAAAGTATCTCTCCTCACTACATAAACGTTTTGGAAAATGGTACCTCGCAGCAATCGCCTACAACTGTGGAGGAGGGCGTTTAAACAAAGCTATCAAAGAAGCTGGTAGTGATGAACTCTCCATTCTTTTAGATGAAAAGAAAAGATATATACCAAAAGAGAGTCGTTACTATATTCGTAAAATTGTAGCACTTGCTCTCATTGGAAATGATGAGCAGTATCTTCTCTCAAGTGAGTATGAGCACCTCTTAAATCGTGCCAATGCCTACTCCATAGCAACAGTAAAAATATCAAGTGGTGAATCACTCAAACGTGTTGCAAAACTGATAGATATACCGCTTAAAGATTTGAAAAAGCTCAACAACCATTTAAAGTATGATTTTGTTCCTCCATATTCTAAAGCTTATGATGTTTATATACCCTACATTAAGTTAGCTGATTTCAAACGAAAGTACTATGAAGCACCTATGAAAAACATCTATAAGATTCATATTGTTAAAAGTGGAGACAACCTCTCCTACATCGGTAAACGCTATGGCGTTTCATATAGGGTTATAAAAGATTTTAACCATTTAAAGAGTAATAGATTAAGACTTAGACAGAAGCTTATTATTCCTATCTCTAAGTCTAGTAAAAAGAAAAAGATAAACACTCGAAACTACTATATGGTAAAACGTGGTGACTCTTTAGAATCAATATCACGTGCCCATAAAGTAAGTGTTCAAAATATTAGACTCCAAAATCATATAAAAGGCTCTCTTATCAAAGTAGGAGAAAGGTTAAAAATTTATGAATAAAAAACATTTATTATTACTTAGTTTAGCCGCTACTGTACTCATTACGACGGCATGTAGTACAAGAGGAAAGGGTGCTTACCACCATAAAACATACTCTGAACCAAAAAGCTATTCTTCTAACAGAGGCTCGCATAGTGCAACAATGGATAAAAAAACATATTCGCATCCAACGATGAGACCCTATACTGTTCGTGGAATAAAGTACTACCCTACGGTCGTAAGTGTTGGAGATACCTTTAAGGGAAATGCATCATGGTATGGTCCAGACTTTCATGGAAAACTAACATCAAATGGTGAGAAGTACAATATGTACGACATGACAGCAGCACACAAAACACTCCCTATGAATACCATCGTTAAAGTTACAAACAGAAGAAATGGTAAAACAACAGTAGTTCGTATAAATGATAGAGGTCCTTTTGTATCAACAAGAATCATTGACCTCTCTAATAAGGCTGCGCATGAGATAGATATGGTTGGAAGTGGTACAGCTCCTGTAACCATTGAAGTCTTAGGCTTTGAGACTAAAGGGAAACGAACTATCCCTACAAAAAAAGAGATGAAAAAAGCACCACAGAAGAAAGAGATAGGGAACTTTGCTTTACAAATAGCCTCTTTTTCTAGAATAGACGGAGCCTTGATAACACAAAAGAAGTATGATAAAACAGATGGCTATAGTACTATTATAAAAGATGTACAGAGTAGTGAAGGCCGTCTATTTAAAGTTGTATTGACAGGTTTTAAAAGTGAACAAGAAGCACGTGACTACAAAGTAACAGGCCCATTTAAGAGTGCATTTATAATAAGAGAGGATTAAAAGATGATAACAAAAACAAGAACAACAAAAGAGACAGATATAACAGTAAGTTTAGATTTAAATGGAAGTGGAAAAAGTAATATAAATACAGGTGTTGGTTTTTTAGACCATATGCTTGAGAGTTTCTCAAAGCACTCTTTAGTAGATTTAGATATCTCTTGTAAAGGGGATACTCATATTGATGATCATCATAGTGTTGAAGATGTAGGGATAGTCCTTGGTTCTCTCTTAGCAGAAGCTATCTATCCCGTTAAAGAGATGGAGCGTTTTGGAAGTGCAAACATTGTTATGGATGAAGCTTGTGTCTCTTGCGATATGGACCTAAGTAATCGCCCCTTTTTAATCTTTGAACTCTCGCCTGTAGGTAAAGTTGGAAATTTTGATACAGAACTAGTTGAAGAGTTCTTTCGTGCTTTTGTACTAAATGCTAGAATAAGTACTCATATAATAGAGTTACGTGGTAAAAATAAACACCATATTATTGAGGCAGCATTTAAGTCGGTTGCAGTAGCCCTTCGTCGTGCTACTACAAGAAATGAACGTGTTGGAATTCCTAGTACTAAAGATGTTTTATGATTAAGTTAATTGTCTTAGATGTCGATGGCTGCTTAAGCGATGGTAAACTCCTTTATGATGCAAATGGTGTTGAGAGTAAAAACTTCAATGTTAAAGATGGCTTAGGCATTACTACCTGGATAAAAATGGGAAATGAAGTAGCTATCATTACTGGACGTAACTCAAGCATAGTTAAAAAAAGAGCCGATGAGCTTGGTATTAAACATCTTTTTCAAGGAATTCGAGATAAAGATCGTGTCTTAAATGAACTTGTAGAGTCTCTTGGAGTAAAGTTCTATGAAGTAGCAGCTATAGGGGATGATTTGAACGATTTTAATATGCTTAGCAAAGTTGGTAGAAGCTTTACACCTAATGATGCTGTTTTAGATATTAAAAACCTTGTAGATACTGTAGTCTCAAAAGATGGCGGTAATGGTGCTGTTAGAGAGATGATAGAGACTCTTGTAAATGAAAATGATCAGAGAGAAGCATTTTTATCTGTTTGGATTTAAGGAGTAAGTCATTACTATAAATAGTTTTTTCTTTATCATTTTAAGTGGGCTTTTAATGATACTTTTTTTATTTAAACCACTAGATATTAAGCAGAGAGAGGATAAAGAGATCCCTCTTTTAGATATAGACACTTTTGTGATGTATGAGCTTAACAATCAAGGTTTAGATACTATGATGACTGGAGAAAAAGCACTCCGTTTTAAAGACAGATATGTTTTTGACTTTGTTGACTTTACAGATAATGCGAAAGAGTTTATAGCAAATATGAAAGCAAATAGTGGTGTTTATAAGAGCAATACAATTGATCTTGAGGGTGATATAGTTTATGTACGAGAAGATGGTTTAACATTTGAAACACAAACAATGAGCTATAACACTAAAGACAGTATAGTCAAAACAGATGATCCATATGTAGCCTATATGGATGAACATGAGATGAGAGGAGTATCCCTTATGTACAACTCCCTTAAAAAAGAGTTATACTCAAAAAGTGTAACTGTCAAATACCAAATAAACGAGGAAACTAAGTGAAAAAACTTTTACTACTAACAACTATGTTAAACACACTTCTCTTCTCACAAGAGTTAAAAATAACAGCTGATAGCTTTAAAGCTGATGAGAAGAAAGGGATCTCTATTTTTAGAGGAAATGTTAAGATACATAAAAAAAATGATGATCTGAACGCTTCAGTAGTAACTATCTATACAAATGAAAAAAAAGAGCCTACTAAGTTTGTAGCAGTTGGAAATGTTTCATTTATTGTAGAGACTAAAGAGTCTGCTATATATAGTGGTATAGCTGGAAAGGTTATCTATATTCCAAGTAAAAAAGAGTATTACTTTTATGATAATGTGCATCTAAAACAGCTCAATGAAAAAAAAGAGATACAGGGTGATGAAGTAATTTTAAACACAAACGATGGAAAAGCATATGCAAAAGGTTTAGAGAAAAAACCAGTTATTATGATTTTTGATATCGCAGATGAGGAGTAAATAATGGTAGAAATAGTAGAAGCAAAGTTTGTAATATCCGCCCCAAATGTGGCAGCAGCTCCAGAGTCAGATATACAAAATGAAGTTGTCTTTATGGCTAGAAGTAATGTAGGAAAAAGTTCACTGCTTAATGCTTTGACAAACCACAAAGGGCTTGCAAAAGTCTCTTCAACACCAGGGAAAACAAGACTAATAAACTACTTTGATGTAACTTTTATTGATAGAGATGATGATAACAAAAAACTTCTTGCAAAGTTTGTAGATCTTCCTGGCTTTGGTTATGCAAAAGTTTCTAAGTCTATGAAGCATGATTGGGAAAAAAACCTTACTGATTACATTGCCGAGCGTGAGCAGATAAAACTTTTTATACATCTTATAGATTGTCGTCATCCCCATTTAGAGATAGATACAGATGTAAGTGAATTTCTATTTAGTAATGTTAGTGAAAATCAAGTTATACTTCAAATATTTACAAAAATAGATAAACTCAACCAAAAAGAGCAAAATGCTCTACGTAAAGAGTTTCCAAACGCTATGACTGTCTCTAGTTCTAAAAAACGAGGCACACATAAAATCAACAGAGTTATTTACGATATCTTACAGGAAGTAGTTGATGAAAGTTAATTATGTAAAAGCGAAGCTCTCAAATATTGTAGAGATGAGAGAACTAGTTTTACCTGAAGTTAAATCAGGAGTTATTCTTGATAGAAGTGAGGATGAGATTGCTACAAATATTCGTTCTTACACTCTTGCATATATTAACGAAGAGTTGGTTGGATTTACAGCACTTCATATCCATACATTTGATTTAGCAGAGATCCGTTCTCTTATAGTAAAAGATGGTCTACGTGGTAAAAAGATAGGTGAAAACCTTGTAAATCAAGCCCTCCAAGAAGCAGAGACACTAGGTATAAAAAGAGTCCTCTCACTTACATACAAGCAATCTTTTTTTGAAAGACTAGACTTTGTAGAAATTCCAAAAGAGTCCCTCCCTGAACATAAAATATGGGCAGACTGTATCAAATGTAAACATTTTCCCGTATGCAACGAAGTATCTCTCATCAGAACCCTGTAAGACCATTTCTTTATGTGGTCTTATTTCTATTGTATAGTAGTTTAAGTAGTATCTACCCATTTCTACCGCCAATGCTTGGAGTACTTTTTGTACTCTTTGCAAAAGCACTTAAAAATAGTGACTCTCTCTATGCTCTTATAGTTGCCTTTTGTTTAGTAATCTTTGAAGCAAATAACGGCTATATGCTTTTTAGTTCGATCTTTTATATTTATCTTGTTTATAAACTCATTTTGCCTAAAATTTCTCAAAATTTTTCTTGTAAAATATGCATTCGTATTTCATATATTTTTCTCTCATATCTTGGGTATTTTCTTTTTTTAACACTTATATCAAATATATTTTTACTACAAACGCCCGAACTAAGTTACTATGTAATCTACTATATGTTAATTGAATTCTTTTTAGTGAGTCTCTTATGAAAATCAAGTTTATTATATTCCTCTTTGTCTCTGTCTGGTTAGGTCTTTTAGTCCGTGTCTTTTTTTTAAGTATAGAGTCTAATACTCTCTACTCAAAACTCTCTAAGCAAAACACTCTTAAATATGAGAGAATAGCACCTGTAAGAGGAGAGATAGTAGATAATAAAAATAGAGCTATTGCTATTAATAAACTTGGATTTAAAATACAATTAGCACCTCATTTAAGTTCTAAAAAACATAAAGAGGAGTTTGAAGAAGAACTCTTACTATTAAAAAAACTCCTTCCCTCATTAAGCATGAAAAAGATGCTTAAAAACTATAAGAAAAGAGAATCTTTTTATAACCATAACTATATAGATATTGTGCACTTTATCCCCTATGAAAAGATCATGCCTATCTATTCTATATTAAATTTACGTGAAAATATTAAAATTATTCCATCACCTAAACGCTACTACCCATATAAAAATATAGCAGCACATATGATAGGCTATGTTTCACGAGCAAATAAAAAAGATATTGATAAAGATCACCTTCTTGAGCTCATCGGCTATACTGGAAAAACAGGTATAGAGAAGTATTATAATCGTTACTTACAAGGGATTCCAGGCAAGCGCCAGATTCAGGTAAATGCAAATAACCAAGAAGTGGCTGAACTTATGTATGAAGGAGCAGATGAGGATAAAAAGCTCACTCTAACACTTGATATGGAGCTCCAAACATATATTTCTAAGCTCTTTAAAGGTAAAGTTGGTGCTATCGTTGTAATGAATGTAGATGGTTCCATCTTAGCTGCTGGTAGTTTTCCAAACTATGATTTAAATATTTTCGTTTCAGGTATGAGCTATAAAATGTATAATGAGCTCTCTTCGAGTTTAGATCATCCCTTTACTAATAAGCTCACTCATGGACTTTATCCTCCGGGATCTAGTATAAAACCAATGCTAGGCTTAACATATATAACAACCGACCTCTATCCTAGTTGGAGTGTAGATTGTCATGCTTCCTTTCCTCTTGGTGGTCGAATCTTTAGATGTTGGAAAAAACAGGGTCACAAAAAAACAGATATTGTAAAAGCTATACGAGAGAGTTGTGATGACTATTTTTATAAAGGTAGTCTTATTGTTGGAAACCAAAAAATGGCTACAGCACTTAAACGCTATGGGCTTGGAAAGAAAACAGGTATCGATCTTCCAAATGAGTTTATAGGTGTTGTACCATCAAGAGAGTGGAAAATGAAAAAATACTCTAAAATGTGGAATGTAGGAGAGACAGTAAATATGTCAATAGGACAAGGTGACTTCTTAACTACACCACTACAAATAGCACAACAAACAGCTCTTATGGCTACAGGAAAACTTCCAACACCACACCTTGCAAAGAAAATTGGTGAGAAACCTTATGAAAAAACTTTTAAAGATGTTCTCACACCTAAGGAGCATAAACGACTACCTATTATTCAAAAAGCGATGTATCAAGTTTGTAATTATGAACATGGTACAGCAAAAAATTTCGTACACTCCAAAATAACAATTGCAGGGAAGACAGGGACAGCACAAGTTATCGCTATCAAACAAGATATCAAGAAAAGAAAACTAGAACACGAGATGTCTTACTATAATCGTTCTCATGCTTGGTTTACATCTTATGGGCCTTATAAAGATCCTCAGTATGTAGTTATGGCGATGGTTGAACATGGAGGACATGGGGGACATGCAGCAGGAAGTATTGTCTCAAATATATATAACAAGCTCTTAGAACTTGGTTATATAAAAAAGAAAAAAAGAAGATAGAGTCTAAACAAAAGAGTTTTGAATAAATAGAGCTAAAATAGCGAGTAAGAAAATAGATCCAGCTTTGTTATAAATCTTATTTGCAAGAATAAACAGAAGTGTTACTGATGCTGCTATCATAATGAGAATATCAAAACTATTCTCAGACACGTTAACTACTAAAGGGTTTATAAGAGAAGAAGCTCCTATAACCATAGAGAAGTTTGCTACATTTGAACCGATGATATTTCCAACACTCATATCAGCATTTCCTTTTTTTATAGCAACTAATGAGACAACAAGTTCAGGAAGAGAAGTACCAAGGGAGATAAGAAAAAGTCCGATAATCCACTCGCTAATATCTAAACTTCTTGCAATACTTGTACCACTTTCTATTACAAAATTTGCACCACCTATAGTAAAAGTAAACCCTATTGCTAGTAAAAGGAGTGTTTTACCCCAGTTAAATTTCTCTTTAGCGAGATTTTCATCTATCTCTCCTTCTAGGTCATCTTTAGAACTTGTAAAGAGAAAAATAAGATACGAGACCATTACAAAGAGAAATATCATACCATCAAGACGACTAATGACACCATCTTGAATCATAATAATAAAAATCATAGGAGGAACAATAACCCATGCACTATCTTTTGAGAAGAGATCCCGCTCAGGATTCATAGATTTAGCTATAAAAAATACAATTCCTAAAACAAGAGTTATGTTAAAAATAACACTCCCTAAAACATTAGCAACTGCCATATCACTTTTTCCTTGTCCTGCTGCCATCATGGAAGCAGCCATCTCTGGAAGACTTGTTCCAAATGCTACTAAAGTAGCACCAATAACAAAATGAGAAATATTAAAATGCAGTGCAACTCTTTCAGACTCTTTAATAATAAAATCAGCACCGTAAATAAGTGCTGCCATTGCAGCTAAAAATATTATGTAATCCATCGTTATCCTTCTGTTCTAACTATTAAACTTATTGGTAAATTAAACTCTTTTATAAGTGCTATCTCTTTTTCTCGCATCTCACCATTATCAACTTCATGATCATAACCTAAGAGATGAAGGAGTCCATGAATATATAGTAATATCATTTCATCATCATCCGAATGACCAAGCTCTTTTGCTTTTTCTCGAACAAAGTCTTCGGCTATAACTATACTTCCTAACGGACTCATAGGCATATCTTCATAAGGGAAACTGAGTACATCTGTTGCTTTATCTATACCACGATGAAGAGCATTAATCTCTTGAATCTCTCTATTTTGAGTGATAATGAGTTCAATCTCTTTATCTGTTAAACTATTAGTGATTTTAAGTAAAAGGGGTTCGTTCACATAAAGTGAGGTTCTATTGTCAAGTTCAATCATAAACACAATTATATCGAACTTGACTTAATATCTATCCTGAGATGTTTAAGCTGTTTCCTAGTCCAGTTTTCTGAGCCGTTACTTGTTTTGACTGCTCAACTGCACCTTCTAATACTTTAAGTATTTGTTGTTCTTGTACATCCTGTGCCTTTTTTTGAGCTTCGACAGTTACGGATTGTGATGGTCCACTTGAAATTTCCATGATTTATCCTTTTTTCGTATATTACAAATTGTAGTATCTCTTTGTTTTAAAATGACTTAAAAAAATATGTTAAAATGATGCTATGAAAAATAATATAACTATAAAAAAAGCTATATGTATCATGAGTGGGGGTATGGACTCTACACTTAGTGCATATATGATGCAAGAAGCTGGATATGAAATCATCGCTGTTCATTTTAACTATGATCAAAGAACCCAAGCTAAAGAGTTAGAATGTTTTAATAGTATTTCTAAAAAACTTCAAGTAAAAGAGAAATATATACTAGATTTAGATTTTTTTAAACAGCTTGGAGCTTCAGCACTTACAGATAAAAGTATAGAGGTACCAACTAATGGAGTAGAAGAGGGTGTACCTATTACCTATGTTCCCTTTAGAAATGGTATCTTTTTAAGTATGGCGGCCGCTATTGCAGAGAAGGAGGGGGCCGAAGTTATCAGTATAGGTGTTGTTCAAGAAGATAGTAGTGGTTATCCTGACTGTAGAGAGAGTTATATAAATGCTATGCAAAATGCTATAAATATGGGAACAAAAGATGAAACGGATATCACTATCAGTATGCCATTAGTACATCTTTTAAAATCAGAAATAGTAGAAAAATCATTATCATTAAATGTACCTTTAGAGCTTACATGGTCTTGCTATAAGAGTGAAGATAAAGCATGTGGTGTTTGCGATAGCTGTAGATTACGACTTAATGGTTTTATGAAAGCTGGAGTTACAGACCCCATAGAATATGAATGATACTAAAAAATATCAAAAATACAATTTAAAAATAACTGTAAATAAAAAGCTAAAACATAGTTATATTAGCATAGATAAAGATAAAAATGTTTTAGTGAAAACACCCTATAAGTCACAAAGTTTTATAGACTCGTTACTTCTAGAGAAAAGAGATTGGATTGAGAAGAGACTACTTAAAATTGAGGAACTAACACTTATTAACAGTGAAGAGATATACTCAAAAGAGTATCTTCAGGAAAGACTTGAGTTTTACTCAGACTCTATGAATCTACCTTTTAGGGAACTAAAATTTAGAAAGATGCGAAGTAGATGGGGAAGTTGTAGCTCACAAAAAGTGATAACACTCAATACAAAGCTTTGTTGTGTGAAAAAAGAGCTTATTGATTATGTAATAGTACATGAACTAGCACATCTAAAACATATGAACCACTCAAAAGAGTTTCATATGTTTGTAGAGAGCCATCTTCCAAACTCAAAGAGTTATAGAAAAGAGCTTCAAAATATTCGACTTACTTAAGAAAGTACTCTTTATGGTACTTGCTAGAAGGGGACCAGAGCATCCAACCATTTGCATTTAAATCATCAGTAGCCTTCATCTGCTTTTGAACTTCTACTTTTCCATAAACTCTTCGTTTATGTTTATAGTCTCTAAAGTACTGCAACCAAGGACGTACTCTCTGTAGATCTATACGATTTTCAATATGTTTTACACTTCTATAGATAACTTTATAAGGGTGATCCGCGGGATACTTAACATTAAAAGAACCTGAAGAAAAACCGGAGGGGTAAAGCATCGGTGCTAAATAGTCTGCAAATTTAGACAAAGATTCAACTGTTTGACCGATATTATTATCATCTTTACTCCATAAAACATTACCATATGTATCTGCTGAGATAAAAACACCATACTTACGTAATCTATTTTGTGCAGTTTGTAAAAAAGTTTCTATCGCTTTTTTTCTATTTTCAGCATTGTTCTCTTTTGAAAAACGGAGACCACTTTTTGCTGGAAAACGGATATAGTCAAAGTTTATCTCATCAAATCCAACTTTTGCAGCTTCCTCTGCTAAACTAATAGTGTAATCATGGGAACGAGTATCATAAGGATCAACCCATGCCATATGATCATGATTTCTCCATATACTCCCGTTATCATCGCGTTTTATAGCATACTCAGGATTATTTGAAGCTTGAATCTCATCTTTAAAAGTTACTATTCGTGCAATAGTATAAATATTATTTTCTTTCATTAGGGCCATAAACTTATGGATTCCTCTATTTGTACGTTTTTTATGAGCACCATAATCATTCGCTTGTTTAAAATCTGTAAGAAAAGAGGTATGACCATACTCATTTTTAACATCCATTATTACAGCATTCGCTTCAGTCTCTTTAAGAAGATTTAAAATACGTTTAAATGTTTTAGAATTATTACTCGCTCCCCAAAAAGTTAAATAGAGTGCTTTTACTTTAATAGGGGTAACATAAAGTTGTTTTTCACTACTATTTGAATCAAAAGAGAAAGTTTTATATCCATATGCTTTAATATGAAAAGTAGACTCATTAGAATCAATACTAAAAGAGCCATTTATATCACTCTGAACACTCTGAATGGAATCATTTACCATAGCATTTACAAGAGGTTTTTGAGTGAGTGAATCAAATAGTGTACCTTCAAACGCTATCAGAGGGGAGAGTGAAAGAAGTAGTGTTAATGAAATTCTTTTTATTATTTTATCTATCATTTAAAAAGTGTCCTAAGCTTACATCACTCCACTCTTTAGAGAGTTGTAAATATTTTTCTATAGAGGCATATACAAGAGCAAAATCTTTATTTTTTTCACTTAGCTCTGTAGTCACAGCTTTAAGTGCCGTTTTACCTGCTTCATTTACATCTGATGGGAAACTTCCAAGAGTTACACCTAATCCTTTTAACTTCTCTAAAGCATAAATATTATCATGATGAAACTCTGAAGTCATATTTGCATTCATTTCACTTGCACATACTTCTAAAATTGATTGATGCTCAAAAGCTAGTTTATCCCACTTATGTTTACTAAAAGTAAGTTCTAAAATAGAACCAGGTTCATGCCATCCTGAGTAGTAGTAGGGAGCTACTTTGTAAAATCCCATCTTAATATCAAGTGCAGGTCCAACCCATTCCGTCGCATCAATCACACCTCTCTCTAAAGAAGTATAAATCTCTCCAGCTGGAAGAAGAATTGGGTTAACTCCCATTTTAGAGAAGACTTCACCCCCTAAACCAGGGATACGCATCTTTAAACCTTGCATATCTTCAAGAGAGTTTATAGGTTTCCTAAACCAGCCACCCATCTGTATATTTGTATTTCCCCCAAGCATAGGATGGAGATTATACTTTGCATACTGCTCTCTCCAGAGTTCTAATCCGCCACCAAACATCATCCAAGAGTTAATCTCTTCGGCTGTAAATCCAAAAGGAATACCACTATAGAGTGAAAAAGCTGAGTTTTTTCCTTTCCAGTAGTAAGGACCAGAGTGAAAAGCATCTATCTGTCCACTAGAACAGGTATCAAAAACAGCTAAAGCAGGGACTAAAACATTTTTAGGATATATTTTTATCTCTAAAGAGCCACCACTAACATCTTTTACTCTCTGTGCAAATTTTTCTACTCCCGTTCCCATTATAGGAAAATGTGCTGGCCATGATGTTGCTAACTTTATAACTGTTTTTTTATTATGATTTATATTTACATGTTTTTGATTTTCATGTTTTTTGGGATGCTTAGAGTAATCTATCGCTTGACGATTACTCTCGTTACACCCACTCAAGGCTATAGCAGCAGAAGCTGTTGATGCAGTTGCTAAAAATTTTCTACGATTCATAATATGCTCTTTATGTAAAATTTACTTAGTTAAAGTCAAAAAGAGAGACTTCTCTTTGATTAAATAGTGGTTTTTGTAAAATCTCTTTTTTTACACCAATTAGAAGTGCAAAATGAAAGTCCTCTGCTTTTAAAAGGTTTAAAATTTCATGCTCACTCTTATAAAACACAATACGACTCTCATCTGTAAACAGTGAAAGAAGAGCTTTTTCTTTTAAAGGAAGGAGATAAATAGTCTTTGCCCAGGTTGCTTCTCTTTGTAAAAAAAGTATCTCAGACTCTATAAGAGAACTCATTTTCTCAAAGATAAGTACTTTATCACTTGTTCCAAACTCTTTTACCTCAAAGTTTTTGTTTGTAAATACAGCCTCGAAATGATCTATAGGTGTAAACTTTCTAAGTCTATAGTTAATATCATTATTTTTTAAAAGATTTAGCAGTATCTCCAAATAAGGGATAAAAAATGGTGAGAGTTGCTGTCTTTCGTAAAAAATATCATCATATATAAAAGAGGTCTCAAATAGTGTTTTCTCGATGATATTTACATGTGTAAAACTATTTTGTGAAAGTTCTATTGTTTTTGTAAAAAGATTTTCAGTCTCAAGAGTAGGGGAGAATAAGATATGTACACCGTCACTAACATCCCAAAGTGCTTTTGTTATTTCTCTTATATCACCATCAATTGCTATAAAATTATTTTCTGTAATTACTTGCAGTGCTAACTTTAAAACTATCTCATTTGTTTCATAGACTCTTATATCTTTATCTATAAGCTTGAAACGTAGAAGCCGTTTGAGAGCATCACTTACAGAGCTAACTTTAATCCAAGCAATTTCAGTATCACTTATCTGTGTTGCACGAGAAAACACAATTCCATAAGCACCATTAAAAATGGCATCTTCGATCTCTTCTTCATGAAACGCCATGAAAAGATCACCACGCTTTACACTCTTTGCTTCAAAAACGACATTTGTAAAGCTACTTACAAAAGGAGTATTAACTAAACTCCCGTGAGTAAGTGCGAGGACATTTTCAAGTCTCATCCAATCGGTGTGCCTGCCTTTTTAGGTTTTTCTGGTCTAACTAAACATAAACCATCTTCATCTTTAGCAGCAAGAAGCATTCCTTCAGACATCATTCCCATCAGTTTTGCAGGTTTAAGATTTGCGACAACACACACTTGTGTTCCTACAAGAGACTCAGCAGAGTAGAACTCTTTTATTCCTGCTACAACTTGGCGTGTATCATTTTCACCAAGAGATACTTTGAGTTTAAGAAGTTTTTTACTCTTAGGAACTTCCTCCGCTTCAAGAACTGTACCTACTTTAAGAGATGTCTCAAAAAATTGTCCAATTTCTATAAGGTTATCATCAAAAGTAGCCTCTGAATCAAACTTCTCTTTTTTCTTAGAAGACTTTTCTTCTTTCTTTGGAGGGTTAGGTTCAGCTTTAGGAGCTTCTTGCATTAAAGGCTCTTCAACACGAGGAAAAAGAGGAGGTACTTTTTTAATATTAAATAATTTTAATAATTTCTTATCTATTACTAAATCATTATAACTTTTGTTATTTATCTCAAAGTTTAAAGCATCAGCGATAGTTGCAGTAGTTTTAGGCATTATAGGTGAGAGCATAATAGCTGCTTTAGCTAAGATGTTTGCAACAAGTGCAACAGTTGCTAAGGCTTGGTCTTTCTCTTCATTTTTTATCTTAACCCATGGCTCATGTTCTGTAATCGCAGTATTTCCGATAGAAAAAAGTCTCCACAGTTCTTCAAGATATCTATGTGTCTGCATCTCTTTCATATAACCATCAAGAGAATCAAGAACCTTATTCATAGCATCAAGCTCTTTAGTATGGTACTTTGCAACATCAACACTATCTATCTCAAACTCAGAGTATTTACCGCTCATACCGATGATACGGTTAAGTAAGTTTCCAAGGTCATTTGAAAGCTCAGAGTTGATTCTATCTATAAATGCACGTTGAGAGAAGTCTCCATCTTGACCAAAAGGTACTTCACGAAGCATAAAATAGCGAAGATTTTCAACACCATAAGCATCTGATACTTCTTTAGGAGAAACTACATTTCCTTTAGACTTAGACATCTTTTCACCATCACGTGTCCACCAACCGTGTGCACCGATAGTTTTTGGAAGAGGGAGGTCTAAACTCATTAGAAATGCAGGCCAGTAGATAGCATGAAAACGTAGTATATCTTTACCAACGAAGTGAATTGATGCTGGCCAAAAGTCCATGTTAGCATCATCTTTACCATATCCAAGAGCTGTAACATAGTTAAGAAGAGCATCGAGCCAAACATACATAACATGATTATCATCATTTAAAGACTCTGGCATTTTAACACCCCAAGTAAATGAAGTACGAGTTACAGAGAGATCACGAAGTCCACCTTTAACGAAGTTTTTTACTTCATTTGCACGTGAACGTGGCATGATAAAATCAGGATTATCTTCATAATGTTTGAGTAGTTTATCTTCATACTCAGAGAGTTTAAAGAAATAGCTTTCCTCTTTTACGATGCTTGTTGCACGACCACAATCAGGACAAAATTCACCATCAACTAGTTGTGTTTCAGGAAAGAAAGTTTCACAACTTACACAGTAGTGACCCTCATAAAAGTCTTTATAGATATCACCCTTTTTAAACATATGTAAAAATGCTTTTTGAACACCTTTCATGTGATCTGCATCTGTTGTACGGATAAACTTATTGTAAGATATTTCAAACTCATCCCAAAGGTTTTTAAATGTAGCACTAATCTCGTCAGCAAACTCTTGAGTAGGTTTACCATTCTTTTGTGCTGACTCCTCTATCTTTTGACCATGCTCATCAGTACCCGTCAAAAAGTAAGTCTCATTCCCTTTGAGTCTCTCATATCTAGCAGTAGTATCTGCAATAAAAGTAGTGTAAGCATGCCCAATGTGAGCTTCTCCATTTACATAATAGATTGGTGTTGTTATATATTTATTACTCAAATGTCTATCCTTAGTTTAAAAAAGTTGTTATTAAAATTCAAATCCACCAGTATCGCCCTTGGACATACTGTTATATACGGCTTTTACATACTCATCTCTGAGTTGACAGCCAAAGTAAAACTCACAAGCACTACAGCTTTTATGACCCTTACTCTCTTGACAATCTTGAAGTTTTTTTATCATTTCATCAAGAAAAATTTCAAACTTGTCTTTTTGCTCATTATGCATTTTTACTATAAATCTCTTTTACTCGTGTTGTTTCATATTTAGAACCAAAAAAGCAGATAGCAGTATCATGAACATGTGCACAACCAAGCTCTAATAGTCTCTGTGTACCATCAATAGCTTCACCACCTGATTTTTCATAGATATATGCAAAAGGGAATACTTCAAATAATCGACGAAGTTTTCCTTCTGGTTTATCACTAGTTCCAGGGTATGAAAAGAGACCACCACCTTTAAGTAAAATCTGGTGTAAATCTGGAACCATACCACCAGAGTAACGAAGGCGATATCCCTCTTTAAAGAAACCATCAATCATCTCTTTATGGTAAGGAGCCCAGTTTTGCTGCGTTCCACCCGGAGCCATAAGTTTCCCTTTTTCAGTAAGTCTTATCTCTTTTACAAACTCAAACTCTCCAGCTTGAAGAAGATAAAGTTTTGTTTTATTTTCGGCGAAAACCATCTCAACACGAGGACCATACACAACATAACAAGATGCTACCATCTTATCTGCTCCAAATCCACCCTTATAAATTCCAAAAATAGAACCTACACTTAAATTTACATCTATTAAAGATGAACCATCAAGAGGATCATATGCAATGTAAAACTCACCATCTTCATGCATTAACTCTTCATGAGTCTTCTCTTCACTCGCAATAGTATGAATAGAAGCAACTCTTGAGAACTCCTCTTCAATAATCATATCACACTTAATATCAAGCTCAAGTTGTGTTTCACCAGAACTATTTTCTTGTTGTGAATAACCAATATCTTTAATATCTATAGCCGTTTTAATTCTTTTTGCACTTGCTTGAATCGCGTCAAATATATCTCTCATTTTTTTCCTTTTTTAAACTTGTTTTGCATTTTTAAATATCCACTCTATGATCTTTTTTGCATCATTTAGATCTAGCATATCTACCTCTTTAGGTATCTCATACTCTGCTATATTTATACTCTTGTCAATCGCTAACGCATTCATATAGGGAATATAGTCTTGATCTATTGTATTACGGAAAACACTTATGCGTGGCAGAGGAAGATTTTTAAGTCCTTCTACCAGTAAAATATCAAAATCATTAAAGAGTCTTATCATATCATCGAGTTCAGAGTGGCGTTTTGAAAAGTATGTTGTTTTGTTTGGTGAGGTAACAATTACTTCTGCACCTGTTTCACTAAACTTATAACTATCTTTTCCTGCAACATCAAAACGAGCTTTATCTTTTGGATCATGCTTTATTATTGCTACCTCAAGTTTATACTCGTTTATCAGCTTTCTTGCCACTTTTAAGATGAGTGTTGTTTTCCCACTATTTGATGGACCAGTAAACGCCACTGCTAATCTTTTACTCAATTTAAATGTCCTAAATAAAATTTTAGTGATTATACAAAAGAAGAGTTTAATAAGATATAATTCTTTATAAATATGAGGATAAATATGAAAACTTTTTTACTAATAACATCAATTGTTATGATATTTACAAACTGTAGCAATCAATCAGCTTTTTCTCACTTTAATATTGAATCTAAACAGGCAAAAAGTGAAGAGAGTATACAGAGCTCAAAAATTTATAATAAACTCTCCACTAATGGTATTATCAGCAGTGTTTACCTTAATAGTGTTATACCTAAAGAGTATAAAGAACATGAATATTTTTATATTTCAATGTATACAAAAAATGATGATAATAATATTAGCTTTTTATTAAATAACAAAAAGGCTATTAAAGTTTCAGAACTTCAAAATCCAAATAAGTTTTCATACTTAACCTCTTCTCATACTCAATGGAAAAATTATTATCTTGTAGAATTTATGAAAGAGGGAAATTTATTAAATTTTCAAGTAAAACTTTCTAACTCATCTTCTAGTAATATGATTTATATAAAAGATGAGTAGAAAATTTACTTAAAGCATTTGAGCAAGTGTATTAAAGAGTAAGGAGATAACAATAGTTATAATTTGAAGACCAATAATAAGAACAAGTGGAGCTAAATCAAGCCCATTAAAATCTGTTCTCATAAATCTTCGAACAAATGAGTAAGCAGGATTAGTTACTCTATATAGGAACTGTACTATTGGATTATATGGATCGGGATTTACAAAGCTTAACAGTGCAGCAATAATTAAAACCCAAATATAAACATTAATAAGACCATTTACTAAGCCTCCTAGTTGAACAACCGCAATCGCTAAAGAACTCATTTGATAATCTCCCCAATATAATTTTTAAGATATTTGTAGATATCAGCTATCTCTGGACCATCTTCTGAGTTTGTAAGTAAAATACGCAGTACTTTCACAAACTCCTCCTTTTTAATTCCAGACTCTTGTAAAACATAGTTTTTAAATGCATCATACTCTTCAAAGTAGGGTGCGACTTTTATGACTGCTGCCATAGTAGTAGTTTGTGTAGCAAAAGCTTCGGGTATGTCACGTTCAGCAAAGATAGGATTAATTTTTAATTTTAACTCTTTTGTAGTTCCCGCTTCATTTAGATAAATACGAGCAAGTTCACCTATTTCAGCATCAGCAAAACCAACATAACGAGATAATTCTGTTGCATTTAGACTTCTTAAATGTTCTCTGTTGATATGTTTTAACATCTCCATATCAAAGCGAGTAGGGCTTGTAGATACTTTTGTAAGGTCAAACCACTCAATAGATTCTTTCATTGTAAATATCTCTTTTGAAAACTCACTACCAATTGATACTAAATAATTTAAAATAGCTTCAGGAAGATAACCCGCTTCAAGTAAACTCTTCACACTTACACTATCATTATTAAGTAGAGTAGGTATGTGCGCATACTCCACTTTTCTATCATAGTTCAATGATGCTCTAATATGATCTTGTTTAGCTGAATTGCCTATATTCTCTTCACTACGAATAATTATACTTATATCACTAAGCATATCATCAATGGCACTAGCAAAATTATCTGTGGGAATTTTATCTTGACTCATTATAGTAAAACTATCAACTGCATCAGGTGTAAAAATCACATCACCTTTTATCTTGTCGTGTATAGTAACAGTACTCTCTGGTCTCACTATCCGTACGGTAAAAGGATTTGTATTATCAATAACAAGTTCTGCAGGAAGATTTCTGCAAGCATCATCATAGCTATATACTTTTTTAGCGGCTTTTGCTTCTTCTTGTTTGTTCTCTAACCATGCAGGGGAACAGAAGCAACTAAAAGCTTTCTTTTCATGTATAAGCTGTAGGGCCATTGCCGAATGAAATCGAATATTTTGACTCTGATAAATTATCTGTGAGTACTCAATACCAAAGAGGGAAAGGATATCTAATACCTCTTGGTCTTTTCCCTCTATATTTTTTTCTTTATCTATATCTTCAATTCTAACAATAAAGTCTTCGTTTCTCTGTTTTGAAATAATATAGTTGAATAGGGCAACACGGAGGCTACCAATGTTCATATCACCAGTTGGACTAGGTGCAAATCTTAGCATGAAAATTCCTAAAAATAATTTTCGTGATTTTATCGTAAATAAGGTTAATATATGTTTAGTTTTTTTGTGATTTATAAAAAATGAAGTGGTGACCCCGAGGAGAATTGAACTCCTGTAACATGGATGAAAACCATGGATCCTAACCGCTAGACGACGGGGCCACTCTTGTTTTATTTTTACAACTTGTTTTGTTGAGCCGAAATTATAGAGACTTTATGCTTAAAAAAACATAAAGTCTTAATAATTTGAGTGATTAGTCGTAAAAAGAACGAAGTGCTCTAATAATTACAGCATTTTTAGAGATACTTTCTGCTTTAGCATTTTCATTTACAGTGTCATAAATATCTAAAGGAAGAGAAATAGAAAATGTCTTAGTCTCTATTTTTTTCTTTTTAGCAACCATTGCTGTAACACCACTTAATAGCTCGATAATTTTTTTAGTATCTATTGGTTTTTGAATAAAACTATTTACACCAACTTCAATAGACTCAGATATTTTTTCAATATCATTACTAGCTGAGATTACGATAATAATCTGAGTAGGGTTGATCTCACGAATTTTACGAGAGAGTTCAATACCATCCATTCCTGGCATAATAATATCTACAAAAATTACATCTGGTTTTGTTTCCATATAAACTTTTAATGCGTCTTCACCATTAAAACATGAATCTACATTTGAAAAGAAGTTTTTAAATGTAGAACTTAAAAGCTCATTCGTTACTTTTTCATCTTCTACCACTAAAGCAGAAAGTTTTTTAGTTTGTTCTGTTAATTGAATTAAATCTATGTTACCCATAATATTTATATCTCCTCATATATTTTAAGTTAGTCGAATTATACTCTAAAAACGGTTAATAAATTAACAGTTAGAAACTAATTAAATACAAAAGAGAAGAATAACAATGTTTTAAAATATGAATGTTATATTGTATTTTTTAATTTTTATCACACTTGAATTGTTCTAACCACTCGGTATCAACGGATTGAAAAGCTTCTTTCTGATCTAGCAGTGAACCAATAATACTTAAAAGAGTATTTTCATCCATAAATTCTAATAGAGAAGGATTTATAGATGTAGTCGTAACATTTTCATGTGTGTTTAATAGCGTTTGTATCTCTTTTATTAACTGTTCTTTTCTATTCATTGTGGAAAATCTTCACTTTGGTTAACATAATGTAAATTCTCTTGAAAATATTATCCTCCATATTTACCCCCTCCCATCTTCGTCACAATACCATCTAAAATAATATTTCTCTGATTCCAGCTACTATTTATATACTCTTGTGATTTACTAATTTGTTGCTGATTTTTTTGTTTAACTGACTTGAGAACAATATTTTCATTTTCAATAACCATTTTATAGAGATCATTAAATAGCTCTTTATTGAAGCCATAAACAAGTTTTAGTCTTTTTTTATTAATATTTTCTAATATTAGATACATCTTTTCACTATAGTTAGTGAGCTCTATAAAGTAGATATTTCCTTTGCTATTAATAATTTTACTATTGTAATCAGAAAAAATTATATCTATTGTTCGACCTACTCCAAAGTTATACTTATAACTCGTTCCTACCATTGCATCCTCGTATGTAAGATAGATACCACTATCCATCTTATAAACCTGTTGATATATTTGTATATTAGATAAGTTTACTCTATTTTCATATACAACTTTTCCGTAACCTTTTATTACTCTCTTATCATCTAAAACGATTTGTAATGTGTGATTATCAATATTATTTATATTAGGGGAAGAACATGCACCTAGAAGTGCTATAAATGAAGTAATTATTAATTTTTTTGTCATATCTTAGTGTTTACCTTTATGAAGTAGGTACAAGGTAAGCCGAGTTTTGTAATCATAGTTATTAATCTACTGCACACCTTACGTTGTGCCTCTAGCGAAACAATAGCCTTCTAAGACGCTAACCATCTGTTTCTTGCTGCCATGTTGGGTTTACAAGCTCTCTATATTGCTATAGAGACTGGTGGTCTCTTACACACACCTTTTCACCTTTACTACAATAAATATGCAGAAGTCTAATCTCTGTTGCACTTTCCCTCGTATTACTACGGCCATTCGTTAAATGGAACACTGTCTTAGAGCAGCTCGGACTTTCCTCTTGAGTGTAATCTCAAGTAACTATCTTTGTACCTGTGAAATTGTACTGGGATAAACTTTTAATGAGCTTTTTTGCAAAAAGAACACTTGTTCATATTATAATAGATTAATATGAACAAGTGTTCTTTATTAATAAGCTTGTATTAACAACTGTTCATATATAATACTTTATTAATTAACAACTGTTCATTAATATATTAAGGAGCTATACATGCCTAATACAGGGACTATAAGAAAAAGAAGTGGAACAAAAGAGAAGATACTAAAAGTATCAACTACCCTCTTCTCAGAACTAGGATACAAGGGAACTAGTGTACGTAAAATTGCCTCAGCTGTTGGAATTAGAGAGAGTGCTATCTATAATCATTATAAAAATAAAGAGGAGATCTTTTTAGAAGTTGCAAAAGGTATATTTTCATCACCCATCTCTATTGATACAAACGAATTAAAAGATTTAGCACTTAGAGGGAAACCATTCTTATCTAAATTTACTATGCAGTACAAGGTGCTTACTTTTGATAAAACGAATGAAAATATGTTTCGATTATTGATGATTGAATTGATGCAAAACAGAGACTTAAGAGAACAATTTATGAGTGAGTTTCATGATAAAAATATAAAACTACTCTCTGAAGCTTTTTTTTTAATGATGCAGAATAGCTTAATTAAATCTAGTGACCCAATGATGATATCTTATGAGTTTCTAAGTACCCTATTCTATCTTAGACTGCAAGTAACACTAATGCGTTTTGACTCTTTATCTACAAATAGTTTGTCTACACAGTTTGAAAAACATGTTGATTTCTTTTGGGAAAGTATAAAAGTATAGAATGAAGCTATATACCTATGATATAAGTATTTTAATCTGATTTATGAGTATTGGGTCGTAAAAAGTTTATTAAGGACATAGCGGTAAACTATAGAGTACTATTTTTATATAAAAAAGATATTGTTTAATATTAAACATGGAAATAAAAAAAGACAATTCCTCTCGGAATTGTCTTTAAAATAGAACTATTTAGCCATAGCTTCTTTAGCATATTTTTCACCAAGTTCATAAGCAACTTTATTTACTTCATGAACTTTTTTAGGAACTTTAGAAAGCATAGTATCAATAAGAGCTGTCTTATCAATAGCATTCATCATAGTATTAGCAATTGCTAGTGCGACTACAGATTGAGTAATAACATTACCAACCTCTTCTTTTGCAATTGTAATAATAGGAATCTCATGGATATTCCATGTTTTTCTATCTTCATCAGTTGGATGAACAAGGTTTGGATCAACAACAATTGTTCCACCAGGCTTCACACCATCTTTAAAAAGTACATAACTCATTTGTGCAACAGAAAGCATGAAACCTATTTCACCATCATTTGCATATGGGTAATAAATTTCTTCATCATCAAGTTGAATATCAACAACGGTTGGTCCACCACGAACTTGTGATGTATATGTTGCAGTTTTAAGACCATGCCCACCAGTTTTAATTTTTGCAGCTGCAAAAATCTCACCAGCGAGAAGAACACCTTGACCACCAACACCAGTAAATCTCATTAATGTTTTAGTATCGCTCATTCTTAATATCCTTATATTTTCTTAACAAAATCATCTTGAGTAATTTTGCCACGTTTACCTTGATGAACATCTTGAATGTCTTTGTACATATCACAATATTCACGAACTTCTAAATCTTGCTTAAGAATACCAAGTGGAAGTAAGTTTAATTGCTCTTCTTCAGTCATTGTGTCGTATTTCTTTTTAGACACAGTAATGCTATCGATCCACTCAAGGTTTGCCATTGCTGAAAGCATCTTATTTTTACGACCAAGGTTAATGTGACAGTTCGAAAGAACTTCCATCATTGAAAAACCTTTATGTTGCATCGCTTTAATAAGTACTTTTTCAAGTTTCTTAGGCTCAAGCATAGTTTCACGTGCTACAAAAGATGCACCAGAAGCGATAGCTAAATCACAAGTATTAAAAGTTGGATCAATATTACCAGCTTTTTGAGAAACAGTCCACATACCTTGAGGAGTAGTTGGAGAAGTTTGTGAGTTAGTAAGACCATAGATAAAGTTATTAATAATAATCATAGTCATATCAATATTTCTTCTACAACCGTGAATAGTATGGTTACCACCAATAGCAAGTGCATCACCATCACCAGCAACACAAACTACTAATTTATCTGGACGAGAAAGCTTAATACCTGTAGCATAAGCAACTGTACGACCGTGAGTGGTATGAACAGTATTAAAGTCTACATAAGAAGAAAATCTTCCTGAACAACCAATTCCTGAAACAACACAAATGTCATTTTGATCAACACCCATTTTAGCAATAGCTCTAACGAATGCTTTTAAAATAACACCGTCACCACAACCCCAACACCAAAGTGTTGGCATCTTCTCTAATCTTAAATATTTATCATAATTAAATGCCATTAGTATAACTCCTTAACTTTTGCAGCAATCTCATGTGGAGATAATGCTCTACCGTTTACTTTAAATAGACCATCAATGTCTAATCTTGCAGCAGCACGTTGTACTTCTGAATGATATTGACCGATGTTTAACTCTACAACTAAAACATTTTTAATTTTATCTGTATACTCTTTAATCTTTGTAGCTGGTGATGGCCATAAAGTAATTGGTCTAAAAAGACCAGCTTTAATACCCTCAGCACGTAAATGACGAATAGTCTCTTTAGCAGCAAGTGAAACTGAACCATAAGCAATTAGCATTACATCAGCATCATCCATCATGAACTCTTCATAAGACTCTAACTCATCTTCATGCATTGCAACTTTATCTTCTAAACGTTGGATAAGTTTACGACATGTTTCAATCTCTTCAGTTGGAAAACCATTTTTATCATGGTGAAGACCTGTAAAGTGGTATCTGTAACCTTCAAACATAGGGTTAAGAACTGCTGGTTGATCAGCTTCGCACTCATATGGAAAATACTCTTCAGCAGGACCATCAAAAGTTTTACGAGGAACAATTCCGGCTTTTACATCTTCAACAGTAGGGATATCTGCCTTACCATGCATATGACCAATAGTCTCGTCTAGTAAAACAATAACTGGTTGCATAAATCTATCTGCAAGATTAAATGCTCTTACAGTTTCAGTATAACACTCAGCTAATGAGCCAGCACATAAAGTAATTGATTTATAATCTCCATGAGATGGATTTTTTGCTTGAAGAACATCACCTTGAGATACACGAGTTGGAAGACCAGTTGATGGACCACCACGCATAACATTTACAAGAACTAAAGGAACTTCTGCCATTTGAGCAAGACCTAAGTTTTCAGCTTTTAAAGACACACCAGGACCTGATGTAGCAGTTAAAGCACGATCACCAGCCATTGCAGCACCAATAACACAACAGATACCAGCGATTTCATCTTCCATCTGAATTGCTACACCGCCATTAGCAGGTAATAAATCTGAAATAACATGCATTACTTCAGAAGATGGTGTAAGTGGATACCCACCAAAAAATTTACAACCAGCATCAACTGCTGCTATTGCAGCCAGTTCATTACCAGTAGATATTACTTCTCTAGTCGCCATTACTTAACTCCTTGTTCACTAAGTGACATATAATTGTTTGCAATAATTGCCGCTTGACGCTCTTTAGCATCATCAGTAAGCTTAGCAAAGCTAAAACCTGCTGCTTTAAATTCTTGTTTATCAGCAACATAAATTGCGAAATCTGGACATGTAAGTTCACACTCATTACATCCGATACAAGCTTCTGGATGATCAATAGAAATCATTGCACCAAGAGTTGATGTTGACTCATATTTCATACCAAGCACACCTGAAGGACATACTGAAACACATATATCACACGCTTTACAGTTATCTGTATTTACCCATACCGGTTGATCACCAGGGTTTACCATTGGACTAGCTGCCATATTTTCTCCTAATTATTAAAGTACAAATTGCTTTGTACATTACTCTTGAATTGAAAAAGAGTATCTAAGTTTTTATAATTTTACTCTAAATGTGCTCTTAACGCACCCTTAAATGCAAAGACTGTTACCTTTAAGGGTGCTCACACAAAATCAGAGACTACTTTTTACCTAAAACTTCCGCTATCGCTTTACCAATTTCTGCTGGAGAAACAACAACTTTAACACCAGCTGCTTCAAGAGCTTCCATTTTTTCTTTAGCAGTACCAGCAGAACCTGAAACGATTGCACCAGCATGACCCATAGTTTTACCTTTAGGAGCTGTTTGACCAGCGATAAAAGCAACAACAGGTTTCGTGATTTGTTCTTTAATTAGTTTTGCTGCTTGAATCTCAAGATCTCCACCAATTTCACCAATCATAACAATTGCTTCAGTCTCTGGATCTGCTTCAAACATAGGAAGAATTTGGTTATATGAAAGACCAATAATTGGATCTCCACCAATACCAATAGCGGTAGTAATACCAAAACCTTCGTTACAAACTTGGTTAGCACCTTCATAAGTAAGTGTACCAGACTTAGAGATAAGTCCGACATTACCTTTTTTGAAGATTGAACCAGGCATGATTCCTATCTTACACTCTTCAGCTGTGATAATACCAGGACAGTTTGGCCCAAGTGTTTTCATACCATGCTTAGTTGCATGAGCTTTAGCCATTTGCATGTCCTTAACTGGAGCACCTTCTGTAATAATTACAGCAAGTTCAATCCCAGCCTCAGCAGCTTCCATTACAGCATCACCAACAAAAGCAGGTGGTACAAAAATCATAGAAACTGTAGCATCTGTAGCTTTTATAGCTTCTCTAACAGTATTAAATACTGGCTTATCAAGGTGAGTTTGACCACCTTTGTTTGGAGTAACACCACCAACGATGTTAGTACCATAAGCTATACACTGCTCAGCATGGAAAGAACCCTCTTTCCCTGTGAAACCTTGAACGATTACTTTTGTATCTTTATTTACTAAAATTGACATATTTAATTACTCTCCTTTTGCTGCAGCTACAGCTTTTGCTGCACCGTCACCTAAGTCATTACCAACAATTAAGTTAGATATATTTGCATTTTTAAGAATTTCAGCTGCTTCTGGAGCATTTGTTCCATCAAGACGTACGATTACAGGAACATTAACATCTGTAATCTTAGTAGCTTCAATAATACCATTAGCGATACGATCACAACGAACGATTCCACCAAAAATATTAACAAAAATTGCTTTTACTTTAGGGTTTTTAAGAATAATTTCAAAACCTTTTGCAACAGTCTCTGCATTAGCACTACCACCAACATCTAAAAAGTTAGCTGGAGTTCCACCCATGTAATTAATTGTATCCATTGTACCCATCGCAAGACCAGCACCATTTACCATACAACCAATTTCACCGTCAAGTGCTACATAAGAGAGACCATATTTAGCAGCTTCAACTTCATCAGGATCTTCTTCTGTTAAATCTCTCATAGCAGCAATCTCTGGTTGACGACCTAGTGCAGAGTTATCGAAGCCCATTTTACCATCTAATGCAAGAAACTCACCCTTCCCTGTTTTCACAAGTGGATTAATTTCAATCATCTCTGCATCATTTTCCATATATAATGTGAAAAGTTTAGATGCAAATCTAATAATATTTTTTTGTTCTTCTTTATCCGTTATTCCAAGACCAAATGCTAATTCACGTCCGTGAAAACTTTGAAAACCGATAGCTGGATCAACAGGAATAGTAATGATTTTTTCAGGAGTATTCTCTGCAACATCCTCAATATTCATTCCACCTTCAGTTGAAGCCATAATTAAAGGCATCTCTAATTTTCTATCTAAAACAACAGAAAGATAAAGTTCAGCTTGAATATCTGCACCATCTTCGATGTAAAGCTTTTGAACAAGTTTACCCTCTGCAGTTGTTTGGTGAGTTACTAAAGTCATTCCAAGAATTTCATTTGAAAGTGCTTCAACTTCTTCAAGACTCTTAGCAAGTTTAACACCGCCACCAAGTCCACGTCCACCAGCATGTATCTGAGCTTTGACAACCCAAACTGGGCCACCTAATTGCTCTGCTGCAGCTACTGCATCTTTAACGCTTTCTACCATTATACCTTTAGGTGTTGGTACGCCATATTTTTTGAAAATCTGTTTCGCTTGATATTCATGTATATTCATTTATTCTCCTTGGTTTAAGTTAAGTTTTAAAGATTGCAACGGACTCTTAAGCCTTTGGTGCAATCATATCCTCTGGTACTACATATTTGTCAAACTCTTCTGCTGTTAAAAGACCAAGCTCTATAGCTGTTGCTTTTAAAGTAGAGTTGTTTGCATGTGCAGTCTTTGCAATTTTTGCTGCGTTGTCATAACCAACATAAGGGTTAAGTGCAGTTACTAACATAAGTGAATCATGTAAGAAGTGATCTATCTTATCTGCAACTGGCTCAAGACCAACAGCACAGTGATCGTTAAAACTAACAATAGAGTCAGCAAGTAAACGACAAGACTGTAAATAATTATATGCGATAACTGGTTTATACACATTTAACTCAAAGTTACCTTGTGAAGCACCCATTGAGATAGCTACATCATTACCAAAAACTTGACATGTAACCATAGTTACAGCTTCAGCCTGAGTAGGGTTTACTTTCCCTGGCATGATAGAAGAACCTGGCTCATTTGCAGGAATTTCTATCTCGCCAAGACCACAACGAGGACCAGATGCTAACCATCTAACATCATTAGCAATTTTCATCATATCTGCAGCAAGTGCTTTTAGAGCACCATGAGAGTAAACCAAAGCATCGTGTGAAGTTAAGGCGTGAAACTTATTTGGTGCTGTGATAAAATCATGACCAGTAAGTTCAGTTAATTTCGCAGCAACACGTTGACCTAACTCAGGGTGAGCATTAAGCCCTGTTCCAACAGCGGTTCCACCAAGAGCTAGTTCACGAACTGCTTCTAAGGAATCTTTAGCCATTTTCTCACACTTGTTAAGCATTTCAACCCAACCACTAATCTCTTGACCGAGAGTAATAGGTGTTGCATCTTGAAGGTGTGTACGACCAATTTTTACAACTGATTCGAATTTAGCTGATTTTTCAGATAGTGTCTTTTTCAGTTTAGCGATAGCTGGAAGTACTTGTGTTTCAACTGCAATAACTGCCGCAACATGGAGTGCTGTAGGGTAAGTATCATTTGAAGATTGAGACTTATTTACATCATCATTTGGGTGTACAAGTTTCTCAGTTCTAAAATCTCCACCTAAAATTTCAGTAGCACGGTTTGCAAGAACTTCATTGTTGTTCATGTTAGATTGTGTACCTGAACCTGTTTGCCATACAACTAGAGGATAGTTTCCGTCAAGTTTTCCAGCAAGCATATCATCAGCAGCTGCAGCAATAGCTTCTGCTTTTTTAGCATCTAGTTTTCCAAGATCTTTATTTACAAGTGCAACTGCTTTCTTAAGATAAGAAAATGCTCTTGTAATTTCATATGGCATAGTCTCTTGGCCTATTGCAAAGTTTTGGATACTTCTTTGGGTCTGCGCTGCCCAATAAGCATCTACTGGAACTTCAATTGGTCCCATTGTATCTTTTTCAATTCTTGTACTCATATATTATTCTCCTGTAAAAAAATTATTTTCTTTTAGTATATTAATACCATCTTGTATAGATTTAACTGAAATTGCAAATTTTTCTTTTGTTTCTTCATCTAATTCTAATTCAATGATCTTTTCTACACCTTTAGAACCTAAAACTATTGGTACACCAACTGCAACATCTTTATAACCATATTCACCATCTAAGATAGTACAACATGAAACAATAGCTTTAGAATCGTTTAACATAGCTTCAACCATATGAGCTATTGCACGTCCAGGTCCATAGTATCCTGATGTTCCAAGATGTTTCACTATCTCAGCACCACCGAAGCGAGTGCGCTCAATTATTCCTTCCATATCTTTTTGAGATACAAGTTCAGTTAAAGGGATATCGCCTACTGAAACTTTCTCTGGAAGAGGAATCATATTTTCACCATGATCACCAATTACTAAACTACCAGTTTGATTGGAAGCATAACCTGTAATTTTAGAGATTTGATAAGCCATACGAGAACCATCTAATGCACCAGCAAGACCTATAATCCTATTTGAATCCCAGCCAGTAATCTGTTTTGTAACATAAGTCATAACATCTAGAGGATTTGACACACAGATAATAATAGCATCTGGCGAATTTTCTTTAATATTTTCAACAACCTGCTTAGTTATTTTAGCATTAATCATAAGAAGATCAGCTCTTGTCATGTCACCTTTACGAGGAACACCCGCTGTAATAACAACAATATCACAATCTTTTATATCACTAGGTTTTTCAGCTGCTGTAATTATAGTACCTTGCTGTGAGTAGTAAGATGCTTGAGCCATATCAATAGCTTTTCCTTTAGCAACACCTTCTGCTATATCAAAAAGAATTATCTCATGACACGTACCCATCATACTTAAAGTATATGCTGCAGTTGCACCAACAGCTCCAGCACCAATAATTCCGACTTTTCTACTTTTCATTTTTTTTATCACCTTTTGTTGATTCTTTTAAGTCATCAAAAAAATTATTTGAGTAAAGAGCATCAACCATCTCTTGTACTGAAGCAACAGAATTTTTAAATCTAGTTTTTTGAAGTGTTTTAAGAGTCATTTCAATCACTTGTTCTGCACCACCCGCTCCTATCATTACAGGAACACCACTTACCATATCAGAATAACCATAATCATCTTGTAGCATAACAGCACATGAGTGAATCTGCTTCGTGTCTTTAAGTATTGCATCAACCATAACTGCTGTTGATTTTGCAGGGGCGTAGTAAGCTGAACCATCACCTAGTAGGTTAACAATTTGTGCACCACCATTTCTAGTCTTTTTAACGATTTCACCAATCTCTTCAGAGTCTAGTAAATCATCAATAGGAACACCTGCAACTGTTGTAAACTTAGGAAGAGGAACCATAGTGTCACCATGACCACCCATAACAGTAGCACGAATCTGCCCTGCTCCGTAACCTAGTTTTTCATAGATAAAGTGAGCCATACGAGCAGCATCTAATATACCGGCCATACCGAGAACTCTTTCTCTAGGAAAACCTGTGTATTTGAGAGCTACATATGTCATAACATCAAGAGGATTACTCACAACAACAACTATAGCGTTTGGAGCATACTCTTTAATCTCTAAAGCATATGTTTTAACTATCTCTGCATTTTTAACAAGCAGATCATCTCTACTCATACCTGGTGTTCTTGGTGCTCCAGCAGTTATAACAACGATTTCGCTATTTGCCATATCCTCAGGACCTTCAGCAGCTCTTACAATAGTATGTTCACGAGCAGCATTTGCAGCTTGAGACATATCAAGGGCTTTGCCTTTTGCCACATCTATATTTCTACCACGAAGTATCACTTCATGACATGACCCACGCATAGCGAGTATAAACGCTACCGTTGATCCAAAATTACCCGTTCCAATGACTGTTACTTTACTTGCCATATAAATACCTTTGAGTTAATTTTAACTTTTGATTTTTAGCTAAGTAAAATCTGTTTTAGCTAAAAACGAAAAGTTATCTAATACTTGCATTAAAATGCAAGTATTAAAAGTTGCAGTAAAAGACTCTAACTAAATAGCGTCAATAATTGCATTTAAAGTTGCAGATGGACGCATCGCTTTTTCAGCTTTTGCTTCATCTGGGTTATAGTAACCACCGATATCTTGAGCTTTACCTTCAACAGCAAGTAACTCTTCGATAATTTTTGCTTCATTTTCAGTTAAAGCTTTTGCTACAGGAGCAAATTTTTCAGCAAGTGCAGCATCATCAGTTTGAGTTGCAAGTGCATCTGCCCAGTACTGTGCTACAAAGAAGTGAGAAGCTTTGTTATCTGGCTCACAACATTTTCTTGAAGGTGCTTTGTTGTTATCTAGGTAACCATCATTAGCAACATCAAGAGCAGCAGTAACTACAGAAAGCTCTTTAGAGTCATTTTTCTGAGCGATAAATCTTAAAGACTCAGCAAGTGCTAAGAACTCACCAAGTGAATCCCAACGAAGGTGACCCTCTTTTAAGAATTGCTCAACATGTTTTGGAGCAGAACCACCAGCACCAGTCTCATACAGACCACCACCAGCTAATAATGGAACGATAGAAAGCATTTTAGCAGATGTTCCAAGCTCTAGGATTGGGTACATATCTGTTAAGTGGTCACGTAAAACATTTCCAGTTACAGCGATAGTATTTTTACCTTCTCTTACACGAGCATTAGTAAATCTAGTTGCAGATGTAACATCCATAAACTGAATATCAAGACCATCAGTATCTAAATCAGCAAGGTAAGTATTTGCTTTTTTAATCATCTCTGCATCGTGAGCTCTATTTTCATCTAACCAGAAGATAACAGGAACTTGCTCAATTTGACCACGTTCAACTGCTAATCTTACCCAGTCTTTAATTGGAATATCTTTAGCACGAGACATTCTCCAAATATCACCTTTTTCACAATCAAATGCCATTAACTCTGTACCATCTTCAGCTGTAACAGTCACTTTACCAGCTTCTGCAAGTTCAAAAGTAGTTGGGTGAGAACCATACTCTTCAGCTTTTTGAGCCATAAGACCAACATTAGCCATAGAACCCATAGTTGTTACATCGTATTGACCATTTTTAACACAGTCAGCTACCATTTCAGCATGAAACATTGCATAAGTACTATCAGGAACAACAGCAACACACTCTACCGCGTCACCTTTACGGTTCCACTGCTTACCACCTTCACGTACAACAACTGGCATAGAAGCATCAATAATAACATCATTTGATGCATTAAAGTTTGTAGTACCTTTATCAGAATCAACCATTGCGATTTCTGGGTTATCAGACTCTACAATAGCTTGAAAAGCTGCTTTGATTTCAGCTTCTTGTGCATGACCAGCGATTTTAAGTTCTAAATCTGACATACCTTGATTAGGATTAACATTTAACTCTGCAAATGTGTCTGCATATTTTTCAAATACTGGAGCAAAGAAAACTGTAAATGCATGACCGAACATAATAGGATCAGAAATTTTCATCATAGTAGCTTTAAGGTGGATAGACCATAAAACACCATTTTTCTTAGCATCTTCAATAGTTTTAGCAATAAATGTTTTCAGTTTTGCAACTGACATATATGTACCATCTAAAACTTCTTTATCAAGTGCATCAATAGTAGCTAAAGTGTTACCATTTAAAGCGATTGTAACTTTTTGAGCTTTTGTCATAGTAACGGATTGCTCATTACCATAAAAGTCTCCGTCTCCAGCCATGTGAGCTACATAAGACTTAGGGTTCTCAGGGAATGCCTTAAGACGGTGAGGATTGTTTTGAGCAAACTTTTTAACAGCTTTAGCAGCACGTCTGTCTGAGTTACCTTCACGAAGAACAGGATTAACTGCTGAACCTAAACAAGTACTGTACTTAGCTTGAATCTCTTTTTCAGCATCATTCGCTGGATTTTCAGGATAATCAGGGATTTTATGACCTTGACTTTGAAGCTCAGCAATACACTCTTTAAGTTGACCAACAGAAGCAGAAATGTTTGGAAGCTTAATGATGTTACCATCGGATTGAAGTACAACTTCACCAAGTTTAGAAAGTTCATCTTCAGCAAGACCCATTGCAGAAAGAACACGTCCCGCTAGTGAAATATCACTAGTTACAACATCTACACCTGCAGCTTTCGTGAAAGCATTTACGATAGGTAATAATGAATACGTTGCTAAAGCCGGAGCTTCATCAATTTTAGACCAAATAATTTTTGACATATAGTGTCCTTGTGAATAATTTTATTCTCATGATAGTTAAATACTTCATGGAATTTACAGTTTAAATAATAACACTATTTCGGAAATATTTAGCTTGCTTAGTGAAAATTCAACTTATATTTATTATTTGTTTCGTTTGGTAGCACGTTTAATATTGCGTAAATGTGTAGAATAGTTACGTGTAAAATCATGTACATTGTTACTATTTTTCATAAAATAGAGATAATCTGTTTTTTTAGGAAAGATAGCTGCTCGTATTGCATCAAAACTTACATTACAAACAGGGTATTTTGGTATACCCTTATGTAAATAAGTATTGTAGGGTGATCTATCTGTTTTTATTCGCTTAGGTGTTACCTTAACATGCGAATATTTCCCATAATTAAGAGTTCCATCCATCTGCAATTTCATTCCTTTTTTGACCCTGTTATAAATTACAGAGCTTACTAGAGGCATTTCAGCACTATTAGCTGACTCTTTTTGTATAACTGATGCTATAGATACATATTGAAACCATTTTACTTCATTATATGTACCAAAAATACGCATTGCAAGCTTTTTCATCTTTTTATGTGATACTTTTAGTAGCAGTCTTATAAGTTCTTTTTCTGTAATACCCATTGGCATTTTATATGTATCAGGTACAAACATCCCTTCTGGAACTCTTGCTACTCTTTTATATTCTGATTCTAACTTGCTAATATCTAAATTCAGTTGAGAGGCTAGGTCTCTCAAGAAAACATAAGTTGTTTCACCAGGGATAAGTGTTACATTTTGTAGTGCTGCTTTTGCATGGGCAAGTTTATATAAAAAATCTGCTTTTGTATTCACACAACTCTTCATATTTATCCAACCACTTTGAGGTGATCCTATGAATCTAAGCAGAAGTGAATCAAGTTTACTTACATCATATTTATCAGCTTGTAATTGTGCTATAATCTTGTTAATAGAACCCTTTTGAATATAGAGTACTTTTGGGGTCTCAATAGGCTTATTTAGGTAATACATGAACGATAAAATTATTATTAATATTATTTCAAAAACATACTTTAGTATCGTTTCTTTCTTTATATTCATTTTTTTACTACTTTTTATTTTATTTTCAGCTCTCTACAGCGGTATACTAGTTGAGGATATTGTAATATCAAATATAGAGATAAAGCAATTATACATAAAATGGAATGAAAAGATCGACCTCTCAGTCAAAGAGATAAAAGTTTTTCCTATACCAAAACAAAAAAACAGTTCTCCAATTGACTTAAAAAAGGCAAGTTATTATCTTCACACTTTTTCTAAAACAAAAGATTGGTTTAACTCCGTTGTTATTGAAAATATTTACTATGAAGATATGAAAGCTAGTTTTAGATATAAAAAGAATGAAGATAATTTTTTCATTCTCACCTCTCCAACTATAGACTTAAACACATCTATATATATAGATGATTACATCACAAAATTAAAAATTTCTCATTTTAAAGATCTTGATAGAGATATTCAACTCAATGGCAATATCTACTTTGATATGCAAAAAACTGAACTTTATACTTCTCTAGAATTAAATATCTCAGATGAAGCCTCTTTTAAAATATACACTCAATCTAACGACCAAACTACATTTTATAATGTTAAAACAAATAAAGATATCAAAAAATTTAAAGACACTATAGATTTAGCACATCTTTCTGATACTATTATGTTCTGGGCATACAGGGCAATTGATATGACAAGTATTACTATCACTTCTATTAAAGGCTTTATAGATTATGAGGATATAGATAATGCTTACAAAAACCTTCATATTCAATCAAGGATAAATGGACTCAACTACACTTATAATACAAAACTCGATCAAATTCATACAGAGTATACAGAATTAGAATTTAAAAATGGTAACTTACTTATTCGACCTAAACAAGCTTATTCATATGGAATGTATCTTGGAAATAGTAATATAAAAATAGACTTTAAACAAGAGAATGTACTTCTCACTTTAAAGCTGTTATTTCAAGCGAAACTAAACAAAGACCTCTTAAAAATTTTACATACTTATAAAATAGACCTTCCTTTTTACCAGAACAGTGGCTCAGTTGATACTGATCTAACCCTAAAAATTGGACTAAGAGATGTAGATATCGAATCTCAAGGTATTTTTAAAACAGATAACTCCAACTTTACATATCTAGGTTTAGATATAGATCTCTATGATGCAGTGATTAATCTACATAATTATGATGTAAGTATTAAAAATATGAGTGCACAATACAAAGAGATAGCTAAATCCTTTGTGGATGTAAAATTTAATGCAAAGAATAAACAAGGTAAACTTAATTTTAGAGTAAGTGAAGTCAATCTAAATCCAATTCAATCTGCAGTTGATATAAAACCACTTTGTATTACATACAATATAGATCCAAATGGTGATACTATATCTATAGAGGAATCAACTTGGAAATTTAAAAATAGAATTATAAATATTGATGCTGTTATTATCCCATTTAATTTAGAGACTCTTTTACTTAAAATACCTGCAACATATATATCTTTGGAAAATGTAGGAAATGCATTTGTTAATGGTACTTTTAATCTCAAAACAATGTATGCAGACTTAAATGCTGATGTACTAAAATTTTCTTATGATGGAATAACACTCACACAAACAAATACACCTTTGAAAATCTTACTTAAAGAATCCATAACTGTTCGCTCCAAAAATGATATTTACTTTAGTGTAAGTGGTTCTAAATACATAGCAAAATCACTTTTAGTAAATATAGATAAGGATAACCTCTACTTAAAACATACTACTATCAATATAGGTGACTACATCACAACAAAAATCTATGCAAAACATAATTTTAAAAATAATAGAACACATGTAAGTTTAAGTAATTTTACTCTCAAAGATCCAAATACCCTCAGTGTTTTATATAAAAAGAACAAAATACTATTAAACATAAAAATTTTAGAGAATAAAATAAAAATCACATCAAAAGAGTTACGTGGTGAGTTTATATCTCAAGATAGTGGTTGGAAACTTAAAATAAATGCTTTAGATACTGTTGCAAAACGATCAGACTTTTTAACTGCTCTTCATATTGATAATGGAAATTTTATTCTTTATAAAAATAAGGGTAATAAATATACAAAATTCAAAGCACATCTACAATACCCATATAAAATATTAGTAACAAATGGTCTACCCACTCAAAAATATACAATTCAAGGGAAAATATATAAAAATAAAGTTTCTCTCATTGTTAATAATAGTCTTAATATAAGTGTTAAAGATAGTATTGAAGTTTCAATGGAGAATACAGTTGTTAATATTAACGAAATATTTCGCTTTCTCAAAGAGACTACAAATGAGAATAATAATAGCAAAAACTTTGATATTATTTTAAAAGCAAAAAATTCAAATATTTATGTAAGTAAGGAGAGAAAAATTCTTTATGATACATTAAATATGCAACTTTATAATAAAATACTAACTGTTCAAATGGACTATAAAGAAGGGCATGCCGGTATGAGATATAAAGATAAACAGTTTCATTTATATGGAAAAAATTTTAACGATTCTTTTATGAATAAATTATTTTCTCTTTCAAAATTTTCAGAAGGTTCTCTCGATTTTTCACTGAGTGGAACTACTAATGAATATACAGGAGTTCTTTATGTCAACAAAACTACTATGAAAAATTATAAAATACTCAACAATATCCTTGCTTTTGTAAACACAGTACCCTCACTCATAACATTTAGCCTACCTGGTTACAATACAAATGGGCTTTTTGTTAAGCGAGCATATATTAACTTTAAAGCTAAAAATGATATTTTTGATATTCATGATATAAACTTAGAGTCAAAAGAGATGAATATTGCGGGTAAGGGGAGAGTAGATTTGAATAAAAATGATCTTGATATTCTCCTTAATCTCAAAACAGACCTTGGAAGTGATATTGCGAAAGTTCCAGTAGTTGGCTATCTTCTACTAGATAAAGGTACTCTTTCAACTACACTCAAAATGAGAGGAAAAATAGACAATCCGAAAATAAGATCTATGATAGCAGAAGATATAGTAGTAGCCCCTTTTAATATTATAAAAAGAACTCTCTCCTTGCCCTATAATATAATTACAGGAATAAAGAAAAGTAAAGAGTGATAAAGTTTATTCGTTTCTCAGTACAGTTAAAATATCTACTTCACTCGCTTTTTTAGCTGGGTAATATGATGATCCAACAACAATTGCAAATGCACCCACAACAATTAAAGTAAAATCTACTAAACTTAAATCGAGAGGCAAGGTAGAAGTAGGATAAACATCTTTAGGTAAAGAGATAATATCAAAAGTACTCAAAATCCAAATTCCACTTAAGCCAAAAAACATTCCAGCGAATATCCCTCCAATCCCAATAATAATACCAAGATATAAAAAAACTTTTTTAATCTCTCCTGTAGTTGTTCCTAATGATAACAGTAGTGCTATCTCCCCTCTTCTATTCATTACAGTCATTAAGAGTGAAGAGATGATATTTATAGCTGCAATAAGAATGATAAGCATTAGCACTATAAATAAAGATGCTTTTTCCATCTCTAAAGCAGCAAAAAAATTCAGGTTATCTTCCCACCAGCCTTTTACAGTCACACTTATAGGTAATATCTCTTTTATTTTTATAATATCCTCATGCGGTGTATTAGAGTAAATATGAATACCATCATACATATTACTTGGCATATGCATTATTGTTTGCAGTGCATCTAGGCTTGTATAACTATAGGCTTTATCGTAAGCAGATAATCCAGAATCAAAGATTGAATTAATTTTAAAACGCTTTATTTTAGGAGTAATAGAGAGGCCACCTGGCTCTACATGTGTAAAGATATACATAAGTTTATCATCTTTATAAAGATCAAACTCCTGCTTTAAACTTTTTCCAATAATAACATCAAATTTTTTGAATTTTCTTCCATCTATAGCATCTGCTAATACACTATTTACAGATGCCTCATCTTTAAAATTTATACCAAAAAGATAACCACCTTCAAGTTTTGATCCACTTCTTACCATTACTGATGACTGAATATAGGGACTAAAATGTAAATTTGGGAACTTTGTTTGAAGATCAATGAGTAAATTATCATTCACTGCACCATAAAACTTAGGAATAATAGTGAGAGGATAATTCATGATAGTAAGTTTGTTTTTAAACTCTTTGTCAAAACCATTCATAAGTGCCATCGCAATTAAAAGGACCATAACACCAAGAGTAATACCTAGAAAAGCTAAAAGAGCAGAAAGAAAGATAAAAGGCTGCTCTTTATCAAAACGCAAAAAGCGTTTTACTAGATAGGATACAAGAGATTTTTTCAAGAGGCAAAAACACCTTTTTTAGGACCACTTTTTCCACAACACTGTTTATATTTTTTTCCACTTCCACAAGGACATGGATCATTTCGTGCTACTTTTTTTTCGGCTATAACTTCATCACTGTTATCAGAGTGGTTTAGTCTCATTTGTGACTCTTGTAAACGCTGTTCCTCAGCCATCTTTTCAGTAACTGCAGCAGCTTCTTCTTCAGCTGATTCAACTCTAAACTGAATTATTTGTAATGTTCTTATTGTATTAAACTTAATCTCACCGATAAGTTCTGTAAAGAGATTAAAACTCTCTTTTTTATACTCAACAAGTGGATCTTTTTGATTATATGCACGTAAACGAATACCTGTTTTCATACTATCCATTTCGTAAAGATGATCTCTCCATGCACTATCTAACTCTTTAAGATAAAACTCTTTTTCTATATCTTGACGAACTTTTTCATCTAAAACACTCATTTTTTCATCATAAGTTGATTTTAAAATTAAAACTACTTTTTCAATTAATGCATCAAATTCTAAAGCTTCAAATTCAGAAACTTCAACTTCAAGATTCATCTTTTCAAGTAAGAGCTCTGAGAGTTTTTTGATATTGAAATCTTCTCTTGCTCCACCATCAAAGATATCTGAAAGTTCTAAAAGATGTGCAACATACTCCTCTCTAATCTCAGATATTTTTGCAGAAATATCATACTCAGGATCAAGCAATTGATTTCTAAATTTATACACAATTTTACGTTGTTCATTAGCTACATCATCATACTCAACAATTTGCTTACGTCCTTCATAGTGCATGTTTTCGACTTTCTTCTGTGCTTTTTCAACTGCACGTGTAACCATTTTAGACTCTATATATTCACCATCTTCAACACCAAGTCTTTCCATAATGGATTTTATTTTATCACTTCCAAAAATACGGAGTAAATTATCTTCTAATGAGAGATAAAACTGGGTAGTACCGGCATCACCTTGACGCCCTGAACGACCACGAAGTTGATTATCTATACGACGATTCTCATGGCGTTCTGTACCGATAATATATAGACCACCAAGTGCTCTAACTTCATCATTTACTTTTATATCTACACCACGTCCAGCCATATTTGTAGCAATAGTTACAGCACCTTTAGTACCAGCTGATTTAATAATCTCACCCTCTTGCTCATGATTTTTAGCATTTAAAACAGTATGTGCTATCTTCTCTTTTTTCAAAACATCATGTAGTAGTTCAGATTTTTCAATACTTGCTGTTCCAATAAGAATAGGTTGACCTGTCTCACTAAGTTTTTTTATTGTTGCGATAACTGCAGCAAATTTTTCCTCTTCTGTTTTATAAATAAGATCATTTAAATCTTTTCTAGCTATAGGAATATTTGTTGGAATAGATACAACATCTAAGTTGTATATCTGTCCAAACTCTGTAGCTTCAGTTTCAGCTGTACCTGTCATACCGGCTAGTTTATCATACATTCTAAAGTAGTTTTGAAAAGTAATATCAGCAAGAGTTTGTGTCTCTTCTTTTATATCAACACCCTCTTTTGCTTCAAGTGCTTGATGCAGTCCTTCACTAAAACGACGACCTTCACTGATACGACCAGTAAACTCATCAACAATCATAACTTCATCATCACGAACTACATAATCAACATCTATTTCAAAAAGATAATTAGATTTCAATGCTTGATCTAGAATATGTGAAAGAGATGCATTTTCAGGACTATAAAGATTTTCAACTTCAAATAACTCTTCAGCCTTAGTAATACCATCTTCAGTAATAAGAACAACCTTATCTTTCTCATCTACAGTAAAGTGTACCTCTTTTTTAAGTGCTTTAGCTACACTATTTGCTCTTACATAGTCTTGCATATTACGATTTGTCGGTCCAGAAATAATAAGAGGTGTTCTTGCTTCATCTATTAAAATAGAATCCACTTCATCGACAATTACAAAATTATGCCCATTTTGAGCCATTTGATCACGGGAGTAACTCATATTATCTCTTAAGTAATCAAATCCAAATTCATTATTTGTACCATAAGTAATATCAGATTCATATGCTTGGCGTTTTGCTTCGGGATTGTGTTCATCTTCTAATATCGTTCCAACTGTATAACCAAGAAAATTATAAAGAGGGGACATTTCAGATGCATCACGAGATGCGAGATAATCATTTACAGTTACTAAATGGACACCTTTTCCAGTCATTGCATTTAAGATAATTGCAAGTGTTGCGACAAGTGTCTTACCCTCACCTGTTTTCATCTCAGCTATGCGACCTTCATGGAGTGCCATTCCACCAATAAGCTGCACATCAAAATGTCGCATACCTAAAGTACGTTTACTAGATTCTCTTGTTATAGCGAAAGAGTCAAGTAAAACATCATCTAATGTCTTACTTTCATCTTTTACACTCAGTTTCAACTCTTCAAATGCTGCTTTGAGTTCGTCATCACTCATTGGCTCGTATTTAGCCTCTAATGCATTTATATCTTTTACTCGTTTACTATATTTTTTTAATTCGCGGTCATTTGATGTACCAAATACCTTACCTATTAATGCTTGTAGCATTCCCACCCTTCATATTCAGAAATTGGGCTTATTTTATCACATATAAACTAATATATAGTATAAATGAATAATTCGATATAATTTCTTTTCTTAATCAAGATAGGAGATATTTTGAAATACTTACTATTACTTTCCTTACTTATGTCCTCTGTAAATGCAGATATAACAAAAATAGATTCATTTGAAGCAGATTTTGAACAGAGTGTTATGAATGAGAAACAGGATGTTATACGTTACTTTGGTCATGTTTTAGCAACAAAACCTCAGTATGCTCTCTGGCAGTACTCTAAACCTGTAGAAAAAGAGATCTATATTACGAAGCAAAATGTTACAATTATTGAGCCTGAAATTGAACAAGTCATTATAAGAAGAATTCGAAATAATTTTAATTTTTTTAAAATGATAGAAGATGCTAAAGAGATAAAAAAAGATATTTACATCACGAAAATTAAAGATATTGAGTATACTATTAAACTTGACAAAAATCTTATAAAATCTATTAGTTACAAAGATGAGTTTGAAAATAACATCATTATTAGTTTCACACAACAGATACAAAACAGTAAAATTGATACAATAGTTTTTACACCTAAAGTACCTTTAGAGTATGATATTATTCGAGACTAAGAGCAGGTTTTCCTACAAAGTATCCTTGAGAGTAGTCTACCCCTAAGGCTTTGACTATATCTTGTATCTCTTGACTTTCAACATGTTCTGCTATCGTTTTTATACCACTTTTCTTTGCAAAATCAACTATACTTTTTACTATAAGTTGATGTGATTTATCTTTACTTAACTCTTTAATAAAACTACCATCAATTTTGATATACTCTGCTTCTAACTCAAACATACGGTTATAAGCAGACTTATCAGTACCAAAATCATCTACAATGACCTGAAAACCACTTCGTTTAAGATCTACTATTTGTATATCTATACTCTCTGATTTGCAGACAATAATATCTTCCACTATTTCCAAGTAAACTCTTTTTGGCAAAATATTATAACGTTTGCATTTATATTCTAATAGTTTTAAGAGATAGTTTTCATGAAGATCATGCATACTAATATTAATAGAAAAATCATACTCATTAGCACTAAAAAGTTTAAATGCTCTATCTATAACTGATTTTGTAATTTGAGTAATAAGACCCACCTGCTTTGCACTATGAATAAATTTATTCGCATCCACAAGCTTGTTATTAGTATCCATTAATCGACACAGAACTTCATAATGTCTTGTTCTTGTAGAATCATTCGAAATAATTGGCTGATAATATGTAAAAATACGATCTTCATCAAAAGCTTTTTGTAAAACGCCAACCCAATAGAGACTATCCCTTTGATCTCTCATATATGCTGAATCAGGATTATACATGACAATTTGATTACCTGAGTAGTACCGAGCCTCTTTTGATGCGGCTTTAGCATTTATAAAAAGCTTTTTACCAATACCGCTATCAATACCTATTGAAAAGACAATGTATTGTGTATGCCCATCAAACTCAACTGCTGACTCTTTAAAAAGTGTCTGCATCTGCTGTGCTAATAAAATAGCTTGATTTTGTGATGGTTCAGTCAGCAAAACAACATACTCATCTGCTGTAATATGATAAAGAGTAGCATTTCGTGGTAAAAATCTTTTTAGTTTATTTGCAGTTTCCCGTAAAAGTTTATTTGCCTTACCCATGCCATATGTCATGTTAACAAACTCAAAGTGATCTATATTAATATAGATAATGGACTGTTCTCCTCCCTTAAGATCTTCTTGTAGTGCATAACGACTTGGAAGTTTTGTAAGTTCATAAATATTTTTATTCACATGAACACTATCCCTAAAAATATCTATCTGAGCATTAAGTGTTTTTTCATTCATCATAAAACGACCAATTCGCCTCTTTTGACTTGTCACTTCTTCTTCTAGTTTTAAGACATCTTTACGAAGGTATTCTCTTGTATCAACAAGAATAGAGATAACTTCTAAAATACTCTCTAAAAAATCTGATGTTTTAAAAGGTTTTCGCTGTAAAGAAGAAACATTTAAACTATAAAGAGATAGAAGCTCATCTTTAGAAGTTGTTTGTGTTGTCAAAATGATTTTTTGCGATTTATTATATGTACGTATATTTTCAAATAATTTACTTGCACTCATTATTTCTGAGGTACTATCAACAATTATTAAGTCATATTGATTCACTTTTAAGTAATCCAACCCAAGAATTGCATCACTTGCATCATCGACTATTTTAAAAACTTTTCTTAAAATAGTGGTTATACTTGTAAGAAATTTTTGATTCTCATCTATATAAAGGAGAGATAAGTTTTTGCTAAGTGGAATAAGATCTTGTAACTCTGCCATTATAGTAAATCCTAATTAAAGTTTATCTATTGTAGCATTTTTTTGGAAACATGTGATTTGTTTGTGATAAAAAGTGATAATTGGGCTAGAAAACTCTAGCCCATATGAAAGAAGTAGATAGAAACCTAAACTGGTTTAACAGTAACACCATAAGTGTTTTCTGCAGCATCACGTGCTTCTAAATGATATCCTTCAATTTCATTGAAGTTAAGATATTTATAGATATCTGCTTCTTTACCAGCAATTTTAGCAGGAACGATATCCATATACTCAGCTGGAGTTGGAATACGACCAAGTTTAGCACATACAGCAGCAAGCTCAGCAGAACCAAGATAAACTTGTGTACCTTTCCCTAAACGGTTATCAAAGTTACGAGTTGATGTTGAGAAAACAGTAGAGCCAACACGAGCTGAAGCTTGGTTACCCATACATAAAGAACAACCAGGAACTTCTGTTTGTGCTTCAATAGCTTTGTAAACTTCATAGTAACCTTCGTTAATAAGTTGTTGCTCATCCATTCTAGTTGGTGGAACAATCCAGAACTTCTCAACTGCAACAGCAGACTCGCCTCTCATAACTTCACCAGCTGCACGATAGTGACCGATATTTGTCATACAAGAACCTAAGAATACTTCGTCAATTTTTGTACCAGCAACCTCAGAAAGAAGTTTTACATTATCTGGATCATTAGGACAAGCTAATATAGGCTCAGTAATAGTGTTAAGGTCAATTTCGATTACTGCTGCATACTCTGCATCAGCATCTGGTTTCATAAGTGAAGGATTCGCTAACCACTCTTTCATCTTGTCAACACGACGTTGAATCGTACGAGAATCTTCGTAACCATCTTTAATCATAGACTCTAAAAGAACTACGTTTGATTTTAAGTACTCTTCAATTGGAGCAGTATTTAAAAGAACTGTACATGCAGCAGCAGAACGCTCAGCAGATGCATCAGAAAGCTCAAATGCTTGCTCAGCTTTAAGATCAGGAAGCCCTTCAATCTCTAAAATACGACCAGCGAAGATATTTTTCTTACCAGCTTTAGGAACTGTTAAAAGTCCTTTTTGAATCGCTACATAAGGAATAGCATTAACAAGGTCACGAAGAGTAATACCAGGTTGCATCTCACCAGAAAACTTAACAAGAACAGACTCAGGCATAGTTAAAGGCATAGAACCAGTTACACCAGCAAATGCAACAACACCAGATCCACCAGGAAAAGAGATACCAAGAGGGAAACGTGTATGACTATCAGCACCAGTACCAACAGTATCTGGAAGAACCATTCTGTTTAACCAAGAGTGAATAACTCCATCACCAGGACGAAGAGCAACACCTGAACGATTAGAGATAAACTCTGGAAGTTTGTGGTGCATGATAACATCTGACGGTTTAGGGTAAGCCGCTGTATGACAAAAAGACTGAAGTACTAAGTCAGCATTAAAACCAAGTGCTGCTAGCTCTTTAATCTCATCACGAGTCATAGGACCAGTTGTATCTTGACTCCCAACAGTACTCATTTCAGGCTCTACATACATACCAGGACGAACACCTGCAAGACCAGAAGCTTTACCAACCATTTTTTGAGCTAAAGTAAAACCTTTACCTGTATCAGCTGGTTGCTCAGCAGTTAAGAAAGTATCAGAAGCACCCATACCTAAACAAGCACGTGCTTTAGAAGTTAAACCACGACCAATAATAAGTGGAATACGACCTCCAGCACGAACTTCATCAGTAATAGTGTTAGGGTTTAGTTTAAAAGTAGCGATACACTCACCATCTTTATGAGCCTCACCTTTGTAAGGGTAGATAGTTACAACATCACCAGTTTCCATTTTAGAAACATCAAGTTCTAAAGGAAGAGCACCTGAATCTTCACAAGTTGCAAAGAAAATTGGAGCGATAATTCCACCAAGAACAACACCACCAGTACGTTTGTTAGGAACACCTGGAATATCTACACCCATGTGCCATTGAACAGAGTTAACACCAGATTTACGAGATGAACCTGTACCAACAACATCACCAACATAAGAGATTGGGTGACCTTTTTTCTTAAGTTCTGCAATAGTTTCTAATGGATTTTCCATTTTATTTACAAGAAATGAATTTGCATGTAAAGGAATATCTGAACGTGTAAATGCTTCTGATGCTGGAGATAAATCATCAGTATTTGTTTCACCTGGAACTTTATAAACAGTTACTGTAATCTCTTCTGCAAGAGCATCTTTACCAGTAAACCACTCAGCATTTGCCCATGAAGTCATAACTTTAGTAGCCGCTGCATTTCCAGCTTTGTGTAACTCTTCAACATCATTAAATGCATCATAAACTAGAAGTGTTTTACTTAATGCAACTACAGCTGCATCAACAACAGAAGCATCTGAAGATGAAAGTGCATCAATCATTGGTTTAACGTTGTAACCACCAAGCATCATACCTAACATATCTACAGCTTTTTTAGCAGAGATAGCTGCAACTGTAACATTTCCAGCTGCTACATCATTTAAAAATGCTGCTTTTACATATGCTGAATCATCAACACCCGGAGCTACACGGTTTGTAAGTAAGTCAAGTAATTCATCTGTACAATCTGCTTTGATTAATTCAATTAATTCTGCTGTTTGTTCAGCTGAAAGTGGTAATGGTGGAACACCAAGTGTTTCACGCTCTGCAACATGTGCTTTATAGTCTTCTAAAAATGCCATAGCAATTCCTGTAAAATAAATTTTGAGTATTATATCTAAAGTAGATGTTTGATAAGTAACAGTGTTACTATTCTAAACATTAAAAGAGGATTATATTTTGATAGTGTGAGAAATTGTAACAGCTATATTTTTCTTCGTAATTTTTCTTCTTTTATAATTTTACTATCTTTTCCAGAGTAGTTTGAGTGTAGCCACAATAGATAAGAGTCATCAAGTTCCGTATAGGGCATTCCTTTATACTGTCCAAAACTAACTCTCTTTATCACTTTTTGAATACGTGGTCTATTTTTAATAGTACCAGAAAGAGTACTATTTTTTAAGAGTATGACAAATTCATCAAAAGATAATCGTTTTTGAATAACAAAGCTATAAGTAGTAAAATCAAAAATGCCATTTCGAGAACTAACAAAACTTTCTATCTCTTGAATTTGGCTCACAGATAAAGCTTCTAAATTTGTAATAGTTACCTTAAAAGAGTTTTCAAGTGCAGTAAAAATGAATGCAGGAGTTACCACTAAAGAATCTCTCTCATACCTTTTGCATTTGGAGCAGAAAGCACTCCCTCATTTTCTAACTGTTCAATAACACGTGCAGAGCGGTTATAACCAATTTGAAGTTTACGTTGTAGATATGATATAGATGTTTTTTTATCTGTTAAGATTACATTTTTAGCCTCTTCGTAGAGTTCATCAAGCTCTTCATAGGAGTCTCTTGAACTACTTGTTGCACTACTTTCACTCTCTTCTAATAAAAAACTCTTATCATAGTTTGGTTCACGTTGTGACTTAATAAATTCAACAATATTTTCTATCTCATCCTCAGTAGCCCATGGAGCATGCAGTCGTACGAGACCTGTTGAACCTGGTGGAGTAAAAAGCATATCACCACGACCTAAGAGTGACTCTGCACCCATCTGATCTAAAATAATTTTTGAATCTATCTTCTGACCCACTCTATAAGATACTCGAGAAGGAAGATTTGCTTTAATCAATCCAGTCACAACATCTACAGATGGGCGTTGTGTCGCAACTATAAGGTGAATACCACAAGCTCTAGACTTCTGTGCCAAACGAGCAATAGAGAATTCTACATCTTTACCACTAGTCATCATAAGATCTGCTAATTCATCTATAATCACAACGATATAAGGAAAATGTTCACCACCCTCTTTTTTGATTTTTTCATTATAGTTTTCAATATTTTTTGTTCTAGTATCCGCCATAAGCTCATAACGACGTTCCATTTCAGAAACCATATTATTTAGAGCAGCAATTGCCTGTTTAGGTTTTGTTATCACTGGTGTTAGTAGATGAGGGATATCATTATAAGTTGAGAACTCAAGCATTTTAGGATCTATCATCAGTAGACGGAGTTGATCTGGTGAGTTTTTATAAAGAAGGGAAAGTATCATTGCATTTATACCAACACTCTTCCCACTTCCTGTTGTTCCAGCTATTAAAAGATGTGGTAATTTTTTCAAATCCGTAATAAAGGGCTTTCCTACAATGTCTTTTCCAAGAGCAATTGTGAGTGGTGATGAAGAGTCTTGAAAAAGTTTATCATCTAAAATCTCACGAAGATAGATAGTATCAACTGTATCATTTGGAATCTCTATACCTACAACATCCTTTCCAGGAATAGGTGCTTGAATACGAATAGTTTCTGCGGAAAGGGCCATTGCTAGATCATCTTGTAATCCGAGTATTTTACTCACCTTTACATTTGCAGCAGGCTTAAATTCAAAAGTAGAAACAACCGGCCCCGCATATGTACGAACAACATCTCCATCAATTTTAAAATGAGCAAGTTTTTCAATAAGGTATCTTATTTTGTCGTCAAGTTCACTTTCATCAATATTTTTTGCTGTTTTTGGTGCTTTTTGTAAAAAATTTACAGAAGGAAGTTTAAAGTTTTTAGGTTTATCGACCTTTCCTTTATCTATATCTGCAAGAAGCTTTGTATTTTCTTCTAGCTCATCTACAATAATTGCATTCTTTTGTTCTTTTACTTCTTCAACTAAATCTAAAATATTTTTACTTTTTTTATCTACTTTTTCTTCTACTAACTCTTCTTTTACCTTGGTATGAATAGGCTCCTCTTTCCTTAAATAAGTTGGTTTATCAATCTCAAAATTTTCATTTTCATCCATAATATTTAACTCTTCTGCTATCTCTTCAATAGTATCTAAACTTTCAAAAACTGTTTCTTCTATTTCTGTATTATCATCATTAGTCTCTCTTTTTTCAACTAAAGAAGTACTTTTATCTTCTATGAATAATAGAATAATACTCACTATTTCTGATGTACTTTTATCCAGAATAATTACAACTGAGACTAAAGAAATAATAACCCAAAATATCCACAGCCCAAATAAACCGATATATGGACTTAAAAAGTCTGTAAAATCTGCAGCAAATTTTCCTCTAAGCTCATTCTCAACAACTAAACTCTGTGCAAGCATTACAGAAAACATTACTAAAAATGATGCAATAGTTAATTCTGCTTTGCGAAAGTCAAATGTAGTATTTTTATACAAAAAATAGAGAGGGAACAGTGCTATAAAAAGATAAATAAATGAAAAGTACCCAAAATAGAGCTGGTTGTATAAAGCAAAAGTAGCACCATAACTCCCCATAAGGGAACTATCACCAAAAACTGTAGCAGTACCAAGGTATATTAAAATACCAAAAAGAATGATAAAGAGAGTCTCTTTCAAAATTAAAAGTCCATAAATGTAATTTTAAAAGAAGTATAGCCAAAAATGTTCCATAAAGGATTTTTTTGGCATTTTGCAATAAAAAAGTTAAAAATTAAAGATAATTTACTAAACTTAATTGAGATACTTTTCCTACAGTTGAAAGCATTGCCTGATAATTCAGTGTTAACTGAGAAAGACGTAAAGAGGATTCTGCTAAATCTGTATCAACAACTGATGATCGAAGACTAAATGTACTTATCTCTAAAATTTCTGTTCTCTCAAGAGCAGCCGTTAAAGTATTTGATTGTGCACCAGCAACAGATTGGTTTCTAAATACATGATCTTGAAGATCATCTATAGCAGCAATTGCATTCTCAATACCAACTGTTCTTTTATCTTTAAGCGATGCATCTGGATATGTAGTATGATTTTCTACCGCTTCTATTATTTCGTTGATTGTTTTAAAAAAATCTGTTTTAGGATCTCTAACAGTAAGAGAATTATTTGCATTAAATGATAAAACAGAACTACTTGCTTTATCATTGTTCCCATCATTGTCGCTATCGATATCATTTGTAAAATTTCCACTATTACTATCATAAAGAGCGATTGTTGCTCTAGTATTTGCTGCATTAAGATCAGTAAATTCTATTTTGGAATCCTTTGTTAAGGACATAGTTCCTACAAAGTTTGCGGATTTAATCGCATCATCATAATTATCTGAATCAACTACTGTTGTTCCTGTGGATAAGGAGTTTATATTTCCTGTTACAGCTATATTCATAACATCCATTAACTGCTGATAAGTTACTTCATCAGCATCTGTAGCCACTCTTGGAGTCTCTACATTAAATAGTGTATATGTATCTCCTGTAATATTATCTGTAAAAGTCGAGCCTGCACCACCATTTGAAACTGATTTATCAAAATCAATACTAATGTTATAGTCATTATTATTAATATCTTTTCCTTGCAGTGTGAAACTAGTACCAGCCAATGTATCATCGGAGGTGTCTATTGTACCTTTACTAATATCTGCAACTTCAGATAGTAATGTTGATGGCTGAGCAAAACTATTTATTTTATTATCACTTATTGTATTTATATCTTGCCCAACAGAGTTTTTAACAAAATGAGAACTTTTTAAAATTTGTGATATATTTGAAGAAAGCTTTTCACCACTTTTTGTAAATTCTGTTCTATCATATTGATTTGCCTCTGGCCCCGTTACACCAGTTGCCCCACTCAGTCCAGATACTATAAACTCTTTTACATATAAACTACCTACACCAGAGGAAGCTGCATCATAATCCGTATTAGCACTGCTTAACCCATCAATATGTCCCTTATCTGCTTCATCTATACCAGCAGCATTAAAATCAGTAGCACCAATCATATGAAAATCTAATTTACTAGAACCTTGAATTTTATCTTCAACAACAATCTGTCCAGAGTTATTTAATCTAACATTAACTACATCTACTTTACCAGGAATATTTCCGTAAGCTTCACCTATTTTATTCATCAGTTGTTCTACTGTACCAGCATTATCCATATCTATTTTTTCATTAAAACTGTTACCATTATGCTGTACACCACGAAGATAAAAATAGTGTTTATTACTTGGTGAATCTCCCATAAACTCTAGCATTGAACTCTCTTGAGTTAATGCATCAGAAGTGTTAATTGGATTGTTTAGTGTCTGTACTACATTTGTTGTAATTTCTCTTTTTACCTTTGCCTCTTCACCTAAAAAAAGATCTTCTCCTGTAATATTATATTGGAGTTGATTATTTGATCCAACAAATGATTTTAACTCAATATCATTTCCATGATAATTTCCATTTTCATCGATAGGCTTTACATTTGTAGCCGAACCTGAAAAAAGGTATTGACCATTTATTGATGTATTGGCCAAGGAGATTAAATTATTCTCAATTCCTCGTAATTCATCTGCAATAGCATCTAGTGATGTATCATCTTGAACATCATTTGCAGCCTGAACAAGTAGAGTTCTCATTCTATTCATACTATCAGTAAACTCATTCATTGTGACATCGGTTTGATTAGAAAATTTATACCCACTTTCCGTACTTTTTTTAATTTGCCCTAAAGTAGTAAGTTCATTATCAAGCCGCATTGTTTCAGTAAATGTTCTTACATCATCACTAGCATACTGAATTTTCAACCCAGATGCAATCTGTCTATTTACATCAAAAAGTTCTTTATTTAATTTTGAATTATTATTACTATATATACTATCATAATACATACTCTGTGTAATTCGCATGATACACCTTCCTCAAAAAAGTTAATTATTAAATATTATCAATTTATTTTAATAAAATAAAGCAATAAGAGTTCCATGCACTAATATCGACTGATTCTCATTAACTTTTAAGTAAAAATAAGTATACTTGCAATTCAAGAATTATTCAAATTACTGCCAGAGTGATGGAATGGTATACATAGCGGATTCAAAATCCGCCGCCGTAAGGCTTGTGGGTTCAAATCCCATCTCTGGTACCACAACAAACACAACCCCTTATTATAGGGATTTAATAACAAACAATCTATCACTTTCTAATACTATTAAGGAGATACTTTTAATGAATGACACAACAGATTTAACAACACTCAGTGTAAGAATTGCCATATTTGTAATAATTGCAGGGATATTTTTCTTTGTTTTAAAGTCAGATAGTAAAAAAGAGAAATAAGAACTTCTTTACTATCTTTTTTATACTTACTCTAACTCACCATTTCCATAATGTTTAAAAAGGTAATCTGTAACTACTTTTGCATCTTCTTCCATAATTGGTGCTTTAAAATGTGTAATCATCTTATCAACTTTATGTTTCCAAAAAAGGCGAGATTGTGGACCTTGGTTAATGATATAACCAAAAGAGTGACACATAAGACAGTTCGCTTGAACTGAATCAAAACCTTGCCCCATCTTAATCTGATAAGAGATGTATGGAACTTCTACTTCACTTTTAACTTGTGCAAAAAGTGAACTTACTGCTAATAGTGCTATTAATATTAATTTTTTCATCATTCTCTTCCTTATACTACTTCTACTGTTACAGTATCTATACCGTTATATTTATATCCACCATGATTCCACGGAATATCTTTTGCAAATGGTTGCTCATCTCCTAAACGGTTTATAGCTTTTGCCATAATATTTACTTTACCATATTTTGTTGGCTTATAAGTGAATCTAAATTCAGTATATGCATAACGTCCACCCTCTTGTTTGAGTAGTGCTGTATCCCAAGTTTTACCATCATCAGTAGAGATAAGGACCTCTCTAATTCCATGTCCATCATCAAAGGCTACACCCCTTATAACTATATGTGAATTATGATAAACCTGCATATCATTCTCTGGGTAACCTATTACCGATTTTACATTCATATTTGTAATTGGTTTTGTTGTTTTAAATCTATTTTCTGGTGTCTCACCCTCTGTTTCATTATCAGGAACACGGTATGCAACATCCATAAAAAAGAGAGATTTATACTCATCTGTTACAGTAATATGGCTGAGCATTTTCACCCAACTATCTGAGTAATACCCGGGGATAACTAAACGTAATGGAAAACCATTTAAGTATGGAAGATCCTCACCATTCATCTCATATGCAACAATAACATGATCATCAAGTTCTTCAAGCTCAAGTTCACGGACAAAATTTGGTGTTTCGTAATAAGCAGCATTATCTTTACCATTAAAACCAATCCAGTGTGCACCCTTTTTTAAGCCTGCTTTTTCTAATAAGTCAGAGAGTCTAACACCTTTCCATTTAGCACAACCCATAGCACCACTACCCCATTGGATACCACCAGCAATAGGTGTAAATGCAGAACGACTATTTCCCCCACACTGAAGTACTGCAGTTACTTCAACTTGTTCAAACTCAGTTTTTAGTTGTTTAAGAGTTATATCTATCTCTTGCTTAACTAAACCATCAATTTTGATAGTGTATGACTCCAAATCAATTTTAGTTGGAATATCTGGAAGGTGCCATCTCACAAAAAATTCGTCATTTGCAGTGATAGCTTTTGCAAAAGTACATCTAGGAGATTCTAAAAGGGGTGGTCTATCAGAATATGTAATCATTGGACGTTTTTCTGGAAATGCCATCTTTGACATTTTTTGCCCATCATTTGGTTGGTGAGTCTCACCTGCTGATAGGTTTGTACCTAATATAGCTGCAGATGCTACTATGGAAGTTTTAAAAAATTCTCTTCTTTGCATAAGTTATCCTAAAATTTATTATAAATCTTATTATATCTCTTTTATGTTAAAGAAAATTAAATTAATGTGCATAGTTTTTCTATTTAGCTTTATAATAGTGTCCTATTTTTGGCTCCAAAACCACCCCATCTGCTGATAAAATTTTAATCGGAATAGTAACTCGTTTAGTAGAATCCACTACTTTAAAAACTGAAAAATGTAAATGCGGTCCGCTTGAATAACCTGTGTTACCAGAGTATCCTAAAGCTTCTCCCTGAGAGACTTTTTGTCCAATTGAGACCAAAACACCTCTCTGTTTTAAATGATAATAAGTTGCAAAAGTTCCGTCAATATGCATAATCCTTACATAATTTCCACTGCTCGCATACTTTTTATCATAACCACCCGCAGCTGAATCATCCTTTAGTTTCACAACTGTACCTTTACGAGCAGCATAAACTTTGGTCCCTATTGGCATTGCAAAGTCTATAGAGTAGGCAGAGGTACCTTTATGAGTTTTCGTACCATTGTAGCCTTGACTCACCATATATGCACTCCCTTTTTTATATGGTAATGTATATAAAAATGTATCAGTATGCTGTACATTTTTTGATCCCATTATCCAATGCCACGAGTAGTTATAAGAAGCTTTTGCTCCTTTTATTTTTAGAGTTGCATAGAGTACAGATGATTTTGCTTTTATCACAAACTCATTTGATACATTTGGAACAATATCAAGGGCATTATATTTTGCCTTTACTCCAATAGTAATAGGGTATGAGTTAGTATTGTAAAAACTAATTTTTATACTATTTTCAGTCCTTGTAGCACTCACATCAACACTCTTTTTTACTCTTGTTTTACTCTGTGAATTATATGATGAGTTAACTATCTCTGCTGCAAAAAGCTCTTGTGTATCTTCAATAAGTTTATCATTATGGATAATTTTTTCAAAAAAAGTAGACTTATGTTGTGATCTTTGCTCTCTATAAAAAGTGGTTGCCATTTTTCTTAAATTACTATTTTTCAGTAAACCTTCAAATGGGTATTTTGTAAGTCTAAAAAAGAGTTTCGTATCATCTGTTTCTACTGCATACATTATTTTTTGATGAAGTTTGTATAGAAGCTTTTCATAACTTTTTTGAAGTTTTCTCAATTTTTTAAGATAACTTTTTATACTCTTTTTATCTTTGACTTTATCTACTGTATATCCAATAAGTAGTATCTCTTGAGTATTAATATTAAACTCTTTTATCTCTTGTTTAAAACTAATATTATCTTCAATATTAGACCAATACTCTATTGATTTATATAGTGGTGTTCCAAGCTGCTTAAAAGTATGTGGGTACTCTTTTGAATAGACACTAGAAAAGAGTAAGTAAGTGAAAAGTATAAGTCTAATTAACACCAATATACTCAGGAATTAAACTTTTAATTTTTTTGTATATTTTTTCAAAATCTGTTGAATAGACTCGGGTATCAGCTATACTTGTTATAAAGTTTGTATCTCTCTCAAAACGTGGTACAAGATGCATATGTATATGTTCTGCTATTCCTGCTCCTCCTGCTTTACCAAGATTCATCCCAATATTTACACCATGAGCACCAAATCCCTCTTTGAGTAGACGAACTCCTTTTTGTGCTAAAGCAGCCATATGAATCCAAACCTCACTCTCAAGTTCTTCAAGTTTATCCGTATGATAATGAGGAATAATCATAAAGTGACCTGGAGTATAAGGGTACTTATTCATCACTATAAAACAGTACTCATCTCTGTATAAAATATGTAAATCCTCTGCATCAGCTGTTGATATATGACAAAATACACACCCCTCTATCTTTTTTCCAACTATATACTCATCTCGCCAAGGGGCATATAAAATATCTTTCATCTTAAATTTCCTCCATATTTTCTGAGTAAACAACAACTTTATTTCTACCATTTTCTTTTGCATGATAGAGAGCAATATCTGCAAATTTCAGAACTTCATTAATATGCTTACTATCTTCAGGATAATTCGATATCCCTATACTTAATGTTTTGGAAAATTTTTCTATAGGTGTATCAAAAATAACTTGAGAAAATGCCTCTCTTATCTCGTTAGCAAGCTTACTTGCCACAATTTTATCTGTATTAAAAGTCATAAGCACAAACTCTTCCCCACCGTATCGAACAGCAATATCAGAACCTTTCAGCACATTTTTAAAAATATTTGCAGCTTCTTTAATAACATGATCTCCAACATCATGACCATATGTATCATTCACAAGCTTAAACAAATCAATATCTACCATAAAGATAGAAAGATGTGAATTCTCTGTAATATTAGTTTCAATATATTCATCAAAAAAACGTCTATTATATAGTGAAGTCATTGGATCTCTTAAAGATTTTTCACTCAACTTATCCATCAATGTTTTTGTTTGAAGTACAGGCTCTGTTATTTCAAAATAGTTTGTAATAATAGGTATTAATTCTTTAATTCTTACTAATTCATCTTTGGATGATGTATATATCAAAAGTGTTAAAGAGTACTCTTCAGATATATTAAAAGGTAGACATAAACTCTCTTTCTCCTCTCTATAACAGAGATCACATATTTTATGAAAATCAGCGGATGAAGTTATACTATTTGTTCTAAATGCACGACAAATATTTTTAGAGCTTTCAAGATCTCCAGAATCAATATAGTTCATCTGTGCAGACTTGTAAGCAATAGTTCTTTTTTTAGTTAAAGTGTTATTTTCAAAAATAATAAACTCTTTAATATTAAAATGACTCTCTAGTACAAAAGCAACTCTTTCATAAATCTGAGCCTTATCAACATCTGTCTCTATCGTTTTTTTAAATCTAAAAATTTCTGATAAATCATTAAGTTTCTCCGCTACTTTTGCAGCATCATCAGAAAGAACTGTTTGAACTTGATAAGAGAAATCTCCTTTATACGCTCGGCTAATTCCCTCTTCTAAATCATCAAAAAGCTGAATGTAGGGCTTAATAAAGTATCTAGAGATAAAAAATGCCATAATTAAAAAGGCTAAAGTTAATAATATTATTTTTATTGTTATGTCGTAAGTTCTCTCCTTAACATCTGCAATATCTATTTTTAAAGTAATTGCACCTAATACCTCTCCCTCTTTTACATTTGTATGACAAGCGAGACAGTTCGGAGTTGAGTACTTTGATGCAATATAGGGAATAGTAATTCTTAAATAACTATCATTTTTATTATCAACAATATTAATTACCCGTGTAGCATTAAGAAGAACTCTCTTTTCAATATCATCATATTTATAACTATTTACTTCACCCTCACCATAAATATCAATAATTTTTTTACTACGTAATACTCTCAACTCTTTCACATTTTGGTGTTTAATCATATTACTCAAGAATAGTTCTCTCTTATCCATTGCACCAAGAACCATATGTGCTGTCAAACCATCTCTAACAGATTCAGCTATAGAACTAGCCCTCTCCACTGTCTCTTTTTTACCAAAGTTTACAAAGTTATAAAAAACATTTCCTATTATTAACATTGATAACAGAGATAACATCAAAAAGACGATAAGTAAAACTTTTTTATTAATATGCATTTAGTACCTTACTAATGATTTATTTTTCTATCTAAAACTTTTTCAACAGATTCTATCTTTGTTTTAAGTCTATTTTCACTATTTTGTCGAATGTCAAACTTTAAAGAGGAGTAGACACGCTCACAGTGATTTACTTGTTCATAAGCTAATTCTATTACATTTAAAGCTTCTTTCATACTTTTTGCTTCTATTATAGTCCCCATTGGAGTGAGTTGATAAGAGATACCAGATCTGTCAATAGCATCTATAATCTTACTAACCTCTTTAGAGACCGATGCACCTTCTCTGCCATCCGCCGAAGTAGGAAACATTGAAAACTCAAGTAATACACTTAACATAAATTACTCCTTTATTTATTTAACATTATCATAACATATCTACTCTATTATTTTTCTATTTTACTTTTATTTACTCTGTAAATGAAAATAATTATAATATTTGATTATTATTTTTATAAGGAAGTATTTATGATTAAAAAAATACCTTGGTGGGTAGGTGGTGTATTAATGGCTTTACTCTTACTTTTTACCTTCTCAATTTTTGGAGCCAACAGACCTATTGGAGCTTCAACTTATGTCCCCTATTTTGCAGGTATTCTTTTTGATTTAGATCCTCAAAAGTACACCTATCTAAAAGAGATTCACAATGCTGGTTCATGGGAGGGTGTAATGCTTTTGGGTGTATTCTTTGGTACATTTATTAATGCACTTTTTATCACAAAAACATTTCGATTTACAGTTATACCTGCTGCTTGGAAAAAATATAAAAACAACTCTGTCGCTTCTCGTCTGATATGGAGCTTTATTGGTGGTTTTTTTCTTATTATTGGAGCAAGACTCGCTGGGGGATGTACAAGTGGTCATTTTTTAAGTGGTATGACTCAAACAGCTTTTAGTAGTATGATTTTTGGTGGTGTTGTAATGGTTACTCTTGTTATAACTGGTAAATTATTTTATAAGGAGAGAGAAGATGTATGATAAAGATACAAGTATGCTTGAGAGAATATTTAGTATGTTTCAAACCGTTCAAAATGAAGAACATGGCTCTGTTTTACTTGTTTTTATAATAGGAATGATTTTTGGTTCTATCATACAATACACTAAAGTTCATAAGTTTGAAAAGATTGCAGGATTTGCAATGCTGAAAGATACTGTAGTACCTAAAATGCTATTTTTAGCTATTGGATTAGCGAGTATAGGACTCTTTTTTATGATTCAATTTGGCTGGGCATCATACCATGTAAAACCTATTCTTTTAGGAGGCCTCATTATTGGAGGTATCATATTTGGAGCATCTATGGCTATTTTTGGTAAATGCCCAGGTACAGGACCTATCTCTGTAGCAGAAGGACGAGTTGATATTATGGTCGGTGCTATTGGTGGTATATTAGGAGGTCTTGTTTTTACACTATTTTATGATCAATTTAAAATGATTATGGGGAGTAGTTTAGGAAACCTTACTCTTAGTGGATATTTTCAAGACTCACAGGGTATCACAGTACTTATTTTTGGCTTAGCACTTATTGCAATTAGTTTTGCCATTCCATTACTTGAAGAGATAGATGAAGATGATATTGGCTACAGAGAATAGCATCATATAAACTAAAGAAAGGCAAAGACTAAATTAGGAAAAAGAATAACTAAAGAGAGACCTAAGAGTTGTAATAGTATAAAAGGGATGATTCCCTTATAAATCTGCATAGTGCTAACACTATTTCCCGCTGCACCTTTTAAAAAGAAGAGTGAAAGTCCAAAAGGTGGTGTCAAAAAAGAAGCTTGAAGATTCATAGCAATAAGTACGGCAAACCAGATAGGATCTATTCCAAATGCAGCCATAACTGGTACTAAAATAGGAACAATAATAAAACTAATCTCAATAAAATCTATAAAAAAACCAAGAATAAAGATACTTAACATTGAAATAGCAATAAAAACCCATACATTTCCAACATCTTCACTAAAAAACTCTAAAATAAGATCACTTCCACCAAGTTCATTAAAGACAAGACTAAAAGCAGTCGCCCCGATAAGAATCATAAATATCATACCTGTTAACTTCATAGTCGCAGAGAGTGCATAGCGAATCATAGCAAGGTTCAGTGTCCTATTAAAGGCGGAAAGGAGTAAACCTCCAAAAACACCAAAAGCAGCAGACTCAGTAGGTGAAGCGATCCCTGCAAATATACTTCCTAAAACTGATATCATTAAAAGAAGAGGTGGTATAATGGCCTGTAAAAGAGATAAAAAAGAGATTTTTTCTTCACTTATAATTGCAGGAGCATCCTCCTTTCTAAAGTAAGCCCTCAGTAAAATATATGTCACATAGAGACTCACAAGTATTAGCCCAGGGAGTACAGCTCCAACAAAAAGATCACCTACACTTACACTCATTACATCGCCAAGAACTATAAGTATGATAGAGGGGGGAATAATCTGTCCAAGAGTACCACTTGCAGCAATAGTTCCACTTGCTAAAGATTTATCGTATCCTGCTTTTATCATAAGGGGTAAAGCAATAAGACTCATCATAACAACAGAAGCCGAGACTATTCCAGTTGAAGCAGCAAGGATTGCTCCAACGAGAACTGTACTTACACCAAGACCTCCCCTAACCCCTTTAAAAAGAGTACTCATAGAGATTAAAAGTCTCTCTGCCATCCCGGACTTTTCTAATATCAGCCCCATCATAATAAAGAGAGGTACTGCCATAAGAGTAGTGTTACTCATAATACCGTAGATTCTAAAAGGCAAAATATTAAATACTTCAAATCCAAGATCAGGAATTATAAAAGCAAACATCATAGCGACCCCACCAAAAGCAAATGCAACAGGAATCCCAATAAGTAGTAGTATAAGAGCTACAATAAACATCACTAAGGCAATCATAAAGTTTTCCACTTAAGTAAGTTTTTAAATAACTGCATTATTGCGACTAATGCAACAAAGACAAAGGATAGAGGCATTAAAGATTTTACAATCCAGCGATGAGTTAAACCACCGGGGTCAGATGAAGCTTCATGCTGTAAAAAACTGAGCTCTGTAAATCCAATACCTATATATATAATTAAGAATGATAGAGGTAAAATAAAAAGTAAAATTGCTAAAATATCTATAAATAGTTTTGTTTTTTCTGAGAAATTATCATAAAAAATATCAACTCGAACATGTGCATCTTTTTGAAGTGTATAGGCAATACTTAAAAGAATTATCACATCAAAAAAATGCCATTCCAACTCTTGAAGAGCTGTTGAACCTGCAGAAAAGAGATATCGTGATGTTGCATCATAAAGAATTAGCATCACAAGTAAAAGAAGAATAAAGGCTGTCAAATAAGCCATATACTTTATAATATTTTCAATACTTTGCATTTTCACTTCCTAGTAGTTAAAAAAAATACTTAAATGCAAGCATATAAGTCTCTTCATTACTTTTTAAATCTGTAACATATCTATCTCTATAGTCGTATTTTAACACAATTTGACTATTTTGAGAGGTTCTAAAGCCCTGTGTAACCTTTACTAATAGTTGTCTATTTCCATCATCATACAAACGCTCTGTCACTTCTAGATTTGTATTCATAAAATCAAATCTATCAAAATTAAGACCAACACTTCCTCCTATACCAGTAATAAGCCCATCACTTATATAAAAGAGTGGATCAATCAGGGTATAGAAATATGCATTTTTATCCCCCCAACTGTACCCTGCTCCAACACTCAAATTAAAACGAGCTTTTTCATCTGTAAAGTTTCTATTCCACCCGAGGTTCATTCTCCAAGAGAAACTTTTAAAAAAAGTGCTTCTCTGTGCAAGAGAGACAATTGAAAGTACGGTAGCTTCTTCAAGCATTATTTTTTTATCACTATAAGCAAGGCTAAGATCTAGAAACTCAATCTGTGTCCCTCGTAAAAAGCCATAACTTGAATCTTCAAGATCATGGTAGGTAGGCCTAAATCCTAAAATAGAGATAACTTTACCTTCTCTACTTCCTACACCAAATGTTGATCTTACTGCTCTATGGCTCAAAAGTGGGTCATTAGGTTTTTTAATATCTATACTTTTTGTTATACCTAAGGTTGCACGTTCTGTTGTAAAGGTATGAAAAAGTGACAAGTAGATCTCTTTTTTTACTTTTCCCTTAGAGTATATATACTCTAAATACTCTATACTTGCTTCTAAAATATAACGTTTTTGATCATCACTTATTGAACTATTTTTCAAAAATTCTGTAGTATTTATCTCTTTATTTACTAGTGCTATTGGTATCTCTTGATAGGTATCATCAATGAGCTCTTCATACTTTAAAAGAAGTGTTCTTTTTGAGGGTCTATAGTTAATGGACTCTATAAGGTTTACTGACTTGGCCACATGTACTGTCTCTAATGGTATTACCTGATAAGAAAAATGTTCCCTAATCCTCACACTTGGTCTTGCTGTTTCTATAAGCCATAGCATATTATAAGAACAGTTTTCTGTAAAAAAATAGTAGTAAGAGTGTGTTCCATTCAACTCCCAAATATGACGAAACATTCTATATGTTTCCTCTTCACTTAAATTTAAGTCATACTCCCAAATATCTCTCTGTTCAGAATCTCTATACTCCTTAAGTTTTTCATAATAAGGTAAAAAAGAGTACTTTCCAAAATAACCACCAAAAAGTCCTTTTATGGCGAAAGTAACACCATTTTCATCTTCTAAATTTGCATCAGCTGCATAGTTAATAGCATAAGAGAGTAATCGAGAGTTATAAGAGGAGTTAATCCGTAAAAATGTATGTCCAAACATCGATGCAGGAGAGTTAATATGAGCAGAAGGAAAGACTAAAGTTACAGAACTTGGATCAACCCTTTCTAAAACTTTATCATATTCAAGACACTGTGCTGTTGGGAAGTCTGTAGCATTTAACTCCTCACTTAACCAATAGTAGCGAGCAGGAAACCGACAGATACTTGAGTTATCATCCTTTATTTCATTACTATAAAAAGCATCCAAAGTTGCTAAAATCTCAGCTTGGGCATTCTCATTTCCATTATCTGCAAAAAAGAAATTACTATCATCTATTTCGCTGACACCATTATTCATGTGAAGTAGTGTCTGCCAATAATTACTTTTAGCTAGATCTAACTCTAATACTCTTTTTTTATAGTTTGAAGCATCTGCATAAAGAGTGCTTATGCTTAAAAATATAAAAAAAATGATAATTAATGATTTTATTTGAAGACCTTGATGAAGAAGTTTATAATATAGGTTAAGGGTATACTCTTAACCTGCAGAAAGATAACTATATAGTTGTAGAAATATTATCTAAAACATCAGCCATTTTAACTGATTCTGAGCTATAGATTTTGTTATAGTTAGTTTGAAGTGCCGCAGCGAATGTCGCTTTGTCTTCTACTTTTAAAAGCTCTGCAAGTGTATCTAAAGATTCACCATGACCAACAGAGATCTCTTTTGCTAAGATGTCCATATTTGAAGCGACAAATTCAGAAGCTCTTTCATTCATAACAAGCTTAGTTTTTTTACAACCTAAAGTTCCTGAAGTTATACCGAAAGTTTGATTACCAGAAGTAGCATTTGTTGTAGCTTGAAGTGCTAACATAACTGCCGAAGAGTTATCTTTAATAATTATTGCACCAAGCCCACAACCTGTCTGATTATTTGTAGTTGCCATAGATGCTGTACTTAATAGAGCAAATGCTGATAGACTCACTAATAATTTTTTCATTTTAGATCCTTAAAATTTAGATGAAACTATTGTAAACAAACTATCCTTAATTTTTTCTGTTATCATATGAAATTTGGTGCATCATTTGCGAAAAGGATAATATCACCCGATTTCGTCTGATTTGCAAGAACTGCTGTAAGGGATGTCTTATCGGCTAACATAACTTTTTGTTTTACTTTAAGATGTTTTTTAAATAGTTCTGCATTGAGTGAACCTGTTACAATCACAATATCAAATACATCATTAATAGCATATATGAGTTTTAAGTTTAAAGTTTCTGTACTTTCAACTAATCCCGGTGTAACTATTACCTTCTGCCCATCTTTATGAAGAGAACAGAGTCTTACACCTTCAAGCATGCCATCTATATTTCCATTATATCCATCATCTAAAATGAGTTTGCCACCCGCTTTTATCATCTGAAGTCGATGTTCTACTGGTTCTAAGTTTTTAACAGCATTTATTATTTCTCTATCACTCATCCCAAAACTTTTTGCAATTCGTACAGCAACAGCAATATTCATAGTTTGAAAAGATCCCAGTACATTTGTATGTAGTTCTAATGTAGTATTTTCAAATGCCATCTTAAAATCTGTACCGTTGAGTGTAGCATCTATATCACTAATTTCATTACCAAAGAAGCTCACCTTTTCATGGGGTTCATCAGTAACACTCGTATGAATAAAGGCTCTTTCTAAACGTCTTGACTGCATGATTTCTAATTTTGTTGCGATAATGTTATCTAAACTCTTAAAATATTCAATATGAGCTTCCCCTACTCGACCAACAACAACAGTTTGAGGCTCAATAAATGTTGTAATATCATAAATATCACCTCGCTCCCTTGCCCCTGCTTCACAAACATATATCTCTGTATCTTCAGGCAATGAATTATTTATATCACCCATAATACCCCCAAGAGTATTTATACTTCTAGGTGTTGCATATACATTAAACTTTTTAGAAAGGATCTGTGCTACAAAGTTTTTAATACTTGTCTTGCCATAACTTCCTGTAATTGCGATAACCTGAAGATCTTTCATAGCGTTTAACTTATGTTTTGCACTTCTTTTATAAGCCATAAAAAGGTACTTTTCGATAATGTATGAACCCATATATGCTAGAGCTAAAGGCATAAAAACACCATAAACTTCACAAGCATTTTTTAGAGTACAGAGTACATCTTGAAAAAGAGTAAGACCAATGAGCAAGATTAAAAAACGTTTTACTCTCCATGTGAGTACTAATTTTTTATCTAGTCGTTTATACCAGATAATAATTCCAGGAAGAAAAGCAAAAAGAAAGAAAATAGCAAAAAATTTACCAGTTGTATAGTAGGCAATAAAGGGAATAATAAAGTACATTATATGCCACTGTGGCTTATGATGTTTTAAAACAACACGAGAGAGACTATAGTTATACCACTGCAGGTTTGTTATAAGATACCATCCCAGAAGTGTAACAAAGAGTGTATTTATTGCAAATGCTATAATAACTTCAAAGGCTTCCATCTACGCTCCTAAAGTCTCTAAAAATGTTCTCTCAACACTCTTAGATATCTCTTTTACATGCTGTGTAAAGAAAAAATGGTCTCCCTCATATACTTCTAATTTTGAATCTTTTATAAGTGTATCTATCTCTTTTGCTGAGCTTAAAGGTGTAGCAGCATCATCTTTTCCCCAACATAAGAGTGCTTTCCCACCATAAAGAGAGAAGTCATGTGCAAAATTTTCATCCACAACATTTTTAAAAGTTTGATACATATGCTCACTTAATGTTTTTGCATCTTCCGCTACAAAAAGTGAACGTAATTTAGAAAATCCAAATATTTTAAGTGTTTTAAAAAGCATTATTTTAGCCATTACTTTTAAAGATTTAGTTCTATATATACCTGCACTAGAGAGAAGTATTAAAACTTTTGGATCTAATAAAAGTGCAACCTTCCCACCAAAAGAGTGGCCCATAATAATACATTTTTCAGCATTTATATGAATCAATAGCAGTTCAACTATTCGAGCAACATCTGCTGTTGTTAAAGCAACAGGACATGTAGATTTACCAAAACCAGGAAGATCTATATAGATATGACGAAAAGTATCCATCTCTTTTTCAAAGTTCTTTTTCATAATGGCTTTACTACTACCCCAACCATGTAAAACTATTAAATCTACTTTAGCATTTGGGTTCACGATTTCATAACCTATGTCAAATGTATGTTGCTTATGCTGTATTGACTTTATCGCCATTACTTTCCTTTGGCTTGTGAAATTGAGTGTATATAGTCATAAGAGACTTTCACATTTTTTGTATCAGGTAGAGAGTGTGAAAGATCTTGAATTACCTTTGAAAAATCTTCAAAAAGATAATTTGCCATAGAACCAGGAATAGGATTTATCTCATTGAGTAAAACCTCCCCATCTACTACAAAGAAGTCACATCGAATCAAAGAGCCTTCAAAAAGTCCACGATAAATTTTCTCAAAACTACTTTTTAACTTTTTTACGAGTGATTCCGTTATATCAGCTTTTAAAACCTGCTCACTTCGTGAAAAGTCCATATATTTTTTTTCAAAATCTAAAAACTCCTCTTTTTGTGGCTCTTCTACTATAGAAAAACAGATCTCTCCATCTGCCATATATCCAGCTAAATTATACTCTTTTACACCCTCTATAAAAGGCTCAACTAATACAGCTGTGTCATACTCAAACGCTGTATCAAGTGCATACTCAAACCCTGATGCTTCTTTTACTATACTCACACCAATAGAACTTCCGAGAGAAGCAGGTTTCACGATTACAGGAAAGTCTAGTGAAAGACTTCTTACTTCACTCTTATGAAACACTTCATATTTCACTGATTTTACACCTATGGCAGCACAAAGATACTTGGTATAGCGTTTATCATAAGAGAATGTACAAGCCTCTTTTCGTGGACCAATATAACTAATTTTATAAAAGTCTAAAAGTGAAGCGATTACACCATCCTCTCCATCAGCACCATGAATAAGGTTCAAAATAGTATTCATATGTTTAGTAGTTGAAAACATATTTTTTTGAACAAAAGAGCCACGACTAAGTGTCAGTTCTGGCATTTTTTTGTAACTTCCTTTAGAAAAAGTTGTTGCTTTCATACTTGCAGAATCAATAAGATAAAACTTATGGTCTCCATCACAAAAAATAAAACTTAAATCAAATTGACTTAACTTCTCTTTTACTGTTATCGCACTTACAACACTAATTTCGTGCTCAAAACTAGCACCACCAAATAAAATAGTTAATTTCAATCTCTTCATCCTTCTTAAACTGTTTGTAGTAATTTTAAAGCACCTTTTACAAGTGCAGCTGTATCGTCACCCTCACAAGCACTCAATGCTCTAGATATTTTATCTTTTTTAAAGCCCAATGCTTCAAGTGCTTCTGTCGCTTGAGAAAAGGCTAAAGAGCTACTTGAAGTGGCACTACCACTTGCAATAAGCTCTTCATCAAATCCTGCGAGTTCAACTAAGATACGCCCTGCCCCTTTTGGCCCGATACCTGGAACTTTTTTAACCCCATTAAGATCTTTGTTATTAATAACTGTTGCAAACTGAGAAGGTGTATATGTTGAACAAATTGCCATTGCAACCTTTGGACCAACACCATTAATTTTGATAAGCTTAGCGAACATCTTCTTCTCATTCATATCCATAAAACCAAAAAGGAGTGATGCATCTTCACGAATTATTTGTGTTGTAAAAAGAGAAACTTCCTCTTTACCTAAGGCAGAAAAAGTCTGCAAAGAGATAAATACCTCATAAACAATGCCATTTACTTCTATATGTACAAAAGTTGGCTCTTTATATACAATTTTTCCATTAAGACCTACTATCATTCATCCATTGCCTGTATTTCAAATTCACCATCACCTATATCCACCACACCAAAAATCATATCTCTAGAGCCTTCAGCAGGCTTATATACTAACTCTATTGGTGGTTCAACAAGTCTAAACTTAATCTCATTATAACCTTTCCATCTATCTCGGTTGACAACTCTTGCATCAAAAATATTATCTTGAAAAGAGACAGTTTTATCAGCATAGAGACTAAGTTGATCTTTTTTACGTTTATAAGTATCCTGAATCTCTTTTAAATGCTCTTGCATATGTGTAAAAAGTTTATATTTTTTAACAAAAGATGCTGGAAGTTTTACACCACTTTTTTTATAATGTAAAAGTCTCTTTTTTATCTCAATAAATGCAGGAGTCCCCTCTTTAATCTTATATGTATACTCTTCTATCTCTTTAGTGATACTTTTAATATCTGCCTTAAGAGCATCTATACTCTCTTGATGCTCATTTAAACCTGCTTTTGCATCTCTTTTAATGAGAGGGTCAATTATAAAACTGTTTTCACTTCCTTGGAGTTTTTTAATCTCTATCTTTTTTGAGGCAGTAGCTGTAACATGTGAAGCACAGATTCCTATACTAATCTCTTTAGCAACAATAATCCCACCAAGAGCTTGTGTTACCATTACGCTATTACCATCTACTTCACCATGTTCTAAGCGAGTTATAGTAATATCTTTTCCGTAAGCCTTTCCCTTATGTACATTAATATCAAGTTTATCCGCTTTTACTGTTGCTGTTCTATGTGTCTGACCACCCACACTTGCTTTTAAAGCTACAACATGTGCATTTGATCCTACATTTCCATCTATCTCTATTTCAGAGACTTCAACATTCATCCCTGTTCCAATAGCATCTTTAAAAGTATCTGTTTCACTTACATTTAATGTTACATCAGAGTCTACTCCACTGTTAATAGAGCCTGTAGTTTTAAAACTTATCTCACCAATCTCCATATCTGTTTTAATAACATAAACATTCTCTTTTAAAGCGATATACCCATTTTCATTTGCTATATATAAAATAGAATTTTCATTCTCTTCTACTTTAATTGTCTCATCTACACTAAATGTTACTTCATTAGAGATGGTAGGTTCACTCGGTTGCATAAACTCACCACGGCAATTTCTTCCAGGTATTCCAGGTTTAGGCTTTATATACTCTATAAGTAATTCACCTTTTTTTACACTCTGAATAAATCCACGAGAAGCATAATCTACTTTTTCATTCTCATCAATTTCATTGTTTTCTTCATAGTGTAGTATAAGTTTATCATCAGTTGTAGCTGTTGGCTCAAACCCTTCAGCAATCAAAAGTGTCTGTTTTTGTTCATACACTAAAGTATCTTCAACACGAACTTTTGCTACTATTTTAGAGATAACATCATCAAGCATCTCATCAAAAATATGAATTAAAATTCCTGCTCTAATCTTACGCTTATTTATTGTTGTTTTTAAACTACTCTCTAGCATTGGAAAATAACTAATTTTTGAGCCAGCTGCAATACTTAAATATACTTTACATTTACTTGCATTAGCACCTACTGCAATATTTAGTTCAGGACATGGGGAGTGTGTATCTTTGGAGGGAGAAAAAATCTCTATTTCATATGTTTGTTTAATCTGAAAAAATGGATTTAAAAAGGTATCCTCATCATCAAGTTCATAGAGTTCACCTTCAGGAATAAGTGTCCATTCACTCTCTTTGTTCTCACTATTCTTTCTCGTATAGGTTTGAACATCTAAAATATTAAAATCTAACTGTTCTACTTTTATAGAATAACTTTGTGCAATAGATTGAAGTTCTTTTGCAACATTTTGAGTACGTACAACAGTTGGACGAACTGAAGTTACTGCGGTGTTTTTACTCTTATTTGAACCAAAAAGTGCCATTATTTATCTACCAAACTTAGTTTAAATTTTTATTTTAGAGTTCATTTTAACCAAACTTTTGTTAAAATTTTGTAAAACTTACATAATCTCTATAAAGAAGCCCATGTTTAAATCAATATTTACCAATAGTTTTGGCATTTTAATATCACGTATTTTAGGATTTGTTCGAGATCTTTTCACGGCATCTGCCCTTGGTGCAAATATCTATAGTGATATCTTTTTTATAGCCTTTAAACTTCCCAATCTTTTTCGTCGTATTTTTGCTGAAGGTGCTTTTACTCAGGTTTTTATCCCTGCCTTTGCAAGAACAAGACATAAAGCAGTCTTTAGTGCCAATATTTTCTTACTCTTTTTATCAATTATTTTAATTATTTCTCTCCTTGTAAATTTATTACCTGCACTCTTTACAAAAGCGATTGCTGTTGGATTTGATGCACAGACCATAGAGATTGCTGCTCCCTATGTAGCTATTAATTTTTGGTATCTGCCACTTATTTTCTCTATGACATTTTTAAGTGGTATGTTGCAGTATAAAAACCATTTCGCTACGACAGCGTTTAGTACAGCTCTTTTAAACCTCTCACTTATTGCTGCACTTCTTTTAAGCCAAGACAAAAGTGAAGCAGAAATTGTTTACTACCTTAGTTTTGGTGTAGTTATAGGAGGTATTCTTCAACTCATAGCACATCTAATTGCCATTAAAAAACTTGGACTAATGAGACTTCTAGTAGGTGGCTTTAAGTATCTTCGAATAAAAAGTAAAATTATAAAAAAAGATACTCGAAAATTTAGAAATAACTTCTTTCCTGCAATGTGGGGAAACTCAACGGCACAAGTTTCTGCTTTTTTAGATACTTTTTTAGCCTCTTTTCTTGTGACAGGAAGTATCTCTTATCTCTACTATGCAAACCGTATTTTTCAACTCCCGCTTGCTCTGTTTGCCATTGCAACCTCTATAGCTCTTTTTCCAAAAATAGCAAAATATCTTAAAAATGGAGATGAAAAAAGGGCAAAAGAAAACCTTGAAAAAGCCTTCTGGTTTTTAGCCTTTGTTTTAAGTGCAAGTACTATTGGTGGGATTATTCTCTCTCACGAAATCACTTGGTTACTTTTTGAGAGAGGTGCCTTTGATGCAATGGATACTACCAACACTACATCTGTATTACAAATGTACATGTTGGGACTTCTTCCCTTTGGAATTCAAAAACTTTTTATTTTGTGGCTTTATGCAAAAGAGTTACAGATGAAAGCAGCAAAAATTGCTACACTCTCACTTGCTGTTTACACACTATTTGCTCTTAGTTTTATTGGGCCATTTGGTGTGGCTGGATTAGCACTTGCAAGTACTTTAGGTGGTTTTGTAAGTTTTATCTTTACCATTAAAGTATTTGGATTCAAAGAATTTTTTGGATTTTTCAAATCAAAGAAAACACTCTATCTATTACTCTCAAATATTATCTTGATTTTTCTTTTACTCTTATTTAAAGAGTCTATACAAGGGTATCTATGATAGTTACATTTATAGAGAAGATTGGTGAAAGAACATTAGCTGGGCTAGACTCCTTTTATGAAGCAATTAAGTTTGCCTTTATATGTCTTATCCATATGATAAACCCTCGTAGTTATAACCCTGCCATGAGAATCCTTTTAATAAAACAGACCTATTTTACAGCCATTGGGATTATTCCCCTTTTTATTATGATGGCTATCTTCTTTGGCTCTATTATTATAGGTGTTGTTATTGTTCTCTCTACAGAGTATGGATTAGGAGAAAACATTGGTTCTATTCTTATCATCTTTGTGGTAGATGAGTTCTCACCTTTTTTTACAGCACTTCTGATCTCTTTGAGATCGAGTACTGCAGTGAACACAGAGATTGCTGTTATGAAAGTAAACAAAGAGCTCCATACCCTCCAAGAGTATAAAATCGACTTGATTGATTATCTCTTTTTGCCCCGTATTATAGGGGGGATTATTAGTGTCACTATGCTCTCTACTGTTTTTGCCATTATTATGCTTAGCAGTGGTTATATCTTCACACTTTTATATATGAATATGGACCTGCATACTTACAAAAAACTTCTCATAGATGCTATTTCTCTCAAAGATATTATGACACTACTCATAAAGAGTATAGCCTTTGGATTTGTCACTATGCTTATCCCTATCTACAGCGGTTTAAAAACAGCTAATGCTTACACTGCCATACCTATTTCAGTACTCAATGGCATGGTAAAAGTTTTTATCGCTATCTTTTTTATCGAGGTGCTATCATTACTTACTCAATTTCTTTAAAACTATTCTCCTCTTACAAGGAGATGAATCGTACAGATATAAACCGAGAAGATTATGTTCTTGTCTCACGAAACACTCCTCTTATCTCAAACTTAGATATGATTGAGAATATCTCTCTTATAAAAGAGGTTCATGAGTTTATGCCAACAAAAAAAGCCAAAGAGCTTGCACTTACCTATCTTAAAAATTTAGGGCTAGAAGATATTGCAAATAAAAGAGTTATTAACTGCTCCTCTAATGAAATTATTTATGTAATGCTAATTAGAGCTATGATGATGCCACAAAAGAGCATACTTCTTCAAGCACCCTACTCAATTACCACCAATTTAGGAGATATAAAAACTATTTTATGTAATATTAGTAAATTAACTAATTTAAAAAAGATTTTTATCTTTGATGTTGCGATAAATGAATATCACTATGAAGGAGCACCGTGCAGTATAGTAAAATGAAACTCGCTGTTGGACTCTTTGTTATAATACTTAGTATTGTACTCAGTGCTCTCTTATACTTCTTACTACAAGAAAAAGGTACCTTTGACAAACGTTATACTTACTACTTTAATACTCCAAGTGCAAACTCATTTACTGTAGGAATGCCACTAAAGTTTTCTGGTTTTGAAATTGGAGTGATAGATAAAATCTCACTTCGTGATGATGGTAGTGTTCATATGGCGTTTTCAGTTATACAAGATAACCAGAAGTGGATTAATGAATCGACTATCTTAACGATCAAAAAACCACTTATAGGATCTGCACATATTGAAGTTTCCTCAGGACTAAAACATAGTATTTTAGCTCCCGGTTCAACTCTCAAAATTCTTATTAGCGATGATATTAACGGTATGATCTCAAAACTTGAACCAGTTGTAGATAAAATGACCCATATTATTGATAATATTGACAAGATCACAAGCTATCTTGCACAAGATGATTCTGACCTTATGCAGACAGTTGTAAATATAAATACATTTACAAAAAAACTAGCCAATGACAGATCTCTACTTACAAGTATCACTGGAGATAAAGAGTCCACCGAGGTTCTTATTCACTCACTTAAACAGAGTGATGCTCTTGTATCAGATATGAGGGAGATTATGAAAAATATCAACAAACTTACTATCTCAATTGATAAGAAACTTGTTACACCCTCATCCACAAGTATTTTGGAGTTAAACGCTATCTTAAAAGATATAAAGCAGAAACTAGATGCTGTAGATGAAACAGTTAAATCAGTAGGCTCTTTTGATGGTGAACTTATTGAGTTTAAAGAGAGCATTGATGTAAGTATTCAAAAATCAAACCAGATTATGGATAAGATAGATTCACTTATGCAAGATGAACAAAAAGAGGAGATTTTACTTCCATGATAAGAGTACTCTTTTTAGCAATCCTAGTTCTTATCTTTAATGCCTGTTCTTTTAAAACGCCACAGAATGATTGGCAGTATAAAAGTAGCTCTATTTTTGACTCCTATGTAAAGAACTACCTCGCATCCAATGAGCTATTAGCGAAGAGTGATTTAAAAAGAGCCACTAGACAGGCTTCAATGGGTGCAAACATTACACCTCTAGCAAAAATTTATTTAGGAGAGTGTGCACTTAAAATCTCAATATCCAAAGAGACTTCATGTCCTAAATACAAAAAAATCAGAACATTAGTAGAGAATAAAAGTACCGATGCTTACTATCTACTTATTACAGATAAGATCTCTTTAGAGAGAGTAGATTACCTACCAAAGCAGTATCAAACATTTGTAAAAGCAATGTTAAAAAAAGATTTTATAGTTGCTAATAAAACACTCCAAAACATAGAGCCAACAACATCAAAACTCTTAGCAGGTGCACTACTTAAAAAGAACATAAACAAGAAGAGTATTCAAAACATTATTGATGATGCAACTTTTAACGGCTATAAAAAAGCAGTATTATTTTGGTTAAAACAGCTAGAAGAGAAGAGTACTCAAGAAGAAGAGAAAAAAAAGGTTTTACAGAAGATAGAACTACTCAAATCTATAAAATAAATTATTAAATTAGGAAAATAGCGATGTATATTTATGATTCAGTACAGAAAGAAAAACGAGAGTTTACTCCCCTTGAAAAGGGAAAAGCTACTCTCTATGTTTGTGGACCAACAGTCTATGATGATGCCCACTTAGGGCATGCAAAATCAGCCCTTGTTTTTGACCTTTTGACTCGTGTTTTAAAAGCTAATAACTTAGAAGTTACTTATGCAAGAAATATTACTGACATTGATGATAAAATCATTAAAAAAGCGATTGAACAGGGGAAAGAGATAAAAGAGATTACAGACTTCTATACAGACTCTTTTCATCAAGAGATGGCAGCCATCGGTGTATCTCGTCCAGATATAGAGCCAAAGGCTACTGAGAGTTTAAACGCTATGTATGAGATGATACAGAAGCTTATAGATGCAGGCCATGCCTATGCCACAGATGATGGAGATGTCTACTTTGACACAGCTAGTGATAGTGAGTACTTAACACTCTCAAAAAGAGTACAAGATGAGGGAGATAAACAAGAACGTGTTGTTAGTTCCACACAGAAAAAAAATGCAGCAGATTTTGCACTTTGGAAATCTGTGAAAGATGACACCGTCACCTTTGACTCTCCCTTTGGTGCTGGTCGTCCAGGATGGCACTTAGAGTGTTCTGCTATGATAGAGAAGCATTTAGCAAAAGAGGGAGCAGCCTTTGCTGTAGATATACATGGTGGAGGAGCAGATCTGCTCTTTCCTCACCATGAGAATGAAGCAGCACAAACTCGCTGTTCATCAAATCATGCACTTGCAAACTACTGGATGCATAATGGTTTTGTAAACATAGATGGTGAGAAGATGAGTAAATCCCTTGGCAATAGTTTCTTTTTAAAAGATGCACTCAAGGAGTATGATGGAGAGGTTCTACGTTTTTACCTTCTTAGTACTCATTACCGCTCAAACTTTAACTTCAATACAGAAGACTTAAAAACAGCAAAAAAACGTTTAGACAAGATATATAGACTGAAAAAACGTCTTTTTGGCTTAGCACTTAATCCTCTCCAAACAGAGTTTAAAACAGAGCTACTCAAAGCTCTTAGTGATGATATGAATGTCTCTTCAGCACTCGCACTCATAGATGAGATGATAAGCAGTACAAATGAGACTCTTGATAGTGCAGGAAAACATAAGACCCTTAAACGTGAAACTATTGCTAACCTTACCTATATTGAAGAGTTACTTGGATTTGGATTAGCAAATCCTTTTGAGTATTTTCAGTTTGGTATGGATACAAAAATAAAAGAGGCATTAGCAACTCTTATAGAAAAACGCGATATTGCAAAAAAAGAGAAAAACTTTGAAGAATCAGATAAGCTTCGTGATGAGATTTTAGCTTATGGTGTTTCACTTATGGATACACCTTCAGGTACATTTTGGGAAAAAGTTTAGAGATGCTAAAGAGTAAAAATAATTTTAATTTATTCAAGTAAATAATATTTAGGAACTACATTTGGAATTATCACAATTAGAAACCATGCTTATAAAGAATAGCAGAGAGACAACTGCAGAGTTTAAAAGACTCTTTCACGGGAGAGGTGGGCTTTATAAAAACTGGAGACATCTCACAATAGATAGTATAGATACTATCTTAAGTGTTGCACTCTACTTCGAGGAGGAGAGTGAAGAGTCTCTTATAGATATGCTTAAAACATTTACTAAGATAAGTAAATATAAAACTCTTATTATTCAGAGGCGATACCTAAAAGGAACTCCTAGTGAGATACTCATCGGTGAACTAGAAGAAGAGCTTTATGTCGTAGAGAATGGTATAAAAATAAAGCTAAACCTTTTAAATAATCGCAATAGCGGTTACTTTCCAGATATGAAAATAGGTCGTGAATTTGTGAGAGACAATGCTAAAGATAAACGAGTATTGAATCTTTTTTCATACACTTGTGCTTTCTCTCTCGCTGCCAAACTTGGTGGTGCTTATGAGGTGATAAATGTAGATATGAGTAAAGGTGCACTCAAAACAGGTATGCAGAACCATTCTCTCAATAATTTTGATCCAAGAGGAACAAGCTTTTTACCCTATAATATCCTAAAGTCATTCTCAAACCTCAAACGTAAAGGCCCCTATGATATGATTATCATAGACCCTCCAACCTTTCAAAGAGGAAGTTTTGAAGCAACAAAAGATTATGAAAAGATTATAAAAAAGCTACCACAAATTGCTAGTGAAGATTGTCTTTTGCTCTCATGTCTTAACTCACCTGAACTTGAATCTGATTTCATCATAGATATGATAAAAGAGCATGCACCAAGTTTTAAATTTGTCAAACGACTTGATAACTTAAAAGAGTTTGCAAGTGCAAATGAGACAAAAAGTCTCAAAAACCTCATATTTCAAAGAGAGTTAATTTAATTCTTTGAAATAGATTTTTGCTGTAGTTTAACAAACTTTTTCATTACTTTTGCAACTACACCATTTAGATACTCTGTTTTTTCCTCTGCAGATGAACTATCCCGTGTTAACTCATCAGTAACAGTTCCTCTCCAGACAATTTTTTTTGTTTTTGGATTGAGTGCATCAATTACTAACTTACCCTCTCTCCATCTATATGTACTAGGAACAGCTACCATCGTTGTACCAGGTCCATATCCATAGCCACCATAACCAAAGCCATAGCTATATCCAGGATAGCCAACCATTTGATAGTCAGTTCTTATGTCTGAACGATTCATAACATTCACATGAAAAACAAAAATCAAATCAGCATTAGCCTTTGCAACCTCTTTATAACCAGCACCATTTAAACTTTTTATAATTGCAGAATAAATCCTATCATTTACTAAACTATTTGCATCATCTTTACTGTTATGCAAAACAGTATATTTTGTTTTATTTACAAATGAGTATGAAGTATCATAATCAACATCTATTTTAAGTGCTGAACAGCCACTAAAAAGGGCTATTAGGGTAAGATAAATTATTAGTTTCATAAACTACTCTCCTTCATTTTGAAAACCATAAATGTTTCTAATTATATTATACCCTCATTAAGTCAAATTATAAGTATTTCTGAAGTAATGTAGATTCAAGATATTGTATCTTTATAGCAAGATCTTGGAAAAGAGCTAAAATAGACATAGTGATACCCTACACAATAAACATGGTGAATTTAAAACAAGCTAAATATTACCTTTATTTAAGTATAATCCATATAATTTTTTTTATGGACTATACATGATAAACTACGACTCAATAAAACCACTACTATTTAAACTACAACCAGAAACCGCTCACCATGTTGCGGAGACTGTACTACGTTTACCAAATATCTGTCAGATACCTTTTAACCCCTTTTTAGAATCACACTTTATTAATGATCCTATTTTAAACCAAGAGATTTTTGGTCGTACTTTTTTAAACCCTGTTGGACTTGGTGCTGGTTTTGATAAAAACGCCACTATGATTCGTGGAATTCAAACTTTAGGTTTTGGTTTTACTGAGATAGGAACTGTTACACCAAAGCCACAAGCAGGAAATCCTAAACCTCGAATGTTTCGCCATATTGAGGAGGAGACTATTCAAAACGCTATGGGGTTTAATAATGATGGAGCTTACAAAGTTGTTCAAAAACTCAAAGAGCGTTTTCCATTCACGACACCTATCGGTGTAAATATTGGAAAAAACAAACTCACTCCTGAAAAAGAGGCTATCAACGACTATACACATCTTATAAAAACTTTTGATGGTTTAGGTGACTACTTTGTCATAAATATCTCTTCACCAAATACTCCAGGACTTAGAGATCTACAAAACGAAGAGTTTATAGGCACTCTTTTCGCTGAAGCAAAAGCACTTACTAAAATGCCGATTTTACTAAAAATTGCTCCAGATATGGAGATAGAAGATGCTGTAACACTGACAAAAATGGCAGTAGAAAAAGGTGCTGATGGAATCATCGCTACAAACACTACTATCGACTACTCTCTAGTCAAACACCCAAAAACTATAGGTGGACTTAGTGGTGCTGTTCTTAAAGAAAAAAGTTTTAAAATTTTTGAAGCTATTGCAAAAGAGTTGTATGGTAAAACTCTTCTCATTTCAGTAGGTGGTATCGACTCAGCAGAAGAAGCATACAAACGAATAAAAGCCGGAGCCTCTTTAGTACAAGTCTTAAGTGGTATTGTTTTTCATGGCCCAGATATGATTATGAATATGAATAAGGGGCTTATTGAGCTTTTAAAAGCTGATGGCTATGAGAATATAACTCAAGCGATTGGTGCGGATAGAGAGTAGATGAAGTTTCTCTTTAGCTTACTTTTAAGTTCTGCTCTGCTCCTCAGTGCAAATGACTTTATAGAGTATAAAACACCTACAAAAAATATAAATATATTAACAAAAAGCGAGACAACTATGCCTTCACCACTTCCTAGTTTTGAGACAAAAACACTCAAAAATGGACTACAAATTGTAGTTATACCACTCAAAAATGAGACAAATGTAATCAGTACAGATATATTTTACAAAGTTGGAAGCCGTAATGAAGTTATGGGAAAAACTGGAATCGCTCATATGCTAGAGCATATGAACTTTAAAAGTACAAAAAATTTACCCGCAGGTGAGTTTGACAAACAGGTAAAAAGTATCGGTGGAGTAAACAATGCTTCTACAAGTTTTGACTACACTCACTACTACATAAAATCAAGTACGGATAATCTTAAAAAGTCTATCAACCTCTATGCAGAACTTATGCAAAACTTGAACCTTAAAGATAAAGAGTTCCAACCTGAACGTGATGTTGTAACAGAAGAGAGAAGATGGAGAACTGATAATAATCCTTTAGGATACTTGTACTTCAGACTCTTTAACAACGCTTACCTCTACCACCCATACCACTGGACACCAATAGGTTTTATGAATGACATTAGAACATGGACTATAGATGACATTCGTGACTTTCACAAGACTTACTATCAACCAAATAATGCTATTTTAATAGTTACTGGTGATGTAGAGCCCAAAGAGGTCTTTAAACGGGCTAAAAAAGCTTTTGGTAGTATCAAAAATCATGGGGAAATTCCGGAAGTTAAGTTTGTAGAACCTGAGCAAGATGGAGCAAAGCGAGTTACTATTCACAAAGATAGTGAAGTAGAAATCCTTGCTATTACTTTCCATATTCCTGATTTTAAACACAAAGACCAAGTAACTTTAAGTGTTATGAGTGAGATTCTTTTCTCAGGAAAAAGTTCACGTCTCTATAAAGAACTTATTGATAAAAAACGTCTTGTAAATAGTGTTTATGCATATAATATGGAAAATATTGACCCGGGACTCTTTATATTTCTAGCCACTTGTAACCCAGGTGTGAAAGCAGAAGATGTAGAAAAAGAGATTATAGAGCAGATAGAGCTTATGAAAACTACAAAAGTTACAAAAGCGGAGTTAGACAAAGTAAAAACAAATACAAAATCTGACTTTATATACTCTTTAGAGAGCTCGACAAGTGTAGCAAATCTTTATGGTTCATACCTTGTTCGTGGTGATATCTCACCACTTATGACGTACGAAGAAGATGTTCAAAAAGTAACTGCTAAAAAAGTTCAAGATGCAGCAAACAGATACTTTAACTTTGACAAATCTACTACGGTTATCTTAAAAAAGGGTAACTAACTACTGAATGTTTAACATAAAAGGTCATTCTACACTACTCTCATTAACTGTAGGTATTCCTATTTTTTTGATTATAGATAGCCCTTTTATGTACAAATACACTCCTTATGCTCAGGAGCTTGCCACACTTTTAGTTCTTCTAGCTTTTTTTCGCTCCTTCTTTAAAAACTCTCCTCGATTACGAAGAGTTATGATTATAGGAGTATTTATCGGTTTTACGGGGGAGATAATTTTTTCTCTTTTACTCCATATGTACCACTACCGTTTAGATAATATTCCTCTTTGGGTCGGTTTTGGGCATAGTCTGATTTTCACTTCTGTCTACAAAATCATAAAAACACCTTTTTTTATTGTAAATGCTAAACAGATTAAAAACTGGAGTCTTCTTTTTATAAGCTCTTATGCCTTAGTATGGCTCTATTTTGAAAATGACTTATTTGGATTTTTAACAACACTTCTTTTTTTACTCTTTATATCTTTTGCAAAGAAATCGCAACTATTTTTTATTGTAATGTTCTTAGTCGTTGTATATATAGAACTTATTGGAACAACTACAGGAACATGGTTTTGGCCTCAGATACTTATGGGTTATTTTAACTTTATACCAAGTGCAAATCCCCCTTCTGGTATTGCAGTTTTTTACTTTTTATTTGATTATGTTTTACTATTTATATATCTGCAACGAGACCCTCTACTAAAAAAACGCTATCGTAAATTTTGATTAAATATATTAAGGTATAATCACGTTATTAAACTTCTTGCATAAAGCATAAAAGGTAAACAATGAATTTAGTTACGGGGTCTTCGACCGCACTTATTACACCATTTAAAAATGGAAAACTAGATGAGCAGACTTATGCTGCTCTTATTAAACGCCAGATTAACAACGGTATGAATGCTGTTTGTCCTGTAGGAACAACAGGAGAGAGTGCTACACTTACTCATGATGAACATAAACGCTGTATCGAGATAGCAGTTGAAGTTTGTAAGGGGACTGCAACTAAAGTTCTTGCAGGTGCTGGCTCAAATGCAACTGCAGAAGCTATAGAGATCGCAAAACATGCACAAAAAGCTGGTGTTGATGCAGTTTTTTCAGTAAGCCCATACTATAACAAACCTTCTCAAGAGGGACTTTACCAACACTATAAGGCGATTGCTGAAGCGGTAAGTGAACTTCCTTTTATGCTTTATAATGTACCTGGACGTACTGGTGTTGATATCTCTGCAGACACAACAATTCGTCTTTTTGATGATGTAGCAAATATCTATGGAGTTAAAGAAGCAACTGGTTCACTTGAACGTACGGTTGAGTTACTCTCTCGTCGACCTGAACTTAAAGTATTTTCTGGTGATGATGCTATTGATTACCCTATCCTTGCAAATGGTGGAGCAGGAATAACTTCTGTTACTTCAAACCTTATGCCAGATCTAAAGTCAGAGCTTGTACGTTTAGCACTATCAGGTGACTTCGCTGGAGCCAAAGCGATCAACGATAAGCTCTACCCTCTTAACTCAGTTATGTTTTGTGAAGCGAATCCTATTCCAGTAAAAGCTGCAATGTATATCGCTGGACTTACAGAGACTCTTGAGTATAGACTTCCTTTAGTTGTACCCTCAGCAGCAAACATGAAAGCTATCGAAGAAGTTATGAAAAATTACGACATAAAAGGATTATAGAATGCAAGATTTTAAAGGGAAAGTTTTATTTATAAGTGGTGGTACTCGTGGTATCGGTAAGGCAATAGTTTACGAGTTTGCTTCTAAAGGGTGTGATGTTGCATTTACTTATGCTTCAAACGAAGATATAGCTAATGAGATCATCGCTGATGTTGAGTCAAAGTATGGGATTAAAGCTAAAGCTTATAAACTAAACATCATGGAGCCTTTAACATACAAAGATGTTTATAAAGAGTTCGATGAAGATTTTGATAGACTTGACTACTTTATCTCAAACGCTATTATCTCAGGTCGTGCCGTTGTTGGTGGTTTTGCTCCATTTATGCGTCTTAAGCCAAAAGGTCTTGGTAACATCTATACTGCAACTGTTGAAGCATTTGTTGTTGGTGCTCAAGAGGCTGCAAAACGTATGGAACTTACAGGTGGTGGTTCTATCATCTCTATGAGTTCAACAGGTAACCTTGTCTACACTCCAAACTATGCAGGTCATGGTACAAACAAAGCAGCAGTTGAGACTATGGTTAAGTATGCAGCAGCAGAATTAGGCGAGAAAAAGATTCGTGTAAATGCAGTCTCAGGTGGCCCTATCGATACTGATGCACTTAAAGCTTTCCCTAACTACGAAGAGGTAAAAGCAGAGGTTGTTAAACGCTCTCCTCTTAGCCGTATGGGTGATGCTACAGACTTAACAGGTGCATGTGCATTTTTATGTTCAGATGCAGCTTCATGGCTTACAGGTCAAGTTATCGTAGTTGACGGTGCTACTTCTTTCCAATAAAAACTTCTACCTCTACTAAAGTTTTATTAAATAATAATAATACTTTAGTAGAAAATATTTCATATACAAAGTATTATTTGCTATAATCCTATACTTAAGGAATTAAAATGTTAATCACAGAAGAAGAATATGCAATTTTTGAGAAATTAGTTTATAAAAATAATATAGATAGTTTTAAAGAAATGGTATTGAAACTAAAAGATATAAATATTCAAAACAAGTATGGTTGGACACTCTTACATATTGCTATACGTAGAAATAGAGAGGAAATGGTCGCTTTTTTACTTCAAAATGGTGCTGATATTAATAAAATGGATGATGTCGGCTGGACACCTCTCATGGAAGCTATTATGGATGATATGCCAGAGCTTGTAAAATATCTTGTAGAACAAGGTGCAGATAAAACTTTAGTAAATCAAAGAGGTGCAACAGCACCTATGCTGGCACAGAAGTTTGGTCGTACAAATATGTTTGAGTACCTTCTATAAGTAACCTACTCTACATCTCCATAACCACTCTTAACTTGTGCTTGTTTTGCTAAGAGTTGCACACTTTGACTTAACTCTCCATCAGTGATATGATAGTGTTCATGGAGTTTTGTCAAAGACTCATCAATCTTTGCATTAAGTCCTTCTCCAAGGAGTTCTATCTTTCTTTGTAAATTTTCAATCTCTTTATCTTTGTTTTCTGCTAACTCTTTCGTAATAACACTCAGTTGTATTTGGGACTTTTCATACTCCACCTTTACTATCTCTATATCTTTAATCAAACTATTTAAAGGAAGATATACATCATCTAAAGCAGCATTTTGCTGTAGTAACTCTTGCATTTTATTTGAGGAGAGAACCATCTGTTTTAAAAGCATTTCACTCTGTGTTCGTATAGCATCAAGTCTACTCTCTCCCTCATAGAGTGATGTTCTAATCCCTTCAGTATGAGACTTTAAAGAAACAAGTTGTGACTCAAATGCTTTGGTAACACCACTAAGTTGCTGTAGGGTTTGTGTAGTTATTTTCGTTGCTATTTCATCGGAGATATTTTTTATACTATCTATATTTGATTTTAAATCATCTAAATCATCAGACATATCACCCCTACTCTCTACTGCTCTTTGTAAAAGTGCTGTGAGTTTATTGTAGTGATCTTGCTCTGAGACTCTTAAAATATCTATATGCTTATGAACAACATTATCAAGTTCTGGTAACTGTACCTCTGTAAAATTTTCAAAACCTTTACTCACACTCTCATGCCAACTCTCCATCGCTTCAAACTTTTCTAAAAAGTGTTCTTGATTTGATTGAATACTATCAAGTGCCTTAATATCCTCTTTAAATTTTACTCGTATCTCCTCTTGAGAGATTCGTTCTACCTCTTGAGATCTGTTCATTTTCTCTTCTATCTCTAGTATAAATGCTTTAAGTTCTGAGAGTTCATTTACAAGTACTTTTGCAAACTCTTCTTGTGTTCTCGCATTCTCTGAAACCTGTGTTTGATGTAAAATATTCATTACTATATAGAGTAAAAGTGCTACTAAAAAAGGGAAAAGAGACTCACGTGCGAGTAAGATAAGATCATGTGTTTCAGGGTAGATGATAAAGTGCACAAGTGTAGCTATCGCCCCGATACCTAGCATCAAAGGAGCATAGTTTATCTTGTTTGGTCGTTTTAAAATAACTATCTGTCGAATAAAGAGTAGTGCCATAAAAGCAAAAGATAATAGTAAGTCGTTGTTAAACATAAACTATCCTTTTTTATAATATAAAGTTATTTTAACATAAATCCTTATAAAACTATACTTAGTATCTCTTTTGGGTTATTTATTTGTGGTAAAAATTCTGTTTGTGGTGTAAATCCCCATGTTGCGAAGAGTGCATCAATCTCTGCATTTTTTGCACTATCCATATCTTTTGAGTTATCTCCTACCATCCATGCCTTATCAGAATTTTTATCGTAGTTATAAAACTCTAAAATTTTGTAAAGCATTTCAGGGTTAGGTTTAGAACTCCCCACTGCGTCAGCACCAACTATAAGTCCAAACATTTCAGAAACATTTAAAGACTCTAACATCAACTTAGCAAACTTTGTTGGTGCATTAGTAGCAACTCCAAGTTTTATACCACTAGAGTAAAGAGTCTTTAACATCTCATAAACACCATCATACAGATAAGGGTTTTTGATACACTGCTTTGCATAGTGTGCTTCAAAAGCCAACATATCCCTCTTCTCATAAGTTTCTGTGCCATAGAAGAGCTTTGGAAGGTTTCTAACCTCTTTGTTTATTGATGCTACTATAAAGTCTTCACTTAAAGGTTCTAGTCCATAGTGTGCTTCTCTAATAGCGTTTATAGAGAGTGTTATATCTTTTTTAGAATCTATAAGTGTTCCATCCATATCAAAGATAACTATTTTTTGCATTACTTCATCTTCTCATATATCTCACATAGAGCATCCACAAACAGCTCACTATCGTTCGAGCAACGAGTTACTCTATACTCTTTAAACCCTAACTCTTCTGCTATCTCTCTATACTCAACTTCAAGCTCAAAGTCAGTCTCTGAGTTATCTATAGTAAACGCTATAGGCACTACTATAATCCCACGATTTCGTACCACTTTGAGTTTCTCATCAAGAGAAGGTGTTAACCACTCCATCGGTCCAACTTTTGACTGGTAAGCTAGATGTGTAGCATGAAACGCCATACCCTCTTCTCTTAGTATTTTCTCTAAAATAGCTACATGCTTCTCTACATGTTTTTCATAAACATCACCAGCTTTTACTATCTTTTTAGGGAGACCATGTGCAGAAAAAATGATATCAAAATCTCTATAGTCATCTGAACCAACACTCTCTTTGATACTCTCTACAACCGATCTGTTATAACTCTCATTTTCAAAAAAGTGCTTGATCTCAACAAGAAGTGCATCTTTTCCCATTTTATGATAGTGCTCTTCAAAATCTTCTAAAGATGATTTAGTTGTGGTAGTAGAGTACTGAGGATAAAGGGGAATAAGATATATCTTCTCTACCTCGGCTTCGTTTAATCGTTCTATCACTTCCGGAGCAAAAGGGGGAGTGTAACGCATAGCAAAGTCAACTATAACATCCGAACCCATTTTCTCTTGAAGTTTCTTAACTAATGACTTAGTATGCCCTACTATAGGAGACTTTCCACCAAGTTTTCTATAGATTTCTTGTGAAGACTCTGTCCGATTAAAGACTATAAGCCCTCCTATCATCTTACGAAGAGCATTACTCTTCATCGTTAAAATATTTTTATCATTAAACATATTTTTCAAAAACATCTCAACTTCATTGAGGTTGTTTGGTCCACCCATATTTAAAAGTACTACCGCTTCTTTTGCCAAAGACTCTTCCTATCCCGTATATTTAACTTCATTTCTAAAATATAGAGAATTATATCTAAAATATATTCTTCATTTATTAAGTTGTTTTTTTACCCTTATCTATTTCGAACACATCTTACATGGTTTTCTAAATTAACCTGAGAAGCCCATCTTTCATCCGGTATTAAACGACCTCTTTTAAAGTATGGTTTATGTCCAAAACTTACTACTTGTGCAGTGCTTTTTTCATCAACATCCGATGACCAGTACAGTGCTAGAATCTTTTCTGTCCCTTTTAATATATCGCTATTTCTCAAAGTTTTTAGCTCTTTTACACTTGCAAGTCTCCAGTTATAAAAATCCCCTTGAGACAACTGTTTACAATAGTTCTTCGCTTCAATATAACTCATATTAAATTGTGTTGCATTTTCCCACATAAGACCTGTTTTATCATCAACATGTGGTTTTTCATAACATCCAGATAACAGTAATATCACTAAAAACTGTAATATTTTTTTCATTTAAATTTTCCTTTTAATTTAACATATAAAAATCAATATATAACATATTTTAGCATTGTATCAGATTAGTTTATAATTAACAATTAATATTTTTTAGTATTTAATTTTATCTACTTTTAACTACTCTATCCTCTAAAATTATTAGTTTATTAAGAAAGTCTTATTTTATATATCACTTAAAATATAGACAGCCAACCATACCACTACTTTCTTTGTTTTTAAAAGTGTATGTTTTGTGTTTGCGGGTATAAAGAGGGAATCCCCTTTTTTGAGTTTATGAACAGAACCACTCATCTCTATCTTTGCACACCCTTGTAAAACTACAACCCATTCATCACACTCTTGGCTAAATATTTGTGGTGTTTGAAGAGTGTTGGAAACTATAGTTTTTATCTCTACATTTTTATGTTTTAGGAGTGTTTGAAAGTTTTCACTATCCAGTTCTGGAACTTTATAGCTAAAGAGATTATGCATCAGCTACTCGAAGACTTACTTCGTACATAAACTGTTGCAAAGGGAGCATATCTTCATAGACCTCATAAAGAGCATCTATAAGTTGTTCTGCATCTGTTATAAGTTTAGGGTCAAATGTTTTAAAAGTAGCCATTCCCTTATATAAACTAAGTTCTGCATACTCCATATCAGCATTAAAACCTCTAGGATAGCGTTTATACCCCTTTTCTAAATGTGTATACCCTTTTCCCATAGCTTTTATATCTTGGAGTATATTCCACAGCTCTTGGCGTTTACTCTCATCTTTTATGTACTCACGAAAAGCATCTAACATAGGTTTTTCAAACCATCTCACTCCAACTGCCACCATCAACTCATCTGCTGAGAAGTGCATATAAAAACAGGAACTCTGCATCCGTTTGTTATTACCCTGCCAAAATATCACACCGATACGCTCTTTAATAGGCATCTTATTTGCACCCATTCTTCGAGTGTCTCTATAGATTCTATAGAGTGATTTGTTGATTTTAGGTTCGGCATTTATAGTGGGAACTAAGGCTTGAAGGTGTTCACCCATCTCTACTACAAAAGCACGAGATGGATTTAAGATGTACTCTTCGTACTCTGTTTTATGAGCGGCGAACCACTCTTTGTTGTTGTTTGCTTTTATCTTTTTTAAAAAGCCTAATGCCTTTTTATGAAAGCCTGTGAACTCCATTTTTAACCTATACTATCTTTCTATTTCTAAAGGCTAGTAAGATAACGATAGCTAAGATAGAGTAACTTACAGGTACAAAGTCAGGGATAGGGACAGGATCACCCTTAGCATACGAATGCATACCTGCAAGATAATAGTTCACACCAAAGTATGTCATAAGAACCGATGTAAACGATAGGAGTGAAATAACTGCATAGTTAAACTCACTATAAATCGCTTTGATAAAACGAAGGTGAACGACAACAGCATAGACTAAAATCGTTACTAAAGCCCATGTCTCTTTTGGATCCCAACCCCAGTAACGACCCCATGACTCATTTGCCCATACACCACCAAGAAAGTTACCAACAGTTAAAAGAACTAAACCAGCCATAAGACTCATCTCGTTAATAGCGTTTAACTCTTTGATAGAGTTTGTTATCTGAAACTTATTTTTCTCAGTTTTTACTATAAAAAGTATAATAGTTATAAATCCAAGAAGTGCTCCAAGACCTAAGAAACCATATGATGCTGTAATCATACTCACATGGATAGAGAGCCAGTAAGAGTTCAGAACAGGAACAAGGTTTGTCACTTGTGGATTCATCCAGCTAAGGTGTGCTACAAAGAGGATAAGACCAGCTAAGATAGACGTAGATGCTAGTGTAATTGGTGAACGTTTTGAGAATATAAACCCTGCAAGAACTGTTGCCCAAGCGATGTAAGTCATAGACTCAAAACCATTACTCCATGGAGCATGACCTGAGATGTACCAACGAAGTGCAAGTCCCATAGTATGTGCGCCAAAGAAAAGTACAAGAAGTCCTAAAGAGGCCTTCGTAACAAAAACCATACCAAGTTTTGGGTAGATAATTTTTGCAAAACTAAGAATTAAAAGAACAAACCCCATCACAAAATAGAGTGGCCATAAGAGTTCAAAAATATTTGACTTATTATAAAATACTTCTGCATTGATTTTATTTTGACTTGGGTAGACTGCTGCACCTTGATCTCTCTGATATGCTGCTATCTTCACTAGTGCTGCATCACTCTCACTCCAGTCACCTTTTGCAAGTGCATCA
>Ga0256837_1000077_pt1 | contig 89678 bp, 82 predicted proteins | sample 4562384metaG_FD_185976 | JGI IMG/M metagenome (GOLD analysis project Ga0256837, IMG submission 185976) | Hydrothermal vent microbial communities from Guaymas Basin, Mexico - 4561-384 | ecosystem: Environmental > Aquatic > Marine > Hydrothermal vents | place: Mexico: Guaymas Basin | collected...
AGTATTTAAAAAATCAAACTCTGCAAGATTTCACCTCTTGCATCGTTCTTTGAAATATAATTGTCATAAACTGATGTCTATTTCTTAATTTCCTTGCTTTTTAAGTTATCTCTTATAAAAAGGCTTTGCATAATTTATATCTTTTTAAAATTCTAACTAAATTATATTATTATTGATTCACATATTTTACAAAAAAGTATTTCAAAAGTTATAATTCAGTATTTATTTTGCTTATTTTGTATACCATATTTGCAATTATACATAAAAGGCTGATTAATGAGTGCGAAAATATTGATTGTTGATGATAGTGCGACAATGCTAAGAATTTTGAAAACTTCTGCAAAAAGAACGATAGAGGATGTTGAAGTTTTCGAAGCTTTAAATGGAAAAGAGGCTTTAGAACATCTTGAAAATAATAACGATATAAAATTAATTTTACTTGATGTAAATATGCCTATAATGAATGGTATGGAGTTTTTAGAAATTATAAGATCTCAAAATAAATATGATGATGTAAGAGTTATTATGCAAACTACTGAAACGAGTAAAAAACAAATTGAAAAAGCTATGAAATTTAAAATAAGTGGCTATTTAATGAAACCATATCAAACAAAAATTGTAAAGCAATTAATGATTAAACTTGCACCAGTTATTGGCTATAAAATAAAAGAGAATTAAATTATGCTAAATGAGATAAATAGTTCTGAATTTCTTTATAAAATACTAGTATAGGTAATTAGATATGTTTTTTGGTAATTCAATTAAAATAACACAAGATGAAGAGCAAACTATTTTAAATTATATAGATAAAATTAAAGAATTTGTTAATGGTGATACCAACAAAATAGTTTTCAATAATATAGAAGTTTTTAATACAAAAAAAATAAAAAATAGTTTAGATGAATTATCTACTCTTCTGATGAAAAAATCTCAGGATGATTTAATTATTCAGAGTGAAATTATGCACTTTTTGGAAAAAGTTTCTAATGGACATAATAGTGATAAAAGTAATAGTGCAAAAAGTATCAATCAGATGATTGAAAAAATGGAAAATAATTTTGTATCTATTAATGCTATTTTAAATGAATATAAAAATGAAAACTATATAAATAGTATAGATAAAAATATTTATAGAGGTGGTGAATTATTTAAACTTATAGAGGGGATTAATAGCCTACAAGAGGTATTAACAAAAACATTAAATTCCAATTTAGAACATGGTTTAAAATTAGAAGAGAACTCAATAAAACTACATAAAAAACTATCATATTTAAGCGATGCGATTGAAGAGCAAGTATTAGTTTTAGATTCTACTGCAAGTGAAGTTGAAAAAATAACTACACAAACAAAGCTTAATACAGAAACTACTATGCAGATGCAAAACTCATCATTAGAGCTAAAAAGTTCTATTGAAAATGGTAATAAATTAGCATTAGAGACAGTAGATGCTATGAAATTTATAAACGATTCTACCAATGCGATTAATGATGCTATTGAAATTATTGATCAAATATCATTTCAAACTAATATTTTAAGTTTAAATGCCGCGGTTGAAGCTGCTACTGCTGGTGAAGCTGGTAAAGGTTTTGCTGTTGTTGCTCAAGAGGTTCGTAACCTTGCAAACAGAAGTGCAGATGCAGCAAAAGATATTAAACAACTAGTTTCAAAAGCAACAACATATGCAACAACTGGATTAAATATATCAGATAAAATGATTACAGGATATAGTACATTGCATAAAAATATAGATAACACAATGGACTTGATTAATAATATAGCAACTGCTTCACAAGAGCAAGTAACAAGTATTACTCAAATAAATGAAACGCTAGCAACTCTTGAACAAAAAACTAATGATTATGCAGATTTTACAAAAGATACAAATGAAATCTCAGCAATAACAGAGGCTATTGCAACAAAAATTGTTTCTGATGTGAAGTTAAAAGAGTTTGATGGTAAAGAGATTGTACTTTCCTCTTTTAAGAAAGAGTTGTAGATGATTGAAACTAAAACATTAAAGCATATTCATACTACAAGTGATATTTATGTAGATAAAGAGCAGATATATACTTTTTATAATAGTGCTATTTATAAATCTACTTTAGAATCTTCAACTCAAGAAATTTTGGAATTTACAAATAATATTCAGAATCATAGTTTAAAATCAAATGTGTTGGCTTGTGTAAATTCAAATTTTTTAAATGTTTACCATCTAAAAAAAGATACTAGGTTAGTAAATATGTCACTTGGTAATATTAAGCCAATTAACTCAATAGCATTATCCGAATTTTCAATGAATACTATCCTTGGAACGGATGATGGTAAAATTAATATCATAAATAATATATCAGCAGAATCAATTTTAAAGTTTACACTATTCTCTAGTGGTGAAAGTATTGATTTTGTTGATTTTATTGAAGAAAATATTATAATGGGTAGTACAAAAAAAAGTATTCTACTAGTAGATATATTAGAAAAAGGGATGTTAGCAAAAATAGTATCTAAAGGAGCAATTAGTAATATTATTACTTGTAAAAAGAATATAATTTATACTACTCAAGAAAATGATATATATTTAGTAAAGATAGAAGATTTTAGTAATATTGAGACAACTAAATTGTATTCAACAGATTCTATAATTAAAGATATTAAATATGATTTTACTAATAGTTCTGTATATGTTTTATTAAAAAATCAAATTATTAATATTGATTTTAATTCAAATGTTAAAGAGTTAGAAGTTACATTTGATGATGCTAATTGTATCTCTGTAATAAATAAAGAATCTTTAATTATAGGTTCTGAAACATCATCTTTAATACTTAATAAAATTATTGATATAAATAAAAGTGATAACAAAGAGGATGTTAAGTCAGATGTCATTCGTTTTATGACAGTTGATGACAGTGCAACAATTAGGCTAGTAATTAAAAAGTCTATTTTAAATAACTTTAAAAATGTAGAGGTCATCGAAGCAGAAGATGGAATCTCAGCAATGGAGTATTTAAAAAATCATTCAAATATTGATGTTATGTTATTAGATTGGAATATGCCAAATATGAATGGTGATGAAGTTGTTGAAGCTGTTTCAAAAATAAGTAATTTATCAAAGATGAAAATTATTATGGCTACTACTGAGGGTGGAAAAGATAGAGTTAAAGAGATGCTTTCAAAAGGGGTCAAGGGTTATTTAGTGAAACCTTTTCGTCAAAATAGTGTTATTCCATTAATTGAAAAAATGATTGATATAGTTAAAAAAGAAAGAGAGTAAATTTTGAGCGAATCTAATTATAGAAATGAAATTCAAGAAAATATAGACTATATAACAAAAAGTCATCTTAGAAATGTTATGCAGTTAGCGATGTTTTACACAGGAAGTAATAAAATATATGCTGTAAATATCTCTAAAATACAAAGTTTTTTAATTAAAGATGACATTGAAATAGTTAAAACTCCATCAGCAGATAATATAGTTATAGGTGTTATCAATCTTCGTGGAGAGATGATATCTATAATTAATCTTGATGAATGGATAGGTGAAAAAGTCAATGATGATCCTTATAAAATAGTTATCGTATGTAATTATAATAATAGAAAACTTGGTATTTTAGTTAAAGATATTATAAAAATAGAGGAAAAAAATAGTAGTGATTTGAAATTACCAAGTAGTAGTGATCCTAAAATATCCTATGTTACTGAAACAGAGATAGATGGCTCTTCTCATTTATGTATAGTATATGATGCAGAAAAATTGCTTTATGATATAAATAAAGATTCTAAATCTGATGGAACTACTATTTATGATATTAATTCATTTGGTGAGTTGTCTAATATAAAATCAAATAAAGTACTTTTAGTTGCAGAAGATAGCAGAGTAGTTATTGAAAAATTAGATGAATTTTTGACAAATATAGGTGTTCGTCATGAAATATATGAAAACGGACAACTTTTAATTGATAGATTGGAAACAATAAACATTGATGATATTGGTTTAGTTGTAACAGATATAGAGATGCCTATTAGAAATGGATATCAAGTTATCAAATATATAAAAGATGATATAAGATTTAGTGCTTTACCAGTAATATCACTAACAAGTATGACAAATCAGGGTGTTTTAGATAAAGTCCAACAACTTGGTGCTATTGATTTAATTAATAAAGCAGATCTAAATAAACTACATGAATACATAAAAAAATATTTATAAAAGAAAGGGGTAAAAGATGATTAGTTTAAGACAGAGAAATATTGGATTAGGGGTTATAATTTTTATAGCCTTTATAATTTTGCAGGTAGTAATTGCAGTTAGACTTGGTTATATTAATTCTCATGTAGAGGATAGAGAAGTGACACATAATAAAATTATTTTATTGCAAAAACTTCAAAATAATATTTTATTATATAAAATAACTAAAAAAGTAAAATATATAGAAGCTAGTACTATTATAATTGCTAGTAAATTAAAAGATTCACATATTAAAAAAGATATGGAGATACTCAAAGGTAATATAGCTAATTATGAATCAACTGTTTCATCTTTGGAAGCTCTATATAAAACAACAACAACAAAATTAAATATACTCAATAAAAAAATATCACAAAAAGGACATGCGATAGATATAAATCATGAGAATCTTGTTATGTTCTTTATTATACTTATCGGAAATATTGTAATTAATGTCTTACTATATTATTTTGTTCGTCAAATAATTCAAAATATAGATACACTTCAAAATGCTTTAGTATCTTTCTTTGATTTTTTAAACCATGAAACAAAAAGTGTAGAGGTTGTGCCAAATAGTAATATGACTGAGTTTAATAATATGGCTATAATTGTTAATAACAATATTCACAAAATAGAAGATGGATTAAAAAAAGATTTACAAGCTGTATCAGAAATTTCTCAATTAACTCAAAATATGTTAAAAGGTGACTTTTCATTAAGAGCAGAATTTAGACCTGATAATATTCAAATACAAGCCTTACAAAATGATATAAATCACTTTATAGATGGGATTAGTGTAACATTCTCAGAGATTTTATCTACGCTTTCCTCTTATAAAAAGAATGAATTTAACAATCGTCTTGATAATAATGCTATTGGTGAGGTAAAAGAACTAATAGAGGGTGTAAATATTTTAGGGGATGTTTTACAAAAGGCTAGAAAAGAGATAATTGAATCATTAATGAAAAAAGGTGATGAACTTCAAGATAGTGCTGAAGCTATCCACTCTCAAATGGATAAACTAGCATCATCTATGAATACAACAAGTGAGATGACACAAGATGTTACAAGAGATATTGCAGAGGTACAAGCTACTTTGAAAAATACTCTAAATAAATCTACTATGATGAGCGATGTTGCGAAAACAACAACAAAAAATGCAAAAGATGGTGAGGCTTTAGCAAATGATACATTTGATGCTATGGATGCTATCAATGAATCAACATTATCAATTAATGAAGCTATTGGAATTATCGATTCTATCTCTTTTCAAACAAATATATTATCACTAAATGCTGCTGTTGAAGCTGCTACGGCTGGTGAAGCTGGAAAAGGTTTTGCTGTTGTTGCTCAAGAGGTTCGTAATCTTGCTAACAAAAGTGCTGAAGCTGCAAAAGAGATAAAAAGTCTAGTTTCTCAAACACAACAAAAAGCACAAAGAGGGATAGAAGTATCAGAACAGATGAAAAAGAATTTTATAGAGGTATTAGAACAAATTACACATACATCTGTACTTGTACAAAATGTTAATAAAGATACAATTTCAGAGATGAAAAGAATAGACAATATATCTCAAGTAATAACAAAACTTAATGCTGATGTTGAGGATAATCTTAATATTATGAAAGGTACCCATAAAATCTCGGCTAAGCTTCATAGTATTTCAAATAGTTTAGTAAACGAAGTTCAAAAAAACACAGAAGAGTAGATAATGGATAATTATGATGATGAGATGCAAGAGATACAGGGATATTTTTTAGAAGAAGCATCTGAACTATTTGATAGTTCACATAGTATATTACTAGAATCTGAACAAAGTGGTGAATTAAATTCTGATAGTATTGATGCCCTATTCCGTAATATACATACACTTAAAGGTGGGTCTGGTTCAGTTGAACTTGATTATTTTGCTAAATATATACACTATTTAGAAGACTTTATAGATAGCCTAAGAAAAGGTGAATTAACACCTAGTATGGCTATGATTGATTTCTTATTGCAAGAACTTGATATATTACAAGAGATGATAGATGAAGAGGCAAATGGAAATATTAATAAGGATGAATTTGATAATAAATTAAGCACTCTACTTAAAGATATTAAATCATTTAATAATGTGGCATTCTCTGAAGATGAAACAGGTATATCTGTTGAAAGTGGGCAGTTTATTGATTTATATGATGCTGTAATTGAAACTCTTCATAGTGTTGAGGATACAGAAAATTTTGATCAAGAATTTGTGAATGATTTGTTTAGACACTTACATACACTTAAAGGTAGCTCTAGTTTTATGGGTCTCACTGCATTCCCTAAATATTTACATAATGTAGAAAATTTACTTGACCAAGCAAGAAATGGTTTAATCTGCTACACAAACCACTTCAATATAGCACTTATTGAAACAATGAATAATGCTGAAGAGATAGCTAATGATGAATTTAACAATTCATTGGATGATGATGAATTTAATATAAAGTTAAAAGATGTAGAAGAGTTGTTTGATGCTATTGTTGAAAAATGTGTAAATGAAGAAGATGAAAATAATTCAGAAGATATAGGTTTTGAATTATTTGAAGAGGATGAAAAAACTGAAGAAAATAATTCTAGTAAAGAAGATGTAGGTTTTGAACTTTTTGAAGAGGATAAAAAAACTGAAGAGAGTAATTCTAGCAAAGAAAATGTAGGTTTTGAATTATTTGAAGAGGAAAAAAAAGAGATAGAAGTTGTCGATTCTAAAATAGATATACAAGAGAAACAAATTATTCCAAAAGTGGTTAAGGCAAAAAATAAAAAGCCAAAAACAAATAATAATACTATTAAAAAATCTGCTGCTAGTAATTCAATTAGAGTTGGTTTGAATAAGATAGATTTTTTAATGAATCGAGTTGGTGATTTAGTTATTACAAAAAGTATGTTATATAAATTTTTAGAAGATTTAGCAGACAAATACGAAGACCCAACAATAATTGATAAACTTTCCAGATTAGATAGAGAGATTAGAGAGCTTCAAGAGGCTGTTATGTCTGTTAGAATGATTCCAATGGAAAGTGTTTATTCAAAACTACCTAAAACCATAAGAGATTTAGCCAAAAAATTAAATAAAAAAGTTAATTTTATTCATCATGGTGATACAGTTGAGATTGATAAAATGATGGTTGAGGGTTTAACAGACCCATTAGTTCATATTATTAGAAACTCTTTAGACCATGGGATTGAAGAGCCTGATATTAGAACTCAAAAAGGGAAAGATGAAACAGGAAAGCTTACAATAAGTGCTGCTCAAGAGAGTGGACATATAATAATAACTATTGAAGATGATGGTGCAGGTATAAATCTTGAAAAAGTTGCTGCTAAGGCTATAGAAAATAATATTATTACAGAAAAAGATGCTGAGCATATGAGTGATGAAGATAAGGCAATGCTGATTTTTGCTGCTGGTTTATCTACATCTGATGAAGTAAGTGATGTATCTGGTCGTGGAGTGGGAATGGATGTTGTAATGAATAACATCACATCCATAGGTGGTAATATCACAATAGATACAGTAAAAAACAAAGGTTCTAAATTTACTATTTTACTTCCCCTAACTCTAGCAATTTTAGATGGATTAAATGTTAAAATCGGTAAAGAGCAATTAATAATGCCTTTAAATATGATAGTAGAATCTCTGCAACCAACTGTAAATATGATTAAAAGAGTTGGTAGTAATAAAAAAGAGATTCTAATGTTGAGAAACGAATTTATACCTATTATTAGATTATATGACTTCTTTCATATTGAACCAGAATTTACAGATATAACTAAAGGTATGTTGATTATAACAAAAATAACAAATATTAAAGTTGCTATTTTTGTAGATGACTTTTTAAATCAAGAACAGATAGTTGTTAAATCTTTAGAAAAAAATTATAAAAAAATAAAAGGTATTAGTGCTGCTACAATTAGAGGTGATGGTAGGATAGGATTAATCTTAGATATTATGAATATAATAGAGGAAGAGAAGGTGCGATTATGGAACTAATAGTTTTTAATTTTCTAGGTGGTACTTATGCTATTGAACTTAAAAAAATAAAAGTTATACTTGTTCATTCACAAACAAGTATAACTCCTTTACATAATGAAAGTAAATGGATAAGTGGTTTAATTAATCTTAGAGGTGATGTAGCACCTATTGTAGATTTAAGATTAAAATTTGGTGATGTTGAGCCAAATTTTACAGAAGATACTGTAATAATTATCGTAAAAACAAATACTGAAAAATTAATCGGTATGATTGTGGATTGTATAGAATCTATAAAAGATATAGATATTAGTTTTATTACATCTCCACCTGAACTTGGAATAGGGATAAATCCTGAGTATATAACGGGACTATATAAAAATAATGAGAATGAGATGATTACAATTTTAGATGTAGATAAGATTTTGCAAGATAAAGAGTTGTAATCTCTATCTCTTTTTAGCCCATCTTGCAAAAAATCTTGCTGGTGAGATTCTATCACTTATCTCTTTATTTGAGATAATATGTTGGGATAAAATTTTAGCAAGATATGGTGCTAAAACAAATCCATACCCACCATTCCCATTCATCATATATAAATTTGGATAGTAGGTAAACTTTTTATAATCAGCATTTTTTACTTTTAATTTATTTCCACAATTTAAAATAGTTTCATTGCTCATAACTAAATTACCTACTATTGGCATATAATCAAATGAACCAGATCTTAATCCTGTATAATCTTTAATTATCTCTACATTATCAAGATTTATAGTTTTTGATGCTTTTTCTAGTAACTCTGCCCTACCCTTATCAAAATCATAAGGTTCCTTAGTTTTTTGAGGATGGTAATGAGTATTATGTGTTGCACCAATCGCTAAAATACCATCTTTACTTGGAGATATAGAAACAAACTGATGTATAGAATAAGGATTCTCACTTCTAGTCTTAATATCTATACGATGACCCCAAACACCCCTGAGTTCTATATAAGGCTCTTTTATTATTTGTTCATATGCACCAGTAGTAATAATTACATTTTTTGCACTATACAAATCATCAATTATCCAGATTCCATCATCATAAATTAAATTTTCTACTGTATGTTTTATGAATTTTGCATCTTTAGACATAGCTTCACAAACAGATTTTGCATTGATTACACCTGTATTTAAAGATACTTGTTCTTGATTTAAAGCATTTGTTGTAAGATTCTCTGTATTGATTGTAGATAAGTCATTTAATTTTAATTTAGTAATATTTTTATAAAATTTAAGAGTTTTAGATTCTAAATCATCTTTTGCAATATGTAAAAGAGGAGCTTTAGTTAATAGATGTGGGAAGTTTCTTTCATAATAATCCATACTATAAACAAAGGAATCATTTATAAGTTCTTTTAATTCTCCAGATTTGGAAAACTTAGGAGAGATAAATGCACCAGCTGCACCACTCCCTCCACTAGCTACCGATTCACTATCAAAAAGCATAACTTTTTTATTAAGCTGTGTAAATTCAAATGCTAAAGAGCATCCATTAATACCAGCTCCAATAATTGCTATATCATACAAAATAGTTAAATACTTACTTCTTTAATATCTGCTATCTTTAAAATACTTTTATATATTGACGCTACTAATGACTTTCTATTATTTTTAATTCTTTCATCATCAGCATTAACCATTACATCTTCAAAAAATTTATCTAATTGTGGTTTTAGTCCTAAAAGAGAATCTAATTCAGCTTCATAAGATTCATAATTTGTATTTAAAACTTTGTTATATTCTAAATATAAATTTTCCTCTGCTTGTGAATCAAATAGTTTAGAATCTATAATCATTTCTACTGATAAATCAATATCTTTAGTTATATTTGCAACTCTTTTAAATGTAGTAAAACACTCTGAAAAACCTTCACTGTTTACAATATTGTTAAGTGCTTCAATTTTAGAATCGATTGCATTTAAGTCTTTTTCACCTGATGCTAAAACAGCTTCTATAATAGATGGATTTACTTTATGATACTGTTTAACTCTCTCTAAGAAGAAATTATTTAACTTTTTCATATCTATATTTTCATATGAAGATGCTAGTTCTTTTAAATCTTCTATCATATTAAAATCAAAATTATACTCTTTTGTAATTCTTATGATTCCATTTACTGCTCGACGAAGAGCAAAAGGATCTCTTGAACCAGTTGGGATTTGATTTACACTAAAAAGTGCTAATAGAGTGTCAAGTTTTATACTCATAGCAACAATAGCACTTAATGAAGTAGATGGTAAATCACTATCTTCACCATTTGGTAAATATTGTTCTTTTATACAAAGAGCTACTGAATCATTTTCATTAGCCTCTTTTGCATAATAATAACCCATAAGACCTTGTAACTCTGTAAATTCATACACCATTTCACTCATTAAATCAGCTTTTGCTAAGTTTATTGCTCTGTTTAAATCATCTTCTAAAGCATCTGGTTTATATTTACTAAAAAGTATATTTGCTATTTTTCTTTCTCTATCTATCTTGTCTGAAACACTACCAAGCCCTTTAAAAAATGCAACTTTTTCAAGACCTTTTGTATTTAATCCATTTTTTAAGTCATTATGATAAAAGAAAAGCCCATCAGCCAAACGAGGTCTTAACACCGTTTCATTTCCATCAATAACTTTAGTAAAATCATCAGTTAATGCATTTGAAACAACTACAAATTTATTTATTAATTTACCATCTTTAAAAACTGGAAAATATCTTTGATGCTCTTTCATTGAAGTTATTATAACTTCAGGAGGAAGTTTTAAAAACTCCTCATCAAATGAACCTAAAAGAGCAGTAGGGTTTTCAGTAATAGCAATTACTTCATTTAATAACTCTTCATCAATCTCTATATTTACACTATTATTCTCTTCAATAGTTTTAAAGTTTGCTAAAATATTTTCTTTTCTTAGCTCTGGAAATAGAGTTACACCACCATCTTTTAAAACATCAAAATAATTTTTTGCACCATCAATTTTTATAGAATTAAAATTACTAATACGATGAACAAAAGTCTCTTTTTTTGATTTCACACCAAAAAGTTCTATATCTACTAATTGATCATTAAAAAGAACATTTACCCATCTTATAGGACGAATAAAACCGTTAGTTAGACTTCCCCATCTCATTGTTTTACCAAATTCTAAAGAGTTAATCCAAGTGCTAATAATAGTTTCTAATAATTCTGAAGATTCTTTACCTTTAACATTTTTTTTATAGTAAAGAACCTCTTTACCACCTTTTACAGTGCTTGATAGCTCATCAATAGTTACTCCACATTTTTTAGCAAAACCTTTACAAGCATTTGTTGGTTCCCCATCTTTATATGCAATTGCAAGTGGAGCACCAAAGAACTCCTCCACGCTATCAGATTGTGAAGTTTTAAACTCTCTATGCCACATAACAAGTCTACGAGGAGTATAATAAAATTCAAATTCACATAAAAGTGAATATTTTTCTAAAACATCTGCATATTTTTTTTCTATATTTTTTAACTCTTTTAAAAGTGGAACAGCTGGAAGCTCTTCAACACCAATCTCTATTAATAGTGGTTTTAACATAATTATACTCTTTTATTAAATTATCTCGATTCTATCTATATTTTGGTTAAAAAGTGCTTTTTTGAACCTTATAATATTTCACGGATACCTTTTGCATTTGCAGTAGATAATACACCTGATGATTCTAATTGTTCTATTATTCTTGCTGAACGATTATATCCTATTTGAAGTTTTCTTTGTAGATATGATATTGATGTTTTTCTATCTGTTAAGATTACATTCTTTGCATCTTCAAAAAGTGAATCTAGCTCTTCATTAGTTTCTCTTGTTCCTGTATTTATATTATCAGTTTCTTCTACTAAAAAACTTTTATCATAATTAGGTTCTCTTTGAGATTTAATGAACTCTACTATATTTTCTATCTCATTTTCTGTTGCCCATGGAGCATGAAGTCTTACTAAGCCAGTTGCACCAGGAGGGGTAAAAAGCATATCTCCACGACCTAGTAAAGATTCTGCACCCATCTGATCTAAAATAATTTTAGAATCTATTTTAGAGTTTACCCTATACGAGATTCTTGATGGTAAATTCGCTTTAATAAGACCTGTTACAACATCAACAGATGGTCTTTGAGTAGCAACTATAAGATGTATACCACAAGCTCTAGCTTTTTGAGCAAGTCTAGCAATTGATAGTTCTACATCTTTACCACTTGTCATCATTAAATCTGCTAATTCATCTATTATTACAACTATATATGGAAAATGCTCCCCACCCTCTTTTTTTATTTTTTCATTATAATTTTCTATATTTTTAGTTCTTGAATCAGCCATAAGCTCATATCGACGCTCCATCTCATTTACCATATTATTCAAAGCAACTATTGCCTGTTTAGGTTTTGTAATAACTGGAGTAAGAAGATGTGGAATATCATTATAAGTAGAAAATTCAAGCATTTTTGGATCTATCATAAGCAATCTCAATTGATCAGGTGAATTTTTATATAAAAGTGAAATTATCATCGCATTTATACCAACACTCTTACCACTTCCCGTTGTTCCTGCAATTAAAAGGTGAGGTAATTTTTTTAAGTCCGTAACAAAAGGTTTTCCAACTATATCTTTTCCAAGTGCTATTGTTAAAGGTGATGATGATTCTTGAAATAATTTAGAATTTAATAACTCCCGTAGATAAATTGTATCAACAGAATCATTAGGAATCTCTATCCCAACAACATCTTTTCCTGGTATCGGTGCTTGAATACGAATCGTCTCAGCAGATAGTGCCATCGCTAAATCATCTTGTAGATTTAAAATTTTACTCACCTTAACATTTGCTGCAGGTTTAAATTCAAATGTAGAAACAACAGGGCCTGCATAAGTTCTCACAACATCACCATCTATTTTAAAGTGAGATAATTTAGAGATTAAATGCCCTATTTTATCGTCCAATTCACTTTCATCTATATTATGTGTTATACCATCATTTTTTTGTAAAAAATCAATAGATGGTAGTTTAAAATTTTTAGGTTTATCTACTTTACCTTTTTCTATTCCCTCTAATAGTTTTGCATTTTCCTCAAGTTCTTGAACAACAACAGCATTTTTTTGTTCTTTTACTTTTTGTGCTATCTCTACTATATTATTTGTTTTTTCTAGCTCTTCTGTTTCTACAATCTCTTTTTCAATTATTTTCAACTCTTCTTTAACTTTTGTTTTTTGTTTTTTATCTTTCTTTATTAACTTAATCTCTATCTCTTCCTCTTCCTCTTCTTCAAAAGATTCTGGCTCTTCTAATATCTCCTCTGGAATCTTTGTTATATTCTCTTTTATTACTATATTTTCTGTTTCTATCTTTTGTTCAGTACTTTTAGGAATCTCCTCAATTTTTACCTCTTTAGCCTTTTTTTCTACCTCTTCAACAAATTTAGTTTTTTTATTTAATTTTTCTTTTGAAGTTTGATTTGTAGAAGTTAATAATTTTTTTATATACTTATTTACAATATCACCTATCTCTTGTGTATCTTTATTTAAAACTATTATTAGAGATACCATACTCATCATAGTCCAAAATACCCAAATACCTAAACTACCAATATAAGGATATACAAACCCTACAAAATTACCAGCAAGTTTTCCACTTAATTCACCTTCTAATAACATCGCTTGTGCTAAAAGTACAGAGAAAAATAGTAGAAATGTAGCCATTGAGAGTTCTAGTCTTCTAAAAGAAAAACTTGTGTTTTTATATAAAAAATATATAGGGATTAAAAATGCAAGTAGATAAATATATGATAAATATCCAAAATATAGTTTATTGTATGATGCAAAAGTTATTCCATAACTTCCAATTAAACCACTATCACCTATAATTGTAGCGACACCAAGGTATATAAAAATACCACATAAGAGTATAAATAGAGCATCTTTCAAATTATTAACCTTTATAAATATAATTTTTGGGGAAGTATAGCAAAAACAACTATAAGCAAGTAAAATATTTGGCAATATGAAATATTTAATTGCCAAATATTTATAAATAATTAACTAAACTAAGTTTTGATACCTTTCCAACAGTAGATAGCATCGATTCATAATTTAAAGATAATTTTGTTAGCTCAAGTGAAGCTTCTGCTAAATCTGTATCTATTATAGAAGAACGGAGAGTTTTACTTGCAATATCAAGCATTTCAGTTCTATCTAAAGAGCTTTGAAGTGCATTTGATTGAGCACCAACTTTAGAGTGTGTTCTTAACATATGGTTTTGTAAATTATCCATCATTGATATTGAGTTTTGTATCCCAACACCTCTCACATCGCCATCTTTAGCATTTGGATAATTTTGGTAATTTTCCATAGCACTAATTATAGTATCAATAGTTTTAAAAACATCAGTTTTTGCATCCGTAATAGTTAGCGCATTATTAGTGTTAAATGTCATAACTGAACCTCTAACACCAGCTGAGAAATCATCACTTTTTGAATCATATAAAGATATTGTAGCTTCAGTATTTGCATGAAGCATATCACCGAACTCTATTCTGCCATCATAGCTTAAATAAGTTTCTCCACTATAATTTGAAGTTTTAATAGCAGTATCGTATTCTGCTGATGTATTTCCAGTTGGTAAAACACCTGTTACCGTCATATTGATAACATCCATAAGTTGTTGATATGTAATATCATCAGCATCAACTGCTACTCTAGGAGTATTTGCTCCATATATATCATAAGTATTTCCACCAATTGTAAAACTTGAACCGTTCCCACCATTAGCTACTGATTTATCTAAATCAATTGTTGCATTATAAGTATTCCCACTTGTGTCTATCCCTGATAATACAAACTGTGTACCAGATAAAGTATCATCTGATGGGTCAATAGTTCCTTGAGTTATATCAGCAACTTCTGAAAGTTTTGTAGACCCAGAAGCAAAGGCATTAGTGTCTTTTAATATTTGTGGGGCAGATGATGAAACTTTTGATCCATCTTTACTAAACTGTGTTCTATCATATATAATTCCATCTATCATAGAAGATGAATCAGTAGCTTTAAGATTAGATAATACAAACTCTTTTACATGTAAATCAGAATTACCAGCTGTACTAGTCCCATTCATAATTTTTGAAAAATCTTGTTCACCATCATCTAAATCATCAATATCTGTAACATCAGCATCTGTACCACCATCAAGATCCAAAGCACCAATCATATGAAAATCAATTTTACTTGATCCTCTAAGCTTATCCTCTATCTCAATCTGTCCACTTTCATTCATTGTAACATTAACCATATGAAGGTTTGGAGTGTTACCATATATAGTACCGATTCTCTCCATAAGACCATTAACAGTCTCATCATCACTCATAGAAAATTTTTCTTTTATAGCTGTTCCATCTGTGTTAGCACCTCTTATATAAAAAAAATGTTTTTTTGTTCCTACATCTACATTATCATCAGAATCGCCCATAAGATCTCTAATTGTACTCTCTTCATTTACAAATGTATCATCGCCTGTACCACCAAGTTTTATATATTTATTTACCAAATCATTATTTTCAACATTTGATGATATATTTCTTCTTACTGATACCTCTTCACCTAAAAATAGTTCTGATCCACTTATATTATATGTTTGTTGTACATTTGAACCTAAAAAAGCTTTTCTATCATCACTATTCCCATTGTAAGTTCCGTCATCTGAGATAGGCTTTACATCTACTAACGAACCTGAAAAGAGATACTGTCCATTTATAGAAGTATTTGAAAGGTTTTTAAGATGCTTCTCTATCCCTCTAAGTTCAGTAGATATAGCATCTCTTGAAAGGTCACTATTTGTATCATTAGCCCCTTGAATCAATAGTGTTCTCATTCTATTCATAGTGTCATTAAATTCATTCATTATCTCATCTGTTTGATTAGAAACTTTATAACCACTTTGAGTGCTATTAGTTATCTGCTCCAATGATGAGATTTCATTATCAAGATTCATAGTTTGAGTAAATGTAGATATATCATCACTAGCATATTGAATCTTTAATCCTGATGCTATCTGTTTATTTACATCAAAAAGTTTGTTTGTTAGATGCGAATTATTTTGAGAATATAAGTTTTGATAGTACATACTAGAAGTAACTCTCATAATACACCTCCCCTAAATACTTTATTTATTATACAAATTATAGCAAATATAATTCCATATAAGCATTATCGACTAAAAATTATTTACTTTTAAGTAATTTCCTACTATTATTCTAATTCTACAAGCCAGAGTGATGGAACGGTATACATAGCGGATTCAAAATCCGCCGCCTTCGGGCTTAGGGGTTCAAATCCCCTCTCTGGTACCATATGCTAATTTAACTTTTTTTAATTTGTATACTTCCTATACCGTTAGAACTCTTTTTTACCTCTATTTGCAAATCTATCTCATTTTTTAATAGCTCTACATGGGAGATGATTCCTATCATTTTTCCACTATCTTGAAGTTTTAGTAGTGTAGTTAGAGCATCATTTAAAGTTTTAGAATCTAGAGTTCCAAAGCCCTCATCTAAAAAGAGAGAATCTATACTTACCTTTGAACTAACCATATCACTAAGTCCAAGAGCAAGAGCTAAACTTACTAAAAACCCTTCCCCTCCTGATAATGAATTTACTGATCTTTCTATATGAGCTTGATAAGTATCGACAACCAATATCTCTAAATCATTATGTTCATCTTTTATAAGCATATATCTTTCATTTAATGTTTTAAGATGTTTATTTGCCAATTCTAAAAGATAAGCAAGAGTTAAATTTTGAGCAAATTTTTTAAATACTTTGCCAGTAGAATCACCAATAAGATTATTTAATATAGCATAAGGTTTTATCTCTTTCTCTTTCAGTTTTATCTCATCAAGATATTTTTTTGAAGATTTTATTTTTTTATCATTATCTTCTAGTTTTTGTTTTAACTGTCCATACTCTTGATTTGAAGATTCAAGATTCTTTTTTATCTCATTAGATTCTAAATTTAATTTCTCTTTATCTTCTAAGCTGTATTTAGTATTTAGTGAATTATAGAGAATTTCTTTTTCAATTATTAGTTTTTCATACTCTAAAATTTTACTCTCTAAAGATTTTAATTCTGAACTATTTTCCTGCTGTTTTTTAAGAGATGTAGTTATTATTTCATCAAGAATCTTCTTATTTTCTAGTAACTCTCTTTTTTTAGTAACTGTATTTTTATTATCATATAATTCCATACGATTCTTTGATAATTTCATAGAATCTTTTTTTAGAGATTCTAACTCAACTCTCTCTTTTTGAATCTGCTCTAAATTATTTATCTTTTGAGATTCTAGAACTTTTAAGTTTGTTTCTTTTGTTGATAACTCTTTTTCATAGTTATCATTTTTAGTTTTATAGTTAGAGTAAATATCAAATCTTTTTTGTAACTTATCTTTGATATTTTCTAAATCATCTTCAAGAGTAAAGTTATAATATTTACAATATCTATCAAACTCTAAAATAGTTTGTTCCAAATCAGAATCTACACTTTTTAAAATCTCTATGGAAGATTCTAATTTTGTTTGATTTTTTATATCTTTCATTTGTAAAGATTCTATACGATTCTCATACTCTTTAATCGCTATTAGTAGCTGTGATTGTTCATTAAGTAATTCATTTGCTTTATCATTAAAACCATCTAAGTTTTTATAGGGATGCTCAAGAGAACCACATAAAGGACAAGCTTCTTCATCTTCCAAATCTCTTCTAGCCTCTTCATACTTTAAAACAATAGTTTTTGATTTTATATACTCCAACTTATCAACTAAACTTAATAAACTATTTTTATCTCTTTTAATCTCTTCTTGAGAATCTTCAAGATTCTTCTCTAATGATACTTTTATTTTAAGTTCAGTTTTTAACTTCTGTTTTAGTTTTAGATATTGTTCTATTTTTAACTTGATAGAATCAAACTCTTTTAGTAGTAACGAATCATCTTTATTTTTTGTTAAATACTCTATGGCATTATGGTTATCTTCTTGTAGTTTTTGTATATATAAGGTTTCTCTATTTATTAAAAGTAAAACTTTCTCTTTTTTTATATCTAAATTTTTTATATTTGATGTTGTTTTCTTCTCATTTTCAAGGTATAAATCAATTTTCATATCTAGTTTTTCAACTATCTCTATTATCTCTATCTCTTTTAAATACTCTTTTGTAAAACAATTATTCTCTTTCTTTTTAAGCTTAAACTCTTTAATTAAAACTTTTTCATCTTTTTGTAATCTTGTAAATTCTATTTTATAATTATCTACATTTTTAGAAAACTTTTCTATATCATTTTGTAAAGTTTCTTTTTTATTTATCTCTTGAATTATACTTTCATTCTCTTTTTGAGATTTTGATAAATTTGCAATTATTTTTTTTAGATTTATTAAATTCTCTTCATTCTCTTTTAAAATCTCATCATCAAAGATTCTAATATCGCCCTGCTTTAAACTTATATCCTCAATCACCCTTTTTTTAAGTTTATATTCCTCAAAAACTTTTGCACCTATTTTTGCATATATACTTGTACCTGTCATCTTCTCAAGTAGATCAGCTCTTTGATTAGCCTTAGCCTTTAAAAAAGCATCAAAATTACCTTGTGAGAGTAAAATAGACTTTTGAAACTGTGTAAAATCTAAACCTGTAACCTCTTGAACTTTCTCTTTAACTTTGTTTATTTTACTCTCAATGCTTACAAACTCATTAGCATCAGTATCAAATTTAGCGATTGACATTATCACATCTTGAAATTTTGTATCAGTTTTTTTATAAGCTCGTTGAACACTCCAAGAGTTTCTATATAACTCACCATTTATCTCATACTCAAGAGTAATATTTGCTTCACCAGTATGTTTGCTCATAAGCTGTTTAGTATCTTTTAACCTTGGTGTTTCATTATATAAAGCACAACATATAGCATCTAAAATTGTACTTTTTCCAGCACCAGTATCACCAGTGATTAAAAATAGAGAATTATCAAAATTTGTTTTAAAATCTATACTATTTTCACCTTTTAATGAGTTTATATTTTTTAGTATTAGATTAAGAATCTTCATCTATCTTCTCCATAATCTCTTTAAAACAATCGATAACTTTCTCTTTTATCTCATCATCTAAAAGCTCTTTATTTTCATCACACTTAATTTCAAAAACTTTTAGTGGTGTAATATCATCCAGCTTTTGAACCTCATAATTAGTTCGAATCTCTCTATCTCTATTTTGTGAGTTTATCTGTAAAATTTCTAAATCTAAATCATTTACCTCTTCATAGATAGAGTTTATAATCTCAGCTGTTACAAATTCATCCTCAATACTTACTTCTATAAATGGAGTAAGTGTTGATATTTTAATCATTTTTAACTTAGATAAAATATCATCAAAAGAACCTTTTATATGATAAAGTTCCCTAAACCTCGGAACAACTATCTCATTAACTATAATATTTTTATTTGAGGCATCTAAAATTAAAACTTTTTTATCACTATTTATCTCACTAAAAGATAAACATATAGGTGAGCCACTATATCTTATAGTATCATTTGATGCAACTTTTTGTGTACGATGTAGATGCCCTAAAGCAACATAATCATACCCATCAAATATACTAGAATTTAAACTTTGTAGTTTTCCAATATATATATCTTGCTCACTTTTTGAACTTGATGTACCCATAACTGTAAGATGCCCCATCGCTATAATAGGAACATCTTTAGAGATTCTCATTGCAGATTCTAGAGTATCTTTATAGTAGTTTTTAATCCCATCTTTTAGTTGAGATTCTATATCTGAAGAGCTTTGATTTGCACTGTTTTTTCTCACTACACTATCTCTAAGAAAAGGGACTGCACAAACAATAGCAGATAATTTATTTTCGCTATTGTTTATCTCTATAATTAAATTATTTTTATCTTGCATACTATCTCTTTGACCAGAGATAATATTTATATTTAAAATATCAAGAAGCTCTTTTGGTGCATCAAGTGTTGAGATTCCATCATGATTCCCACCAGTGATAATTATCTTCTTACAGTTAGTTGTTTGAAGGGATGTTAAAAAATCATAGTATGTCTTTAGTGCCAATGAAGATGGATTAGAAACATCAAAAATATCTCCAGCAACAAGCAAAACCTCTATATTTTGCTCTATAATAGTTTGCTTTAACCAAATAAAGAACTGATTATGTTCCTCTTGCCTTGAATGATTCTTAAAGATTTGACCAATATGCCAATCTGAAGTATGTAAAATTTTCATATCTATCTAATCCTAATTATTATCTATTTTAACTCACCCCAATTTTTGCCAATGTTGAGACTAGCTTTTAGTGGTATATTTAATTCCATAATATTTTCCATAATATCCTGAAACCTTTTTCCAAGAATCTCTGCTTTATTCTCATCCACTTCAAAAATAAGTTCATCGTGGATTTGTAGTAACATTTTTGCATCTAAATTTTCATCAATTATCACTTGATGAATCTTATTCATAGACAATTTTATCAAATCACTAGCACTACCTTGAAAAACAGAATTAACTGATTCCCTCTCATAAGCTGCTCTAAACATAGGTGTAGCATTTATATAATCAAAATATCTTCTTCTACCCAGTAGAGTTTGTATATATCCAAACTCCTTAGAGTTATCAACAATACTGCGAAAATAGTGTTTTACAGTTGGAAAGCTTTCAAAATATTTTTCTATTATAGTTTTGGCTTCTTTTGTTGTAATACCTAATGTGTCAGATAGTTTTTTAGGTCCCATTCCATAAAGTAATCCAAAGTTTACAGTCTTCGCGATAGCTCTTTTAGAACTAGCCTCCTCATCACCAAAAAGTGCGATGGCAGTTTGCATATGTATATCTTTGTTATCTCTAAAGGCATCAACAAGAGTAGAATCTTTGGAAAAATGGGCAAGTAATCTAAGCTCTATTTGTGAGTAATCTATCCCTATAAGTTTTTTACCCTCTGGTGCTACAAATGCTTCTCTTATCTTTAGACCTAATTTAGTTCTTGCAGGAATATTTTGAAGATTCGGATTTCTTGAACTAAGTCGTCCTGTTGCTGTTCCTGTTTGTCCAAAAGAGGTATGAATTCTGCTTTTAGAATCATCTTTTGCTAGTTTTAAAAGAGGTTCTATATATGTAGAATATAACTTATAAACCTCTCTGTATTCTAATAAAAATGGAATTATCTCATGAGAATCTTTTAGTGAACTTAGTACACTTTCATTTGTTGAGTAACCTGTTTTAGTTTTTTTACCCTTTGGTAACTCTAATGTTTCAAAAAGTATATCACCTAGTTGTTTTGGCGAATTAATATTAAATTCACTTCCAGCTAATGAATATATCTCTTTTGTTAAATTTTCTAAAGTTATTTTAACCTCTACTAAGAAATTATCTAAAAACTTAGTATCTAATTTTATACCCTCTTTTTCCATACAAAGAAGAGTAAAGATAAAAGGAACCTCTATCTTTTTTGATTCTTCTATAAGGTGTGTGGCACTTTGAAGTTCTAGTTTTTGATTTAAAAGATGAAAAAGTTTTAAAGTTATATATGCATCCTCACTAGCATACTCACAAGCAGATTCTAACTCTACGCTAGCAAATGTTTCACCTTTTTTTACAGTATCCTTAAATGCGACCATTTTATGGTTTAATAATTTATCAGATAGTTTATCAAGAGCTAATCCACTCTCAGGATTTACTAACCATGCTAGAATCATACTATCTGCATAAACTTTTAAATCATCTGTATCTAAAAATCTTGTAACAAACTGTAAATCAAATTTAATATTATGACCTACAATTTTATGAGTAAATAGCTCTTTTATCGCATTTTTTACAGAATCTTCGTTTACTTGTTTCTCTACACCTAGATAGTAATGGGCAAAAGGCACATAATAAGCTTCTTTGTCATTAAAACTAAAACTAAACCCAACAAGATTATTTTTTTCATAATCTAAACCTGTTGTTTCTGTATCAAAGGCTACAACAGAATCTTTTGGAATTGTGCCTAAGATTCTAAGAAGTTCTTTTTCTTCTGTAATAAGTGTAGAGATAAATTTTAGTCTATTTATACTTGGAATCTCCTCTATTATTTCAGGCTGATTAAAATCTTGTTTTGTATCGGTTTTTACCATATTTTTAGCTTTTAAGATTCTAAGAATAGCATTTTGTTCATACTTAACAAGTTCATCATATATATTTAAAAATGGATGCTCAACATCCATAGTATACTCTTCAAAATCAAAACTATCAAAAACATCATTTTTAAGAGTAACTAACTCTTTAGACATATAAGCTTTCTCTTTTGATTCTATAAGTTTTTTCTGTGTAGCACCTTTTATAGTTCCAACATTTTCATAAATCTTATCTAATGTATCATACTCTTTTAGAAGTTTTTCTGCTCCAACCTTACCAATCCCTTTTACACCAGGAACATTGTCTGCAGTATCTCCTAGAATTGATTGATAATCTATAAACTGTTTAGGTGTAACTCCATATTTCTCAAAACAAGCATTTTCATCCATATTTTTTCGTTTAATAGCATCTACAACAACTATTCTTTCATCTTCTATAAGTTGATATAAATCTTTATCATGAGATACAACTCTTACCTTATAACCCTGCTCTACTGCTAATTTTGCAACCGTTGCTATCATATCATCAGCTTCAAAACCACTCATACCTAGAGTTTTATAGCCCATTTTACCTATCCAATCTATCGCTATTGGAAGTTGTATAGTAAGTTCTGGTGGTGGTGCTTTTCTATTTGCTTTATAGTTAGAATCTATCTTATTTCTAAATGTATCACCCTTAGTATCGATAGCAAATACTATATAATCACTATCATGTTCTTTTTGTAAAGTAGCGATAAAGTTTGTAAAACCAGTTAGTAACCCAGTAGGGAAACCATCTGCATTTTTTAAGTGTTGAGGAAGTGCATAAAAACTACGAAAGAAAAAACCAAATGTATCTATTATAGTAACAGTCTTAGCCATTTAGTTGTTATCCAAATAATCTATCGTTTCATCTATTGCAGTTTTTAACAAACTAACATCATAACCAGCATTTTCAGCTTTTTTAAGACCAAAGTTAATAGGAATATCTGATAATGGATCATTTACGGGAACAATAGTTTTTATAATGTTCAGTGCTATTGCAAACTCTTTTATATCATCATCTGCTGCTGCTGGATTATCTGAAAATCTAATCATATTGATAAAGTCTTTATCAAAACCCCAATGTTCAAAAATTGAAGCAGTAACCTCTGCACTTGTTACATCTACATAAGATTTTTCAATCATAGCTATATTTGCTGTCATCTCAATTTCAGATTTAAAACTCATCGCTTCATCCTCTTGAATAACATCACTAGCAATTAAAATCTTCCCTGTCTCTTGTAAAAATGTAGCAAGATATAATTTTTCAGCTTTTACTCTATCGATGTGGCTATACCATTTCATCATCAAGTTTGCTTGAACAGTTGATATTTCTGCAAAATCTTCTGATGTGATTCCATAAGGTTGTAAATCAACATTAAGTAATTTTTTCATACTGTTATGAATAGAGATTGAACGAGTTCTACTCATACCAAAAAATGAAACTGCCTGTGCTACACTTGTGATAGTCTTTTTTAATCCAAAAAGTGGAGAGTTTGCAGCTTTTAATAAGTTTGCAACAATCATTGGATCATGTTCGACAACCTTTGCCATATCTCCAACTGAAGCTTCCTCATCAGCATAAACCTTGTTTATATCTATAATTGTTTTTGGTAATGGTGGAAGTGCTTTTATTTTTTCAATTAATGAATTTTTCATATTTATATCCTCAATAATGTTTATATTTAATCGTAAATTATATCACTTTTATTAGTGACAATCTGTTAATGTTTTTAATGGGTCTACAATATACTCATAGCCACTATAAATTGTATATACTCCATAAAGAACTACTGCTACTGATGATAAACTCATCATCATATTTCTAAAACTAGTAGCAGAGGTTAGTGATGTTAAAAAACCAAGAGTGAACATCGCAGGGATGGTACTTAAACCAAATATTGCCATAACCATAGCCCCATAGAGTGGGTCAGCTGTACTAGCAGCAGTAATAGCAAAGAAGTAAACAAATCCACAAGGAAGTAAACCATTTAGCATACCAAGTACAAAAAAACTAAGATTCGATTTTGAGTTTAAAACTGATTTAAAAATATTTTTATATATATTTGAAGATGAAAAGGAATGCTCAATAAGTGTAAGGAATTTTATCTTACCCATTAGTGAAAGTCCTGCTAAAATCATAACTACACCAGCAAATATTAGTAAAGCACCATTAGCATTATTGCTAAATGTAACTACGCCACCTAAAGCACCAAACATTGCACCTAAAATTGTATATGTTAGTACCCTTCCAAATGAGTATAAAAGATGTGAAATACTCTGAGTAAGTTTAGAATTTTTTTGATCAATTTTTATAGTTGAGTAAGCGACAACAATTCCACCACACATCCCTATACAATGTCCAAAAGAACCAATAATGGCGATACTTATAATAGTTAAAATATTAACTGTTTCCAAGCTATTTTCCTAATAGTCTTTTTCTAATAAGAGGGTTTGCCATTGTCTCCCCTCTTAAAACCCTTAACTTCATTGTTTCATAATTTATAAAATTTTTATTTTTATTTTCATATGCACCAAAGCCATACCCCATAGGGGTAATTTCATTAACAGAATAAAAAGCCATCTTTGCATCAATCCATTTTTTTGTATCTTTACTCATAACCCAAATTACTACATCATCTTGAAATTTTTTATCTTTTAACCAATTTACAAATCCACCATGATCATGAAAAAACCAACTTTTACCATCAACAGCAATAACTTGTGAAGCATACTCTAAATCTTCAATAACCATTCCACAGTCACTATCTTGGTAGATATTTAACTCCATATCAATTGGAACTCTTTTTAAGTTACCCTCTTTTACCACTATCATCCCCTGTGTTGATGCTATCGATAAAAATAATCCTACTATAATTGCAACTATTATTATAATAATAAAAAATGGTGCTAATTTTTTCATCTATCTTCTCTTTTTACCTTTTCCTAAATCATCATAGATTAAAAATCGCTTTAAATCTTCTTGCATCGCAGGTGTAAGGCTATTGTAAATTTTTAATTTTGTATCATACCTTGATTTATCTTCCACTTTACTTTTTTTTATATCACGAATCAAGTAGTGATAACGAACTATCTGCTTAGTATATTCACTAATAAAAAACCAATCTTTTATTATCTGATAGCTTTTTTCTTCATGATCTGTAAAGCTATACTCACCAAATTTTATATCTTCATCATCTTTTTGATATGCAACAGATGGCTTACCTATATCATGTAATAGTGTTGCCATCAACATCTTGTACTCTTTTGCTTTGAGTGCATAATAAAATACTCTTAAAGTATGAACTAATACACCATGTTGATGCCAATTATTTTGTATAAAAAACAAAGATTTTAAATATGGTTTTGAAAAAAAGTTATTATCTTTCATCTAATTATCCCTTTGCCATTGGATGACAAGATTCAACTGTTAATTTTAAATCCTGTTTTTGGATATGTGTATATACTTGAGTTGTTAAAAGTGAAGCATGACCTAAAAGTTCTTGAACAACTCTCAAATCAGCTCCACCAAGAATCAGGGAAGTTGCATACGAGTGCCTTAATACATGGGGAGATACTCCTAAATATTTTTGAGTTATCTTATATGCAGAGATTCTACTAAGTTTGTTACCCATATAGTTACACCATATATTTTCTCTCTCATACATAAATTCCAAAAGATAATCATCAATAGCTATTTTAGCTATTTTTGCAATAGGAACTACTCGCTCTTTATCACCTTTTGCATGTCGTATAAATAACCAGTTATCTTTTATATCATCTCTACTCAGCTCTAAACATTCACTAATTCTAGTTCCTGTTGCATATAAAAAAAGTATAAGTGCATAATCTCTCAAACCTATCCATGAAGTTCTATCTATACTCTCAAGAGCATCCATTATTTGATTATAAGTTAAAAATTTTGGAAGTAATTTTGGTATTTTTGCTGATTTTAATTTAGAATGTTCTTGTAAAAAATCACTTTTATAACAAAATTCAAAAAAAGAGTTTACGGATGATAGTTTTCTATTTAAAGTTCGTTTATTTTCGTATGTAGATAAATAAAGAAGTATTTTTTGAGTATCTAGCTTTATTAGTGGTGTTGATGTTTCATTTTCTATTGATTTTAAATCACTACTATAAGCTTCTATACTTTTTTTACTTAAAGCCTTTGTTACAGTTATGTACTCTAAAAAAGCTTCAAGTTCATTTGACATTATTCAACAGATATTATTTCATCATTTACATAAAAGGCTTTATCTCCAACAAATATAAGACCATTTTCTACATCAGCAGAATAGATAGCATACTCACTTAAATCACTAGATGCTTCAATAATATACCCTTGTTGTTCTAAAAGATACACTCTATCATCTTTAGCAATCATACCCACAAAATGAGCAAAAGGAAATTTTAATTTTGCTTGAAGTTGTAAATCGGGTGTTAGTGATATTAACTCACCTTGTTTCGTTGCAAGATATATATTTCCATCAGCATAAGCAACACTTCTTATCTCATATTTTGCTCTATTCTCTTTAGAAGCTAGTGAAAGTATTTTATTACTTGTTGCAGCAACTATTTTATTATTAATAATATTAAAATATATAATATTATTAAAAACATCTTTAGTTGATACGATTACTGTTCTTAGTTTCTTTTTAGTTGTAGAGTTTACAATAACTATCTTTCCATCAAGTGTAGAAAATATGATAAGATCATTCATAAAATAAGGTTTAATAATACGAGCATCAACTGCAATAGGAGCATTACCCTGCTCTTTTAATAATAATTCTTTTGTAAGTGTAGAGTATAAAGCTATCTCATTATCTGCGAATAAAACAGCTAAAATATCATTTTGTACACTAGCCGTGGCAATAGTTTTTTTTAGTTTAAACTCTTTTACTATCGAAGTATTACTTATGTTTACTAAATCTATTTTACCATCTACTGTACTACTGATAACCCAACCATCACTAGATGATAATAATCTATAATTATCTTTAATATCTACATCAATTACAGAATCTTTAGTTAAAAGTTTCCCATTTTCAAGTTTGGCTATTTCTGAATTTGTATCTACTATTTTACTACTAGATTCACTAGAATTTTTCCAACTTCCATTTACATTTTTTGGTTCAAAAACTTTTTTTGAGCTACAAGCACTAAAAAAAAGTGTAACTGTAATTAATAGAAATGTAGTAGATTTTTTTAACATATTATTTAACCCCATAATGAAGTAAAAGTTGTGTAACATTGCTTAAAGGCGATTGTTTATCAATTAAAAACAGTTTTTCACGAGCATCAGATATTTTACCTTGATTTATTAAAATCACGGCTACTTGGATTTGTGCTAAATCTTTATATATTGCATCTTGTTTTAAAGAGTAGTTATTTAGACTGTCAATATTATCAGCATTTTGTGCCAATTCATATTTAACTAAATCTTCCACAATAAATGTTGTAGAATTTTTTAATTTTTCTAAACTTGCTATATCATTGTCTGCCATAGCTTTTGAGTATAACCAAACATCATACAAATTTGGACTAAGCTCTTTTAATGCTAGTAATTCTTTAGAATTTGAACTATCTTTTTGTAAAATAGACAAAGATTTATTTGCATTTTCTACATTGGATTTTTGCTTCATATCATATGCTATACTTGCACTAACACTAATCACAATTACACTTAAAGTACCAATCATAATATTTTTATATTTTTTTATAAATTTTTCTGTAATAACTGCTTTTTCAAAAAACTTCTCTTCTGAATTTAGCTCTTCTTTTACCATCTCAATATCATTTTTTAAACTCAAAAAATCTTCCTTTAATATACTTAATCTTTAAAAGTTTATAATAATATCGCATAAATAGTTAAAGTTTCATCAAATAGTCATCTAATTTTTGTTACAATCTTTCAAATTTTATTTTAGGAACATATATGCAAATTGATGATGCACTGTTAGCAAAACTTGAAAAACTATCTTTTTTAAAAGTAGCAGATGATAAAAGAGAAGAGATTGTAAATCAATTATCAGAAATTGTAAGCTTTGTTGATAACCTAAGTGAACTAGACACTAATGGTGTTGATGCAAACTTTTCTATGGGTGATGCTTCAACTTTTACAAGAGAAGATACACCATCTTGCGATACAAAAATAAATGATTCTATTATAAATAATGCTCCACAAAATGGAGATCATTTTTTCATAGTACCAAAAATCATTGAATAGTTAATATTATAAATTAATTTAGGAGAATAATTATGAGTGAAGAGCAAACATCAATCGAAGAGGAAAAAGCACCACCAATTGATATTAAAAAATTATTAAAGAGTGTTTTAGCATATGGTTCTTCTGATTTACACCTTGTTGTAGGAAGTGAACCACAAATTAGAATAGACAAAGAGTTAAGACCTCTAAATCTTCCAGTTTTAACAGATAAAGATATTGAGAAAATGTCTTATACTATTTTAGAAGATAAACAAAAGAAAGATTTTGAGGAGCATAATGAACTTGACTTCTCTTTTGAATTACCAGGTATTGGTCGTTTTAGAGCGAATTATTATCGTACGATTCATGGTATTGGTTGTGCATTTCGTATGATTCCACTTGATATTCCTACTCTTGACGAATATGGAAATCCACCTATTTTCAAAGAACTTATCAAAAGAGAAAAAGGGCTTATTCTAGTTACTGGTCCTACTGGTAGTGGTAAATCAACAACTCTTGCTTCTATGCTTCATGAAATCAATCTAACTGAGAGAAAACATATCCTTACTGTTGAAGATCCAGTTGAGTTTGTTCATAAAAATATAAAATCTGTTTTTTCACAAAGAGATGTTGGAACAAATACAGCCTCTTTTGCTTCTGCTATGAAGTATGCCTTAAGACAAGATCCAGATATTATACTAATCGGGGAGATGAGGGATGCTGAAACTATCGGTGCTGCACTAACTGCTGCTGAAACAGGACATATCGTTTTTGGTACACTTCACACTAACTCTGCACCTGGTACTATTAACCGTATTATTGATGTTTTTACAGGTGAGGAACAAGCACAGACTAGAGCGCAACTTGCATCATCTCTAATCGCTGTTGTATCTCAAACACTTATACCTAAGATAGGTGGTGGGAAAGTAGCAACTCAAGAGATTATGATTACTAACCCAGCAATTGCAAATCAAATTAGAGAAGATAAAGTACACCAACTATATTCTCAAATGCAACTAAATCAACAAGAAACAAAAATGACAACTCAAACACAAGAGCTTCTTAAATTATATGAAGCTAAGAAAATTTCAAAAGAAGCTGCAATTAAAAACTCTAATAGACCTGAAGAGCTTAGAAAAATCCTTGATGTTTTATAAAGATTAAATTTTAGTATATGGAAATTCCATATACTAAATAGCTATTTATCTCTTTCTAAACTTAATCATCTTAAATCTTTCACCTAAAAAGTTTGGCATTATTAACATTTTTGCTTTTTCTAACTCTTGTTTATATATTTTTTCTTCAACATTATCTTTAAGTATCTCTAGTAAATCCAAGATACCCATATCTATAAGTGCTGACATTTGAGCCTTTAACTCTATGAACTCAACGCCAACCTCTTCATAAGCATCCTTTACATGCTCAAATATTACATCATAAGTGATATCTGTTTTACCAAATAGTTCATCCCTTTTTATATCTTCATCAAAAAATGGAATTACATTATGTTTTTCATACACTCTTATAGAAAAATCTGGTCTAGCTTTCATCTCACCATAATCAAAACTAATAAATTCAAATTTTTTAGCTGATTTTGTCATCTCTTCTGCAAACTCTTCATAACCGATAGCTATTTCACCTCTATCTTTATAATATTTATCTGCTTTTGTTTTAACCCACTCATTATCTACATCAAATTCTATATTATGCCCATCTATTCTTGCTGTTTTATCTTTATAATAGAGTTCACAAGGGAAAGCATCAAAGATTTCATTTGCAATAAAAAATGCATTATCACAATTCAATTCACTTAATGATTTATAGTGTGTTAAAGATACTATATCTCCAAAAGATTCTTTAAAATAATTTTTTTGAAACTCTTGCATATCATCAAATTTTTCTATAATCACAAATTTTAATGTTTTTAATAATTCAGGTCTTAATGTATAAATAAATTCTACAACATCAGCTAAAAAATATCCATGATGAGCACCAATTTCACAAACTATTCCATCCTTAGATAAAAAACCTTCATCAACCAGTGAAACTATATGCTTAGCAATTGTTCCACCAAAAAACTTACTTGTACTTACTGCTGTATAAAAATCACCCTCTTTTCCAATACTCTTATAACTAGTATAGTAACCATTTTCACCATAAAGCCATTCACCCATATATTCACTAAATTTTTTATTTGGCATCTATTATTACCCTCTTTTTTTCTTAGTTATATTTATACATCTCATATAATGTCAATAGTTCAAGTTGTTTGTCAAGTTCAAATAGTTGAGAATTTAGTTCCTGAATCTTTAAAGAGTTATCTAATAATTCTACATCATACAGAGTCTTATAACCTACACTATACAATTTTTTTGTATCACTTAATAATTTTGAATATATCTCTTTATTATCTAAACTTAGCAATCTTTTTTTCTCTAAGTTATCTATATTTTGCATAACTTGCTCAAAAATTGCATTTAATTCTCTTTTTTTATCTTCCACTACAACCAATGATTTTAAATAATCAACCTTTGATGATTCAACATCTTTAAAGCTATTTATATCAATAGGCATACTTGCTCTAAAACCATAATTATAATAGTCTCTCTCAGTAATTACATTTGGCATAGTTTTATTAATCTGTTCATTCTCACTTTTATCCCAATTATATCCTGCTAACACATTAATTTTTGGAAGATATTTTGCAATAGTAATATTATTATAATACTTATTCTTTTCTATCTCTGAACTAGCCATATTTAAAACGATGTTATTTTCTAAAAATTGATTTTTACTTAAAATCTCTAGGTGTGGAACCGTAATTGTCTGATAAGAAACATCACTAATAGATTTTAATTTTGTAATTATTCTCTCTCTAGCTGTTTGAATATCATAAAGTGTTTGAGTTACAAGATTCTTCTCTATTATTGCATTATCTAAAAAGCCAGAATCTAACTGACCATTTATATATTGCTCTTTTTTTAAGGTTAAATTTATTTCAGCATTTTTAATTTGAAGTTTTTGTTTACTGATTCTAATATCACTTTGCTTTATTTGTATCAATAAAGAAACAGCATCTTTTACTAATTTTCTTTTAGCAACATCTATTGAATAGTTTGAGTAGATTCTAGATGCTTCTGCAAATTTAATAGCAAAATAGATTCCACCACTTTGAAAAATTGGCTGATCTATTTTAATACTTGCATTTTGATATATTTGCTCTCGAGAATCAGGTTTACTTTTATTATAATTATATTGTATATTTATAGGTGCTATCCAAGAATCTCTAAGTTTAGAACTCTCTGCATCTATTTTTTCATAGTCATAAGAGAACTGCTTGTTTTTACTTTCAGATATATATGAATCAAGTTGATGATTCTCCTCTGTTGCTAGTAAATTAGAGTTACAAACTACTAACAGCAGAGTTAAGAGATTTAAAGCCCTCATCTATTTCCTCTTTAGTTATCGTAAGTGGTGGAAGAAATCTTAAAGTATTTCTTCCAGCTTTTAAAACCATTACACCATTATCTTTAGCATTTAATATAATTTTTGATAGAGTATCAGCATCTTTTACTCTTAATCCACACATCATACCAAGACCAACTTTTTGAGTAAACAAATTTGGATATTTAGCATAAAAGTTATTTAGAGCTGAATCAAAATATTGAGTTGTTTTATCTAACTCGCCACTTTCGCTATATTCGTTTAAAATAGAAACCACTTCACATACAGCAGTAGAACTTAAATAGTTTCCACCAAATGTTGAACCATGGTCACCTGCACTAAGTGCATCTTTTAAACTAGTCATAACTACACCGACAGGAACTCCACCAGCAAGTCCTTTTGCAAGTGTTATAATATCTGGTTCTATCTCATATACATTAGATGCTAAAAAATTTCCTGTTCTATAAACACCTGTTTGTACTTCATCCACTATTAATAAAATATTTTTACTTTTTAAATATTTAGCTAAATTCTGTACCTCTTGTTTATCTTGAGGTTGAACACCACCCTCACCTTGTACTAACTCTATCATAACTGCACAAGTATGATTATCAATTAAACTTTCAATCTCTTGTATATTTTCAGCATAAACAAAACCATCAGGGAAAGGTCCAAAATAGTTATGCATAGATTCTTGACCAGTTGCTTTTACAGTTGTAATAGTTCTCCCATGAAAAGAGTGATTTAAAGTTATGATTTTATACCTTTTAACCTCTCCATTAACTTCACCAAATTTTCTAGCAATTTTAATAGCACCCTCATTAGCTTCTGCACCACTATTTCCAAAAAAACATTTCATATTATAGCCACTAGTTTCTACTATTAACGCAGCTGCTTTTGCTTGTGGAGCAATATTGTAAAGATTTGATATATGTGTTAATTTTGATAATTGTTCACAAATAGCACTGTTAACTCTTTTATTAGCATGTCCAACACTGACAACACCTATTCCAGAAGTAAAATCTATATAATTCTTACCATTAGAATCTACTAGTCTAGCATTATCACCACTAACAAATTCAACATCAATTCTTGCATATGTTGGTAGTACATATTTTTTATCTAACTCTTGTGTATTATTCATTTAAGTACCTTTTAGTTTTGAGAAGCAAGACTTTTATTTTGATAAAAGTCTTGTTATGGAGTAGTTATTTAAGATAATTATTTAAAACTTTTATAGTTTTCTTCAATCTTTAATGATAACTTTTTTGTTATCCCTTTTACATTATTTAGTAATGAAGGATTTTGTTCTAACACACCTATAACTTCATTATAATCACCAAAGTAATCAATAATAGCACTTACTTTCTTTTTACCAATCCCTTCAATAGAAATTAAAAAATTTATCAATTCATCTTCTGATATTTTTTTAATTTGAGGAGATGATTCAACTGCTTCATCTCCTGTTGGATTTGGAGCATCACTTTTTTTAATCTCTTTTATTTTTGAAGATTTTGTAGTTTTTAATGCAAGATTATCTTGATAATTATAAATCTCACTTGGCCACTCTTCTGTATATCTTCTTTTAACATCTAACATTGGATATTCTTTATCTAGTTTATGAAGATAAACTTTTTTACCACCATAATTTCTCTTCTTTTTACCAAAATATTCACCATCATAACTTGGAGAAAATTTACCAAAATGAATATGTCTAAGAGTTCTGAGAATTGAAGGATCCATCTTACCTAACTCTTCCCAGTTAAACATTGGAGCATGAGGTTTTCTAAATCTACCCTCACTTAAACTCCACATAATGTACTCAGCAATCCAATCTCTAATATATGGAAATGCTGCAAATGCCGTAGCACACTCTAAAATACGAGGTACACCATCAATCCCATAAGCAACATCACAAGCCCAATATTCAGCTTTAGCATCTTTAGATACTTGTACTGCTAAATCAAGAACATTTTTTGGAACATCCATATAATCCATACTTCCACCCTGTGAAGTATTTGTTAACCATTCACCCTCTGGTGCGCGTCTCCAAAATGCACAAACTGGTTTATGACCAATAAGCATTACACGAATATCAGCTTCCATTGGTACAAAATCTTGCATATATTGTGGATGGTATTTTTTATCGTCTAGTAGATCTCTTGCTTCTGTATAGTTATCTACTTTATGAACAAAATATCCACCATAATTTGATGGTCCATAAGATTTTTTAATTATCTTAGGATAATCACATTTTTTTAGAAATTTATCTGCATTTTTATGATTATAATAGATATATGTTTTGGGAATTGGAAGATTATATTTCCAAGCAAATCTTGTAACATTCTCTTTTGATTTGTTGGAAAACTGAGTGTCCATTGATGGGATAAATCTAACGTGAGGAAGTTCTCTTGCTATCTCACGAAAAGTTTCATAAGCAGTAGCTGGAATATTTCCAATTAAAACATCAATCTTCTTTCTTTTTACCTCTTTGATAAATCTAGCTTTATCATTCTTCCAGTGATAAGTCACTGTTTCTATCTTATTTGGCCAGCCCTTAAAGTTAGAGTGATCAAAGAATCTCAATACATAATCAAGATATAAAAAACCTAATTTTGGTAGTTGTTTATTGTTTAATCCCATGCTTCTTCCTATGTTTAAAATATGAATACAATTATAGTAGAAATGGGCTTAAATTTATGTCTATTTTATTTTTATAGTAAATTCTGCTCCATAATACTTTTCATCATTTACAGTTTCATCTTCTACATATAAAACTGTAAAAGTTTGTAACAATTCAATATTAATTTATAAATAAATCCACTAAATATATTATTTAACTTTTCCTAAAAATTCACAATCAACAGTATTTACTTTTACTAAATCATCAACCAATACATGATAAGGAACTTGAACAACAGCACCAGTTTCTAATGTAGCTGGTTTTTTACTTCCACTTGAAGTATCACCTTTGAAGTTTGGAGGAGTATCCGTAACAATTAGTTCCATAAATTCAGGAGCTTGTACAGAGATAGCTTTATTTTTAAAGAAAATAATTTCAACATTAATTCCATCTTTGAACCATTTTGAAGCTTCATCACATTGCTCATAAGTAAGACCTAATTGCTCATATGTCTCATTGTCCATAAACTGATACATATCACCATCATCATATAGATATTGCATAGTTTTATAATCAATAATTGGAACTTCAAATTTATCACCAGCATGAACTGTTTTCTCAACAACTTTTCCATTTAAAAAACTTTTCATTTTCATACGAACAAAAGCTGCACCCTTACCTGGTTTAACATGTTGAAATTCAACAATTTTATAAGGTACTTCACCCACAATTAAACGAACATTTTTTTTGATATCACTCATTCCAACAGTTGCCATTAAAACACCTTAATTATTTTTGTGCCATTTTACTCAAATATGACTTAAAATATAACCTCAAAAAAAATTTATAGCAAAGCTATGAAAAAAATTTGGAACTATTATTGCTTTTATTAACAACTAAATAATATACTATATAATAAAGTAAAAGGAAATTATAATTTATGCAACCAAAAGATGAAGTAACAAGAAGTTTATTAATAGATAAACAAACATGGGATATTTCTATGAAATATGCAAGAGGTAGATATAAGATGAGTTTGAGTAAAGTTGTAGAATCTTTATTGCAAGAGTGGCTTACAAAAGAGAAAAGAAAGCCACTCGAAAATAATAAACAAGGTAAGTTTTTCGAATAACTTACTTTTGTTTTGGTCTAAAAGCTTTTATTACATCTTCATTAGTCTCAATAAAAGGTCCCTCTATTAGATCTATACAATAAGGAACAGCTGGAAATACTGCATCTAAACATTCTCTTATAGATTTTGGTTTTCCAGGTAAGTTGATTATAAGACTTTTTCCTCTAATACCTGCTGTTTGTCTTGAAAGGATTGCAGTTGGAACATACTGTAAACTAACTTGTCTCATAAGTTCACCGAAACCTGGCATCATTTTTTCACAAACATTCTCTGTTGCTTCTGGTGTTACATCACGAAGTGCTGGGCCAGTTCCACCAGTTGTTACAACTAAACAACACTCCTCTTTATCACATAACTCTTTCATTGTAGATTCTAATATATCTTGTTCATCAGGAATACATCTATAAACTATTTCAAACTCACTAACTAAATAATCTTTCATTGTATCTTGAATAGCTACACCAGAAATATCCTCATATATCCCTTTACTAGCTCTATCACTCGCAGTTATAACACCTATTTTTATTTTACTCATTAGTATCCTTTAATTTGTTTGTAAAAAATGGTTTGCATTTTTTACATAAGTAACAGTTGAAATATCTAAAAAAAATTCTCTTGCACCATCTACATCTATTATTTTATCTTCACTACCTAAATAAACTTCTATTTTTACACCCAAGTTTACTAATTCCAATAGCTCAGGTTCAATCCATTTATAGTTTAATAACTCTTCTAACTCATCAATATTATTAGTAGAGTGTTGAATCTCTTGTGGAATATATGGAGTAAAGCAAGTTTTTATAAACTGCTTTAAATATAAATCACTATTTTTTTTATATCCAAGAAGTTGTGATTTTTTAAATTTATCACTTTTTGTTTCAAAAAAAGCTGGTGATAAAAGTATGAGAGTATCTACTCTTTTTCCATTGGTTAACTGATTTTTAACATATTTTAATGCTTTAATAGCACCATAACTAAAACCACAAACATTATAATCAGTATTATTTATATATCTATTAAAAAAATGAAATTCATTTTTTAAAGAAAAACCACTAAAGTATTTCATCAATTAACTTTTTAACTTCATTCTTTGTGATACTCTCTTTTTCATAAATTATATTCTCTACTTTATCAATAATTGCATCCATTGATTTTATTAAAATTGTAGTTTCATCATATAATCTTTTCATCAATAAAGAGTTCTCATTATCTGTCTTTATAAGAGAATCCCCCATCCCATAATCATTTAACATACTCTCTATCAATGCTTTTGCTTCATCCAAATCATCTTTAGAACTACTAGCATGCTCATTATATTTTATAGAACAAGCCACAATACCAGATAAAAGCATTTTAACTCTAGATTCTAATTCATGCTTAATTAAAGGTTCGTTACTACTAGGTGTTAATTTTTCACTTGATAACATTAGTTTTTCAAAAGATAAATCAAAATATGTAGCAGTTAAAACTTTTCCTGCCTGATAGCTTACTCTATATTTCTTTTGTTTATCACTTAATATCTGAAGCTTCTTTTTTCCAAACATCACCTTATCTTTTACCTGATTGAAATGTTCCATCGTTACATTTCTTTCTTTTTCTCTTAATGCTAATAGTGCAGCTTCATTTACAAGTGCAGCTAATGAAGCACCGTTAAATCCAATAGTCATATTTGCTATCACTTTTAAATCTACATTATGAGGAATTTTTAGTAAATATTTAGAAAGTATCGATTCCCTTTCAGTTTTTGTGGGAAGCTCTACAAAAATCCTTCTGTCAAATCTACCAGCTCTTAGTAAAGCAGAATCTAGCACATCTATTTTATTTGTAGCAGCTAAAACAACAACACCACTAGAACCCTCAAAACCATCCATCTCAGTTAATAGTTGATTTAATGTTGATTCTCTTTCATCATTTCTTGTACCATCTCGTTTTTTCCCAACAGCATCTATCTCATCTATAAATATAATTGAGGGTGAGTTTTTTTTTGCAACTTCAAAAAGTTCATGAACTCTTTTAGCACCCATACCAACATATATTTGAACAAATGAAGCACCACTTTGATAGTAAAATGGAACATCTGCTTCATGAGCTGTTGCTTGTGCTATCATAGTTTTACCAACACCAGGGGGACCAATAAGTAAAACTCCCATAGGCATTCTAGCACCAAATGCTTTATATCTTTTTGGATTTTTCATAAAATCTATAATCTCTTCAAGCTCTATCTTAACATCACTAATTCCACCAATATCATTAAATGTAACATCACTTTTTATAGGTAAAATTGGTGATAAACTTTCAGATTCATCTTTTGACTTTTTACTTGTTAAACTATTATTTATATTTTTAAATATCTCTTTTTTTTGAATTTGCCTAAAAAGAAGATAGCCTAAACCTAAAAACAGTATAAGAGCTAAAATATAAAAAACTATATTAAATTTTTCAATCTCTACATTATAATTTTCTAACATTAAAGGGCTTACTTGTGTAGATGGAATCTTATAGTAATTTGAATCTGTTTTAATAAATAGATACTTCTCTGTGGAAACAACACTTCTCACACTATTTCCATTTAGAATCTTTCTAGCCTCTTTCAAAGAGATGTTATCATAGTTATCTCTCAATAGTGCAAATAATAATAATACTACTATTAAACCAGCTGAGATATAAATCATCAAGCTATTTGTTTTATAGTTTAGCATAGTTATAATCCTTTTTAGATTCATAGCTTTCTACATTAATCCAATTACCTAATAAATCTTCTTTGGATTCTAAAACTATCTTATTAAAATGTTGATCTAAACCATGATATAAACCATCTTTTTTTGTCTCTATTAAAACAATTAAATTACTCTTATAACTCTTTCTAAACTCTAAATTTTTTTCTTTAATCAAAGATTCTATCTCATGAAGCCTTTGCTTTGCTATCTTTCCATTTACTTCTGGTTTCATATGAGCTGATGGAGTTCCATCTCTTTTGGAGTATGTAAATGCATGTATATGTGTTAAAGGTAACTCTCTAGCATTTAGCATAGCTTCGTCCCAAAGCTTATCATTTTCCCCAGGATGCCCTGTGATAAAATCAGTTCCTATTGCAAAACCTCTACTTGCTAAATTTTCAAATAATTCTCTATCTTGTTTATATACATTTCTACGATTCATCAATTTTAACATTGTTGGTGAAGTATGTTGCAGTGCAATATGAAGATGTTTTTCAAGCCAAGGCTCATCTAATATCTCTTTAAATTCATCTCCAATTTGAATCGGTTCAACACTACCAAGTCTAATACGACGAACTCCTCTAATTTGAGAGATTTTTTTCATAAGTTTTGCCAATGATGTTGAACTATCTTGTCCATAACTTCCAACATTTGTTCCTGTTAATATAAACTCACCAAAACCATTTAAAGCAAGTCTTCTTATCTGCTCCAAAATTTTTGTCTCTTCCATACTTCTAGCATCACCACGAACATAAGGAATCACACAATAAGAGCATCTAAAGTTACAACCCTCTTGAACCTTTATAAATGCTCTACTTTTACCAACAAAATCATCTACAACAGCTTCATCTATAAAATTTAAATCTCCTGCATCATAAAAAGGTTTTTTTGTTGAGAGAAGAGTATCTATTTTAAGTTTTTCACTCTGACCAAATACTCCATGAACTTTACCCTCTTGTAAAAGAGATTCACCCTTTGTATGAGCTCCACACCCTGTTAAAAAAATCTTTGCATCATTTTTCTTTTCTATTTGATTTATATATGAGCGAACATGAGTATCTGCTCCATTTGTAACAGTACAAGAGTTTACAACTACTATATCTGCATCACCCTCATTTAAAGTAATATCATACTCTTTTAAAGCACCCATCATAACTTGTGAATCATACAAATTTGTTCTACAACCAAATGTTTTAAAATATACTTTTTTTTTCATTATTCCATCTCATCTTGTGCAAAAGGTGGTTCTTTTGCAGATTTTTCTATATGTAACATCTGTGTAGGATATGCTATGGTAATATCCTCTTCTTCATTAAATCTCTCCACTATTTCAAGAGAGATAACACTTCTCAAAGTTAATGTTGCGTAAGCATTTGTTAAATACCATGCACTTATTTTAACACCATTATTTTCAATAAAAGAGAAGATTCTAGCCTCAACATTAGTATTTTTAAGACTATAATGATTTCGAATCTTATTTAATTGTTTCCTTGTTATATCAGTATAACCTTTAGAGTATTTTTTTGTAACTTCCTTACATATCTGCATAGCTTTTTTATGGTTAGATTCATAAGTAATCATTATGTCTATCCCATCCCAAACAGTTTTTAATGATGAGTGTGAGTAGTTAGCTATCATACGAGTAAATACATAGTTATTTGGAACAAATATGATTCGCCCTGCTCTTCTATTGTATTTAATAGTTGTAAGTGTTATATCTTCAAGCATTGTCATACGAAGCAAAGATATATCCATAATATCTCCTACATATTTCATCCCATCCATATCGACTCTAATTCTATCTCCCACATGGATACTTCCACCAAATACTATAACAAGCCAACCAAGAATACTCATAAACCAGTCTTTCATAGCAATAGCAATACCAGCTGAAGCAAAACCTAATATTGTAACAATATAACCAGAATTTTCTATATATGAAAAAAATATTATTAATATAATAATCGTTACATTTACAAAGTTTATAATTTTATTCGCCATATAAAATCGTTCATTATCTGTAAAATATTTTTTTACTGCAAATTTTAATAAGGTAAATATAAATAGAACTATTAATATAAAAATCCCTATATAAGCTAATTTAGAGACTTGCTCTTCAATCTCTTTATCAATATTTATTTTTACAACTTCTAACCTTTTTTCATAAACATCAATCGCTACAATCATTGTGTCAAGTGCAGTTTTAAACCTATCCAATTGTAGGTTTTTATCTATTGAATCTTGTTTATATCTATTTTCTACATCTAATAGTCTAATTTTTTTATAAATATTATTTTCTTGAATAAGTAAAGATATTAAATCTGTTAATATAATCTTTTTCTCTTTGTACTCTTCAAAATCTTTGTTTAATTTTTTAATAACTGACAATGCTGTAAATATTCCAAATGGATTTGTTATATTTGGAATCTCATCAATATTAGGTGGTGTAATTAAAGTTAAAAATGGAGCAGAATTTTTAAGTCTTAATTTTTCAAATTGTGATGTTAAAAATTTTTCTTTAGAAATAAGAGCATTTAATTCATCCTGCTGGGCAAGTGAAGTTGTTTCTTTACTTAAAAATTTTATCCTATCTCTAATTTTTAAAAGACTATTTCTAACCTCTAATGAAGTTAAATAAGAAGCATAACTTTTCATCCATACTTTCTCTTTACTAATCTCTTCTTCTAAAGATTTTAGTTTAGAAAGATATTTTGCAATAGCCTCTAATCTTGCTTTTTTCTCTTTAATTCTTATCTCTTCTTGCAATTTTAATGTTTTTTGTTTTTCTATCTCAATTTGTTCTTTACTAGTAATATTATGATCTGAGGCTAATATATCATTTGACAATAAAGATGATACAGATATAAAAGTAAGAAAAACAAAGATTTTAAACATTAAAATCCCCAAATTTATTTAACACACACATTATTGTACCTACATCTATTTCATCACTTATCTTAACACCACCAATCCCTATTGGAATAATAAATGTTATAGCAGAGTCTGAGCTTTTTTTATCTAAATAGAATGTTTCATAAAAACTACGAGTATCTTCTATTTTATAACTCGTTGGTAGATTATATTTTTCTAATAAGTTTTTTACTCTTAAAGCCTCTTTTTCATTCATAAGATTCATCTTAAGAGCTGTTTCGTTCGCCATAACCATACCAATTGCAACAGCCTCACCATGAAGATACTTTTTATATTTTGTTTCATTTTCTATAACATGTCCAAAAGTATGCCCATAATTTAATGCAGCCCTTATCCCATTTTCCTTCTCATCTTTCGCCACAACATCAGCTTTTGTCTGAACAGCTTGTTTAATAGCCTCCTGTAAAATCAGAGGATCTTTTAAATCTGCATTTTCTAAAAATTCAAAAAAATCTTTATTAAATGTTACTGCCATTTTTACAATCTCAGCAACACCTGCTCCAAACTCTCTATCTGCTAATGTTGTTAAAAAATATGGGTCAATTAAAACAGTGTTTGGTTGATGAAATGCTCCTACAAGATTCTTTCCATAAGAGTTATTCATCCCTGTTTTTCCACCTACACTAGCATCAACCTGAGATAAAAGTGTAGTAGGTATTTGAATAAAATCTATCCCTCTTTGGTAAATACTAGATATATAACCTGTCATATCTCCAATCACTCCACCACCAAATGCTATTAGTAATGATTTACGATTAAACTTATGATTAAATAAAGATTCTAAAATCAAATCAATACTATTTTGATTTTTATACTCTTCACCATCAGGAATAGTGATTATATATAACTCTTTTGCAGTGATTTTACTAAGTAAATACCCTAGATGTAAACCAGCTACTTTTGGGTTTGTAATAATTGCTACTTTTGTATCAAAATGTATTTTTGATATTGTATCTATTGTTATATCATAAGAATTATCGACTACTGATTTTAGTGGTATATTTACTTTCATTATCTATCCAAAATATTTATTTTATAATGCATACATAATACATAAATTTATCTAATTATTTAATAAAATCAAAGTTCAATTGGTATAAATATTTGATGATACTCATCCAATCTATGATATAATTTTTCACTATCTGTTGAGAAAAAAGAATAAATTCTTCTACTAACAAGCTTTGAAGTAAATGGAAGAATTTGAATAAAATTTTCTTTTTTACTTAAAAATTTTATAGGGTTTTCATTTTTTGTTATAATATTAATTGATTTTGAAAATATAGTAGATAAATTATTATAATGTTCAATAATCTGTTCCTTCTCAAACTGATGTTCACTTAAATAGTTATATAACTCTATATTAAATCCCATCTGCTCTGAAATGTCAAAAACAGTTGCAGATATTTTTTCAACATCTCGATTCTCAGTTAAAAGAAGTACACACTCCTTTACAGATGAAACATCTTTATTAGAAATTTTTAGAACTGGTATCTTTACATCATATAGCAACTGTCTTGTTCTATAATCGGCAAATATCTCTTTCGAAATAATTATTAATCCAATATGATATAGTTTAATATCATTAAAAAATATTTTTTCTAAGTTTTGATTATCATAATCTATCTCTATAATAATATTATCACTACTCAGATTTTTAATATATTGAATTAAGTTTATATCTCCAGGATTAACTATTTTGATTATTAGATTATGTTTAAACTTTTTATGTGTAAATACAGCTCTTTCTAAATACTCTTTAATTGTATCTTTGTTAATAATATCCATATCTATATATAGATAAAGATTTGAGCCAAAAGGCTCTGGAAACTGTCCTAGTTCCCTTTTAATTGCTCTATATACTGATTTTAACACTGAAGGTTCACCAATTAAAACTAATAAATCATTTGGATGAATCATCCTTCTTCGATTAGGCATAATTAGCTTTCTATTCCTATATATTGCTACAATCCTCCACTTTTTTTGCTCAATTGAACCCACATGTCTATAAACAAAAGAACTACCAAATGGAACCAATACTTCCATTATTTCACCTTCACCGATACCAACATTTTGGGCAATTACAGGTACATTTGGTAGATAATCTAAGAATCTTGATGATAGAATCTCATCAGCATTAATCAGCACAATATTAGAATCTTTTTGTTTCATATTCCACTTATTTAAAACAACTATACGAAGATGTTTTTTCATAGTTCTAATATTTTTTATTGTATTTTCAACATCAATAAGAGAATCCATTGTTATAAAAACTTGAATAAATTCCATCTTTAGTAGATTAGATAGTTTATATAAACTTGTTGGGTCAAAGTTATAAAACTTAAATCTTGCAGGATTAACATCCTTATAGTTGTTAGATTTTAGTTCCACTATATAGTATATATTTTCACTTGTATATGTTTTTATAGTTCTTTGTATAAAATGTGAGCCTGTTTGACCATCGCTAATAATTAAAATTTTTTTCAAATTTCATCACTTTTAAATAAATTTTTATTCTTCATATTATCTTTGGATAACCTTATTATCTCGCACCCAATAATCTTCTTTAGATTTTCTCCAGATTTTATCTACAAAATATCCAGTAATTTTAATCCAATTTTTTGTTCTCTCTCCAGAAGTAAATGATCTGTTTTTTTCCCATACATCTAGCAATAAGCCATTTGGTTTATTATAAATTTTAGCATCACTAATTAAACGAAAAGCTGATGCTTTAAATTTATATATACCATTTTTATTATCACTAACTTTAGAGAACTTAGTATTCGATTTTTCATTTAAAAGAGTGGGTAAATATGGTTTTACTTTAGACTTAGCAAGTAATCTTTTATACTTTTTATTTAAAGAAATTATCTCTTTTTCTCTTTTTCTTAAAAGTTTTTTTTGATTTTTATTCTCATTTTGTAGTTTTTTTAATAACTTAGTTTCTGAACAACCATTCTCTTCATTTGCTAAGTTTAATAAATCTATACATTGCCTATAATCTTTTTTTAAATTTTCAATATCTTCAACTATATACTCAACTCTTTTTATATCATTTGCACCTAATGATATAGTAATTAATAAAATTATTAGATATCTCATTTAAGCCCTTTCTTTACTAATTTCACACCCATTTCAACATGTTTTGTATAAGGAAATTGATCAAACATAGCCATATCTTCTATTTTATGTGTTTCACTTAGTATCTCTAAATCTCTTTGTAGAGTTAATGGATTACAAGATATATATAAGATATGCTCATATCTTGCACTAAACCTACATGAGGCTTCATCCATACCACTTCTAGGAGGATCTACAAATATACTATTTATATTATATGATTCAATATCTATCTCTTTCATTCTACGAAATTCTCTTACACCATCAAGTGCTTGAACAAACTCTTCCACACTCATTCTAACAAACTCTATATTGTTTACATCATTTAAAATCATATTATCTTTTGCTGCATTTATTGATGATTTTGATATCTCGGTAGCTAATACTTTATTAAATTTACTTGCAAAAGGGATTGTAAAATTTCCAGCTCCACAATATAATTCTAACAAATCCCCATCAATATCTGAAAAATTTTTCAATGCCCATGAGACCATATGCTCATTAACTCTCGCATTTGGTTGAGTAAAACTATTTTCTATCTGTTTAAACTTATAATCAATATTATCTATATTTAATATTTCTATTACAAAATCTTGCTCAATTACAACTTTTTGCTTTCTAGAACGCCCTATAATAAATATACCTAAATCAAAAGAGATTTTTTTAGCTATCTCTTCCCAATCAGAATCTAATTTACGATGATATAACAGTGAAATAACTATATCACCAGTAGTTGTACTCAAAAAATCTGCACCAAACAGTTTAAAACCAATTTTATTCTCTTTAATTGCAACTAAAAGCTTTGGCATAAGTGCTAAAATATGTTGATTTACTTGAGGACATTCATCTATAAGAACTACACCTTTTTTTTCTATATGATTCATAGCATAGTAAATCTCATCATCAATATGCCATATTTTAAACTCACTTCTTGCACGATAATGTGATTGTGGAGATCTAAATATTGATATTTCACCATCATAAAAAGATGAAAACCTATCTTTATTTATAACTTTTTTTCTTTGTAGTTGTCCATCATATCCATCTTTATAATCAATACATGCACCACATTCACCAAAATATTTACAATTCATTTTAAATCCTATATATTATTTAATAGAGGTTATTAAATTACCCACTATGAGATTCCATCCATCTATAAGTACAAAAATAAGTATCTTAAAGGGCAATGCAATCATTACTGGTGGTAACATCATCATACCCATTGACATCAGTATAGAAGCAACAACCATATCTATAACAAGAAATGGTAAAAAAATCAAAAAACCTATCTCAAAAGCAGTTTTAAGTTCACTAATTACAAAAGCTGGAATTATTACTGATAAAGGAACATCAGCTATTGTTTCTGGATTTTCCATTTTTCTTATTCTTACAAATAGAGCTAAATCTTTCTCTCTAGTATTTCTAATCATAAAATTTTTAAATGGTAAAACCGTTTTATCAAATGCCTCTTCATACCCTATTTTTTTTTCCATATATGGTTTTATCCCTGCATCATAAGCTTTTATACCAATTGGTTCCATTACAAAAAAAGTAAGAATCATTGCTAACATAACTAATAGTTGCGTTGGTGGAACTTGTTGTGTTCCGAGTGCTTGTCTTAAAAAACCAAAAACAATTACAAACCTTGTAAATGTTGTCATCACTAAAACTAAACTAGGAGCTAAAAATAGTAGTGTTAAAACGGCAAGAACATTAAGAGAACTTACCAATTGTTCTGGTGTATCAGGAGATGATAAGGCAAAATTCATTGTTGGAATCTCAACAGCTTCTGCACCCAAAGTTGCTACAAAAATTAAGAATAGTGTAAAAAATCTAATCATTATTTATTAGATACTTTATCTAAGATTGAGCTTACTGTTTTTGTCTCTTTATCATTTTTATCTGCATAAAAATGTAGTTCAACTCTACGATTTTTTTCTCTACCACTTTTTGTTTTATTTGTAGATACTGGCGTAAATTCAGAAAAACCAGCTGAACTAATTCTGTTACTTGGAACACCATCTATTATCAACTCTTTTAAAACAGAGATTGCTCTAGCAGAAGATAATTCCCAATTGTCTTTATAAATACTATCAGGTCCTGGATTTAAATTATCTGTATGCCCTTGAACACTGATTTTCATTTTATTTGGCATTGTATCAACAATAAGAGCTACTCTTTTTAAAAATAGAAGTACATCTTCATTTTCAATAGTTGCACTTCCTGCTTTAAAAAGTAGTGTTGCTGGAAGCTTAATCACAAAACCCTCTTGAGCCTCTTCAACTATAACAGCTTCACCTTCATTTTTGTCCATCATCTCATTTGCATCACCAGCAGCTTGTTTTATTCTGTTTACTTGATCCGATGTTTCATCTTGTGATTCTATTGGTGTAGATTCTTGAATTCTTTTTTTAGATATTTCAGTTTTTGTTCCACCCTCTAAAACACTCATTGCACCTGAAAGTGAACCAATAGCTTCAGAAACTTTTTTGGCATCCATACTTGACATAGAAAGAAGTAGAACAAAAAAACATAAAAGTAGAGACATTAAATCCCCAAAAGCAGCTAGCCATGCTGGTAGACACTCTTCACACTCTGGACATTTTTTCTTACCCATCAGTTATTACCATTAATCAAATTGACTTACACGATCAACAGGTGCTAAATAACTCAATAGTTTAGCCTCTAAAACTCTTGGTGCATCACCTGACTGAATAGACATTATTCCAGCTAAAATCATCTCTCTTACTAAAGTCTCTTCATCATTTCTAATTGCTAAAATATTATAGATAGGTGTACCAAAAACATTACCAATAATTGCACCATACATAGTTGTAAGAAGTGCAACTGCCATCGATGGACCAATCGCTGATGGATCGGCCATATTTAAAAGCATTGCAACTAGACCAATTAGTGTACCAACCATACCCATAGCTCCTGCTAGACCTGCCCACTGATTAAAAATTGAACCATGAATCTTATGTCTTGTACTTGTTTGTTCCATCTCAATCTCTAACAAATCTCGAATTGTATCTGGTTCACTACCATCGATTGCCATCGATAAACCTTTTTTTAAAAAGTCATTTGGTTCAGAATTTACATCACCCTCTAAAGCTAAAATCCCATCTTTTCTAGCCTTTGTAGCAAACTCTACAAGCTTTTTAATAAGTTCAGATACATCCTCTTCTGGTGGCTTAATTGCAATCATAAATATTTTAGTGAATTGTTTCATCTGAGCAGGTTTAAAAGATATCATCAATGCACCGATACTACCACCAACAACAATCAACACTGACGGGATGTCAATATATGCACCAACACCAACACCCATTGTCATAGAACCAAGAAGTAGTACTAAAATTAAAACAATACCGAGAACTGTACCTAAATCCATTAAATTACCTCAGAAATTAATTCGATAATAATACCACAAAAAAGATTATTTACCGATTTATCGATTAATTATTCTATTTTAAGTATAATTTCAAAAATCTAATAATGTGAGTATAGATGAATAAAAATAGTACAAGTATAATTATTTTAGCTGCTGGTAAAGGTAGCCGTATGAAGTCTCCTAAAGCGAAAGTTTTACATGAAATTAGTGGTAAACCTATGCTTTTTCACATTATTAAAGCTTCAAAAGATATATCTAATGATATTACTGTAGTTGTTGCTCATCAAAAAGATGCTGTTATTGAAAAAATAAATAATTATTTTGATGATATAAATTTTGTAGTTCAAGACGCAGATAATTTTCCTGGCACTGGTGGAGCTATGAAAAATATCACACCAAAAAATGATAAAGTTTTAGTTTTAAATGGGGATATGCCTTTAATTAGGGCTAAAGATTTAGAGGGATTTTTAACAAATGATTCTGAAATCATTATGTCTATCTTTGATTTGAATAATCCTGATGGTTATGGTCGTGTAATTATAGAAGATGAAAAAGTTCAAAAAATTGTTGAACAAAAAGATGCTTCAATTGAAGAGATTAAAACAACTACGGTAAATGCTGGTATTTATGCTTTTTCTAAAGATGTCATTAACAAATACATCCCTTTACTTAATAATAATAATGCTCAAAATGAGTATTATTTAACTGATATTATATCTATGGCTAAAGATGATAACCTAACTATTAAACCTCTTTTAGTTGATGAAGAGGGATTTAAGGGTGTAAATTCTAAAAAAGATTTAGCTGATGCTGAAATTATTATGCAAGATAGAATTAAGACTGAATTAATGAATCAAGGTGTTATTATGCAACTTCCTTCTACTATATATATAGAAGAGGGAGTTGAATTTGAAGGTGAATCTCTTATAGAAAATGGTGCTAGAATCACTGGTAAAACGAAAATAGTAAACTCTCATATTAAATCTGGAACTATTATTGAAGATAGTATAATTATAAACTCTGATATTGGTCCACTAGCACATATTAGACCTGCTTCACATATAGAAGATACGCATATAGGAAATTTTGTAGAGGTGAAGAAGTCTACTCTTAGAAGTGTTAAAGCTGGTCATTTAAGTTATATAGGTGATGCTGAAGTTAATGAGGGAACAAATATTGGTGCTGGTGTTATAACATGTAACTATGATGGGCTTAAAAAATATAAAACTATTATTGGTAAAAATGTCTTTATAGGTAGTGATTCTCAATTAATTGCTCCAGTAGAGATAGAAGATGATGTGATGATAGCAGCTGGAACAACTCTAATGAGTGGAAAAGTGGAAAAAGGTTACTTAGCTATAAGTAGACCAAAAATTAGATTGATAAAAGGTTTCTTCTATAAATTCTTTGGAAAAAAAGAAAATTAATTGACGAATTAAATATATCAGTTCATTTAATTAAATCGTCAGCTTATATTATATATAATTTCAATATATAATTAATATAAGGAGATTTATGCAACCGACTAGATCATTACAGTTCTTCCCTGTTCAGTTATTCGCTATCATTATGGGAATTTCTGGTTTAACTATTGTTTATGCCAAAGCTTATCATATACTTGGTGTTCCATATTTTATGTATGAAGTATTGTTATTTATAGATACTATTTTATTTCTAGCAATTTTCACTACATATATGTATAAACTTTCGATATTTCCACAAGCTGTAAAAAAAGAGTTTCTTCATCCCATAAAAAGTTCTTTTATGGCAACTATCTCTATTAGTTTTTTACTTCTTAGTATCGCTTATTACGACTACAATCCTGTTCTTTCTATAATGTTATGGTATATTGGAACTCCTCTACAACTTTATTTTACTGTTAATATTCTAAACTATTGGATTAATAATCAATTTAAAGAGGTTCATAGTAATCCAGCTTGGTTTATCCCCATTGTTGGAAATGTACTAGTTCCAGTTATAGGAGTAGATGCAGCACCTATTTATATATCAATTTTCTTTTTTAGTATAGGTATATTTTTCTGGATTGTCCTTTTTACTATGATTATGTATAGAATTGTATTTCATCATCCAATGGCTAAAAAACTTACCCCTACCCTATTTATATTTATGGCACCACCTGCTGTTGCATTTATCAGTTACTTTCGTTTAACTTTTGGTAGTATAGATATGTTAAGTATGTTCTTATATTCGGTTGCTTTAGTTACTTTATTTTTAGTTTTATTTATGGCAAAGAGATATGATACTAAACAGTTCTTCATATCATGGTGGGCTTACACATTTCCATTAACTGCTATGACAATAGCAACTATGCTTTTAAATATGGCTTTTGATAATTTCTTTATTTACTATGGATCATTCGCTCTTATAGCATTGTCAACACTAGTAATTGGATTTGTAACTTATAGAACAATAGTGGCAATTTCACAAGAACATATATGTATAGAGGAGAAAGAATAATGAACAACAACATGTACAAAGGAAGAGAAACAAATATGAATAGTAAATTAATTTTAACAATGGGTGTAGTAATAGGTATAGTTTTTGGTGTTTTCTTTGCAGGATTTGTATTTAAACTATCAGCACCTAGTGTTTTATTTAAAGAGGTAAGTGTAAATTATAGTTTTGATAAGACGGTAGATTTGTTAACAACTAGAATCAATGCTAAAGATGGCTGGCATGTTACTGATATAATAGATCAACAAGCAGAAGTTGCTAAATATGGTGGTGGTCATATTGGCAAGGTTAAAATAATAAAATTCTGTAATGCCAAACTATCAGGTAAGATGCTTAGAGCAGATGAAAGAATGTATATGTCTGTAAAGATGCCACTTAGTATATCTGTATATGAAAAAAGTGATGGTAGAGTAACTATTGGATTAGCAAATGGTTATGTAATGGCTAGACTTTTTAAAGGTAAAGCTGAGGGTGAAATTATGGAAAAAGTTGTTACAGATATGGAAAGTATCTTAAGTTTTATCCACTTTAGATATACAATTTTCTAATTTGGAATCTAAATAATTAGTAGGCTTTTAAGCCTAACTAATTATCTAATAACTCTCTTTATTAATTTTATTTTTTATTATCTATCTTTGCTCTTAAAATATTTATTTGTTTAGCTTGATTAGATATTTTTTCATTTTTTGTATTCACTGCACTTTTTAGTTGCTCTATTTCAATTTTTAAGTTTTCTATCTCTTTAATTTCTTCTTGAACTATCTCTGAACTATCTTTTTGCATCACTAAATCACTAAATAATTTTAATATATTCCAATCTTTCTCTTTTAAAGTTGGTTCAAGTTTTGCAATTTTATCAGCTACAATATTTACTTCACGAGGAATCCAACTAATTCCAATTTTGTAATTTTTAGATAATCTTTGAATATCTTTATCATTTACAGCACTTTGATTATCACATAAAATATGTGTATGTTTAAGATTTTGCTTTTTAATATAAAATATAGCATAAAATATAGCATATTTTTCAGCAACAGAACTATTGTTTATATCTTTAAGTGCTAAAATTTGTGTAGCATTTTTTTCGGGATCATACATACTAATTTTAAATTGTGTATTATCATCTTTTCCAGAAGCATCTACATATATTAATCTTCTTTTTTTAACAGTTTTTTCAACTTCCATTTGACTAATCCTTTAAATTTTTAATTCCAAGTGTCCAAATATTGTAGTTTTTATCCATAACAATAGTTGGATTATGTTTTGAACTTAGTATTTTCGTGTAGAAAAAAGAGATAATATCTTTCACCTCTTCATCTGATAAAACTTTTGTGATTCCACCTGTTAAAACAATAGAATTTATTGATAATAGTTTTAGATTTATATATGATTGTTTGTAATGAGACATTTTACAAAGCACTAAAAATATAGCTAGTTGCATTAAGATTCTTAAAGATTTTTTACTATTCTCTTCAAAAATATTCTCTGTTACTTTTAAGTGAGTTAATAACTCATAAACAAACTCATTGTTTTGAGCTGTAAAAATGAGAGATTCTTTTGATTTAAAAACACCTAATTTTTTAAAAACAAGTCTATCATACTCATTTTGAGTTACTATGTTTTCATCCACTAAATCTTTTGAATAGTGAATATCAGTAGTTGCTCCACCAATATCTATTAAAATAAAAGGGTCAACAACTGAAAAGTTTGCATCAATGAAAGGTAAAGTTTTATTTACAATATATGGAGTTGAATAGATTTGATTTGATGTAATCTCATAGAGAGATTTTATATCCTCTTTTCCAACTATATCTGCTTGATAAAGATTTGTCAGGTACTCTTTTAGATTCTCCTCTACAATATGAAGCTTATTATCTATAATATTTGGAAGTACAATAAGGTTTTCTATACTTTTTTGAAGTTTAGAACTCTCTTTATCACTACCAACATAGACAATATTTGAATAATTTAATTTATCTAAATAACTAAAAAGTGAATCTCCAAAGATATTAGATGCAGAATCTATCCCACCAACCACTATTACAACATCAATCAAATCACTAGGAATCGAGTAATCTTCAATATTTTGATATATAACAGTCTCAATAATATTGATTCCAGAATTAAAAGCGATATTTTTAGCATATTTCAGAGAAAAAGAATCTGTAAGTCCAATAATCAAAGTGCTTAATCCACCATTTGCAGATGAGCAAATATATATGTTTTCTTCATCAAAATTATGGATAGTTTCACCACATTTATATGTTAAATCATCAATAATCTCTTTATTAAAATCTCTAAAGTGTTGTTCTATTTTAGAATCTGTTGAGACTTTAAAATAGGTACTTCCTACATCAATTAGTAGTTTATTTTTCATTGCATAATCCCTATATCATGGATAATATCGTTTACTATCGAAGTTGTATCTTTTGTTAAATCACATTTAGATTTTTCATATTCAAAACATCTATCAGGAATTGGTACATTTCCTCTTTTGATGATTCTAATGTTTTTATTTGCATCACGAACTGTAATCATCTCATTATGGTTTATAATATGTGGCGAGAATGGTACATCGATAGTTCCATTTTTAATAGAATTAAAAACTTTTCTCCATAGAGTGTCAGCTTCATCATTGAAAACTGCTTCCATAATGGCTTTCACAGTAAGAGTAAGATTTTCCTCCTCCTCTTCATCTACAACATTTGGAAGTCCATTTAGGATTCCCAAAATATATTGAGTATTTGCAACTGTTTCAGCATTTGCCTCTTTTGTTGGGATTCCAGATGCTTCTTGTTTTGTTTTTGTGATTATTTTATCTGCTCCAACCATAGAAGCAATAACTGTTGCTAAACTTATAAGTTGCTCGGAAAATTTCTTATTTGTTGGAAATGCTCCCATCCATTGATGATAGACAAGATTTATTTTTGCATCATCACAGTTAATCTCTTTCGCATAAAACTTTGCCATCTTTTTAAGAACTGCACCCATTACAATATCTTGATTCATAGAACCACTTTGAGAAAATGAAACGGAAAATGATTTAACACCCTCCTCTAGTGAGAGTAACATCTCTAAAAGCTGAATCACAATAGTAATAGCTGGTGGCACTAAGGTCGCAGTAAGTGGACCAAATGATTCTCTATTGATAGGCATATTTAATTTTGAATAGTTAGCACACACTTTTTCAACATATTTCCAATATAAAAATGCTTTATCAAGTGGAAAGTTTTTTGAGTATGGTAAAAGGTAGGTAATAGGTCCACCCTCTATCTCAAAAATTCCAGAAGCGATAGCAGTTTCTATAAGAAGTCTTGCATCAGGTGTACCGTGTCTTAAACTTACAGGCTTATTAAAGTGAGTAATCATTTTTCTTGTAGTTCTATAACCATGATTCACAAGTGGATAACCATTTAACATATCGTTACCACTCTCTTCACTCAAACGAAGCATCTTTTTGGCAGTTGCATAGTCGTTGAGTCTAGTGTTAGAATCTATTGTTAAAGGTAAAACATCAACATTAGCATTTACAAAAAATTCATTTAAAGCAAATTGTTTCTCATAAGTTGGAAACCCTCCACGAGGTTGAACAAGCATCTTTTTCTTTTTCTGTGCAAAATGATGAGATATAAAAAGCTCTTTATCAGCACCCCGTACAAACTCCTCAACCTCTGCGAAATCAAAGTTTTCAACAAATTCATTATTGAGAATAATCTCTCTCTCTTCTTGTAGTAAACTCATTATACTTTTCTCTCTTTTAGATACTTTTCTATGGTGTCAAGACCAGTGTTTAAATCAACTTGATGAAAAACCAAATCAAAACCGTAGTTTTTATATCGAGGAACAATCTCTTCAGCCAAGGCAGTACCAACCACAAGGTTTCCACCAATTACAAGAATAAGATTATCAAGAGTTTTATATTTTGATTTTAGAAGTTTAACCTCTCTAGCCCAACCCTCTGCTTCACCATTGAGTGAAGAGATAAGTAAAACATCAGCACCAGTCTCAACTGCTGCATCGAAAAACTCCTCTAAGTATGTATTTACACCTAGATTAAAAACCTCAAAACCTCTTGCATTAAGCGAGAGTTCTATCAGTCTATTTGCAACAACATGAATATCATTTCCAACTACACCAGTTACTACTTTCATATATTTAAAAACCTATTAATTATTTGTGGTGGAGGATAACAAGTTTTATGTAAGAGATAGATTAATATCGCTATAATCTAAATTACTATTAAAGGATAAAATATATGTTAATTCCATCAAATCTATTAAAAAATAAAAAAATACTTTTAGGTGTTACAGGCTCTATCGCTGTATACAAATCACTAGACTTAGTAAGATTATTTGTGAAAGCTGGAGCTGATGTAAGAGTTGTAATGAGCCAATCTGCTAAAAAGTTTGTAACTACACTTAGTTTTGAAACATTAACATCTAACAAGGTTTTAGATGATACTAATGAATCTTGGGCTGATGATAATAACCATATAAAAATCACAGAGTGGGCTGATATTTTTGTAATAGCTCCTGCTACGGCAAATACAATCGCTAAAATAGCAAATGCGATAGCTGATAATATGCTTTTGCAATGTGCCTTAGCCTACCCAAATAAAAAGCTTCTAGCACCATCAGCAAATACAAATATGATAGAGAATCCCATCACAAAAGCAAATCTTAAAATGTTGGCTATTGCAAACTACGAAATTGTAGATACTCAAACAAAAGAGTTAGCATGTAAAGTTGTTGGAAATGGTGCAATGGCAGAACCAATGAATATATTTTGGGCAACATCAAGAATCTTACTAAGAGATGAATTTTGGAATGATAGAATGGTGATGGTAACTGGTGGTGGAACTATTGAAAAGATAGATGATGTAAGATTCATCTCTAATTTTTCAAGTGGAAAAATGGCTTCAACACTTGCTACTGCACTTTATTGTAAAGGTGCTGATGTAAACCTAATCGCTACAAAATTTGATGAAGATTTACCTAGCGACATTCATACTATTGATGTAGAAGATTCTTCTGAAATGATGGAGTATCTTGTTGATTCTATTAGAATCGCCAAAAAAGGGAAACTCTCTAAACCATCACTAATGGGTAGTGAACAGATTCAACTTATTGCAAAAAAACCTTATCTATTTATGGCAGCAGCTGTAAGTGATTATATTCCTGAATTTGTGCAAAATGGAAAAATGAAAAAAGATACACTAGGTGATAAATTTAAACTAAGCCTAAAGAAAAATATTGATATTTTAGATTCTGTAAATAAAGATGGAATCGTAACTGTTGGATTTAAAGCAGAAATAGACAAAGCTAATGCTATCTCTAATGCTTCAAATATGTTAAGAGATAAAAAACTAGATGGTGTTTGTCTAAATATATTAGAAAATTCTAAAAGCTTCGGTACTGATACTAATGAGATTGAATTTATTAATGAGAAAGAGGTTCAAAAGATTCCAAATAATGATAAACTAAGTGTTGCATTTGAGATTCTTAATTATTCTAAAAGTTTGTAGATAATTACTTTTTACTCATTTACAAATAAAAAAACAGTACAATAAGAAAAACAAAATTAAAAGATAAAAATTATGAATAATGCAACACATATAGCAATTATTATGGATGGTAACGGTAGATGGGCTGAACTTCAAGATATGAAGAGAGTTAAAGGGCATGAAGCTGGAGCTAATGTTGTAAGAGAGATAACAACTTACTGCTCAAACCATAAAGATATAGAGAGATTAACACTTTATGCTTTTTCTACTGAAAATTGGAAAAGACCAAGACTAGAGGTTGAATTTTTAATGAAACTTTTAGAGAGGTACTTAAAAAAAGAGTTACCAGAGTATTTAAAAAATAATATCCGTTTTGAGCCTATTGGTGACTTAAGAGCATTTTCTAAATCTCTTAAAAAAACCATTAGTGATGTAAAAGAGAAAACTACCCATTGTGATGGACTTGTTCAATCTCTTGCTTTAAACTATGGATCACAAGATGAGATTCTTCGTGGTGTAAATAAGATAAAAAATTGTGAATATGATATTACTCAAGAGATGCTTAGTAATGCACTTGATTGCAAACATAATGTAGATCTCTTGATTAGAACAGGTGGGGATCATAGATTATCAAATTTTTTACTTTGGCAATCTGCTTATGCTGAACTATTTTTTTGTGATACTCTTTTCCCTGATTTTACAACAAATGAACTAGAGAAAATACTTAAAAAATTTAAAAAGATAGAGAGAAGATTCGGAGGATTAAAATAGATGGAAATTATTATATTTACTGTACTTGGTGTACTTTTAGGCTCATTTTTAAATGTAGTTATTCTTAGAATTCCAAAAGATGAGAGTATTGTACATACATCTTCTCACTGTTTTTCTTGTAATACACCACTAAAACCTTGGCACAACATACCTATCTTATCTTGGGTGTTTTTAGGTGGAAAATGCTCTTTTTGTAAAACAAAAATTTCTATGCAATACCCTATTATTGAGTTTTTATCAGGATTGATTTTCTTCATATTAGCTACAAAATCTCCTATTGGATTCCCTTTACTTTTTATAGGTTTTAGTTTTTTAACTTTACTAGCTTTAACTATGATAGATTTCAAATACAAAATGATTCCAGATAGTTTAAATCTACTTGCTATTTTATTCGCTATTTTTGGTGCTGGAAGTATTAGTGGTATTTTTACAAATCTACAAAATGCCCTACTTTTTGCAGGTGGATTTACTCTACTTAGATTTTCTTTGTCTTATATTTTAACTTCATCTGTAAAAAGAGAGGTTAAAAAAACAGAAACATCTTGGAGTAAAAACTATCATACATACCCTTTCATAGAGGCGATGGGAGAGGGAGATATTATGGTTGCTGCTACAATGGGAGCTTTACTTGGCGTTGAACTTACACTTGTTGCTATATTTTTATCTTCTGTTTTAGCACTTCCTGTTCTTTTAGCAGTCAGAGATGGTTCTGCTGAGGATAAAAGAGTACCTTTTGTTCCATTTTTAGCCATTGCTACTTTTATTGTATTTGTTTTAGATAAACCTATATTATCTTATATTCAAGCGAATTATTAACTATGCGTAAATTAGAAAAATATATTATTAGCAACCTTTCCATACTATTTTTCTCGATGCTATTGCCATTATTTACAATAGCATCAATAGTTTTTTTAATTAAACTCTCAACAGCTACGGCTGTAATTGATATAAGTGCTTTTGAGATGTTTAAACTTTATCTGTTTGTATTTCCAGAGATACTTTTTTATACTATGCCTTTAACATTTTTTGTAGCTGCTTCACTTGCTATATATAAACTCTCAACAGATAATGAGATGGTTGTTCTTTTTTCATTAGGGATAAATCCAAATATTATTATAAAGATTCTTTTCAAACCTGCTCTCTTTCTTTCTATCTTGACACTATTTAATTATCTACTTATATATCCACACACAAAAGTTTTATCGGATAATTTTATAGAACAAAAAAAGAGTAATGCTCAACTAAATCTATCTGCATCAGAGTTTGGAAATAAGTTTGGAGAGTGGTTAGTCTTTATAGAGAAAAATAATCCTGATGGAAGTTATGAAGATGTGGTTTTATTTAAAAAGACAGATAAAGAGGAGATAATTATTGGGGCTAAAAGAGCTGAGATTATTAACGAAGCCAATATCTTAAAATTAGAATTATTTAATGGTAAAGGGTATAACTACTCAAAAAATAAATTTTCAGAGATAAGTTTTAAAGAGATGAATATTAACAACAAATTAGATTCTGATTATATGCAATATCGTTCTGCTTATGGCTACTGGACATCTGAGGAGAAACATAAAAGGAAAAAAACTATGCTTGTTGTAAATACAATGTTTAGTTTATTTCCTATTTTTTCACTATTTTTAGTTGCTAGTATTGGGATTGTTCATGCTAGACACCAAAAAGGGATGACATATTTATATATTTTTCTTGGTATTTTAGCTTATTATGGAGCAACTTTAAGTTTAGAAAAGACAATAGGATTTTACACTATACCTTTAGTATTTAGTGTTTGGATTAGCATTACATACTTTATCTATAAAAGAAAAGTTCTTTCAAGATTCTAAATGAGAGTTGCTATAATTATCGCCTATAATGGTGCTTCATATCTTGGATCACAGATACAAACAGAAACAAATAACACTATATTTGGTCAACTTGAGCATATACTTTCTAAAATCAATATAAAGTTTAGAGTAGTTGCTTCTGGTAGAACCGATAAGGGTGTTCATGCTACTGGTCAAGTTTGCCATATAGATATTCCTGAATATTGGGATGATTTAGTAAAATTTAAAAGAGTTTTAAACTCTATGCTTCCTAACACTATAAAAGTAAAAAAAGTAAAAAAAGTAGATTATAATTTTCATGCTAGATACGGAGCAAAAAAGAGAGTTTATAGATATATAATAAAAGAAGATTTTTCAAACCCTTTTGAAGATCAATTCATCACATTTATAGAAGATGTTAATATAAAAAAACTGCAAAACAATATAAAACTTTTTATTGGTGAACATAACTTTACACAGTTTATGAAAACAGGTAGCGATACCACAAGTAATACAAGAATTATATATAAAGCTTTTGCATATAGATATAAAGGGTATATTATATTAAATTTTGAAGCAAATGGTTTTCTTCGTACACAAATCAGACTTATGGTTGGCTCACTATTTCAACTAGATTCTAGACAAATAAAAGAGCAACTAAAATGTACAAATACCCACAAAATAAAACCAGCTCCCAGTAATGGCTTATACTTAGCAAAAATTAAATACTAATCTGCTATCCTCTTCTCTCGTAAACAAAATTAACTATAAAGAATTAAAATGTATAAAGATGTAAAAATGCCGGATGGAATGAATCACGAAATACTAGAACACCTAATGAATCCAAAGAACTATGGAAAATTAGATGAAACAAGTGGAGTTGGTGTTGCACTAGATGAAAAAACAAAAGAGTATGTAATTTTTTATACTCTTCTCGATGGTGATGTTATTAAAAATGTAAGCTTTGCTACAAATGGGTGTCAAGATACTTTAGTTATAGGCTCAATGTTTACAGAGATGATAAAAGATAATGATTTAGATTATGCAAATGGTGCTATTCAAAAAATGCATGAAAAATTAGGTAAGATGAGTAAACAACAACAAGCTTGTGCTGACATTGTATTTAGCTCATTTATAGCTTCTATGAAAAACTTTGAAAATCTTTCTAATGGAAAAGAGGAAGAGTTACACATACTAAAAATGAAAGAGAGTTGTGAAGCCACAGGGATGGAATCTAAAGGTAAAAACAATGAGTAATCTATACCAAATAAAACACGAATTATGGCTACATATTACATTCTCATCATTTGCAATTGAAGATGAGAAGATAAAATCTAGACTTTATGATTTTTCTATAATTGCATTCAGACATATGAAATGGCTAGGCACAGAGATTCTAGAATCTGGCGATAATTACAATTATGATAGAAAGATGCAACTATATAAACAAGATTCCGTTTTTGATGTTTTAGAATCTCTAAAATCAAAAATAGAGGATGCACAATCTTTTTATGGCGATAATGTTTTAGCCAATAGAATTAAAACAGATGAAATTTATCTATTAGAGTATTTATCTGAAATTCTAAAAAATAGTGCTAACAATAAAAAAATTACAGCATTTAATATGGAAAGAAAATGGCTAGATAAAAATCTTGCTCAAGATCAGATTGATGCACTTACTATGTTTTTATTTGATGAATCTTATAAAGAGTATGAACTAATTTTAGTTTATGCCTATATGCAAGCTAGAACTATTGATTTAGCTCAGTTTAATGTTTATCAAGACCTTATTGACGAATCACATTTTCACCTTAAATCATTTGGAAATATGATGGCAAAACTTGGAATACTTGCACTACCGAGAGAGCTTCATGAGATGACTTATGTAGTTAAAGACTTACAACAGTTTATTATTGATGGAATCGCCGAAGAGGAAGCTGCAAAAATAATGTGTAAAGAGCTTAGTGATGCTATTAAAGATGAAGAGTTATCAAAGTTTTTTGATTTTATCAATTATCAAGAAAATTATCATATTGAACTTATGAAAAAACTAATCAAATAAAAGATTTCATATGCACTACCCTTATGAAAATTTAAAAGATTTAACACTTAGTAGTTTTATTGATAGAGCAGTATCTTTACACTCACAAAATCAACTTTTTGCCTATGTTGGAGAAAAACCATTTAACTATTTAGAATTTGGTAATAAGGTTCAAAATATGGTGAAACTACTCCAAGAAAGTGGAATAAAAAAAGATGATAAAGTTATGCTACTTAGTGAGAATATGCCTCACTGGGCTGTTGCTTATTTTGCTACTACTTATTTTGGTGCTGTTATTGTCCCAGTATTGACTGATTTTCATAAGGAGGATATACATAGAATCCTTGAACATTCTCAAGCAAAGGCTGTTTTTGTATCTAAAAAATTTGAAAAAACTATCAAAGATAGCCAAATTAATGAGTTAAAAATAGCTATTAATTTAGATAAGTTAATACTAATAGATGAACTTAGTGATAAAATATATTTATCACAAGAAGATAAAAATTATGAACAAACAAAACCCAAAGAGGATGATTTAGCTACTATTATCTATACATCTGGTACCACTGGTAACTCTAAGGGGGTGATGTTATCTCATAAGAATCTTATAACAAATACACTTTCTACATTTGAAAAAATAGATATAAATCAAGATGATATTTTCTTATCTATTCTCCCCCTCGCACATACTTTTGAGTGTACAACGGGGATGCTACTACCTATCCTTAATGGTGCTTCAGTTCATTATATTAAAAAGCCCCCTACTCCATCTATCTTGATGAAAGCTTTATCTAGTGTAAAGCCAACTGTTATTATTTCTGTTCCTCTTATAATAGAAAAAATTTATAAGAGCAAAGTTTTACCAACATTTACAAACTCCCTCATAATGAGAATTTTATACAAGATTCCATTCATAAGAAAAAGATTAAATATACTTGCTGGTTCAAAGCTTTTAGAGAGTTTTGGTGGAAAACTAAAAATATTTGGAATTGGTGGAGCTCCTCTATCTCCATATGTAGAAAAATTTTTAAATGAAGCAAAATTTCCTTATATGGTTGGTTATGGTTTAACAGAAACTGCTCCACTTTTAACTGCTGGTATATTTACAGAAAAACAAAAAATTAAATCTGCTGGAACATCTTTTTATGGTGTAGAGATAAAGATAAAAAACCCTAATCCTAAAACTGGAGAGGGTGAAATTATGGCTCGTTCACCAAGTGTAATGATGGGTTATTATAAGAATGAAAAACAAACTGCTGAAGTTATGGAAGATGATTGGTTTTTAACTGGAGACTTAGGATATTTGGATAAAGATGGTTATCTTTTTATAAGTGGAAGAAGTAAAAATGTTATTCTTGGTTCTTCAGGTGAAAATATATATCCTGAACAGATAGAATCCCTTATAAACAAAGATGAAGATATTTTAGATTCTCTTATGATGATGTCAGATTCTAAGTTAATAGCTAGAATTCATCTTGATTATGAAAGATTTGCTGATGATATTACTCAAGAGGAGATTGAAGATATTTTAGAGAAAAAAAGAGTTAAGATAAACTCTCAGTTATCATCTTTTTCTAAAATGAATAAGTTTATAGAACAAAAAGAGGAGTTTATAAAAACTCCTACTAAAAAAATCAAAAGATACCTATATGCTAACTAGGTTCTTTTGGCTCTCTTTTTAATTTAACATTTATTTTTCTTCCAACTTTTGAAGGAGCATCATACTTGTCTTTTGCTGTTCCATCATAACGATGATTTCTATCACCACTTTTTCCTGAAAATATCGCTTTCCCATTTTCATCTTTACCTAAAAACTTATTTTGAGTTTTATTCTTTTTTGCCCATTTATCAGAAGAATCAGATTTTTTAAAATCCTTCTTATCTCTAGGTTTATACTCTTTTTTTCTATCATCTTTATCATATGACTTTTTATCATTGCTAAACTCTTTTTTCGGTTTATCTTGAGTTTTATCTTCATATCTTTTTTTAGCAACTTTTTTTATATCTTCTCTTGATAATTTTTTACCTTTAAATGCTGGTTCTTCTACAACTTTTTCAACCGTATACTCAAAACCTTCAATTATGTCTTGTTTAATCACTCGACCTAAAAGCATCTCTATTGGGTATAATTTTTTTTGTTCAGCTTTATCTACTAAAGCGATAATTTTTACAGTTCCCTTAGAAGCTCTAGCCATATACATTATAGCTTTGTCCGGAATATCAAAACTAATTAATACCTCACAATTAAGATCTTTTGATTGATAAAGCTCTTTATCTTCCATAACTTTTACACTTTTATCATCTAAAGCATCTTTTAATGCAAATGAATTTTGTAAACAAACAACAATTATATCTGATGAAGATTCTTCAGCAATTAGTTTATTAAGAAGCTCTAGTTTTTTAGAGTTTTCACAAGGATGAATACGATGGTTGTTTGGTTTTACAGTTATAGTAGTTGATGACATTAAAGTTCCTGATTAAATATATTTGGATTATATCCCATATTCCCATAAATTATGCTATTATGAATAAATATTAAGAAATAGGAAATTTATGTCATTTGAAAAATTAGGATTATCAACACAACTACTAAAGGCTGTTAAAGAACAAGGTTACACAAAACCTACACCTATTCAGGAACAAGCAATTCCTGTAATTTTAGAAGGAAAAGATGTTCTTGCCGGAGCTCAAACTGGAACTGGAAAAACTGCTGGATTTACACTACCAATGTTAGAGTTGTTAGAGCGTTCAAAACATTTAAAACATCATAAGGGCTTATATCCAGTAAAAACTCTTATTCTTGTTCCAACAAGAGAGTTAGCTTCACAAGTTGCTGAAAGTGTAGAGTTGTATGGTAAATTTCTTCCATATAAATCTGCTGTTATTTTTGGTGGTGTAAAAATAAATCCTCAAATTGTAAAACTTCGTAAAGGTGTAGATATTGTTATCGCAACACCTGGTAGATTACTAGACCATATTTCACAAAAAACTATCAACCTATCTCATGTTAATTTTCTTATACTTGATGAAGCAGATAGAATGTTAGATATGGGATTTATTAACGATATTAAAAAAGTTATAGCTATATTACCAAAAGAGAGACAAAACTTATTATTTTCAGCGACTTACTCGGATGAGATAAAAAAACTATCTCAAGGGCTTTTAAAATCCCCTGTTCTTATAGAAGTAGCTAGAAGAAATACATCTAGTGAAACTGTAAAACAAGCTGTTTACCATGTAGACAAAACAAGAAAAAAAGAGCTACTTACACATCTAATTACAGATGGTTCGTGGAAACAAGTTCTTATTTTTACAAGAACTAAACATGGTGCAAATCGTCTGTGTGGACAATTAGAAAGCGATGGTATAACAGCAGCCGCGATTCACGGAAACAAAAGTCAAAATGCAAGAACAAAAGCTTTAGATGATTTTAAAAAAGGTAAAGTAAGAGTTTTAGTTGCAACAGATATTGCAGCAAGAGGTATCGATATAGACCATCTTCCACATGTTGTAAACTATGAATTACCAAATGTTAGTGAAGATTATGTACATAGAATTGGTCGTACTGGTCGTGCTGGAAAAAGTGGTGAAGCAGTATCTTTAGTTTGTGTTGATGAGGAAGAATTTTTAGTAAATATTGAAAAACTTATAAAAAAAGATATTCCTAAAGTTTGGTTAAAAGGGTTCAAACCAGATCCATCAATAAAAGCAGAACCTGTTAATTTTGGTGGAAATAGAGGCGCTAGAAGTAAACCAAGAGGTGGTGGACACTCCAGAAATAGAAATAATTCAAATTCTCGTTCAAGAAGATAGATTATTTTGGGATTTAATCCCATATAATCTACCTATCCAATATAGTTTTAATATTATCCTTAATATCTTCAACTAACTCCTCTTCTACACTAATAGTAATTATACTTTTTCTGTCTTCTATATATTTTGTTAGTTTCTCTTTAACATTTAGAATTTTTTCTTCACTAAGAATCATAAAGTCATCACCCTCTACTCTAAAAACAACTCTATTTTTATACTCATTATGTAAAAAATATGCAAACTCAATTAAAAATTTATCACCATCTCTCCAACTATTAAGCCTATTAAACTCTGAAAAATTATGTAGTTTTATATTATAAGTATAAACATCTTTTGCCATTATATAATACCTAACTATTAGCTCTAAATAATCTATAATAAAAAGATTTGTTAATCTATCTTTGTAAAAATATGAAAATCTTTGCTCCTCCATATCTGTTTTAGGAAGTTGAGAAATACTTAAATCTATCTCTATATCTTTTAAAACAACTATCGCCGAATCAACAACATCAGGATGAAAATGAACTGCACTTAGCTCTTGAAGTTCTGCTAATGCAACCTCTACACTTTTTCTTGGCTTATATACTCTATTTGTTGTCATTGCATCAAAAGCATCAGCAACAATCATAATTCTACTTAATGGTCTTATCTCCTCAGCTTTTAAACCTTGGGGATAACCACTACCATCATATTTCTCATGATGCTCTCTCATAATTTCAGATATAACTTTGTACTGGTCTATCTTATTTAACATCTCATAACCTGAGTTTAGATGTTCTTGAATTAACTTATACTCTGTAAAATCTAACTTACTTGGTTTAAGTAAAATACTGTCTGGTGTGGATATTTTTCCTATATCGTGTAACCATGCTGCATTTTTAAGTAGTTCTATCTCATATTTACTATAACCCATCTCTGTGGCTATTAAAACACAATAATGTGCAACTCTTCTTGTGTGTCCAGCAGTGTAAGAATCTCTAGCTTCTATCATATCTATCATAGAGTGTATTATCTGCTCTTGATTTTTAATTTTCTCATCTTCTAAAATAAGAATCTTATTTTGATTTGTTTTATCTCTAAAAACTGTCACAGAACCTACTATATAGTTTTCTATATAGAGAGGTGTTGTCATTATAGAAACATTTAGGATAGAACCATCTTTTTTTACTAAAACTTCATTATCACTTTTATATATTTCTCCATCTATTAAAGTTCTATGCACCTTACAATCTTTAGCTAGTATTGGTTTATCATTAGAATCTTTGTAATGAATATAATCATGAATCGTCTTATTCATCAACTCATTTTTATTAAATCCAAGCAATATTAGTGCTTCTTTATTAATAAATGTTGTTTTATTATTAGTATCTAAAGTATAGATACCATCTCCTATACTTTGAGCTATGTCATAAAATCTTTTTTCACTATGCTTTAGTTTATTTTGTTGTTCAAATATTTTCAGATAAAGGGTAATTTTATTTAATAACTGATTATCATCTATCGGTTTTGTTATATAATCAACAGCACCTATCTCAAAACCTTGAGCAATAAATTCCTCACTTTTAAATACAGCTGTTACAAAAATAATAGGTATATTTTTTGTTTTTTTATTAGATTTTATCATTTTAGCTAATTCAAAACCGTTAATATCAGGCATCTGAATATCACATAATATTAAATCAATATGCTTAGTTAGTAAAATATCAAGAGCTTCTTTTGCTCCTAAAACTTCAATAGAGTTGATATTTGACACTGTACTTAAAAGTGCATTTAATGTAAATAAATTATTTTGATTATCATCAACACATAAAATACTATATTTATTATCTATACTTGGCAAACCCTATCCCTTCCACTCTCTTTAGCTTTATAAAGTGCTTCATCTGCTCGTTTAGTTATATTTTTTAATGTATCACCTTGTTTAAACTCTGTAACTCCAAAGCTACAAGTGATAGAACCAACTATATCAAACTTTTTATTCTTAATATACTTTCTCAAACTATTAGCTATCTCTATCCCTTTTTCAAAACTTACATCAAAAGTAAGAACAAACTCTTCTCCACCCCATCTAGCAAAAATATCACTATCTCTAGTATGATTCTTAATTAATTTTGATAAACCTCTTAATATGTCATCACCAACTAAATGACCATATTTATCATTTATTTTTTTAAAAAAGTCAATATCCATCATTATAAAAATAAATGATTTTTTTTCTGCTTTAGCAATAGTTATTTTTCTATCTATTAGCCTATGAAACATATTCCGATTATATATACCAGTTAGAGAATCATAATTAGCTTCATGCTTATACTCAAGTGTCTGCTGAGATATATGTGTAATATCTGTTAATGTTATAATATATTGACTATAAAAAGGTGTTGCTTTTATAATAAAAACATATTCATTCTCATCTATACTAATTTTTACAAGAACATCCTCTTTTAATGAAATATTTATAATAGATTCAAGCCATAAATTATTATTTTCTTTTTTATTGTAAAAATAACCCTCATCATTAATAAAAGTTGTATATATACATCTATGCTTATCTTGAAACTCTTTTAAACTTTTTAAATCAAAAAAGTCAAGAAGTGCTTTATTTACATTAATAGCTTTTTCTCCATCACTAACCAATATCATATTATTTTGTAAATCTAATATATTTTGAGCATACTCTTTTTCTTGTTGTAATAGTTTATCTTTCTCTTTTAATTTTAGATGAAATGCTAAACGAGCTAGTAGTTCCACATGGTTGAAAGGTTTATTTATATAATCATCACCACCTACACTAAAACACTCCTCTATTGTTTCATCATTTTTTTTAGCTGTTACAAATATTATGGGAATATCTTTTGTTTTTTTATTAGATTTAATTATCTTACAAGCTTCATAACCGTCTATCTCAGGCATCATAACATCAAGTAAAATTATATCTACTTTATGACGAAGTAAAATAGACAGACCCTCACTTGCTGATGAAGCTATTAATACATTATATAAATTACCTGCAACACTCTCTATAACACTCTCAAGAGTAAACAAGTTTGTTTTAATATCATCAATACACAATACAATTTTCTTCATTATTTCACTTTCCTAAAAACTTTACAATTATCACTACACCGTTCAAATTTTTCTTGAAATGGTTCTATAATAGATTCACTCTCACCCAAAACCAAATGACCACCAAATTTCAATGAATCATAAAAAAGTTGAAAAACTCTCTTCTGTAAATCTTTATCAAAATATATAATTACATTTTTACAGATTATAATATCAAACTCATTAAAAGAGCCATCTTTTATAAGATTATGTTGGAAAAATAGTGTTTTTTTCTTTATCTCTTCATTTATAACTACATAATTATCATTTTCAACAATATAATCCTCTAGTTCAATATCAAAACCTATCTCTTTGCAGTTCTCTTTTGCTTTAAGATAGGTTCCTTTTGAATAAATTCCATTTTTTGCCTCCTCTAAAACTACACTATTAAAATCTGTTGCATAAATGATAGATTTATCCAATAATTTTAAACTATCCAATAAAATAGCTGTTGAATAAACCTCCTCCCCACTACTACACCCAGCACTCCAAAGTTTAATATTATGTGAATTCTTATAAAACCTATTTAAAAATTTAATCATAGTCACAAATGATTTTGGTTCACGAAATATTTCTGTTACATTTATGGAGACATCAAGAAAAAAAGCTTTAAAAATAGTTTTGCTAAACAAAATCATAGCAACTGCATCTTTAATATTTTTTATCCCATGTTTTAACATAAATATATCTACTCTACGATTTATCATATCTCTATGATACAATCTAAAATCATATTCATAATTTATAAAAATCATCTCTAAAAGATAATCTATCCAACTATTTTTATCCATCTTTTTATTTAATAAGTTTATATAGCTACTAATTTTATCAGTAGTTAAAATATAATCTTGTAGATTCAAAGCTAAGGCATTTTTCACCATAGGCTTCGCTTCACACTCATCAATATTTTGAATTATTAATTTAGAATTATTTCTTTTAATCAACTCCATCTTATCCACACCATCATTAGCATATCCACACTCTTGTATCACTAATAATCTCTCTTTATAATAATTAGAAAAAGACTCATAACTAATAGATACCGATGGTTTAGAAAAGTTATATTTTTGCTCATCACTAAGAGTAAAATAGCCATCTATAACTTTTAAATGTTTATTATTAGGTGCTAAATATATTTTACCTTTTTTAACAATTTGTGCCTCTCTCGCATAACAAACCTTGTGCTTTGTATATCTTTGTAAAATTTCATCAAAATAACCATTCTTTTTAGGGTCTATATGTTGAACAAAAATCAAAGCCATATTATCTAAATTGATTTTTTTTGCTATCTCTATAATTTTTTCAGAAGAGTTAGCACTCCCACCAATCAACACTATATCAACATCTTTTATCTTTACAATATTTTTATTAAGAAGTGATTCAAAAATTACTTGAAATCCAAGATCATAAAGATAATGGTTAAGCTTAGCTTTATGCGTAGTTATATATATTTTTTTAGAATTTACAAAAATTTCTTGATATAAAATCTGCACAAGCCGAATGTCAATATTATATATTCTTCCAAATTCAAGATGATAAGCAAGATTTTTTTTAGATAAAACTGTTTCTAAAATATCTATATCACTACTTGTTACTGAAGATTCTAAAAGAATATGACAAGAATTATGTGAATTAAAATATTTAATCATCTATTTTATCCATGCTTTTAACATAGAGATTAATGCACTATGTTGTATAGGTTTTGATAAATAATCATTAGCACCTGCATCTAAACATTTTTGCTTATCTTCAGGCATTGTTCTAGCAGTAATCGCAATAATTGGAATATCTTTAAATCTATCATTTGATTTAATATTTTCTATGGCAACCAAACCATCCATAACTGGCATCATAATATCCATAAGTATTAAATCAATATTATTTCCAGCCTCTAAAATCTCTATCGCCTCTTTCCCATTAAAAGCACTAAAAACCTCAGCATCCATAGTCTCCAATGTAGATGTCAATGTAAATATATTTCTACTATCATCATCCACAATAAGTATATTTTTACCTAATAATTCACTATCATAAGATATTTCATCCTCCTCTTGGAGAATTGTTACAGTATCTGGTGAATTGCTTGTTGGTGTTGAGATAACTGTTGGTTCTATTATTTCAACTGTTTCACTTTTCACCAACTCTTTTGGATGTTTTTCTATTTTAGAACCAGCCATTAAAGGCAAAGAGATACTAAATATGGTACCCTTACCTAAGCTACTCTCAACACTTATGCTTCCACCCATCAAATCAACAATAGTTTTACTAATCGACAATCCTAGACCTGTCCCTCCAAACTCTCTACTAATAGTTCCATCCACTTGTTTAAATGCTTCAAAAATTGTTGCTAGTTTATCTGATGGTATCCCTATCCCACTATCTTTTACACTAAAAATTAAATTATCACCTTTTACTCCAATATCAATGGTAACATCTCCATTCTTTGTAAATTTAAAGGCATTGCTTAAAAGATTTTTCAATACTTGAGAAAGTTTTGTTTTGTCCGTAGAAAATGAAGATTTGAAGTTGTCATTAATAATAAAATCTAAACCTTTATCATCAGCAACTGCTCCAAAAAGACCTTTCATCTCATCAACTATTTCACTTGTTGCTACATCTTCATAAACAAGTTCCATATTTCCAGATTCTATCTTGCTTAAATCTAAAATATCATTTATAAGCAACAATAAATCATTACCTGCTCTATGAATCACAGATGATTTTTCTACATCTTTTTTACTTAATGTATTATCATGATTCTGAATAAGCAATTTTGATAATAAAATTATAGAATTTAAAGGTGTTCTCAACTCATGGCTCATATTTGCTAAAAATTCACTTTTATAGGTAGAAGCTTTCTCTAATTCTTCTGCTCTTTTGTCTATCTCCTCTTTAGCTTGTGCCAAAGTATCATTTTTTATTCTTAGTTCTCTTGATTGAAGTTTAAGTTGTTGTTGTTGCTCCTCCATTTGAACATTTGATTCTTGAAGCTCTTCACTTTGAGTTTGTAACTCCTCATAAGCCTCTTGAGATTTTTCTAATAAAACTTTTATTTGCCCATTTTGACTTGTGGTGTGAAGTGCTGTTGCAAGAAGAGAAGCAATTTTTGCTAAATAATCTTTATGCAACTCTGTAAAACTCTCAAAACTCATAATCTCAACTACACCAAAAAGTTCACCATCATGCATCAAAGGAAATGTAAATACCTCTTTAGGTTTAGAGAGTGTTGTGCCACTCTGCACTAAAAACTCATCATCCCTTATATTTTTTAATAAAATAGATTCTCTCTCAAGTGCAACTTGACCAATAACACCCTCACCTAGTTTAAACATATTAGATAAACTATCACGATTACTATAAGCAAAAGAAGCAATTAGTTTTAACTCTTTTTTATCTTTATTAAAATCATATAAAACACCACTACTAGCACCTACATATCTACTAGCCATAGTGATAGCCTCTTTCGCTAATTTTACTGTATCGGTAATACCTGTCAACTTATCACTAAATTTCCCAACACCCTCACTAAAATACAGTTCTTTCTTATTTTTTGTACTAGAATCTTGTAACATATTTGTCATTGTCATAAGAGCTAATCCCAACTCATCATTTTTAGACTTAACCTCTATTTTATATGAAAAATCCTCATTAGCAATAGAATCTGCTTGTTTTAAAATAGTTTTCAAATATTTTATCATCTGTAAAATAGCACGACCTAATCTATCATCTTCACCCTTAGCTTTATAGTGTACATTTAGTTCTCCACGAGCAATAGATTCTGCCACCTCTGTAATAGTCTCAAGATACTCAACCATAGCAAGAAGGGAAAGACCCAATTTATCATCAGAACTCTTAGCAACTACATTTACATCATAATTGCCCTTTGAAAGATTTTGAGACAAATTAGTCATCTCTTTTAATCTTTTTGTCATATTAGCAATAGCTAAACCTAAGGCATCATTTTCATTAAGAACTCTTATCTCTTTAGTAAAGTCTCCATCAGCCACTGCATTTGCTTGTCTAATTGTTATCTCTATCGCATCTACAAGGATAGATGTAGATTTAACTATCTCTCCCACCTCATCTTTAGCATCATAAACAATAGATTCTTTTCGTATCTCACCACCAGAGAGAGCTTTGAGTTGCTTAGTAACTTGACTCAAAGGATTCATAAGTTTTGAGATATACCAGTTGATAAGCAACAACCCAAAAGTAAGGACACTCAATAAAATTAAAAAGAATATATTTATAAAAGTATCTAAAGATGAAAGAGCAGTATTCGTATCAATCTCGGTTACTAAATACCAAAACCTATATGGATTATTCACTCTATCTGGATAGATTTTATTCATAGAGAATATCTTTTTATCTTTTATGAATGTCGTTTCATCCTTATCTTTAAAATTTTCTAATATCCCCTCGTAATCTTTATTAAAATTATATTCCGTTCCTAGTTGAAAACCCCATCTTTTTATCTTATCACCAATAAAAAGATAATATCCATCTTCATTCAAAAGATAATATTTTTGTACATCTTTCGTTTCATCAAGAGCTTTTGCAGCTACAATCTCATCTAAAATATCAGAAGCATCTAAACTAATAACAATAACCCCTTGAAGTATTCCATCACGATCAATTATAGGTGAAGAATACCTCACAACAGGAACAAATGGTTTTATAATTTGACCATATTCCATATTGAGATTCATCTCCGAAATATAAAATTCCCCTTTTTTTAATTTGATTGCTTCTTGAAAATATTTTTTATTAAATTTATTTTGAAGTTTTTCAAACTCCATCTCAACAGTTTTATGATTCTTTTGGTCTAATCTAATTGATATTCTCTCTAAACCATTCGTATCGATAATACGGATTTTATAATAAAGCTCTTTACTCAGTAGATAATCTTTCAAAGCTGAAACATATATATTTTTCCAGTATGTAGTTTTTCTTTTATCTTTTAAATCGCTCCAAACTAAAAATTTCTCTAAAGCATAAAAATTAGTATTATAAACTACATCTTCTGGTACTGTCCCCAAAAGCCCTTTTATTTGATTTGATAAAGCCTTAATCTCACTTGCATTAACTAATTGTGCTGAGTTTATATAAGATTCTTTTGCACTCTTAAAGCCAAACCAACCAACAGCACTCACAGCTATTACCAACACAACAACAAATATGGAAAATATTTTATTTTTAACTGATAAGTTCATACTATCTACCTTTATTTATAGAGTGAATTAGATTAAGTTTTCTCAAGTTCCAAGAGACTAATTGCTCAACCTCTGCTGGTGTTTTAGTGTTATATTTTGCAGAAGCTGGAGTGATAGAATCTATCCCTATATATGCTTTGATTGTTTGAAGTTCTGCTATTATCATCTGGGTAATAGTAAAAACATCACTTGCTGTCTCATCCCCTTTTTTAAACTCAGAAAAATCTACAAAATCTATACCTGCTCCAATTTGAAGCTGTCTAATTTTCTCTAGCACATGCATACACTCATCAAAAACATCTGCTGGTGTTGCACCTACCCTTTTCTTTTGTGGAATCGTTTTATCTGAAATATCAAGATATTGTAAAATACCAGTTATCTCATCATAAAGTCTCATCTGTTCCCCAAAAACATACGATGGGGTAACTATCCCTCTGTTAAGTTCATCAAAACTCTTAGAGATATGTGTCAAAGCGTTATATACATCAATAGATGTTTTACCTTTATATTTTTTGAATTTAAAAACAGGGGTTTTAATACCAACTCTTTTATTAAATATTTGCAACTCTGTTAAGATTCTTTGTGTTTGCTCATACACCAAGTCTGGATTTAGATCTAAGATTGGTGGCATATTTACTGGTTCTATCATTGGTAGATTATAATATCCCCTATGGATATTTATTTTCACCATTATCTCATAAGTGATCTGCCATGCATCTCTAGGTTTTAACATTGTTGCAATTTTTGTTCTTTTTATAATCCCCTCATGGTCATGCTTAATACCCTCATGTTTTAGTAAAAAGTGAATCTCATCAGTAATGAGCATAATTTGTGAGTAAACATCATTTGGGGATATGGTTTTGGCTGATAAACTAAGTGTGAGTAAAAGTAATAGAACTAGCTTTTTCATTGAGGAATCCTTATACTTTATTTTACTCTTTTATTATTTAAGTTTATGTTAGAGTTTTAAAGAAAGGAAAGGGGGAAAATAAGTAATTAAGATAATGCAACGAAAAAAGCCCCACAAATCATAACGAAATGTGAGGCTTTTTTCTACCATTCTTACAAGGCTTAATCTTTTTTGTCATAGGAAATATAACATAATACTTTTGCTACAATCATAAAAATATTAAAAATAATAAATTTCTATATGCTATAATTTCTTAATAAAAAAATAACAAAGGCTAAATCTATATGAAATGGATATACTTTTTTTTACTTACCACTATTTTCACAGGGTGTGATTTATTAGAATCTCAAGAAGATATAGATAATCGGGCTATTGCTAAAAAACTTGCTTTTGAACGAAAAGTAGCTGATACAAAAGAGATACAACTAAAAAAACTATCTGCCCAAACAGATAGAGATTTAGCAATACTAGAATCTAAAAAAGAGTTAGCAAAAATAGAGAAAGAGAAAGAGTTAGAAAAGATAAGACTTGCATCTGAACTAGAAAAGCAAAGAATTATTTTAAATCAAGAGAAAGAACAAGCAATTTTTGAACAAAAAATGTCACAAGCAGATCAACTAAATAATATGGAGTTAAAAAGATACTTGATTCTTATTTTAGCTATACTTCTAGTAGTAAGTAGCTTCTTTCTCTATTACTATTTCAAAAAAAGAAGAGAAGATAAACTTCTTGCTTATAATGATAATCTAAAAAAATATTTTAACCATAAAGAGAATGAAGCAAGAGTAAAAATTGCAGAAAAAATGTTAGATACTATCGCTTCTGGAAAACTTGACAAAAGTCAAGAAAACCAGCTTATAGGTGCATTTCGTGGCGAGACTAATGGTAAATATCAAGAGCAATTGACTAATGATATTCATCAAGATGAGATTCAAACAGTTGAACTAATAGAAGATAAAAAATAAAATCTATTTAAACTTTTCTAACACCACTAAAGCACCCTTATAGATTGGCTCATCAATAAAACCAAACTCTTCATCTGTAAAGCCAGTGATTCCATTGGCTCTGTTTTTCTCAAATAAAACTTTTATCTTTTGTGCTTTTTCTATCTCTATACTCTCAAAACTAAAAATTTTGTTCACTAATTCAACCTGTTTAGGTGAAATACACCCCTTAGAATCATAACCCATACTTTTTTCTAACTCTATCCATTTAGAAAATTGCTCTAAATTTTTATAATCTTGATATACAAAAGATACAGGTTTAACCTCTATTGATTTACAAGATATTAAAAAATGAGTTAAAATATAACTCATAGTTGGATTCTCTAAGTTAATAAGATTCTGAGATAAATTCATATCTGCAAAAAGATCAAAAATACCTAGATAAAATGTTTTTACTCTATCATTTACTTTTAATGAAAATAGATTATTCCACGATTCTTTTGTCTCTATCGATAGGTGTAACTCTATATTTTTATCTAAAATCTCTAAAATAGATTTTACCTCTTTAGGTGTTTTTATCTTTGGAACTCTTATAGCATCAGGCATAAATTGATTCAAATATAGAATCTCATCATAACCACCCTCATCTAAAGCATTTACCCGTACTATTAACTTTTTATTTGTTTTAGTATTTAAAGATAAAAAAATAGCACATAAAATAAGAGCAAAAGGCTTCTCTTCTTCAGAAACCCCATCTTCTAAATTTAAAATAATTGCATCACTATCCAATTTATCTAACTTACTTAAATGTTTAATATTATTACAAGATAACATCAAAACCGATTTATAATTTTGTTTTTTATTTATCTCTCTTTTTAATGGTTTTACAAAGCTATATAATTTATCTAAATCTCTTTGTATATAACTATTTTCTATCTCTTTTAATAATTGTTCTTGAATCATAACTTATCACTTTTTTTTTGAGTTACATAAAAATAGAGAGTTTCTATCTCTTTATTTGTTAAAAAATATCTTGGCATTCCACTTTTTCTCTCATCCAATGCCTTATGAAATTTATAATAAGTAATGTTATTTATAGTTGGTCCTCTAAACTCTTTTTTCTTACCTTTATGCGTATATTTTGCTATTAGTTTCCCCTCCCCTTTTTTTCCATGGCAATGATAACAACCAATCCCCCTTGGATTCTTATAAAGTTGAGAAGCATACTCTTTTTTTGAAATAAAAGAGGTATCTGAGATTAAATATAATGGTAAGATAAGAAGTAGTAATATTTTCATTGAATAGCCTATAATTATTAGACTGAAATAGTACCTAAACTAGATATATTTATAGATTAAATTATCTTTATCAAAGTAGCTTATTATCATTTCATTGGTATAATCACAAAAATTATAATTTGTGGGGCTAAAATGCAACTATTAGATGGAAAAGCACTTTCAAAAAAAATAGAACAAAAAGTAACGACGCAGGTAGAAGAATTAAAAAATAACACTGGTTTAGTTCCAGGATTAGCTGTAATTCTTGTTGGAAATGATGAAGCTAGTTCAGCTTATGTAAATATGAAGAAAAAAGCTTGTGATAGAGTTGGTTTTTACTCTGTAACTCATGAGATGCCTGCTAATATTTCACAAGAAACTATTGAAAACACTATTCAAATGATGAATAATAATCCAAGTATAGATGGAATCTTAATTCAACTACCACTACCTCCACAAATAGACACTACAAAAATTTTAGAGCTGGTTGCCCCAAATAAAGATGTTGATGGTTTCCACCCTTATAATGTTGGAAGACTTACAACTGGTCTTGATGGTTTTGTACCTTGTACACCACTTGGTGTTATGGAGCTTTTAAACGAATATAATATTGATGTAAAAGGTAAAAATTGTGTTGTAGTTGGTGCTTCAAATATAGTTGGAAAGCCTATGGCTTCACTACTCTTAAATGCTGATGCAACAGTTGAAATTTGCCATATCTTTACAGATGACTTGAAAAAACATACTCTAAATGCTGATATAATTTTAGTTGGTGTTGGTGTTATAAATCTTATAAAAGAGGATATGGTTAAAGATGGTGCAATAATTATAGATATTGGAATTAATCGTGCAGAAAATGGAAAACTTGTTGGTGATGTAGACTTTGCAAATGTTAGCCAAAAATGTTCTTATATTACACCTGTTCCAGGTGGTGTTGGTCCGATGACTATCGCTATGCTTTTAAGCAACACACTAAAATCTGCTCAAATCAATGCAAAAGCGAAACTATAAATGAAAAAAACTCTACATAAGGCATATAAATTTTCAAACTCTTGGACAGGAACTATAATAATTGTTTTATTTGTTATCTTTTTTATCGCTCAAGCTTTTAGAATCCCTTCAGGCTCAATGAAAGATTCTCTTCTTATTGGAGATAATCTATTTGCTAAAAAATTTGCTTATGGTATCTCTATGCCACATATCCCATTTTTGGAAATGTCTATCATGCCTTGGAGCGATTCACTTCGTTTAGTTGATGGAGATAAACCACTTAGAGGTGATATAGTTATTTTCAGACCACCACATAATATAAAACAACACTATGTAAAAAGATGTGTTGCAATTGGTGGGGATGAACTATTTGTTTTTGAAAAAAATCTTTTTATCCATTTTAAAGAGGGTGATGAGTGGATAAAACAAAACTATTCAGATTATGAAACAACTCTATTTAATGGAAAACTTTGGGTAAAGAATCCTTATATGAAAAATCACAAAGGAATCCACCACGATGATAAAATAATAAATACTGGAGCTTCACAACTTATGCCTATATTTAACTTTGGGCCTATAAAAGTTGATGAGGGTAACTATTTTATGATGGGTGATAACAGAGACCATTCTAATGATAGCCGTTTTTGGGGTGCTGTTCCTTATGATAATGTGGAGGGAACACCTTGGTTTATCTATTTTTCAGTAGATAATAACTGGGAGATTAGATGGGAAAGAATCGGGAAAACACCTACTGATTTAGAATCACCATATATACTAGAAAAAGCAAAAGCTGAAAGAGTAATTGTCGATAAAGATGACCATGGAATCTATTGATTTACTAAAAATTTTAACAGCAGTTTTAGCACTGGCGATAGCTATTATTGGTCATGAGATTATGCATGGGCTGATTGCATATCTTTATGGTGATAACACAGCAAAAAATGCTGGAAGATTATCAGTAAATCCTCTAATCCATATAGATTTGGTTGGAACTATTATTGTTCCACTAACAATGTATTTTCTTCCTATACTTTTAGGTGGAGAGAGTGGATTTTTATTTGGATGGGCAAAACCAGTACCCGTAAATATGTCAACTGTTATTAAGAGAGCTGGATATAATGGTGCAATGCAAGTTGATTTAGCAGGTATTTTTTATAACTTTACTTTAGCAGTTATAGCTTCTATACTTATAGTATCTATGGCACAACCAACAATGGCAGATGGATTAGTTTATATCTTTATCTATCTTTTTGTTTTTCAACTACTTGTTATAAATGTAGTATTAGGAGTATTTAACCTACTTCCTATACCTCAGTTTGATGGAGCTAATTTTATAATACATTTAGCACTAAAATATAAAATAAACTCAGTAGCAGAATTTTTTTACAAAAATGAAAAGTACGGAATCCTAGTAGTTTTAGTTGTCTTAATGACACCATTAAAAGATTATCTTTTACTACTACCAGTACAAACAATAATACAATTACTTACATCTTAAAAGGAATCAAAATGAAATTTTACATAGCAACAGATCACGCAGGAATTGAGTTAAAAGATTATACAGTTGAACTACTAAAAGGGAAAGGTCATGAAGTTATAGACTTAGGTCCATTCTCTAAGGATAGAGTTGACTATCCTGACTATGCTCATAAAGTTGCTCTATCTATTATAGAAGACTGTTCTGCACAAGGTATCTTAATCTGTGGTTCAGGAATCGGAATGAGTATGGCAGCTAATCGCCATGAGGGTATCCGTGCTGCTCTATGTCATGATGCATATACAGCGACAGTTGCTCGTGGACATAACAATGCAAATATACTTTGTTTTGGTGAAAGGATTGTAGGTAAAGGTGTAGCTGAATCTATTGTAGATGCTTGGATTGCAGGAAGCTTTGATGGTGGAAGACACTGTGGAAGAGTTCAGAAAATAGAAACTAAATAAAAAGATAAATCTATGTTTTGGGAATGGTCACTTTTAACTATATTAACTATTTTATCAATATTTTTATTTGTTAAAATGTATTACTTTAAAAGCATTACAAACAAAGAGCAAAGAAGTAATGAACTAATGAAACTTACTCTTAATGAAGCTGAGATTCTTATACGAAAATATCAGATTCAGCTCCAAAGAGCCTTAGGAAATGTAGATATTTTAAGTGAAGAGCTTACAAAATTAAGAAATGAATTAAAAATTCTAAAACAGAGAAACTCTAAACATAGACAAGAAACAGATAGATTGAACAATAAAATTAAAGCCCTAGAGTCTCGAATAGATGCTCTTTTATAAAGGATTAATATGGTATTAAGTGATACAGAAAGAAAAATTATTGAAAACTCAATAAGAGATATAAAAGACTTTCCAAAACCTGGAATTGTGTTTAAAGATATTACAACTCTTTTGAATAATAAAGAAGCTTATGGTGTTTTAATGAGCCACCTTTATACAAGATATAAAGAATACAATTTAGATTATATTGCTGGAATTGATGCTAGAGGTTTTATCTTTGGTGCGGCTTTAGCACAAATGCTAAATATAGGTTTTGTTCCAATTAGAAAAAAAGGGAAACTTCCATATACAACTATTAGTGAGAAATATTCCTTAGAATACGGTATTGATGAAATTGAAGTTCATATCGATGCTTTTAGTGAGATACCTAATGCTAAAGTTTTAATGATAGATGATTTAATAGCTACTGGTGGTACTGCAAATGCTGCTGCTAATCTTATTAATCAAGCTGGTGCGAACTGTGTAGAATCTTGTTTTATAATCGGTCTTACATTTTTAGATGGTATTGAAAAATTAAAAGAAAAAACTGATGTTTATACTCTAATAGAGGTTGAGTAATGTATATCCCTTCTGCTTCAAAATATGATCCAGATGAAAATGGACACTTTGGAATCTTTGGTGGTAGATATGTTCCTGAAACACTTATGCCTGCTCTTTTAGAACTTAAAAATGAGTATGAGAAAATAAGATTTGATAAAGAATTTTGGAGTGAGGTTCACTACTATTTAACTGACTATGTTGGTCGCCCCTCTCCACTCTACTATGCTGAAAATATTTCCAATGAACTTGGAGCAAAAATCTACTTAAAACGAGAAGATTTAAACCATACTGGAGCACATAAAGTAAACAATGTTATTGCTCAAGGATTAATGGCAAAAAGATTAGGTTATAAAAAAATTATAGCTGAGACTGGTGCTGGTCAACATGGTGTTGCAACTGCTACTATATGTGCTTTACTTGGTTTAGAATGTGAAGTTTTTATGGGTGCTAAAGATGCAGAACGACAAGAGTTAAATGTATTTCGTATGAAGCTTCTTGGTGCAAAAGTAAATGCTGTTAAAAGTGGAAGTAGAACTCTAAAAGATGCTATGAATGAAGCGATTCGTCATTGGGTTACAAATGCTAGAGATACTTTTTATATTATCGGTACAGTGGCTGGGCCACACCCCTACCCTATGATGGTTAGAGATTTTCAAGCTATTATAGGTTATGAAGCAAGACAACAAATACTCGAAAAAGAAAATAGACTTCCGAATCATGTAATCGCTTGTATTGGTGGGGGTTCTAATGCTATTGGTATGTTTCAACATTTCTTAGAGGATAAGGATGTTGAATGTATTGGAATCGAAGCTGGTGGACTTGGAATTGAAACTGATAAACATGGTTGTTCTCTTAAAAAAGGTCGTCCAGGAGTTCTTCATGGACAAATGTCTTATACACTTCAAGATGAAGATGGTCAGATTTTAGAAGCTCACTCTGTTTCAGCAGGACTTGATTATCCTGGAATTGGACCTGAACACTCTTTTCATAATGATAATAAATCAGTTACATATGATCATGCAACTGATCAAGAAGCACTAGATGCTTTTGTATGGTTATCTCGTAAAGAGGGGATTATTCCAGCATTTGAGAGTTCCCACGCTGTGGCTCATCTTAAAAAAATGAAAAATATCAAAGGTAAGCTTATAATTGTAAATCTATCTGGTCGTGGTGATAAAGATATGATTCAAGCAAAAGATATACTCAATTTTGATTAATCAAGATGATGTTATCCCTAAAACTCCAGCTGAAAAAGAGTTGTAAATAGAAAAAATAATATTGAGTCTGTTAGAGAGTATGTTTAAAAATACTCTCTAACCACCACCTACGAAATCAAGAAGCTCTAGTTTATCATTATTGTTTAAAGTATAACTATTCCAATTATTTTGTTTAACTATATCCATATTTACAGCAGCAGCCATCACTTTACCATCTAAATTCAACTCTTTTAAAACACTATCAATAGTTGCATTATCTGTAAATTCTCTCTTTTCTCCATTTATTATAATTATCATTTTAACTCCTCTAATTTTATTTTAATCTTATCCAAAAGTATATTTTTTATATCTTCATAAGTTTTTTCAAAAGCCTCATACTCTTTTCCATCAGGATCTTCAAAACTTATATGTAGAATTGGTGTAGAGTTTGGAAAAATAGGACAACTCTCTTTTGCATTATCACAAACTGTTACTACCAAGTCAAATTGTTCATTTATCAAAGTATCTAATGTTTTAGAGTGATATTTATCATTCCAAATATTATTAGATTCTAATATTTTTTTAGCATTAGAATTTACTCTCCCACTAGCTTTTACACCACTACTTTTAGCTTCTACTCCATCTAAAAAAGAATTTATCAATGCTTCTGCTATTATACTTCTACAAGAATTTCCTGTACACAATATTAATAATTTTTTCATAATTTTTTGTTCCTTGTTATTATAATAATTTGTAAACTAATAAAATATAGATATGTTCTAATAAGTAGAGAAAATAAACTAATAATTTATTATTATAAAATCGTATGAAGAGCTAGCTAAAAGCAAAAGCTTTTAGAGTAAAATTATTTTAATAATTTAGCTATTTTTATTTGAAGTTTGAGCCATTTTCTATGCTCCATTAATGGAAAACCTGCAAAAGTTTTTCCACTTTCTTTTATATTCTTTGTAATTCCACTTCTAGCAGCAAATGTAGAAAATGGAGCTATCTCTAAATGCCCAGCAGCAGCTGATTGTCCACCCATTACAACATTTCTTCCTAGTTTAGTTGATCCAGCAATACCAGATTGTGATACCATTACAGAGTATTCACCAATTTCACAATTATGCCCCACTTGAACAAGATTATCTATACGAACACCTTTTTTAAGCACTGTTGATCCAAATACTGCACGATCTATACTACTATTGCTACCAATCTCAATATCATCTTCTAAGATAACATTTCCATTTTGATAAATCTTTTTATGTTCGCCAAGCTTATTTGTAGCAAAACCAAAGCCATCGCTACCTATAACACTATTTGCATGAATAATACAATCATTTCCAATTACACAGTCTCTGTAAACAGTTACATTTGGATAGATAATAGTATTATCCCCAATTACTACCTCTGCACCAATATAAACATGAGCCATAACTGTACAATTTTTACCTATAATAGCTCCATTAGCTATCTCAGCTTTTTTAGAGATTTTACTACCCTCACCTATTTTTGCAAATGGAAGTTCATCATCTTCTATTAGAGGTGCAAAATATTTAGAAAGTATAGCCATTGACCAATATGGAGATTCTACTTCTAAAGCTATTACAGATTCACCAACAAACTCTTTTGTTTTAAAATCTACAAGAACAACACCTGCTTTAGAATCTTTTATATCATTAATATATTTTGAATTTGCTACAAAAGATAACTGATTTTCAGTTGCATCTTTTAAAGCATTCATCCCTGATATTTTAATATCAGTTCCACTAAACTCTGCACCAATTATACTAGCTATCTCTTCTAATCTCATAATTATCTCTCTAGTGCTACGGCACCACTTCTAACAATCTCTTTTGGACTATATCTCTTAATTGCTTTTAAAAAATTCTCTACTCTATTTGGTTCATCTGTTACCATTGCTATAATAACATTATCACCAACATTTACTATTTTCCCATTATATGCTTCACATAAAGTATTAATATCACTCAAAGATTCTGTGATTGGAAACTTAATCAGTGCCATCTCTTTCTCTACCATATCAGCATGTTCATAAACTCTTAAAACAGGAATTAGTTTATGAAGTTGTTTAGTGATTTGCTCAATAACTCTTACTGAACCAGATGTTACAATAGTCAATCTTGAATATTTAGAATCAGGAATTGGTGCAACTGTTAATGATGTGATATTATATCCACGACCAGAAAAAAGATCTGTGATACGAGATAAAACACTAGCTTCATTTACAACGATAACAGATATTACTCTTCTTTCGCTATTTTCACTCATTATTTTGTCCCCTTTTTCTCTAATAACATCATATTAAATAAACTTCCACCTGATGGAACCATAGGCATAACATTTTCCATTCTATGAACAATTACCTCTATAAAAGCAACAACATTTTTCTCAACTGCATCTTTAAGTGCAATATCGAACTCCTCTTTTGTATGAACTCTATAACCGATTCCACCAAAAGCTTCTGCTAGTTTTACAAAATCTGGTTGAACAGATAAATCTGTTTCACTATGTCTTTTATCATAAAAAAGTGTTTGCCATTGACGAACCATACCAAGAAAATTATTATTTAAAATAATATTGATAACTGGTAGCTTCTTCTCAACTGCTGTCATAAGTTCTTGACAATTCATAAGAATCGAACCATCACCTGTAAAGTTGATACTAGTTTTTTCAGGAGATGCTGCTTTTACACCAAGAGCTGCTGGAAAACCAAACCCCATAGTTCCAAGTCCACCTGAAGAGATAAACTGACGAGGACGAGAAAATGGATAAAACTGACCTGTCCACATCTGGTGTTGACCAACATCTGTTGAGATGTTAGCATCATCACCAAGAAGTTCACCAACTCTTTTAATTACCCATTGAGGCTTCAATCTCTCCGTATCTTCATGAAAAGTTAAAGGGTGTAATTCAGCAAAATTATTTACTGTTTCTCTCCAAGGTTCATAACGAGAACTATTTAGCTTATCACAATGTGTAAGCATCTCATTTACAACATTTTTAACATCACCAACAATTGGGTAATCTGCATTTACGAGTTTAGAGATAGATGCAGGGTCTATATCCACATGGATAACACCAGCATTTTTAGCAAATTCTGAAAGTTTCCCAGTTACACGATCATCAAATCTAGCACCAAGAGCAATAACTAAATCTGTTTCACTCATAGCCATATTTGAAGAATAAGAACCGTGCATACCTAACATTCCTATAAGAAGTTCATCATCATAAGATAAAACACCACGAGCCATAAATGTTTCAACAGCAGGGATTCCAGTAGTATGAACTAAATCTCTAACCTCATAAGCTGCATTTGCATTTATAATTCCACCACCAAGATAAAAAAGTGGTCTTTTTGCAACAGAGATAGCTTCCATCGCTTTTTTAATTTGGCGAGGATTCCCTTTTACATTTGGTTTATAAGTTTCAAGTTCAATCTCAATATCATAGTTAAACTCAGCAATTTGTGCTGTAACATCTTTTGGAATATCAACATGTACAGGGCCAGGACGACCAGTACTAGCAATATAAAATGCTTCTTTTAGTACACGAGCTAAATCTTTAGCATCTGTTACAAGATAATTATGTTTTGTACAAGAGCGACTTATTCCAACAGCATCAATCTCTTGAAATGCATCTGTACCAATCAAACTCATTGGAACTTGCCCAGATATAACAACCATAGGGATAGAATCCATATAAGCATCAGCTAATCCAGTTACAGCATTTGTAAAACCAGGACCTGATGTAATCATAGCAACACCCACTTTACCACTAGCTTTTGAGTAACCCTCAGCAGCATGGATAGATGCTTGTTCATGTCTATTTAAGATATGTTTAAATCCATCTTGTTTGTAAATCTCATCATAGACATTCATAATCGCCCCACCAGGGTAGCCAAATACTGTATCTACACCCTCTGCGATTAAAGCTTCGATTACCATCTGCGCTCCACTTATTTGCATGAAAAGTCTCCTCTATAAAAATTATAATTTTAAAAATTTGGGGATTATACTTAAATTGAACTATATTTGAGGTTAAAAAACTAGATTAGTTTATGGTATAATCTTATAATTATTTATAATCAAAGAGGTAAAAAATGACTAAAGAAAAACACGATGAAATAATGACAAATATAATGAAACAACTAGATCAAGATGGCTTGGATTTGGGTGATGGAATTGCTTTATGGCATTCACTTGGTATGTTTTTATTTTCTCACTTAGATAAAGAAAATACAGATACATCAAAAATATATAAAGAGATGAAAAACTATTTAATTGAAATGGAAAATATGAAAACTAAGTAATTAAATAGTTAATCCAAAATTGAATCAACTATCATTGATGGTCTCCACATATCTAAAGAGCCTCTTGTTAGAAGCTCTAGGTTTAATTTGGAATCTTTAAACTTGGCTTTAAAAATTTCAAAAAAACTTAATATCTGATCCTCTAATCCAAAAAATAAAATATAGTTTTTTATTCCATTTTCTATCTCATATCTACTTCTGTTATCCTTAATAGCTTTTTCTAACTGAACCATATATGCCCATCCAAAAATTGTTCCTAAAGAGATATATTTTGAACTTATCTTCATATATTTTTTCATAGCATACTTCAATTCTGCTATATTTCCATCAATAATAGCGTTATTTGCTTCTGTTAAATCATCATTCCATCTCTCTTGAAGCATAATCCCTTCACGAGTCTCTTGAAGTTCTGCATTTTTTGCTAATAAATTATATGACATTGCCAAATTTTCATCTCTAACTGCTAGAAAAAATTTCTGTTTAATTTCAATATTTTTTAACATCTCTTTTGCTTCATCAGCAAGTTCATCAAAATCTGATAATATTCTCAATAGCCTTATAGCAGATGATGTTTCTCCATCTTCTATGTACTTATATATTTTTATATAAAGCGTATCTGCATAATTAACTAAAGATGAATACTCAGGAAAGTCTTTTAAAAATGGATGTTGTTTTATAATATCAAAAGCTAATCTAAAATCTTTTAATCCCATTGCAACTCTAAATCTTTTATAAACTTCAACCTTAGTAAATAACTCTTGCATCATTTTAGTTTTATCACTGATACCACGATAAGGACTAAGTATCTCTTTAGCCTTATCTCCACTTTTTGGGTCAAGCATATATTTTTGTGCTTGTGAAAACAATTTTTTCCACCTTAATTCTAAACTTTTATATACTTGTGATTCTTTATAAATAGGATGCTTATTTGCCAAACCATAAGCTAATGCAACTTTCCCATTTTTTGCAAATGTTAAAAATTTATCATAATCAACAAACTCTTTTAATGTTTTTTGTATTATTGTATTTTTAGCTGGTATTTTTTTAAAATGACTTAATAATGAAATTGCTGTTTTTTGATCTTGTTTAAACAAATATATTTTTGCTTTTTCAAAACTCTTTTCCCACATATTTGTTACAAAATCATATATTTCAGTGTATCTTAGTATAGGATTAATTAATGTTGCATTTTGTATCTCTAAAAACTTTTTATTTTTAAGTAACTCTTTAAAACTATCTGCCCCCTCAAATATATCGTAAACTGATACAGTACCTCTTGCAGTAGATACAATTAAATGTTGTTTCTCTTCATCAAAAGCCATTGAAGATATACTAGAATCTAGTTTTATATAACTTTGAGCTAGTTGTTTATAGTTTGTTAATTCATATAAAACAATATAACCTAATTTTGTTCCTACAAATAAAAATTTATTATTTGAACCTACAAGCATTTGTGTTACATCATCATGAACTGTCTCTAATCTCTCAATAAGCTTTTCACTATATACATTCCATACAATAAGTTTATTCTCTTTATCAACACTAACAATTTTATTTTGCCCAATAAATTCTATTTTCATAACAGGTGCAGAGTGAGCTTTTAATTTTACTTTTGGTGTCATTGTTGCCAAATTATAGATAGAAATTCTTCTATCGTAACTAGCCGTTGCTACCCAATTACCATTGGAACTAAATGCTATATCATTTACTGTATCCAGATGAACAGGAAGAGTAAATGCTAATTTTCCTGTTAAAGTATTTACAGCAAATGTTTTTCCATCATCTCCACAAGAAAACATATATTTATTTGATACATCTATTCCAACACATGATACTTCACCCTGATGTCTATCTAACTTTGCAATTAATTTTTTTCTTTTTACATCATACAATCTTGATTCTCTAGAATCAGGACTTACTGTTGCGAAAATCTTAGCATCACCACTAAATGCAACAACATCACAAATGAAACTATTATGTGCAATTTTAGCCTTAAATCCACCCTCTACTTTCAAAGTATCCTTGTTCAGATACCTAATTGTAGTATCAGAATCTACTAACAATAATTTTGCATTATCTAATAGTTGAGTTAATATCACTACTTTTTTTAAATCTACTTGTTTTATGGCTTTCATTTATTCTCTTAAATATCCATTATTTTTTAGTACTTTTCTTATCTCTGTTTGATGCTCTTCACCTTTTGTTTCCATATGAACGGTTACATTTGCATCACCATAATCTAAAGATATGGAAGTTCTATCGTAAGATATATGTACTATATTTGCATTTAACTCTTTTAATAACTCTGTTAGTTTCATTAAAGAACCTGGTTTATCAACAAGTGTAACAGTAAGTTTCATTTTTCTACCAGATTTTAAAAGACCTTTTTCTATAATAACTGATAATAGTGTAACATCCATATTTCCACCACTAAGAACAACAGCTACTTTTTTATCTTTTAAATGTTCTAGTTTATTATGAAGAAGTGCTGCAACACCTACTGCTCCTGCACCCTCTACTACAAGTTTTTGTTTTTCCAATAAAAATAAAATTGCACTTGCTATCTCTTCATCATCAACAGATATAAATTTATCTACATTTTTAAGCATATATTCTAATGTAATAGTTGATGTATCTCGCACTGCAATTCCATCAGCAATAGTTCTTACACTAATACTATCAACTGCATAACCTAAATCAAAAGAGTTTTTTAAAGCAGGAGCACCTGAAGCACTAATCCCTATAACTTCTATCTTTGGGTTAATACTTTTTATAGCTGATGCCATTCCAGATATAAGTCCACCACCACCAACAGGAACTACAATTGCATCAAAATCACTACACTTATCTAAAATATCTAGTGCAACCGTTCCTTGACCAGCAATAACCTCTTCATCTTCAAAAGGATGAACAAATGTTAAAGAGTTCTCTTCACCATAAGTTTTAGCATAAGCATAGGCTTCATCATAGTTTGAACCTGCAAGAATAACTTCAGCACCAAAATATTTCACACCATTTACCTTAGTTAAAGGTGTAGATTCAGGCATTACTATAACTGCTCTTATATTAAATTTACTTGCTGACATCGCTACACCTTGTGCATGATTCCCAGCACTAGCAGCAACAACACCACAGACCCTTTTTGCATCAGTTAAAGAAGCAATTTTATTATATGCTCCTCGAATTTTAAATGCACCTGTTACTTGAAGATTCTCTTTTTTTAAAAATACCTCACATCCAGATTCATTGCTCAAAAGTGGAGCATAAGATAATGGAGTATCAACAATTATATCTTTAACTCTTTGCCTAGCTTTATATATTTTATCTATATTTAACAACTGTCCAACCTAATTTTTTATATTGCTTTATGTTCTACCATACTACACTTATTTTGAACAACTTTCATACCTGCATTTTTTGCTTTTTGTGCTGCTTCATTATTTACTATACCTTTTTGAGACCAAAATATTTTTACATCTCCCCTCTCAATTGAGGCATCAGCAATATCATTAAGTGCATTTGGATTTCTAAATATATCCACCATATCAACTCTAAAAGGAATCTCTTTAAGTGAACGATAAACTTTTTCACCTAAAATTGTATCCTCTTTAGGATAAACAGGAACTACTTGAAAACCCTGCTCTTGTAAATATTTAGCTACTTTATGACTATCTTTTTCACTCTTTGGTGATAAACCTAAAACAGCGATTGTTTTAACACTATTAAATATCTCTTTTATCTCTTGTTTATTTGAATTTACTGATGGGAATTCACACTCCATATTTGTCCTTTTATAATTTAAATATATCTATACCGTTGATTTAAAATAATTAGTACATTTTACAAGAAAGTATATCAAAATATAGGAAACTATTTTATTTAGTTTCTTTATTATTTTCCATACTAACACCATACACACCAAGTTTTGCTAACATATTAAAACATTGTATATTCTTTACACTCTCTGCTAATACTTTTATATTTAATAATTTTGATAATTCACAAACAGATTCAACAAAACTTTGCTTAGTAGAATCCATAATTAAACCATTAGTATAATCTCTAGCTAGTCTAATATAATCTAAATTTAGTTCTTTTAAAGTATCAAGTGAAATAAATTTAATTTCATATCTTTTTAATACTATCTTAGCTCCATTTCTATGAACTAATGATATAAATAGTTTAAATACTTCTATATCTCTTACACAGGCATATGCAGTAACACTAAATAAAAGTTGTTTTGATATATCTTTATTTTTAACAAGTATATCCTCTAACCATATTATAAAACTAGAATCCATTAATGAATCAAATGTAAGATTAATAAGTAATTCTTGTTTTATTTTATTCGTTTTAATATCACTTATAACATGCTTAATAACAGCTTTGTCAAAATTTACAACTTTATGATACTCTTGTGCAATTGATAAAAATGTTCCAAT
>Ga0256837_1000078_pt1 | contig 88931 bp, 86 predicted proteins | sample 4562384metaG_FD_185976 | JGI IMG/M metagenome (GOLD analysis project Ga0256837, IMG submission 185976) | Hydrothermal vent microbial communities from Guaymas Basin, Mexico - 4561-384 | ecosystem: Environmental > Aquatic > Marine > Hydrothermal vents | place: Mexico: Guaymas Basin | collected...
TTTATAGTTACATGATTGTAAACTACAAAGATATTAATTACAACCTGTTAGTGTAATTAATATAGACAAAGTTATTATTCTTATTTAGTTTATAAAGATTATATCTTTTAAACTATTATTAACATTAATTTTTTTAAATATCATACATTTTTAACACTCTAACATTGAAACAATGTTGTGCCGTTTTGTGATGGGAATTATAGTAGGAAAGTATTTAATTGTCAAGAGTATTTTGTCTTTTTTTTAATAAATTTTAAAATTTATTTGTTTTTTTTATTTATGAGTTATTTTTACTCATTTTAAATTATCTATACTCTTTAATATTAATATATACTTTATTAGAATTAAGTTTTACTTATAGTTAATTCCTACATTCATATATCTTCTCATTTTTTTTATCTCTTCATTTTCAAATTTCATTTCTAATATCTCTTTTTCATCATCTCTTATCTCTTTTCCAAATGGATTGATAATACCTGATGAACTTGCCATATCATTATTTGAACTATCTGAAGCTATTACATAACATTGGTTCATAATTGCTAATGAATTTGTAAGTGATAAAAAGTTTTGTTTTCTAAGTTTACCCCACATTGCAGGTATTAGTATAATATCTGCACCTTTTATTTGTTGCCAAATATCTATAAACCTTAATTCAAAACATATTAATGATGCAATTTTTATTCCATTTATATCTATAATTTTGATTTTGTTCATATCTCCAGCTTCAAAATATTTATCTTCATTTCCAAATGTAAATAATTTCACTTTATCTTGAGTGTGAATTATTTTATTATTATTAAATATATATAAGGTATTAAATACTTTATTATCTCTTTTATTTATTATCGTTGTACATATAATTTTATTTTTACTTAATTGTAATAATATATCTATAATAGTATTTGAAAAATCAATTGCTAAATCAAAATTATCATAATCGTATCCAGTAACACAAACTTCTGGCGCTACTATAATACTATTTTCTTCACACTGATTAATAAGAGTAGTTAATTTGTCTAGATTTATTTGATAGTTTAATGTTGTTTTGAATTGTAAGGATATTAAATTCATTATATACTACCTTCTTTTTCAATTACTAATATTCTTGCAATTCCAACAGGTTCGGCATAATGTTCACAACCTATATTTGCATAAAAAATATCTGATGTATTTAAAATAGTGAATATTTCTTGATTATTTTGTTTGTAGTGCATCTTAACAGTACCATTTAATACTACAAAAACTTCATCTCCATCATTTGTATGCCAAATATAAGGTTTGTCTGTCCAATGTAATTTTGTAGTAATGCCATTCATATTTGCAATAGGTAAGCTATCCCAAGCATTTTTAGGCGTGAAGTCTTTTGGTTTTATTATTTTCATTTTTTACCTTTTAATATTATAATAATATCAAAAAGTTATTTAATGAATAGTATTTTTAGTAGATATTTTTGATAAGTTCAAGGAGAAGTATCTTTTTAGTGATTGAGCATACTTTAGTATGTAATTGAACTAAAAATATACTAAGACGAAGAAATTAGTAAAAAGAATTACTAAAAATCGTCGAAATCTAATGAACCTTTTGAGTAGTTTACCACATTTCCTTCAAAGAAGTTAACTCTTTGCTCATTAAAACTTGCATATCCATCAACCCATGGGATTGGGTGTTTTACATTATATTCTGGTTCATAGCCAACTGCTATTAATCTTTGATCTGCTAGGTATTGGATATATTGTCTTATAATTGAATCTGTAAATCCTAAAATTTGACCTTGTGTTATATAAGCTCCCCATTGTGATTCAATCTCAACAGCATTTCTTATCATAACTCTTACTTTTTCTTCTAATTGCTTAGTGAATAGTTCTGGTCTTTCTTTTTTTGTACTTGCAATCATATTTTGGAATAATAAAAGATGTGTAATCTCATCTCTTTGTATAAATCTAATCATTTGAGAAGATCCTAACATTTTACCCGATTTCCCAAGTGCATAAATTGCAGCAAATCCAGCATAAAAATATATACCTTCTAATATTTGATTTGCAAACATTGCAAGAAGCATAGATTCATCAGTAAGTTCTTCACCTAAAGCTTTAAAAGAGTTTGCTATAAATAAATTTTTCTTTTGAAGCATTGCATCTGTTTTCCACATATTGTATATCTCATCTGTATTATCTGAAATTGATTCAACCATAACTGCATAAGATTTACTGTGGTTTGCCTCTTCATATGATTGTCTTGAAAGAATTGCATTTATTTCAGGTGCTGTTATATATGGATTCATATTATCCATAATATTATTTGTTTGTAATGAATCCATAAAAATAAGTTGTGATAATACTAAATCATACATTCTTTTTTCAGGAGGTGTTAATGCTTTATAATCTTTTGCATCTCCTGTCATTTGAACTTCTTTAGGAAACCATGTATTTGCTTCCATTGTATCCCATAATTTTAAAGCCCATTCATATTTAGCTTTAGTAAAGTTTAACATACCATCTGGATTTCCTCCAAATACTTTTCTATCATTTAAACTTTCTTTTGAGTGTGGATTATATATTATTTTTTTATTTATTTCGTTCATTCATATCCTTTTTATTGACAACCAACACATTCTTGACTTCTGTCTGCTACATCATTTGCAGCTTCAGGAGATTCACCTCTTAGGTAATATGTAGATTTTAATCCTAGTTGCCATGCTAATGTATATATCTCATGTAAATATCTACCACTTGCTTTATCTAAGGACATAAATATATTAGTACTTTGCCCTTGATCTAGCCATTTTTGTCTTATTGCTGCTGCTCTTATTAAATCTTTTTGTTCTACTTCATAAGCTGGTTTATAATGTTCCCATGTACTAGGAGATAAATTTGGAACAACTACTGGAATTAATCCAGATAAGTTTTCTTCATACCATTTTCTTTTATATACTGGTTCTATTGCTTGAGTAGTTCCTACTAAAATTGAAATTGATGATGTTGGAGCAATCGCCATTAAATAACCATTTCTCATACCATCTTTTTTAACTTTTGCTCTTAAGCTTTCCCAATCACAACCTGTATCAAATAGATCTCTATTTACAAGTGCATCAACTGCTTTTGGAGCATGATCCATAGGCATTATACCTTTAGACCAAGAACTACCTTCAAACTGGGGATAAGTACCTTTTTCAACAGCTAAATTAGATGAAGATAAAATTGTATTATACGAGATCTCTTCCATAATTTGATCAATCTTTTTAAAGTGTGCAGCACTTCCCCATGTAATTTGAGATTCTGCTAACATTTGAGCCTCACCCATAACACCAAGACCTATTGATCTTGTTTGAGAGTTTGTAGCTTTTACTTTTCTAAGTGGATAAAAGTTTAGATCAATAACATTATCAAGCATTCTAACTGCTGTTGGAATTACCCTTTGAATATCTTCTGCTGTATTTATTTTAGATAAATTAACTGAAGCTAGATTACAAACTGCTGTTTTACCATCTATTTTTTCTTTTTCTACAATAAATATTTTTACACCATCTATTCTATCTAGTGCTGATATTTTATTTGCTTTTTTAACTATACCATTATTTACTACAACTTCTTCATTTTCATCATAAAGGTTAATAGTTCCATCTACAAATTCAACTTTTATTTTATATTCGTTTGGTTCTGTATTTTGGAAAATTTCTGTACATAAATTTGAAGATCTGATAAATCCAGCATGAGAGTTTGGATTTGCTCTATTTGCATTATCTTTAAAACATAAAAATGGGCTACCAGATTCAAAATATGAAGTTAATATTTTTTTCCATAAATCTTTTGCTTTTATAGCATTTTTTGTTATTGATTCATCTTTTTCATACTCTTCATATCTTTTTGTAAACTCTTCGCCACTTAATGTTGAAAGGTCTCTTACTTCATAAGGATCAAACAGTGTCCATACCTCATCATCTAATATTCTTTGCATAAATAGATCACTAATCCAAAGTGCAGGGAATAGATCATGAGCTCTTCTTCTTTCTTCACCTGAGTTTTTCTTTAGATCAATAAAATCTTCTATATCCATATGCCATGGCTCAACATAAACTGCTATTGCACCTTTTCTAGTTCCTAATTGATCTACAGCTAATGCTATATCATTTGTAATCTTTAAAAATGGCACAATTCCACCAGCAGCATTTTTATGGTTGTCAATAACACCACCTAATGCTCTAATATTATTCCAATCCCATCCGATTCCACCACCAAATTTAGATAATAGTCCCATCTCTTTATATCCATCAAAAATACCTTCTATGTTATCAGGACTTGATCCAATATAACATGAACTTAATTGGTGTCTATTTGTTCTTGCATTTGATAAAGTAGGAGTTGCTAACATAACTTCAAATTTTGATATTACATTATAAAATTCTTTTGCTTTTTCTTGTTTATTTTCTTCATCTTGAGCTAGGAACATTGCAATTCCCATAAACATATGTTGAGGAAGCTCTATTGGTTCACCTTCTACATTTTTTAATAGATATCTATCATTTAATGTTTTAATACCTAAATAATTAAATAATAAATCTCTACTTGGATCTATTGTATTATTTAAATCTTCTAAGTCATAACCATTTTCTAATTCTGGTATTATTCTTCCATGTTTTTGACCATTTGATATATAATCTTTTAAATGTGCGTATGTATTACCTTTTGTACCATGTGTTGCTTTTCCAGCTCTGTGGTATAAATCATATAAAAATAATCTTGCTGCTACAAATGTCCAATTGGGTACATCTATATCAATTTTTTCAACTGCAGTTTTAATTAAGGCATCTTGTATATCTGAAGAACTCATTCCATCTATAAATTTAATTTGCGCATCAATCTCTAATTCACTTTGAGAAACACCATCTAAACCTTCAGTTGATGCTATTGTATTTTTTTGAATTTTAGTTATATCTAAAATCTCTTTTCGACCATTTCTTTTTTGAATCATTATTGCCATTAATTACTCCCTGCTTGTATTACTTACTATTTATAAATAATATATAATTAGTCGCTAATTCTAACTAAAAAGAACTTTGAAAATCTTTCAATTTTCCTTAATTTTTATATAAATTATAAATGTTTTTAATTGTATAATATTTGTAATAACAAATAAAAAGGATCTAAATATGTTTACAATGGGTGCTAAGCTTGAAGGGGAAAGCTTTGAAACAAAAAAATCTAAAAATAAAAATTATACTTTTGAGAAAATATCAAAAAAAGAACATAATTTAGTTTTTACATTTGAGAAAAGAAAAGGTAAGCCAGTTACACTTGTTGGAAGATTTTACCTAAGTGATAAAGAGAAAAAGAATATCTTAAAACTATTAAAAACAAAACTTGCCTGTGGTGGAACTGTAAAAGATGAATGGATTGAGATTCAAGGTGATGTTAAAGATAAAATTAAAGATATTTTACAAAATGATGGATGGAAGTTTAAATAATGCAAAAGGTATTTAATGAAGTTAATACTCTAGATAAAAAGTGTTATGAAAAGTATCATCTAAGTGAAGATATACTTATGGAGCATGCAGCACTTAGTATTTATACACATATTAAATCTATTAAAAAAAATAAAAAATTATTAATAGTTTGTGGATCTGGAAACAACGGTGCAGATGGTGTAGTATTGACTAGATTATTATATGGTGAATTTGATATTGATTTATACTTATATTCTAATGCTAAAAGTGAAATAGCAAAATTACAAATAAAAAGGACAAAAAGTTTAGGTGTAAATATAATATCTAAACTTGAAGAAAAAGATTATGATATTGTAGTTGATTGTTTATTTGGAAGTGGACTAAATAGAGATTTAAACCAAGAAGCTATAGAAACCATAAAAAAATTAAATAATCTACATGGATATAAAATAGCTTGTGATATACCATCTGGATTAAATATTGATGGACAAATAACAAGTGTTTGTTTTAATGCTAATACCACTATTACTATGGGTGCATATAAAAAGTGTTTATTTAGTGATTATGCAAAAGATTATACTGGCAAAATTATAAAAGCTAATTTAGGTATACATAATAGTTTATATGAAGATGTTTCAGATTACTATTTACTTGAAAAATCAGATCTTAAACTTCCAAATAGACAAAAAAGTAATACAAATAAAGGAAGCTTTGGGCATCTATGTGTGGTATTAGGTGAAAAAAAAGGTGCAGGTTTAATCTCATGTAATAGTGCAATGGTGTTTGGTGTTGGATTAATTACAGCTATAACAAATGATAGCAATATACAATATAGTATTATGTATAGTGAAACTGTACCAAAAAACACTACTGCTATTGCATTAGGAATGGGACTAGGAGATAATTTTCATAAATCTATTTTAGATAAACCTTTACCTATTTTATTTGATGCTGATATTTTATACCATACTATTATACTAGATCACTTAAATAAAGATAATATTGTATTAACCCCTCACCCAAAAGAGTTTTGTGCATTATTAAAACTAACAAATATAGCTAATATAAATATAGAAGAGTTACAAAATAATAGATTCAAATATTTAAATATATTTTGTAAAAAATATCCAAATGTAGTAGTATTGTTAAAAGGAGCAAATGTATTGATCCAACAAAACCAAAAACTATATATAAACCCTTTAGGTAGTGCTAAACTTAGTTTTGGTGGTAGTGGAGATATACTATCTGGTCTTATTTCTGCTTTGTTAGCTCAAGGATATAGCTCTTTAAAAGCAACTATACAAGGATCTTTGGCACATACTATTGCTGCAAAAAATTATAAAGGCAATGATTATTCACTTAATGTAAATGATTTAATTGAACAAATTAAAATACTCTAAAGTAAATTTAGATAGTATCTCAAAAATAAAATACTAAAGGTATAAAATGAATGATAATATATTAAAAATAGGAAAATATGAATTTAATTCAAGATTAATCGTGGGAAGTGGAAAATATGATAGCTTCCAAACAACAAAAGATGCAACTCTTGTAAGTGGAAGTGAACTAATCACTGTTGCAATAAGAAGAGTAAACATAACAAATCCAAATGAAGAGAACTTACTTGATTACTTCAAAGATACAAATATTAAACTTCTTCCAAATAGTGCTGGATGTTTTACTGCTGATGAAGCTATAACTACATTTAGACTTATGAGAGAAGCAACTGGTATTGATATTATTAAACTTGAAGTAATAGGTGATGCTGCTAAAACTTTATATCCAGATGTAATAGAGACTATAAAAGCTTGTGAAGTTCTTAAAAAAGATGGATTTACAATTATGGCATATACAAGTGATGATCCAATCATCGCAAAAAAACTTGAAGATGCTGGGGCTGATGCAATTATGCCTTTGGCTGCTCCTATTGGATCTGGACTTGGTATTCAAAATCCATACAACATTGCATTTATCAAAGATGCAGTTAATGTTCCTGTAATTGTTGATGCAGGTTTAGGTTGTGCTAGTGATGCAGCAGTTGCGATGGAATTGGGAGCTGATGGTATTTTAGCAAATACAGCAATTGCTCAAGCAAAAGATCCAATGATGATGGCTCAAGCTTTTAAATTAGCAGTAGAAGCAGGAAGAATGGGTTATAAAGCAGGAAGAATACCTAAAAAACCATATGCAACAGCATCTTCTCCAGTAGATGGATTAATTCAATTCTAATAAATTTTAGCAAATTTCAAAATTCTTTTGAGATTTGCTTGACAAATATATTTTTTTTATATATAATTCCACACATATTTCGCAAGAGGTATTAAAAACGGAGTGTAGCGCAGCCTGGTTAGCGCACCTGGTTTGGGACCAGGGGGTCGGAGGTTCGAATCCTCTCACTCCGACCATGTTATTTAACATTATTATTACAAAACAAACTACAAATGGTAGGTATAGCTCAGTCGGTTAGAGCGTCTGGTTGTGGTTCAGAAGGTCGTGGGTTCGATTCCCATTACTTACCCCATTTATCTTTTTAAAAAAGATAGTTTAAGTTTATTTTGTTATAATTCCACTTATAAATGCTTCCATAGCTCAGCTGGATAGAGCAACGCCCTTCTAAGGCGTAGGTCGCACGTTCGAATCGTGCTGGGAGTACCATTTATTTACTATCAAATAATCACATTTTATGCGGATGTGGTGAAATTGGTATACACGCCAGACTTAGGATCTGGTGCTTTACGGCGTGAAGGTTCAAGTCCTTTCATCCGCACCATTTTAGTGTGATTACTTGATAGTAAATATAAATTTAGCTCCTTGGTCAGGGGCTTTTTTTATGCCTAATTTTTATCCCCCATTACAACTTATCTATCAAACTAATAATCTTTATTTTACAAATTTAATTTTAATATTTTTAAATAAGACTATATTTATCTTATTTCAGTTATTATTTTATTAATACTACATTTAAGGAGAAATAATGAATTTAATACCAGATGATTCAACAAAAATAGATTTAGAGGGAGCTACTGTTCCATTTTACAAATATACTAAAGATAATCAAAAATATTTACAATTTGATACTAGCTTATGTGGACACCCTGAACCAATGGTTAATGCTATGACTGGATTACAAAACCTAGAAGATGGTGAGAAACTAGTGATGATAAACTCTAAACCACCTATGGGATTGTTTCCAAAAGTAGAAAAAGATTTCTCTCATGAGATAGAAGAGCTTGAAAGTGCTAAATTTAAAATAACATTTTGTAAGAATTCTGAGTCTTCAAATAGCACAAACTTTAACGATACTACGTGTAATGGATAAAAACTAAATGGCTGTATCACAAGACTTTGCACCACCATTTAAACTTATAGCTCCATATTTTATTATTGGGGTTATATTTTTGGTTCTTAGTTCTATTGCTTTATTCTCAATAGATATCACAACACTAAGCAATATCGATCCTAGAACATTATCATTTGTTCATCTATTTTTGCTGGGCTTTGTAATGATGGTGATATTTGGTGCAATGGCTCAGCTAGTACCTGTGGTACTTGAAACTGGTCATTTTGCAGTTGATCTATATTATATAATATACCCCCTACTTCTTATAGGTACAATTTTGATGTCTTATGGATTTTTAATACTTCCAACACTTCTTCCATATGGTGGAGTTGTTGTTCTTATATCGCTTATGGTATTTGTATTAGAAACATTTTTAACCATAAATAAAGTCAAAAAGTTAAATCTAGTGATGACTAGTGTACTAATAGCAAATATATCACTATTTTTAGGTCTTATATTTGGAATATTAATGGCTCTAGGATATGCTGGTGTTATAAGTATTGATATATACTTATATCTAAAAGCACATATATACCTAGTACTTATAGGTTATGTAGGTGTTACTATTATGGGTATGAGTTTAGTTCTACTTCCAATGTTTTGGCTATCACATAGCTTTTCTTGGAAGCCTATTACTTATGGATTGTATTTAATAACTACTGGTGTGTCAATAGTGATGTTTTCTAGTATCTTTGATAGTACAGTATTAGAATATCTTGGATATATTTTAAGTATTATTGCACTTGGGTTTTATTTTTATCAAATATTTATACTATATAAAACAAGGGTAAGACTTGAAAAAGATATATATCTAAACTCATTGGTATTTTCATACTTATCTTTGGCTTTAATACTTGTAGGCTCTTTGATTTATATATTTGTTCCAAATATAATATTATTTTTAAGTATAGGATGGATGGTATTATATGGATATATCACATTTATGATAACTGGACATTTATATAAAATAGTTCCATTTTTAGTATGGTATCAAAAGTTTTCACCACTAATAGGAAAACAAAAAGTACCTATGTTAAAAGATATGATACCCGAACTTGCTGCTAAGATGCAGTTTTATTTAACTGGTATTGGAGTTATTATTGGTCTTGTTGCAATTGTTATGCAAGATAATGATATATTTAAAGCTGGTGTTAGTTTTGTAGTGGTTGGTTCTTTTTTTATGTTAAAGAACTTAATATATATGATAAAATACGAAGGATAAAAAATGATAAGTAAAGAAGAATTATTTAAAGCAGTATCAACTGTAAATGACCCAGAGGTTGGGTTTAATCTTGTAGAGATGGGTTTAATATACGATGCATCTTGTAATGATAAAGGTGACGCTAAAATCACAATGACACTTTCTACAAAAGCCTGTCCACTACATCAGATGATTGTACAATGGGTTGAAGAAGCAGTTCTTAGAGAATGCCCAGAAGTACAAAATGTAGAAGTAGAGGTTGTATGGGAACCAGCATGGAATATCACTATGGCAACACCAGAAGTGAAGAAAAAGCTAAGTGGACTATAGGATAATATCTTGAAAGTGATATTTGGAACACTGATATTTTTCTTTTACTTTGTAAAATATCCTATAGCTATATTTTTACCTGTTGCATATATGCAACTAGACTACTCACATAACTTTATTATGGATATTTTATGGTTAATATCTGTAGTTCTTATAGTAATAGACTGGTTTTTCCCTCATGAAAAACCAGAGAATTGTTCAAGAAAATAAATATATTACAAACTATTTAAAAATCAAGTGGAGATTTAATCTCATCTTTATTTAATTCCTTAACCACATGCGTAAATATCATAGTAGTTTCAACTGATTTATGCCCAAGTAATTCTTGAATTGTACGCTTGATTCTGTGTAATGGGAGATACATTTTTTTTAACAGCAAGATAAGTTAAATATTGTTCAATTTCAATTTTCCCCATATCTTTGGGATGTTTTTTATTATGATATAAAATATACTCTTTTACCCATAATTAAATTTAAAGGACAAAATGTCCTTTTAAGACCGAAATACCTATATAAAATGTACATAAAAATAAGTTTTACAGATAGTATGTTATTTTGACATACTATTTGTAAAATATTTTATACTTTGCTTATTTAATGGCTTTGCAGCACTTTCCTTAACGGACATTTAAAGTGTTCTGCTATTGGATAATTTCAGGGTAAGTGTCTTATAATGTGTGTTAATAAATAGTTATATACACAAAGGAACATTACTTGAATATAGAATATAAATTAAACTTAAACATCACAGTTAAAGAATTTATTGAAGTTTAAAAAAATTCAACTTTAGGTAAGAGAAGACCTATTGATGATTTAGATACAATTAAGGGTATGCTTGAAAATTCAAATTTAATTATAACTGCTTCAATAGATAATAAAATTATAGGAATTGCAAGAGCTGTAACAGATTTTAATTATTGTTGTTATTTATCAGATTTAGCAGTTGATAAACAATACCAAAACAATGGTATTGGAAAACAACTTATTTCAAAAGTTCAAGAACAATTAAATGACAAATGTAAAATTATACTTTTATCAGCTCCAGATGCAAAAGAGTATTATCTAAAAATTGGATTTATTCAACATAATTCAGCTTGGACATTGCCAAGAGATAAAAAGTTAATTTGATTGTTAAGAAGAGGTATATAACAAATCCTAGAAGCGAACAAGCCTACCCTGCAATTTTTCAAGCTTTAATATGATAAAATAATATCAATTAAAATTTAAGCTTTCAAGTGTATTTATCGGCTTGTCCACTTAAGTAGGTCGTTAACATATATATTTTTACTTTTATTTTGATATAATAAATTATTGGAGTTCGTTATACAAATCATATCAGTACAGATTGAAGATAACTATATATCTGATTTTATAGCTTATGTATCTAATAATAGTAAGAGTATTAGTATAAAAAGTGATCCTAATTTAGAAGAACTTTGAAAATCAATTATTACAAATTGTAAATTATATAGCAAAAGATAAACCATTAAGATATTAAATGTCAAACACCACTATAAGTAAAAATCACCATCATTTCAAAATATTTAAACCATATGGATTTTTAAGTCAATTTGTACCTGAAAAGAGAAAAAAGAAAAAGCTATTGGGTGAATTATTTAATTTTCCTGATAATATTATGGCAATTGGAAGATTAGATCATGACTCGGAAGGCTTATTATTACTTACAACTGATGGTATGCAAAGCCATAAAATAAGAGATAAAGGTATTGAAAAAGAGTATTATGTACAAGTAGATGGTAAGATTACCCAAGATGCCATATCACAATTAGAAGCTGGTGTTGAAATTGGTGTTAATCACGCTAAATACAAAACTCTTCCTTGTAAAGTATCCATTCTTTTAGATGAGCCAAAACTTCCTATTCGTAGTCGTCATATTCGTAATAATAGACATGGTTCTACTAGTTGGATATCTATTACTATTAATGAAGGTAAAAAACGACAAATCAGAAAAATGACAGCTGCTGTTGGCTTTGCCACACTAAGACTAATTAGAGTTAGAATTGGCAATATTCATATAGATGATATGGATAGTGGTGATGTTATTGCTCTTAATAATTTTAACTATATACTACTTACTCAAGATAGATCAAAAGAGTAAGTTTCTTACTTTAAACTATATATAAATATATCCATCCATATATTTAACTGCTTGTCCTAAAAGGATAACATTATCATCACAAACTTCACATTTTAAAACTCCACCTCTTTTAGATGCTTGGTAAGATAATAGATGATTTTTATTTAATTTTTCACTCCAATAAGGTGCCAGTGCTGTGTGAATTGATCCAGTAACTGGATCTTCATCTCCTCCATTTGCAGGCCAAAAGTACCTAGATACAAAGTCATATTTATTAGATTTTGCACTTATTACTACATCGTAAGGTTTTAGCTCTTTTAGTAGTTCTAAATCTAGCTTTATATTATAAATATCTTCTTCATTTTCATATATTAAACAGTATGCTTGATTATTTAACAATACCTCTTTTGGCTGTATTGATAAAGCTTGTTTAAATATTGTAGGTACTTCATTTACTATAGTTGGTTTTGTATTTGGCAGAACCATTTTAATATAGTTATCTTCTTTTTTATATATTTCAAAAACTCCAACTTTTAAAGTTTCAAAATAAATTTTATCAATATTTGAAGTGTCAAATATCACAAATGAAGCAGCTAGAGTTGCATGACCACAAAAATCTATCTCACAAATAGGTGAAAACCATCTTATTGTATATCTGTTATTATCAATTTGTTGTATCAATGCTGTTTCACTTAAATTATTTTCTATAGCTATATTTTGCATAGTTTTTTCATCTAATTTTTGATCTAGTATCACTACTGCTGCAGAGTTACCTTTATATATCTCATTTGTAAAAGCATCTATTTGGTATATTTTTAATTTCATATTATATCCTTATTTTAAGTAGATCAAACTAAGTGTAACAACACCACTTACTATAAACTGAACTGCAATAGCACCAACAATTAGTCCCATTATCTTTGTAACAACATTTTGCCCAGTTACCCCTAAATATTCTTTTATATATAATGCTCTTTTAAATACCATATACATAACAAGTGCATTTAATAAAAATGCTAATACAATAGCTCCAATATCTTGCATAGTAGTAGCTTGTTGTTTTAAAATAATAATAGTAGAAAACATTCCAGGACCAAAAGTAATAGGTATTGCTATAGGAATTACAGATAGATCTTCTTGTTTATTTATATCTTCATCTTCCTCTTTTGTGATATTTTTAGCTTCTTTTGAACTTTGAAGCATATTTATAGCCATAAGTATTAATACAATTCCACCTATTACTTTTAAAGAGTTCTCATCTATTCCAAATATTTTTAATATAAAGTTACCACCAATTAATACCACAAAAAATGCAATTACAACTGTAATTGTTGATTTATATGCTATTTTGTTAATTTCTTCTTTAGTTACATTTGCATGCAAAAGTGATAGCATAATAGCACTAACCCCAATAGGATCCAAAATAGCAAAAAATGTTATACTTTGTTGCATAACCAATTCTATAAAATTTTGCATAATATTACTCCTTTATTAAACTTTTTATGATATTTAAGCCTTTAAATATTTGTGCAGGTGTTGAGTTTGTGAAATTAAATCTAATCTCATCTTCTTTTATATTGTTTATATAAAATTCAACTCCTGGTACAAATAAAACATCCTCTTTTAAACACTTGTTAACTAACTCTTTTGTATTTATACCTTCTAATCTACCATATATAAACATCCACCTTTTGGTTTTATATATTCAAATTGTGGTAATACATCATCTAAGAAGTTACAAAATATTTGCATCTTTTTAGAATATATCTTTCTTATTTTATTTTTGTGGTTTTCAAACTCATTTATATTTTCTAAATAGTTATTTAATATAAACTGACTTAATCCATTTGTATGTAAATCCATTGCTTCTTTATATACTATTAATGGCTCAAGTAGTTTTTCATCTGCTCTTATCCACCCTATTCTCAAACTTGGAGCTAATACTTTAGAAAAACTACCAAGATGATATGAATTTTGAGGTATATTTTTACTTATACAATCAAATTTAGTTTTAAAATATATATCACTATATGGAGAATCTTCTATTAATATTGCATTTTGTTCTTTTATAATACTAGCTATTTGTTCTCTTTTTTCATTACTATATGTTATTCCTGTTGGATTTTGAAAATCTGGTATTAGGTATGCTAATTTACTTTTACTAATACTTTGTTCCAACTGCTTTATATCACATCCATCATTTTGAAGCTCTACCGTGTCTATAATCATATTATTTAGATTAAAAATATTCATAGCTCCTAAATAACATGGTGCTTCTATTGTAATATTTTTATTACTATTGTATCTTGCAATTATATCTAAGGCTTGTTGTGAACCTGAAGTTATAAGTATATTTGATGAACTTGTAAGAAATCCATCATCACAATAAATCTTTGCTATTTTTTCTTTTAGTTTTTCATAGCCTGTTGAGTTTCCATATTGTAGTGATGATGTATCATCTAAAACAACTTGGGCTGATCTTTTTAATTGCTCTATTGGAAATAACTTTGCATTAGGTAAACCACCAGCAAATGAAATTGTATTGTTATTAGTATGTTCTAATATCTCTCTTATAAATGATCTTTTCATCACTACTCCTTTTATTTGGTGTAATGATAACTGTAATTTATATTTATTTCTTATCTAAAAGTGTGTTTATTATTATCTTTTATTGCTAATTATATATACTAAAAATACTACTATTATTAATAAATAGTAGCAATATTATTATCTATTTGTTGAATTCTTGATTTACTATAAACTCTTTTAGAGTCATTGATTTGTAAGCTTTGTTTGCAGTGTAGTTTATGATATTTATAAACTTTGGTTTATTTCTATATCCTCTTATTCTATAAACTATCTTCATATTATTAAATATTAAAGTAGTAGGATAAAAATAAACTTCATATTTTCTAGCAAAATCTATTTTGTCCATTTTTTTATTTTGATAAGTTATTGTACCTTCTGTTTCTACATCTAAACTTACAAATATAAAATCTTTATTTATCATATTTTGGATTTTTTTATCACTTAGACTTTCATTGATAAACTTGTGACACCATGGGCAGTGTTCCATATGAAAAAATACCATTATCTGTTTATTTTGCTCTTTTGCTATTTTGATTATGTTATCAAAGTTTGTTTCATTTGCATATATATTTATACTTAGAAGTATAAGTAATATTAATTTAAATTTTTTCATTTGCCCTCTATATCTATTTATATATAACAATTTTATCATATATTTTTATTATTTAGATAAAATTCCAAATGCCTTTAACAAACCTAAATTTTGAACAACATAAATCAGCAACAGCATCAAGTGGTTATAACCTTACAATTGCTAGTGCAGGTACAGGAAAAACATCTACAATAGTAGGAAGAATCGCCCATTTGATAAATTCAGGTATACAACCTCAAGAGATACTACTACTTACCTTTACAAATAAAGCAGCAGCTGAGATGGTAGAAAGAGTTGCTAGTTTTTTCTCAAAAGAGTTAGCGAGTAAAATAGTTGCAGGTACATTTCATAGTGTTTCATATAAATTGATGAAATCTATGAATATAAATGTTTTACTAAAACAACCAAGTGAATTAAAATCTCTTTTTAGATCTTTATATGAGAAAAGAGTTTTCCCAAGTGTTGAAGATGTACAACCATATGATCCATCATACTTATATGATCTATTTTCACTATATACAAACAGCACTTATGATGAAACATTTGAAGATTGGATGATGAATAACAATGGTGATCATAAACCATTTTTATTAATTTATGAAGATCTATTTGAAGAGTTCAATAAACTAAAAAAAGATTACAACTATGTTAGTTTTGATGATTTACTTACAAATATGTTAGAGATACAAAAAGATCATACTTTTAGTTTTAAAGAGATTTTAGTAGATGAGTATCAAGATACAAATCCACTTCAAGGTAAACTACTTGATGGATTTAAAAGTCCTAGCTTATTTTGTGTTGGTGATTATGATCAAAGTATTTATGCATTTAATGGAAGTGATATAAATATTATCTCATCTTTTAATGATAGATATAAAAACTCAAATCTTCACACTTTAAATAAAAACTATAGATCTACAAAACCAATTTTAGATTTGGCAAATAAAGTTATCAAAAATAACGAAAGAATATATGAAAAAAAACTAGAAGTTATAAGAACAAAAAATGATCATCAACCAACTCTACTTGAGTTTGATGAACTTTATAGTCAATATGAATATATCTCAAAAAATATATCAAAATCAACAACTCCACACGATGAAATAGCTGTAATATATAGAAATAACTCAAGTGCAGATGGAATAGAAGCAAACTTACGAGAAGCAGGGATAAACTCAAAAAGAAAAGGTGGACATAGTTTTTTTGATAGTCGTGAGATCAAAGCAGCTTTAAATATGCTAGTATTAGTTCACAATAGCAATGATATGATGGCATTTATTCAGCTAATAGAACATGGTAAAAATATAGGAAATGCCATAGCAAAAGATATATTTGATGCGCTAGTTAAGCTAGGTCATGGAGATCTAAAAGAGGGATTGTTAAATCCTGATGATAGTATAAAAACACCTTATGTAAGTAGTAAAAATACAAATATCCAACTAGGTCTATTTGATGATTTTATAGAGATGGGTTCATTGAGTAAATTTAAAGATTCTAATTTTAATGAAAGTTTTTTAGGTAATCCATTTTTAAAACACCCAAAATTATCTAAAGAGGGTGGAGAGTTTTTATATGAGTTTTACAAACTATACAAAGTTTTAAGAAGGATGAAAAACCCAGCAAACCTTATAGATCAGATTAAAAAAAGTAGCTTTTTTCAATCTATTTTAGATAAATTGGGCGATCAAAGAGCAAAACAAAAAGATGGAACTATAAAACAAAGTATAAAAGATAGATATCTTTCAAAGTGTAACAGAAGATTAGAAACTTTAAAGCAACTTTCACATAAACATACAAATATAAAAAACTTTTTAAATGCTATGATATTAGGTGGAAGTGAATTAAGCCAAGGAGTTGGTGTAAATCTACTTTCTATCCATGCTAGTAAAGGATTAGAGTTTAAAGAGGTATATATAATAGACCTTATGGATGGAAGATTTCCAAATAGAACTCTAATGAGTAAAGGCGGAAGTATAGAAGAGGAAAGAAGGCTTTTTTATGTTGCAGTTACAAGAGCAAAAGATATTTTATATTTAAGTTACGCAAAATATGATAGAATAAAGAAATTAGATTTTGTACATAGTCCATTTTTAGTAGAATCGGGACTTATAAAAAAAGAGGACAACAACAATGATTAAAAGTTTAAAAGATAAAATTATAGATTTTACATATGTTATATCAAATCAGCCTGTAAAACTGCATGAGTTATTAAGTGCAAATAGCTTACTATTAGAAGGTATGCACCTAGATGGCAAAAGATTAGGATTTAGATTAAAACTTGGTCGAGCTTATGTTGTATTTTTATTCTTAATAAATATTGTTATGTTACCTATTGCACTACTTACACATGAGATATTTAGAACAGGAGATTGTCATATCTCTATTTTGATAACTTTATTTGTTACTGGTTTAATCTTTGCTTCTTTTGGATTATTTAGAGATTGGTTAAGTGATGAAGTAGCAATAAGAAGGATAAAAAGGATGTGGTCTTTACATTTTCCATTATTTAAATATGATGAGTATTATAAAAAAGTAGATGATATCTATAAAAAAGCTCTAAAAAACAATATCTCAAACAACGAACTTCAAAGATATATTATGGATGAATTATCAAAGTAATTACTATAAAATAGTAATTACCTCTTTTTCATTTATTAATATCTGTTCTACCCTTTCTTGCCATAACTGACCAAATAAAACTTTTTCATCATCATTTGCACTACCTGATAAAACTTTTTGCATTAACATTTGCATATCTTTATGTGGTAATATAGAACTTGGATTATAAATAAGTTCTACACTTTCATTTGTATCTATTCTTGTTAATTTAATACTTGAGTTTATATTTGCATTAAATTCCATAAGTGAATGTCTAGCAAAGTTTCCATTTAAACCTTTAAATCCACTTTTACTAGTTGCCCCTGTTATTTGTGATACTACATTGCTAATAACTCCAGCAACTCCATCTTCTAAATCTTCTTTAAAATAAACTTTTATCTCACCTCTTTGTGCTAGACTATTTTTATAAAGCTCTTTTAAACCCTCTTTTACAAGTAAATATGCACCTGCAACTGTAGGACATGAATGCCCTGCACTTTTTACTACATCTTTGTATGAAAACTCAATAATACCATCACTAAATGCACCTAAAGTTTGTGATAATTGATCTTTTAGTTTGATAGTTTCTACTGTATCAAAAAATTCTGGATAGTTCATTTTATACCTTTTATTTTAATTTATTATTTCTACTATAATGTAGTATAAATATAGTTATAAAATTATTAAATGATCTATATAAAAAACTATTAATGAGTTTTTAGATATAATCACTTAAAATTTAAAATGGAGTTCATATTTATGACATTTAACACAAAAAAGATAGACGAAGCAAACGCAGTAATTTCTGGGACAATAGACGCCCAAACTTTAGAAAAAAACTTAGATAAGCTAGCTAAACAAGCTGCAAAATCTATGGATATTCAAGGTTTTAGAAAAGGTAAAGTTCCTGTAGCTGTTGTAAAACAAAGATATGCAGACAAATTAAAGCAAGATGCTCAAGGTGATGCAATTAGAGAGATGTTAACTCAAGGATTAAAAGAATTAAATATTGATAATTCAGCACTAATTGGTGAACCAGCTATTACTAAGTTCGAAGAAAAAGATGACAAAAGCTTAGAAGTAGAACTTTCAGTATCTTGTAAACCAGAAGTAAACTTAGGTGATTATAAATCATTAGTGCCAGAAATGACTTCACCAACAGTTGATGACAAAGAGGTTCAAGAACAACTTGAAACTATGGCATCTCAAAATGTACAACCTACAAAAATCAAAAGAAAAAGAATGGTAAAATCTGGTGATTTCGCTGTTATTGATTTTGAAGGATTTAAAGATGGTGAGCCATTTGAAGGTGGAAAAGCTGAAGGTCATGTTCTTGAAATTGGTTCAAACTCATTTATCCCTGGATTTGAAGATCAAGTTATTGGTATGAAATATGATGAAACAAAAGATATTGAAGTAACATTCCCAGAAGAGTACCAATCAAAAGATTTAGCTGGTAAAGATGTAGTATTTAAAGTTAAATTACACGAAATTAGAGAAAAATTAGCTCCTGAAATCACTGATGAATGGGCTCAAACAATTTTACCAAATGAAAAAGATGTAACTGTAGATGTTTTAAAAGAAAAATTAAAAGATCAACTTTTAGCTCAAAAGAAAACAACATACTTCAACGAAGAAGTAAAAGCAAAATATGTTGATGCACTAATTGAAAATATCGATTTTGCAGTTCCTGAATCAATCTTAGAGCAAGAGATTAACCAAGCATTAAATGTAAAAGCTCAAGCTATGAGTGAAGAAGAGATTAAAAAACTTCAAGAAGATCCAAAAGCTGTTGAAGCATTAAGAGAAGAGATTAAACCAGAAGCTTTAAAAAGTGTTAAATCAACATTTATAATTGATGCTCTTGCAAAAGCTGAAAATATTGAAGTTACAGATCAAGAAGTAACACAAACTATTTATTATGAAGCAATGATGAATGGTCAAGATGGTGCAGCTGTAATTAAACAATACGAAGAAGCTGGTTATTTACCAATGATTAAAATGTCAATTATAGAATCTAAAGTTATGAATAAAATTTTAGATGAAAAATTAACTAAAAAAGACGGTAAATAATAAAATGTCTTATGTTCCAGTAGTAGTAGAACAAACAGGAAAAGGTGAGAGAAGTTACGATATTTACTCTCGTCTTTTAAAAGATAGAATTGTGATGCTAAGTGGTGAAGTAAATGATGCAGTTGCAGCAACTGTTGTAGCTCAGTTATTATTTTTAGAAGCTGATGATCCAAGTAAAGATATATATTTATATATAAACTCTCCAGGTGGTGTAGTAACAGCAGGTCTTAGTATGTTCGATACAATGAACTATATAAAACCTGATGTTTGTACTATATGTATAGGACAAGCTGCATCTATGGGTGCATTTTTATTAGCTGCTGGAGCAAAAGGTAAAAGATACTCTTTACCAAATTCTAGAATTATGATCCACCAACCAAGTGGTGGAGCACAAGGTCAATCTACAGATATTCAGATTCAAGCTGCTGAGATTCAAAGATTGAAAGATTCATTAAACCAACATCTAGCAAATGCAACAGGTCAAGATGTTAAAAAAGTAGAAGAAGATACAGAAAGAGATAACTTTATGTCTGCTGTTGAAGCTATGGAATATGGTTTAATAGATAAAGTAATAGAGCATCACGAATAAAATGATAAAAGAAATTTTAGTTTATCCAAATCCGATTCTTAGAAAAAAATCACAAGATGTTGAAAAGTTTGATAGTGAACTTCATTCTCTTCTTGAAGATATGAATGATACTTTAATACACTCAGGTGGGGTAGGATTAGCTGCAGTTCAAATAGGAGTACTTAAAAATGTACTTCTTATAAACTTACCAGTAGTTGATCCAGATGATGAAACAAAAGATATTATTCTTCCTGAGAATCTAATAGAAGCTATTAATCCAAGCATAACATATCAAGAGGGTGAACAAGTTCACCAAGAAGGATGTTTAAGTGTTCCTGGTTATTATGATGATATTAAAAGAGCATATAAAATTACTGTAAACTATTTTGATAGAGATGGAAATAAAATCACTAAAGAAGTAGATGATTTTGAAGCAGTTGCTTGGCAACATGAGATGGAACATCTAAGTGGTCATGTATTTATAGAAAACTTATCTTTTTTGAAGCGTAAAAAGTTTGAAAAAGAGTGGAAAAAGAAACTAAAAGAAGAAAAAAAAGCTAGGTAAATTACCTAGCTTTTTTTATTTTATAATTAAAATTATTTAACAATTCTAATTTTTTGACCTGGATATATTTTATCAGCGTCTTTGATAACTTCTAAGTTATCTTCTACAATTTTAGTGTACTTAGCACCATTACCATAGAATTTAGTAGCAATTGCCCATAGTGTATCACCTTTTACAATTGTATAATATTCAACTTCAACAGAATCGATATCATCTGCTCCCTCTTCTACAACAACTTCAGTAGCTATAACATTAGTTACACCTTGAATATTTCCAGCCATTAAAACAGCTTTTTGCATTGCATCTGCTGATTTAGCTTTACCTGCTATTGTTACATTTCCATCTTCATCTTTTGTTACTTGTAAATCGTTAATCCCTGGATTGTCAGACTCAATTTCACTTTTTATTTTATCAGATGCAGTTGCTACATCATCTTCACTTGAAAATAGTTTTTTTCCATAATCTTTAATAAAATCAAATAATCCCATAATAATCTCCTATAATTTTGTTTTAATAGTTCTAGCTAATAAAACTTAAATAATTATACTATTTTTTACTTTTTATATACTGAATTTCTATAATTTAAATATGTAAAAAAAGGCTAAGTATCTCTACTTAGCCTTTTAAAATCAAATATATTTATAAATTAAATTATAACTTCAATCTCTCTACTATCTGATTCTACTTTTTTCTCTTTTATTACTCTATCTTCAGTTAATTTAACTGCTAATTCATTATCTGTCAAAGCTAAAATTTGCATTGCAAGATATGCACTATTAACCGCTCCTGCTTTTCCAAGTGCAACAGTAGCTACAGGCATACCTGCAGGCATTTGAACAGTAGAAAGCATAGCATCCATACCATCCATAGCTCCACCTTTCATAGGTACTCCTATAATTGGTTTTGTTGTAGTTGCTGCTAATGCACCTGCTAAGTGAGCTGCCATTCCTGCAGCTGCTATAAATACTTGAGCACCTTTTTTTTCTGCTTGTTTTATGTATGTTTTAGTTCTCTCTGGAGATCTATGAGCTGAAGATATGATTAACTCATACCTAACATGAAACGACTCTAATGTGTCAGCACAATGCTTCATTATCTCATAATCACTTTTACTTCCCATTACTATTGATACAAAATTCATTTTTTTCCTTTTTATTAATTTAAATTTTTATTTATTTACTTTACAGCTTTCTTCACCATCTTTTGCTATAACTCTAAACATAGTTAGATATGGTAACTCACATGGTAGTTGTATAGGGTTTGTATTTCCACTATGAACAGCTTCTAATACTTTTCCACTTTTTGTTATTATTTGTTTGAAGTTTATATAATATTGTCCATCTTTTTTAAATACTTTTCCAATTTCATTATCTACTTCTTCAAATTGGCTTCCAAATGGAGCAAATATCTCTATATCTTCGTTTGGCAATGTTTTATATTTACACATAAAATGTTTTTTATCTTCTATTACTAAACCAGATACTTCATAAGTACCAACACTCATAGCATAATCATGATTTTGAGTATCAAGTCTTTCAAATGGTTTATGCACTAAATATGCATCTGTAAATCCACGATTCTTTGTAGTATTTAACTCTTTTTCATATTTCTTAGGATCAAATTTTCCATTATAGAAATCTTCAATTGCCATTCTATATGTATATGCCGTAATTGCTGCATAATAAGGTGATTTTGTTCTACCTTCAATTTTTATACTATCAACTGCACCACTTTTTAATATCTCATCAACATGAGCAGATAGATTCATATCTTTTGCATTAAATATATATGTACCAATATCTGGTTGCTCTTCTAATCTAAATAGTGTACCATGCTCTTCATTTCCTGCATAAAGTGTATATTCAAATCTACAATCGTTTGCACAAGATCCTCTATTTGGAACTCTTCCCATTTGAACAGAACTTACTAAACATCTACCACTATATGCAAAACACATACTTCCATGTACAAATATCTCTATTTCTAGATCTGGTAATTTCTTTTTAATCTCTTCAACATCTTTTAAAGATATCTCTCTAGCAGCTATTATTCTTCTAACACCCATATCGTAATATACTTTTGCATCTAAATAATTCATAACATTTGCTTGTGTTGAAAGATGTATAGGTATATTTGGTGCTAACTCATGACAAAGTGCAACAACTCCAGGAGTTGCAACAATTAATGCATCAGGCTCAAGAGCAGCAATATTTTTTATATGTGTTTTTAATAATTCTATTTGAGAGTTAAATGGAAATCCATTTATTGTTACATAAACTTTTTTCCCAATATTGTGGGCATAATCTATACCCTCTTTAAAAGTTTCCATTGTAAATTCTTTTCCACTTCTAATACGTAAACTAAAATGGCTAACTCCACCATAAACTGCATCTGCACCATACGCAAAGGCAATTTTTAGTTTTTCCATATTTCCAGCGGGTGATAATAATTCAACTTTTTTCATAAACTCTTCTTTTAATTTTAATATTGAAATAATAGCTAAAATTAGCAAAATTTATTAAATAATAATTTTATTAGGTAAATGTATATTTTATTTTTATAGTTTTTATAAGTATTGTGCTTAAATATTATTATTTAAGCACAATTTATTAGATTTTAGAATAAATCTATTTTAGTTTTCTGGATCTGCAAATTTAATTTTTTGATCTCTATAAAGTCCTGTTCCAACTGGTATTGTTCTACCAATAACAACATTTTCTTTAAGATCAGTTAACATATCCATTTTAGATGATATTGCAGCTTCTGTTAATACTTTTGTAGTCTCCTGGAATGAAGCAGAAGATATAATAGAATCAGATGTAACAGCAGCTCTTGTAATACCAAGTAATACTGGTTCAGCTAAAGCAGGCTCTCCACCCATTTTAATAATTCTAGCATTCTCTTCTATAAATCTTTTTCTAGAGATCATATCACCTGTAACAAATTTAGTATTACCTGGATCTATAATATTAACTTGTCTTAACATTTGAGATAAAATAACCTCAATATGTTTATCAGCAATACTAACACCTTGACCTCGATATACACCTTGTACTTCTGAAACAATAAATTCATTTAATGCTTTTTCACCAAGTACTCTTAATATATCGTGAGAAGAAATTTGACCATCTGTTAATTTCTCACCAGCATGTACAAACTCACCATCTCTTACAAGAATCTCTCTAGCTTTTTCAACTAAAGTTTCAGATTTTTCACCTGAGTTATTTGTGATAATTAATCTTTGTTTATTTCTAAGTGGCTTACCAAATGAAATAACACCATCAAACTCTGCTAATACAGCAATATTTTTAGGTCGTCTAGCTTCAAATAATTCAGATACTCTAGGAAGACCTCCAGTAATATCACTTGATTTCGCAACAGCTTTAGGAGTTTTACCTATAATATCAGCTACTTTAATCTCTTCACCATCTGTAACGTTAATTGCAGTTTTTGGCTCTAGTACATATCTAGATACTTTATCATCTGCACTTTTTACTAAAATAGCAGGTTTATATCCAGCAGGGATATATTCGTTTACAACTAATTTAGATGTACCTGTTAATTCATCATATTGTTCAGAAACTGTAAGTCCTGGTATAATATCTTCAAATACTGCTTTACCATTATCTTCTGCAATAGTAGGGTTTGCATATGGATCCCATGATGAAATAACAACATGTGATTCACCAGAAGGTTTAGCAATAACATCACCTTTTTTAACTTTTGCATCATTTTCTAATACAATCTCAGAATCTCTAGAGATATAGTATCTATTAGCTTCTCTATCTTTATCATCAATTACAACAACAAATAAACCTTTTTTAGTGATAACTTCACCAGCTTTTATATTATCAACTGGCTCTAAATAATCACCTGTTAATTTAAAGTATTTAATAGTACCTGTAGATCCAGATTTAATTTCACTTGTAACTGGTGCTCCATCATCAACTAATAATTCAGACGCATATGGTACTCGTGATGGTACATTCCATGAATCTTTAATAATCTCAACAATTGATTCATCAGCTTTTACACTATCACCATTTTTATATGGTAAATATAATTTAGATTCAATTTTACCAGAGATTCCAGCTAACTCATTTGGTTTAGCAATAGAATCTTTTCTTAAGTAATATTTCTTCTCATTATTACCTTTTGAAATAGTTATAATAACTTCTTCATGTAATGAATCAATATTAATTACACCGTCAAATGGACAGTTTATTTTAGGTTCAACTAATAATATAGCTGCATTTCTTCTGTTAGCGATGATCTTCTTACCATCTCTTGCAGTATGTGTATTAATGTTGTAGTATCTTAAGAAACCTTCACTTGTAGCTCTTAATTCTTTCTCAGCTTGAGTTGCACTCGCAGTTCCCCCAACGTGGAAAGTTCTAAGTGTAAGCTGAGTTCCTGGCTCACCAATAGATTGAGCAGCAAGTACACCAACAGCTTCACCTGGATTTGCTTTTCTTTGCTCACCAAGGTTAAGACCATAACATTTAGCACATAAAGTATTTTCAGCTTTACATGTAAGTGCAGTTCTAATTGTAACAGATTTAACACCTGCATTGTCAACTACAATTGCATCTTCTTCAGATATTAAAGTACCTTCATTAAATAGAATCTCATTTGAAATTGGATCAACAATATCATTTGCTATAACTCTACCTGTAATTCTTTCTGCTAAAGACTCAACTAATTCATTACCATTTACAATAGAAGAGATAGTAATACCTTCATGTGTTCCACAATCTTCAACTGAAATTCTAACATTTGCAGATACATCAACAAGCTTTCTTGTTAAGTAACCAGCATTGGCTGTTTTTAAAGCTGTATCGGCAAGTCCTTTTCTAGCACCGTGAGTAGAAATAAAGTACTCAAGTACATTTAGACCCTCTCTAAAGTTAGAAACAATTGGAGTTTCAATAATAGAACCATCTGGCTTAGCCATAAGACCCCTCATACCAGCAAGCTGTCTAATCTGCGCAGCAGACCCTCTAGCCCCTGAATCGGCCATCATATAAATAGAGTTAAATCCATCTTTATCAGTCTTAACAATATCCATCATCTCAGATCCAAGTCTATTGTTAAGAATAGTCCAAACATCAATAATCTTATTATATCTTTCTTGCTCTGTTAATAAACCTTGGTTAAATTGTTTTTGAACTTCAATAACTTCTTTTTTAGCAATCTTAACTAATCCATCTTTTGAATCAGGAATTCTAATATCATCAATAGAGATAGAGATACCAGCAGATGTTGCGTATTTAAAACCAATATTTTTTAAGTTATCTAAGAATCTAGGAGTTACTTCATAACCACCATGTTTATAAATATAATCAACTAATGCACCAATATCTTTTTTCTTTAAAATTTTATTCCAGTAAGATTCTGGTACAAACTCTGGTAAAATATCTTTAATAATCATTCTACCAATAGTTGTAGTAATCATTTTACCATCAATTGGAGTTCTAACTTTTGCATGAATATCAACTTTTTTAAGATCAAGTGCCATCATCGCTTCATTTAAGTTAGAGAATATTTTATTCTCACCTAATACACCCTCTTTTTCAAGAGTAATATAGTATAAACCTAAAATCATATCTTGAGAAGGAACTGCTAAAGCTCTACCTGAAGCTGGTAAAAGAATATTCATAGAACTCATCATAAGAATTTTAGCTTCTGCTATTGCCTCTTGTGATAATGGAATATGTACAGCCATTTGATCCCCATCGAAATCGGCATTGAATGCTGAACAAACTAATGGGTGTAACTGAATAGCTTTACCATCAATTAATACAGGGTGGAATGCTTGAATTGAAAGTTTATGTAGAGTTGGAGCTCTGTTTAGTAAAACAGGGTAATCTTCAACGATCTCACTTAAACATTCCCAAACTTCATTTGTTTCTGCTTCAATTAATCTTTTTGATGCTTTCAAAGTAGTTGCATAACCTTTCTCTTCAAGTTTTGCCATAAGGTGTGGCTTAAATAACTCAAGAGCCATTTTCTTTGGTAATCCACATTGATCCATTCTTAATGTAGGACCAACAACAATTACAGATCTACCAGAAAAGTCAACCCTTTTACCAAGTAAGTTTTGTCTAAATCTACCTTGTTTACCTTTAATAATTTCAGATAATGATTTAAGAGGTCTTTTATTAGCACCTTTTACTGCATTAGCTGTTTTTGCATTATCAATTAAAGCATCAACTGCTTCTTGAAGCATTCTCATCTCATTTCTAATAATAATTTCAGGAGCATCAAGTTCTAATAATCTTTTAAGTCTGTTATTTCTGTTTATTACTCTTCTATATAAATCATTAACATCAGAAACAGCAAATTTACCACCATCTAAAGATACAAGTGGTCTAATATCAGGGGGAAGAACTGGAACAACTTTTAACATCATCCACTCTGGTCTATTTCCACTTGATAAGAAGTTTTCAACAACTTTTAATCTTTTTATAATAGTTTTCTTTTTAGCTTCAGATTTTGTAGCTGCCATATCTTCTTTTAAAGAAGCTAATAGTTCTACAAGGTCAAGATTCATTAACATATCATGAACAATTTGTCCACCCATTTTAGCAACAAATCCAGTATCATCATAGTTTTCATCTATATGTCTATATTGTTCTTCATTAATAATATCATATTTTTTAACAGGTTTACTAGACTCACTATCGTAGTATGCTTCACCTGGATTTTCAACTATATATGCTTCGTAGTATAATACTCTTTCAAGATCTTTAAGTTTAACACCTAAAAGTGTACCAATTCTAGAAGGTAAAGATGATACCATCCAAATATGTGCAACAGGAGCAACTAAATCAATATGTCCCATTCTGTGTCTTCTAACTTTAGAAGATGTTACTTCAACACCACATTTTTCACAAACGATACCTTTGTATCTCATTTTTTTATATTTACCACAAAGACATTCGTAATCTTTTACTGGTCCAAAAATTTTAGCACAAAACAATCCATCTCTTTCTGGTTTAAGAGTTCTATAGTTAATAGTTTCAGGTTTTTTAACTTCTCCAGATGACCAAGATAAAATCTTAGCAGGTGATGCTAAGTTTATCTGGAATGCAGCAAAATCTTTTGGCTTGTCTAATTCATGTATTTCAATAGGTTTTAATACTGTATTTTTACTCATTTTCTTCTACCTCGTCGTAAATTTCTACATCAAGCCCAAGTGCTTGAAGTTCTTTTGTTAATACAAAGAATGTTTCTGGAACACCAGATGCTGGTACATTCTCTCCATTTGCAATTGCTTTATATGCTGCACTTCTACCTTCAACATCATCAGATTTAGTTGTAAGCATCTCTTTAAGTACATTTGTTGCACCATAAGCTTCAAGAGCCCATACTTCCATTTCCCCAAATCTTTGTCCACCAAATAGTGCTTTACCACCAACTGGTTGTTGTGTTACTAGTGAGTAAGGTCCTGTTGATCTAGCATGAACTTTTTCATCAACTAAGTGATGTAGTTTAAGCATATACATAACACCAACATTAACTCTCTCTTTCATTTTTTCACCAGTCATACCATCATAGATCTCTGTTTTACCATCTGTATCTATTTTTGCTAATTGGAATAATTTTTCAAACTCATCAGCTTTTGCACCATCAAATACTTGTGAAGCAAATCTAACACCATTTGACCAATCTCTAGCATGCTCTAATAGCTCTTCATCATCCATAGAATTAAGTACTTCTGCACCATTCATAAGTTTTGCAACATCTGCAATTTCAATCATTTTAGCTCTTAAATCAGCAATAAATGTAGCTGTTTTAGCTTCAAACATATCTTGAATTTGTAATCCAAGTTTTTTACCTACATAACCTAAGTGAACTTCTAGGATCTGTCCAATGTTCATTCTTGATGGAACCCCTAGTGGGTTAAGGATAACATCAACAGTAGATCCATCTTTCATATATGGCATATCAACTTCAGGAACGATATTTGAAACAATACCTTTATTTCCATGTCGTCCAGCCATTTTATCACCAACTTTTATTTTTCTTTTTGTAGCAATATAAACTTTAACTTGTTTAATAACTCCAGAAGGTAAAATATCATCATGCTCTAAAATTTGTAATTTTTCTTCATGCTCATCTCTTAAAGCAGCTTTTTCTTTTATAAAGTGTGCTTTAATTTCATTGTATTGTTTTGCAACTTTTGAATCATAAGAAGATACTAGTTTTTTCATAGCAAATCTATTTACATTTTCAAGTTGTTCAATTGAAACAGTATCACCTTTTTTGAAGCTCATATCAGCAACATCTACATCAGTTACAAGTTCATTTTTAGATAATAATGAATTAATTCTTAAAATCTCTTCTCTATCTAACATTTGAAGCTTATCTTGGTGCATTGAATCAAGAACTTCTTTCTCTTCATTTAATGCTTTGATTGCTCTTTCATCTTTTTCGTAACCTTTTTTAGTAAATACTTTAACATCTACTACATAACCTTCCATAGAAGCTGGACAATACATTGATTTATTTATAACATGACCTGCTTTTTCACCAAAGATAGCTCTTAATAATCTCTCTTCAGGAGTTGGTTTTATTTCACCTTTTGGTGTAACTTTTCCAACCATAATCATTCCTGGTTTTAAGTATGTTCCAACTTTTACAATACCAGACTCATCAAGGTGTTCAATTGACTCAGATTTAACACCTGGAAGATCTTTAGTGATCTCTTCATTTCCATGTTTTAATTCTCTTGCTTCTACTTCTTTTTCATAAATATGAACAGATGTAAATGCATCTTCTTTGATTAGTTTTTGAGATAAAATAATCGCATCTTCGTAGTTGTATCCATTCCAAGGAATAAATGCAACAGTAGCATTAATACCAATACCAAGCTCACCTTTATCCATAGAAGGACCATCAGCAATAACTTGACCTTTTGCAACAATATCACCCTCTTTTACTAGGTTTCTTTGTCCAAATGATGTATTATTATTTGTTCTTTGGTTTTTAGATAAAATGTATTGATCAATAAATGCACCATCTTCATCTTCACCTTTAATATAAATATTTTTAGAATCTGATTTTTCAACAACACCTGCTCTATTAGCTTTAATAACTGCCCAAGAATCTCTAGCAATTGTTTTTTCTAAACCAGTTCCAACAATTGGAGCTTGAGGTTTAAGTAATGGAACAGCTTGTCTCATCATGTTTGATCCCATTAGTGCTCTGTTGGCATCATCATGCTCTAAGAATGGAATAAGAGATGCAGCAACACCCATAACCATTTGAGATGAAATATCAATAAGTTCAACTTTACTAGCTTCAACCATCATAATCTCACCATCAATTCTACCCTCAATTAGAGTATCTACAATTTTACCTTTTGCATCTAATTTAGTAGATCCTGGAGCTATAGTTTTACCCTCTTCTTGAGAAGCTGTGTAATATTCAATCTCATCAGTAACAACTGAATTTACAACTTTTTTATATGGAGTTTCAATAAATCCTAATTCATTAACTTTTGAATATGTAGATAATGTATTAATAAGACCAATATTTTGCCCCTCTGGAGTTTCAACTGGACAGATTCTTCCGTAGTGAGTTGGGTGAACATCTCTAACTTCAAATCCTGCTCTTTCTTTAACAAGTCCACCTTCACCAAGTGCAGATAGTCTTCTTTTATGTGTAACTTCAGATAATGGATTTGTTTGATCCATAAATTGTGATAATTGTCCAGAAGTAAAGAACTCAGTAACAGTTGAAGTGATCATTTTAGACATAATTAAATCGTGAGGCATAAGCTCTTCTAATGCACCATTTAGAGTTGTCATTTTATCTCTAATAGCTTTTTGCATTTTTACTAAACCATTATGTAACTCATTTGATAATAATTCACCAATTGATCTAATTCTTCTGTTTCCTAAGTGATCTCTATCATCGATATGACCATGACCAGCTTTTACTTTAATAAGGTATTGAATAGTTTTAATAATATCTTCATTTGTTAAGATTGCAACATATTCAGGTACATTAACACCAAGTTTATGGTTCATTTTCATTCTACCAACTTTAGTTAAATCATATCTTTCTGGATCGAAGAATAATTTTTTAACAAAATCTTGTGCAGCATCAGCAGTTACAGGCTCACCTGGTCTCATAACTTTATATAATCTAATTGCACATAATTCATTTTCATCTTCAATCTCTTCTGTTTGTTTAAGAAGTTTGATAGACTCAGCATCAGCTTTAAATGCATTGATAATAGAATCATCATGACCTTCAGCTAAATCATTTGCTATATTGAAGTCTTTGAATCCTAAATCGATTAATTTTTTTAATTTTAAATCATCCATTAATGTTAATGTATCAAATAAAACTTCTCCTGATTCTGGATCATAAATTGCTTCTGATGTATGTCTTTCCATAAGCATTTCAACTGGGTATTCTACGTATTTTAATCCACCTTCAGCTAAAGCTTTTGCTTTTCTTTCAGTAAGTCTTTTACCTTTAGAGATAATGTTATTACCTTTTTCATCAATAAGATCAAAGTCAATTCTTCCTGTAAATCTAGCAGGATCAAATTTAGTTAAAAATTTGTTATTTTTAATTTTAATATTTAATACAGGGTAGAATAATTTTACAATATCTTCTTTTGAGTAACCAATAGCTCTTAAAAGAATAGTTACAGGTACTTTTCTTCTTTTATTGATTCTTACGTATAAAATATCTTTTGCATCATACTCAAAGTATAGCCAAGATCCTCTATTAGGTATAATTTGCCCTGTGTATATAAGTTTATTAGAAACAGTAGCTGATTCCTCTTCTTTAAATATAACACCTGGAGATCTATGTAATTGGTTTACAACAACTCTTTCAACACCATTTACTACAAATGATGTCCTATCAGTCATTAAAGGTATATCTCTTATGTATATTTGTTGCTCTTTTATATCTTTAACACCAACTTTTTCACCAGTTTTTTCATCTAGCTCCCATAATGTTAATCTAACATTTATTTTTAATGGAATTGAATAAGTTAGTCCTCTAACCATAGCTTCATTAACATTGTATTTTGGTTTACCAACTTCACTATTTATATAGTCAAGAGTAAATCTATTTTGATTATCGTGGATTGGGAATATTGTTTTGAATACTTTTTCAATACCTGCTTCACTTCTATCAGCAGCGCCAACCATCAAAAAGTTATCATAACTATTTTGTTGTAATTGTAGTAAATTTGGAATTTCAATTTTTTGTGAATTTTTTGCAAAATCAACTCTTAGTCTATTTCCAGATTTTAATGAATTTAACATAGAATACCTCATATTTTTTATATTTTGAATTGCTTTTTTCTTTTAGATCAAATCTAAGAAAAGCACAAAGTTATTTAGTCTATACCAAATAACCCCATTGCGAAAAAAGCACTCTAAACTATGTGTCAGTACACATACTTCAGAGTGCTATATTTTTATTAATTACAACAAACTATGTTCTAATAGTAATAAATGACTAATGCTCCGCCTAAACGGAGCATTAAAGTCGTGCATAAGTTGAAGTTTAATTACTTAACTTCTACTGTAGCACCTGCAGCTTCTAATTCAGCTTTTGCAGCTTCAGCATCTTCTTTAGATACAGCTTCTTTAACTACTGCTCCAGATTCTTCAGCCATTGCTTTTGCTTCTTTTAATCCTAAACCAGTTAATGCTCTAACTGCTTTAATTACGTTGATTTTTTTAGCTCCAGCATCTTTGATGATTACATCAAATTCTGTTTTTTCTTCAGCCGCTTCACCAGCAACTGCTCCACCTGCAACTGCAACTGGTTGTGCAGATACTCCAAATTTTTCTTCAAATTCTTTTACTAATTCAGAAAGCTCTAATACGCTTAATCCTGAGATATATTCTAATACGTCTTCTTTAGAAATTGCCATTTTATATTCCTTAATGTTTTTTCATTATATTTGCATATTTTCATATGCTATTGTTGCATTTTAATTATGCAGCCTCTTCTTCTTTTTTCTTTCTAAGAGCATCAAGCCCAATAGTAAAGTTAGCAACAGGAGCCATCCAAGTAGCAGCAAGCATACCAAGAAGTTCTTCTCTACCAGGTAATTTAGCGAATGCATTAATTTTAGCAATATCAGCAACTTCACCATCGATAATACCTGTTTTAATTGCAAATGTATCTTTATTTGCAGCAGCAAATTTATCAGCTATTTTACAAGCAGTGATTTGATCTTCAGCCCAAATAAATATACTGTCGCCTTCTAATTCAAGTACTGGCAGTTCAGCATTTTTCATAGCGATACCAGCTAAAGTATTTTTAGCAACTTTAACTTTTGCACCAGCTTCTAATGCTGATATTCTTAATGCTTCTAGTGATTTATGGCTTGTTCCTTTAAAACTTGCAACAACAATTGCTTCTGAAGTTTTAAATTCTTCTGTTAATAAATCAACAATTACATTTTTATTATTTCTAGTCATAGTTTTCCTCCTTTCTAAAACACAACCTACACTGGAATTATGAACAAGTTCAACCAGTGGTCTTTAGTTTTAAGATTAAAGCAAATTAAATTTGCTTTTTATTTTTATATTATTTAATGTCCATTAATTCTAATGGTTCAACTTTTACAGCTGGACTCATTGTTAAACTTAATGTTGCAGAAGAAACAAATCTTCCTTTTGCTGAAGCTGGTTTTTGCTTATTAATAGCAGCCATAATAGCTTCAACATTTACTTTGATATCTGCTTCTGAAAATGATGCTTTACCAATTCCAGCGTGGATAATACCTTTTTTATCAACTCTATAAGCTACTTTTCCACCTTTTGCTTCAGAAACAGCTTTTGTAACATCCATAGTTACTGTTCCAACTTTTGGATTTGGCATTAAACCTTTTGGTCCAAGAATTCTACCAATTTTACCAACTAGTCCCATTGTATCTGGAGTAGCAATTAAAACATCAAAATCGATATTTCCAGCTTGGATAGCTTCAACTAAATCGTCGTTACCAACAATATCAGCACCAGCTGCAGTTGCTTCGTCCATTTTAGTTCCCTTAGCCATAACTGCAACTCTTACAGATTTACCAGTTCCACTAGGAAGTACAACAGCACCTCTAATCATTTGATCAGCATGTCTTGGATCAACATTTAAGTTTAATGCTAAATCAATTGTTTCATCAAATTTTGCTGAAGCTAAACTTTTTACAGTTGAGATAGCTTCATCAACACTATATCTTTTTTCTACATCTACTTTTTCTAATAAAGATTTATATCTTTTACTCATATTTTTCCTTTTCGCAATTTTTTTGCTTCCACTTTTTAAGCCGATGTGGTCTTTGGCTATTAAATCACAAGAGATTAGTCTATTGTGATTCCCATACTTCTACATGAACCTTCAACAATTTTTGCAGCTTGTTCTTCATCATTTGTATTTAAATCAGCGATTTTTTGTTTAACGATTTCCATAACTGTATCTTTAGATATAGATGCAACTTTATTTTTAAGTGCATTATCACTACCTTTTTTAAGATTAGCAGCTTTTAAGATTAATTCACTCATTGGTGGTTGTTTAGTAACAAATGTAAAACTTTTATCACTATATACAGTAATCTCTACAGGTATTTTAAATCCTGCATTTCCTTTTGTTTTTTCATTGAATGCTTTACAGAATTCCATGATATTAATTCCTCTTTGTCCAAGAGCAGGTCCAACAGGTGGTGATGGATTTGCAGCACCAGCAGGTATTTGAAGTTTTAATATTCCTTCGACTTTTTTTGCCATTTTATTTCCTTATTATTTTTTGTAAATGTATGCCATAGGCATTAAAATAAACTATAATTAGTATATTTTAATACCTACTATAGAAGAGTTGGTTGAATATTATTCAACAACTCTTTCAACTTGAGTATATGATATTTCAACAGGAGTATTTCTTCCGAAAATTAAAACATTCATAGTTATCATTCCAGATGTCATGTCAAATGCTTCAACATGACCATTAAAGTTGGCAAATGAACCCTCTTTAATTCTAAGTAGTTCACCCTCTTCAAATGAAACTTTAGGTTTAGGAGCATCTCTTTTTTCAACTTTATTTAATATTTGTTCAATATCTTTTTTTCTTAAAGGAGATGGTCTTTTTGATTCACCAATAAATCTACCTACTTTTGGCATAGATTGAATAGCATGCCATAATGCAGTATCAAGATCAATATTAGCAAATACATATGCAGAATATAAAGGTTTTTCTATAATTTTCTTTTGACCTTTTTTGATCTCAATTAAATCTTCTGTTGGAACTAATACATCTTGTATTCTTCCATCATTTAGATCTTCTTTTAGACTTAATAATGCTCTTTTTATTGTAAGTTCACTTCCAGAGTGAGTTTGAATTGCGTACCAATTGTGTGCCAATTTATTTCCTTTAGTTCATAATAGATGATAAACTTACTGACATAATTGAATCAATAAGTGCTAAATATAGTGATATAACTGTCACTACAACAAATACAGATAAATATGCACTTTTTACTTGTTCTTTTATAGGAAAAATTACTTTGTGTAATTCATCTTTAGCTTGTTTATAATAATGTATTAAATTATTCAAAAGTGATCCTTTAAATCTATGTATCAAATATTAAAAAATACTTATATTTCTTAATATTTATTACTGTTAAAATATTAATGGCAGGCCAAGAGGGACTCGAACCCCCAACACCCGGATTTGGAATCCGGTGCTCTACCATTGGAGCTATTGGCCTAGTTTACAACAAAGCAAAAACTTTGTTGTAAATTAAAGTCTTACGACTTTAATTTTACTTCTTTATGAAGTGTATGTTTTCTCAATCTTGGAGAATATTTTTTTACTTCAAATTTTTCTGTATGTGTTTTAGGATTTTTCATTGTAGTGTAGTTAATATCACCACACTCTTCACATTTAAGTCCTATTTTAATTCTTACACCATTTGCCATAGTCTAATCCTTATTCGATGATTTCTGAAACAACACCAGCACCAACAGTTCTACCACCTTCTCTAATAGCAAAGTTTGTACCTTTTTCTAGAGCAACTGGAGCAACTAATTCTACTGTTAATTCAACATTATCACCTGGCATAACCATTTCTGTACCTTCAGCTAATGTAATAGAACCAGTAACATCTGTTGTTCTTACATAGAATTGTGGTCTATAGTTATTAAAGAATGGAGTATGTCTTCCACCTTCATCTTTAGATAAGATATACGCTTCACATTTAAATTTAGTGTGAGGAGTAATTGAACCAGGAACAACTAATACTTGACCTCTTTCAACATCTTCTTTTTTGATCCCTCTTAATAGTAAACCAGCGTTATCACCAGCTTCTGCGAAATCCATCTCTTTTCTGAACATTTCAATACCAGTAACTGTTGTTTTTTGAGTATCTCTTAAACCAACAATTTCAACTTCTTCACCTAATTTAATAGTACCTTGAGAAATCGCACCAGTAACAACTGTTCCTCTTCCTGCAATTGAGAATACATCTTCAACTGGCATTAAGAATGGTTTGTCTGTATCTCTTTCCGGAGTTGGAATATATTCATCAACTGCATCCATTAATGCAACGATTTTTTCAGACCAAGGACCATTTGTTCCAGTTTTAGCTTCTTCTAAAGCTTGGAAAGCTGAACCAGCAATAACAGGAGTATCATCACCTGGGAAATCGTACTCAGATAATAATTCTCTGATTTCCATTTCAACTAATTCTAACATCTCTTCTCTATCTTCATCATCTAATTGATCCTCTTTATTTAAGAAGATAACGATGTATGGAACACCTACTTGTTTAGAAAGTAAGATATGCTCTCTAGTTTGAGCCATAGGACCATCTGTTGCAGCAATAACAAGAATAGCACCATCCATTTGAGCAGCACCAGTAATCATGTTTTTAACGTAATCGGCATGTCCTGGACAATCTACGTGTGCGTAGTGTCTTGTATCTGTTTCATACTCAATGTGAGAAGTAGCAATTGTAATCCCTCTTTCTCTTTCTTCTGGAGCGTTATCGATTGCATCGTAATCCATCATCTCTCCACCTAATCTGTTTGTTAATACAGCAGATATTGCAGCTGTTAATGTTGTTTTACCATGATCTACGTGACCAATTGTTCCGATGTTAACATGCGGTTTTGTTCGTTCGAATTTTTCTTTTGCCATTTTATTTCCTTTGTTTTTATTATATTGGTTACCCTCTGAGCAGATGTGCCAAAAGCATATCTATTCAAAGGGTAATTTTTAATTTTGGGTGGAGCCTATGATAAGACTTGAACTTACGACCTCTTACTTACCAAGCAAGTGCTCTACCCCTGAGCTACATAGGCTCAATTAAAAAAGTTGTGAATTATACACTAATTAAAGTTAAAATTAGCTTTAATTCTAATTTATTTATTAAAAGTTTTAAAAATTGTTTATATTGAAATTTAATTGATTAAAATATATCATGGAGCGGGAAACGAGACTCGAACTCGCGACAATCTGCTTGGAAGGCAGAGGCTCTAGCCAACTGAGCTATTCCCGCATGATAATAAATGGTGGTGAGAGAAGGACTCGAACCTTCGAAGCCTAAGGCGGCGGATTTACAATCCGCAGGATTTGACCACTCTCCAACCTCACCGTTAAGTTTTGTTGTTAAGATATAACAATAAAATGGAGCTGGATATAGGACTTGAACCTACGACCTGCTGATTACAAATCAGCTGCTCTACCAACTGAGCTAATCCAGCTTAAAGTTAAAGATGGTGGTCCGAGGCAGAATCGAACTGCCGACACAAGGATTTTCAATCCTTTGCTCTACCCCTGAGCTACCAGACCATCTATCTCTTTAACGGGTGGAAGTATAACAGAACATTCTTAATATACTCTTAATCTAATTGATAATTGATTAAATTTGCACATTTTCTTTAAAATCTATCCCTCTTTGCTTATATGAGCTATATTGATCAAGAGAAGCAGCCGCTGGAGAAAGAATTGCAATTTCATTATTATTTGTATTATATTGTAATTTTATTTGTTCTACTGCATTTTTTATATCATGGCATAAAAAAGATTTTATCTTATTATCATTTGAAAGTTTTATTATTTTATCTTTATTCTTACCTATGCTATATACTATTATATTATTTTCTTTGATTATTTCAAATAAAGGATCAAGTGATGCACCTTTATCATCTCCACCTAATATAAGATGTATTATTTTATCTTTATATGTTTTTATAGCTTGAATTGTAGCATCTATATTTGTAGCTTTACTATCATCAACCCAAACTCTATTATTTTTATCTTTAAACTCTTCTAGTTTATGTGGATCTTGTATAAAGCTATTTATTTTATTATAATCAATTCTATCAAATAATATTTTACTCATACTAAGAGCTAATAGTGCATCTAATAAGAATGGTTCTTTAAAATCTACTTTATTTATATCTATATCTAACTTTGATGCTAAATCGATACTGTCTTTATATGTTATTAAAAAACCATCAGTTTTAAGATCTTTATACTTATGTGGAACAATTGCTACTTCCCCTTCATATAATGAGTAAATAGGTTTTAGTTTTGATTGTTCATATTCATGAAAATTTCCATGCCAAGAAATATGGTCTTCACTTATTGGTAATAGTATATATATATTTGGTTTGGCATATGAAGTGTAATGAAGTGTAAACGATGATGTTTCTAAAATTAAATTTTTATCTTCTTGATATGCTTTAGCTAAAGGTAAGCCTATATTTCCTGCAGATATAAAGTTATCATCTTCTAAAAGATGTTCACACATTTGAGTTGTAGTAGTTTTTCCATTTGTACCACTTATCCAAATAGAAAAGATATCTTTTTGCTCTTTATTATATATAGATGTTAAAAATAGATCATAATCACTTATTTTATTTAGTGTATTTTGAACTATTTTATTATGTGGAGGCATACCTGGACTTACTATTGTAAGTTCATTTGAATCTTTATCATATATATCTAAATCATTATCATCATAAAGTTTTGCATCTTTATATATATCTTTTATAGCTAGAGCAGTTTTACCTTTTCCTAAAATTCTCATATAAAACTACTTATCTGATTTTTAGACTAATTAGAGCTAATAAATTTGTCATAAATGATATTATCCAAAATCTAACTATAATCTTATTTTCATGCCAACCTTTTTGCTCAAAATGGTGATGAATAGGTGCCATTAAAAATATTCGTTTTTTTCTAAGTTTATAAGAACCTACTTGAAGCATAACTGATACTGTTTCAAATACAAATATAAATCCAATTAATAAAAGTAGTAATTCACTTTTTGCTACTATTGCTAAATAACCTAAAAACCCACCAATAGCTAAAGAACCACTATCACCCATAAATACTTGCGCAGGATGAGAGTTGTACCATAAAAAGCCAATTAAAGCTCCAGCAAAACTAACAGCTACAATAGTAAGTTCACCTGCTAGTTTAATATTTGGTAATAATAAATAATTACTAAGTACAGCATGACCTGTAACATATACAATTGCAGCCAATGTAAAAAACGCCACAATAGAAGGGACTGTTGCTAATCCATCTAATCCATCTGTTAAGTTAACTGCATTTGTAGAAGCAATCATTATTAAAGACCAGAATATTATTGCATAAAAACCCATATCAAATATAGGAAACTTATAAAATGGTACATATAATTGTGTTGTATGATTAGCATAAAATAAAATACCAACTACTACTAAAGAGGCTAAAAACTGTAAAATAATCTTCATTCTAGGTGTTAAACCTTCTGAGTTTTTATTTGATGCAATTTTTGAATAATCATCTTTTATACCAATAAGTGCGAATAGTCCTATAGTTGCTATTGCTCCTATTATATATGGATTATTTAACTTTGCTGTTAAAAGTACCGCAATAAGTGTAGATGCAACAAATACTACTCCACCCATTGTAGGTGTACCTGCTTTTTTTTGATGTGAATCTGGAGCTAGATCATATATAGGCTGATTCGCACCTACTTTATTTGCCCATCTTAAAAATCGTGGCATTAAAAAAAATGTAATAACAAATGCTATAAAAAAACCAAGACCTGCTCGAACTGAAATATATTGAAAAATATTAATATCTAAATGTCTGTAAAACCAATAAAACAAAACTTAAACCTTTATTATGTTATAATTGCGATTATATCATATTTCTACTTTAGGAAATAAAAGAAAATTAATAAGGTAAACAATGAATAAAAAAACGATTCTTATCATCACTGATGGTATAGGACATAATGATTCTTGCAAGTATAATGCTTTTTGTCAAGCGAAAAAACCAACATATGATTATCTATTTGATAATGTTCCAAATTCATTTATAAAGACTTATGGACTTAGTGTTGGTCTTCCAGAAGGTCAAATGGGAAATAGTGAAGTTGGACATATGAGTATTGGTAGTGGAAGAGTTTTATATCAAGATTTAGTAAAAATAAATTTAGCAATTAAAGATAACACATTAAAAGATAATGAAGTATTAACTAGCACTATTGATAAATCAAATAATATTCATCTTTTAGGTTTACTAAGCGATGGTGGTGTTCATTCACATATTTCCCATATTGTTGCACTAGCTAAAATAGCTTCAAATAATAATAAAAGAGTTTTTATACATATTATAACTGATGGTAGAGATGTTAGCCCTAGTAGTTCAAAAGAGTATATAAAGCAAATAATAGATATTTGTAATGAAAATATCTCAATAGCTACTGTATCTGGTAGGTTTTATACTATGGACAGAGATAATAGATGGGAAAGAATTCAAGCAGGATATGAACAAATTGCAAATGGAAAAACTCAATATAACAAAGATATTTTAGCTTATATTGATGAACAATATAAAAAAGATATATATGATGAGTTTATAGAACCAATATCATTTAATAACTATCAAGGTATAAATGATAATGATGCTGTTATTTTTTGTAATTTTAGATCAGATAGATTTAGAGAGATATCCTCAGTATTTGCAAATGATGATTTTAATGAGTTCCCTAAAAAAGATATAAAAGTAAATATTGCAACAATGACACAATATGATAAAAATCAACCTTTACCAATACTTTTTCCTAAAACAGCACCTGTAAATACTTTAGCTCAAGTAATTAGTGATGCTAACTTAACTCAAGTTCATACAGCAGAAACAGAAAAATATGCACATGTTACATTTTTCTTTAATGGTGGAATAGAAGATGAATTTAAAGGTGAAAAAAGATTACTAGTACCATCACCAGATGTTAAAACTTATGATATGAAACCACAAATGTCTGCACCTGAAGTTTGTGATGGTGTATTGAAGTCTATGGATGAAAAAAATGACTTTATCGTTGTAAACTTTGCAAATGGAGATATGGTTGGACATACTGGAAATATGGATGCAGCAATTAAAGCTGTTGAGTGTGTAGATGAACAACTAGGTAGAATTTTATCCAAAGCAAAAGAATTAGACTACAATATAGTACTAACAAGTGATCATGGAAATTGTGAAAAGATGAAAGATGAAAATGGAATAACACTTACAAACCATACAGTTGGTGATGTATTTTGTTTTGTAATATCATCTAAAGTATCTAATATAAAAGATGGTGGATTAAATAATATTGCTCCAACAGTTCTAAAACTTATGGAATTAGATATTCCACAAGAGATGGATGAAGCTCTATTTTAGATGAGAAGAGTTAAAAAATGTTAAAAAAACTTATTATATTATCTATACTTATAGGTATTGGTATCCTTATTTGGCTTGTTATATTGTATTCTAAAATTAGATACGATGTAAATAAAATTGTTGACTATAAACCAACTACAACTTCAAGAATAGTAGATAGAAATGGGAACTTAATATCTAATGTATTTAATAAGGAACATAGATTTTATGTAAAATTTGATCAAATACCTCCAAAAGTAATAGAGAGTTTAATTGCTATAGAGGATACACAATTTTTCGAACATAATGGAATAAATGTAGATGCAATACTAAGAGCAGTTGTAAAAGATCTAAGACATATGAAAATGGTTGAAGGTGCTAGTACTATTACACAACAATTAGTTAGAACTCTTGCTTTAAGCAGAGATAAAAAAATAATGAGAAAAATAAAAGAGATATTATTATCTCTTAGATTAGAAGAGGTATTAAGTAAAGAAGAGATACTTGAAAGATATCTTAATTCTATATACTTTGGACATGGTTATTATGGTATTAGAACTGCATCTTTAGGTTATTTTCATAAAGAACTTGATCAATTAAATATTAAAGAGATATCAATACTTGTTGGTCTTCCTCAAGCTCCTAGTTTCTATGCACCTACAAAAAATCTTAAATTTTCTCTAGCTAGAGCAAATCAAGTAGTAAGAAGACTACATACACTAGGATGGATAAATGAAGATCAATATAATGAGGCACTTAAATTTAAGCCAAAAATATATAATGAAACATTAACACAAAATAAAGCCCCATATGCAGTTGATTATGCACTTAAAGAGTTAAAAAATAAGTTAAAAGATCTAAAAACTGGTGGATATACAATTAAATTAACTATAGATCTAGAAGCACAAATTATTGCAAAAGAAGCTTTACTATATGGTTATGAGAAAATCAAAAAAAGAGATAAATATGTTGATACAAATAAAAGTAATACAAAAACTCTAAATGGTGCAATTGTAAGTATTGAAAATAGTACTGGTAAAATATTAACTTTAGTTGGAGGGGTTGATTATAAAAAATCATCTTTTAATAGAGCAACACAAAGTAGAAGACAACCAGGTAGTGCAATCAAACCTTTTGTTTATCAAACAGCTTTAAACCTTGGATACTCAACTGTTAGTGAACTAATAGATATATCAAGAACATTTGAATATGAAGATAAAACAAAAAAAGACAAATATAATAAAACAAAAAAATGGAAGCCCGGAAATTATGAGAGTAACTATAAAGGTATGATCTCATTAAGAGAAGCATTAGTTCACTCAAGAAATCTTGCAACTATAAATCTTGTAAATGAGATGGGTATTGATGTAATTTATGAAAATTTAATATTATTTGGATTTAAAAATCTACCTATGGATCTATCTATTACACTTGGAAGTTTTGGTATATCTCCACTAGAATTAAGTAAAATGTATACTGCTATTTCTAATAAAGGTACAAGGGTAACTCCATATATTATTGATTCTATAAAAGATAAAGAAGGAAATATTGTAACTTTTGAAACAACTACAAAAGAGATACAAAGCCCAGAACAAGCATTTTTAATGACAACTATACTAAAAGATGTAGTTACAAGAGGAACGGCAAGAAGAGCAAAAGTTAAAGGCTTAGAAACAGCAGGAAAAACTGGAACAACAAATAATTATAAAGATGCATGGTTTTGTGGATATAGTCCAACAATACAAACTATAGTATGGTTTGGGAATGATGATAACTCACCAATGGGAAGAAAAGAAACTGGTGGTGGTGCTTCTGCTCCTGTATTTTCTTATTTTTATAAATCATACTTAAATATTCATCCTGAATTAAAAAGAAAATTTGATATGCCTAAAAATGTAATTAGTAGAAAATATAATGGCAAAATGGAATATTTTACAGAGACTTCTCCAATGCCTCAACATCAAGTAATTAAAATAAAAACAGATTCTGAAGAGGAGATAGAATTTTAATAAGATTAAAATTCTATTTTTATTTATAACTTTATATTAATACAATATAAGATTAAAAAAAAGGCTAACTATATAAATAGTTAGCCTTTTTTATTTGTATAAATAAAGTATCTCTACTTTATTTATTTTATTAACAAGAATAAGTTGATTTAAATTCAAAAGCAGTTGGTCTAGCTTCATCAGGCCAAACTTGTCTTTCAAATTGATAATGTTGATAAGTATCAATCATATCGTCTGTAAATACTGGTTTTAAGAAATCATTATCAGTGATTAAACCTTCTAATGCCTCTCTTAAAGTAGCAGGCATTTGAGGAATATTTTTCTCTCTAATTTCATCTAATGATAATTCAAATAAATCTTCATCCATTGGACCAACAGGCTCAGTTTTATTTTTAATACCATCAATTCCAGCCATCATAAGTGCAGCAAATGCTAAATATGGGTTAGCTGTTGAATCTGGGAATCTCATTTCTAGTCTAGTAGCAGGTGCTCCAGCTCCATACGGAACTCTACAAGCTGCAGATCTATTTTGAGCAGAATATGTTAAAATATTTGGTGCTTCGTATCCTGGAATTAATCTTTTGTACGAGTTTGTTGAAGCATTTGTAAATGCAGAAACAGCAGCAGCATGTTTAAATACACCACCAGCATAATATCTAGCAGTATCAGATAAGTTACCGTAATTTCCTTCTGTATAGAATGTATTTACTCCATCTTTCCAGATTGATTGGTGTACATGCATACCATTTCCATTATCACTAAAAATTGGTTTTGGCATAAATGTAGCAGTTTTACCATTTAGGTGTGCTACCATTTTAACTACATATTTAAGTTTTTGTACATTGTCAGCAGCTTCAACTAATGTGTTGTAAACAATACCGATTTCATGTTGACCTTGAGCAACTTCATGGTGTCCAAGTACTACTTCTAATCCAATTTGCTCTAAAACTAACATAGTTTCAGCTCTTAAGTCAACACCTTTATCTACAGGAGCTACTGGGAAATATCCACCTTTTGTTCCAGAGATATGACCCATATTTCCACCTTCAATTGTAGCAGAAGTATTCCATTCACCATCTTCAGTATCTACATAATAGAAAGATTCATTTGGTGTATCTTTTACTTTAACATCTTCAAAAATAAAATATTCATTTTCAGGTCCAAAGTAAGCTACATCACCTACATTTGCTTCTGCTAAATACTCTAATGATTTTGCAGCAATACTTCTTGGACATTTTGCATATAATTCATTTTTATAAATATCATAAACATTACATATAACAATAACTGTACTATCAGCTGTAAATGGATCTAAAAAAGCAGATTCTACATCTGGCTTTAAAATCATATCTGATTTATTAATTGGTTGCCATGCATCTATACTAGATCCATCAAATGGCATACCATTGTCAAGTTGACTTTGAGTAACCGCACTCATTCTATATGAAATATGATGCCAAGCACCTTTTATATCTGTGAATCTAAAATCCACAAACTGAACTTCATTTTCTTTACAAAATGAAAAAAACTCTTCTGTATTATTTACAAATTTACCCATTTATAATTCTCCTTAAATTTAAAGTACCTCTAAAAACAATAATAAAACATTATACTATTTTTAGAGATACTCTTTGTATTATTGTAGCAAAAAAATAATTTATTAAACTAATAAATTGTCTAATAAATATACATTTTATACAATTTTACCCATCTTCATTAATTTTTTTGATTAATTCTTCTAAAACTCTTTTTGCATCTTCAATTTTTGGTTGACATCCACCTGCTGATTCATGTCCTCCACCACCATATTTAAGCATCAACTCACCTATATTTGTTTTTGAAGTTCTATTTATAATAGATTTTCCTGTACTATAAACTACATTTTGTTTATTTTTTCCCCATGCTGCATGGATAGATATATTTACTTCTGGATATAAAGCATAAATCATAAATCTATTTCCTGGATAAATAATATCTTCTGTCATATAATTTACAAGAACTAAATTTTTATATATTTTTGAACATCTTTTTAATTGAGAAATAAACTCTTTTTCATATCTAAAATATAATTCAACTCTCTCTTTTACATCTGGAAGTTCTAATATCTCATCAATAGTAAGCTCTGCGCAATGATCAATTAGATCCATCATAAGCTGATAATTTGAAACTGTAAATTCTTTAAATCTTCCAAGACCTGTTCTACTATCCATAAGGAAACTTAATAGTTCCCATCCTTTTGGATGTAAAATATCTTCTATATCAAATTGAGCACTATCTGCTTTATTTGCAGCATCCATCATCTCTCTAAATTTTTTAGGAAACCTTTCATCTCCTCCATAATATTGATAAACAACTTCAGCAGCACTTGGAGCATCAGGTATTATTATATGATTTTCTTTCTCTTCATTTCTTAAGGTTTCACTATAGTGATGATCAAATGCCAAATGAACACCTTTTACATAAGGAAGATTTGTTGTTATATCATCTTCTGTTATCTCTATTTTACCATCTTGCATATCTTTTGGATGTACAAATGAAATTTCATCTATAATACCAAGGTACTTTAAAAGTGTACCACAAACAAGACCATCCATATCACTTCTTGTTACAAGCCTGTAAACTGTTCCTGACATTTCTTCTCCTACTAATAACCTATATATTGACTATTTTATCGATTTTTTACTTAATTATTAAAACTTATGATATATTTTTTGTTTATTTTTGTAACTTATACATTTATTATAACCTACTTCTTTAGCAATATCTCTTACCTCATCATATTTATATCCAATTTGTTCTATACTGTGTGCATCTGAAGAAAATGTTATATCAATATTCAATTCATATGCTAACTCTAATAAACTTTTAGATGGATACTGCTCTTTGATTGGTTTTCTTAATCCTGCACTATTAATTTCTATAGTCATATCTGATTTTTTTATCTGTTTTAATGCATTATATGCAATAGATTTTATATCTTTTTTAGGTAGATATTTAAACACTTTTATTAAATCTAAATGTCCAACTATATCAAAATAGTTTGTTTTTGCCATATCTTCAACTGTATCAAAATATTTAATCCATATATTATCTATATTTTGATTTTCATACTCTTTTAGATATTCAGGATTATCAAATCCCCAAGTATCTAAAAAATGAACAGAACCTATTAGATAATCAACGTTTGAATTTAATATTTTATCTTCCATATAAACTTTGTTCGACATAAAATCAACCTCATATGCTAATCTTATATCAATATCTTTTTTATATTTTTCTTTTAAGAATAATACTTCATTTTCATATTCACTACTATGCTTTATATCCATTCTATATTCTGGTTCAAAAGCCATTGGTGCATGATCACTAAATCCATATATATCTATTTTTAACTCAATTGCTCTTTTTATATAGTCTTCCATAGATCCAGTTGCATGATTACATCTTGTAGTATGGTTATGTAAATCAACTCTCATATTTTATGATCTTACTTGATTTCTACCAGATTTTTTAGCTTTATATAGTCCCTCATCAGAAGCTAATATCATCTCATCTATATTATTTAATTTTTTTAAACAATACCCAATAGATACTGTATATGATATATCACCTTTTGGTGTTTTAATAATATTATTTTCAAATGAAGATCTTATTTTTTCTAACAATTGTAAAAACTCATCATCATTTTGATCAAAAATCATTACACAAAACTCTTCTCCACCAAATCTAGATATTATACAATCAACATCTTTTAAATCTTCTTTTAAAATTCTAACAACCTCTTGGATAGCAATATCACCAATATCATGTCCATATGTATCATTTATATTTTTAAATTTATCAATATCTATCATACATAATTTTACATTTTCATGTTTTTGAAACTTTTTAAATCCTTCTTGGAAGAAATATCTTCTATTATATGCACCTGTTAAAAAATCTTTATTTGCTTTATTCTTAATATCTTCAAATAGATCTAAAATATCTAAAGATGAGTTTAATCTTGCATAAAATTCCTCTTTACTAAAACCTTTATATAAAAAGTCATTTGATCCATATTTTAAAAATCTTGCAATTAGATGATTCTCTTTATTATCTGTTATTGTTGTAATATTTAATTCATCTTTTGAATATCTATTTCTAATATTTTTTACTAATTTTAAACCATCCATATTTGGCATATTATAATCTGTATATATCATACAAATATCTTTATTTTTATTTAATACCTCTAGTGCTTCTACTCCATCTTTTGCATATAAAGTATTTAGTTGATATTTTTTTAATAAATCTATAATTATATTAGCCATAGTTTTACTATCATCTACTACTAAAATAGTCTTTTGTTTATTTGAAACTATCCTTTTAACTAAGCTCACACTATAATCAAATGAAAAAGATGAATCTTTAATAACATAATCCATAATATCCATATCTCTAAATTCATCCTCTTTCCCCTCTTGTCCTGTTAGAACTATAGTTGGGATATTAAATTTAGTTACAAATTTAACTATTTCACCATTTGGAGCATCTGGAAGTCCTAGGTCAAGTAATGCTACAGCAATTTTACCCTTATATTCTAGTAATCTATTTGCACACTCTTGTTTTGAATTTGCAATTATTGGATTAAAGCCCAATTCATCTTTTATTTTATTTGATAGTTTTGCACATATTGTCTTACTATCATCTACTATTAATATATTCTCAGTCATTTAAAATTCCTGCCCCTTTTATTTTAGTACTTCTATCAAGAGCATAATCTCTTTTATTATCTTTTATATCATATTTCCATATAGGAGCTGATGCTTTAAAGTCCTCAACAAACTCATCTATTAACTCTAAAGCTACTCTTCTTTTTGGACTACAAACAGCAGCTATATATGAACTTTGATGATTTAGAACATCTCCACGACTGTGTGCCATAAGTACTATTGCATTTTTATCTTTTGCTTTTTTTTGCCAAGAGTTAAACCAATTATTTAATATAGGTTCATATATATCAAAACTAAGTCCAGAGATATTATCTTCATCTCTTACAACTCCTACAAAAGTAATTATTGCACCATAGTTTGATTTTTTAAATTCATTATACCATGATGATGTGATCTCATTTACAGGTAAATCTCCATCATAAATACTTAAATATTCCATATCATCCACCACACACAGGTGGTAATAATGAAATTTTATCACCATCATTTAATATATGATCTTTATTACTTACTAGTACATCGTTTATTGCTACAGCAGAGTTTTCAAGCCATTGTGCTAGATTTGTATCTTTTTTTAATATTTCACTTAATTGATTTAAGTTACTTATATCTATTTGCATAGGTTCTTTTTTGATTGGTCCTAGGAACTCAACTTTTACCATTTTAACCCTTTTTTTACTGTTATTACACTATTATATCACTAGTATTATTACTTAAGTATTAAATATAAAAGGATATATGTGATTTTTGCAAAAATTGATTTTATTAATTTATTACCGTTTTATGTGTTTATTAAAAAAAATATAAAATCATCACAAGTAAAACAAATCATTAATTACAAAAAATCATATCCTGCTAAAATAAATAATCAATTTTCAAAAAGAAAAATTGATGCTGCATTTATCTCTAGTATCGCATCAAGAGGTAAATCAAGTATAGATTTAGGTATTGTCGCTAAAAAAGAGGTTCTATCTGTATTATTACTAAATAAACAAAGTAAAGAAGATTATCAATCACAAACTTCAAATGCCTTGGCAAAAGTATTAAAACTAGATGGGGAAGTACTTATTGGAGATAAAGCACTTAAGTACTTTTATTCAAACAAGAATGAAGACTTTATTGATTTAGCCAAATTTTGGAATGATAAATATGACTTACCATTTGTGTTTGCACTTTTGAGTTATAACAATCATAAAAATTATTTAACAAAATTATCAAATAAATTTAAAAAATCCAAAGTCAAAATACCTATGTATATTTTAAATAAATACTGTGAAAAGACTAATTTAACACAAACACAAATAAAAAACTACTTAGATTTAATTTCATACGATATAGGATATAAAGAAAAACAATCATTGAAATTATTTTTTAAATTACTAAAAGAAAAAGGATTATAATAAATGGGAATACTAGATTCAATAATATTAGGAATTATAGAGGGTTTTACTGAATTTTTACCTATTAGTTCAACAGGTCATCTAATAGTAGCTTCACAGTTTTTAAATATAGATCAAACAGCTGTTAATAAAGCTTATGAAGTTATTATCCAATTTGCTGCTATTTTAGCAGTAGTATTTAACTACAATGATAAGATTACATTTGAAAAAATAGAACTTTGGAAAAAACTTATTTTAGCTTTTATCCCTATTGGTGCAGTTGGATTTATATTTTCACATCAAATAAAAGAGTTATTTAATATACAAACAGTAGCTATTATGTTTATAGTTGGTGGAATTATATTTTTAATAGCAGAAAAGTTTTATGATGAAAAAAAAGCACATATAGATGATGTTGAAGATATAAGTTATAAACAAGCCATACTTATAGGTTTAGCTCAAGTTACAGCCTTAATTCCTGGAACTAGTCGTGCTGGGGGAACTATACTTGGAGCTATGTTTGTAGGACTTAGTAGAAAAGCTAGTGCAGAATTTTCATTTTTATTAGCTTTACCTGTTATGAGTGCTGTTACTGGATATGACTTACTTAAACACTACAAAGAGTTTAGCGATGCTAACTTTATTGTTTTAGGTATTGGTTTTGTTGTTGCATTTATTATGGCATTTATTACTATTAAATTATTTTTAAAATTTTTAGAAAAATTTACTTTTGTAAGTTTTGGAATATATAGAATATTATTTGGGACTGTATTATTAATATGGTTTGTTTAATAGCTGAATAAAATTCAGCTATTATTTACTAGATCTTTGTGATACTATAGATAAAAATTCATCTTTTGTTTTTTTATCTTTTTTAAATAATCCTCTAAGTGCAGAAGTTACTGTTATTGAACATATCTTTTGAACACCTCTCATCTCCATACACATATGTCTTGCATCTATCATAACAGCGACACCCTTAGGAGATATAGCTTCATTTATTGCATCTGCTATTTGTTCTGTTAGCTGCTCTTGAATTTGTAATCTTCTTGCAAATACATCAACTACTCTTGGTATTTTACTTAGTCCTATTACTTTTCCATTTGGTATATATGCAACATGAGCTTTTCCAATAATTGGTAACATATGATGTTCACATTGAGAATAAAACTCTATATCTTTTACTACAACCATCTCATCATTACTTGATGTAAATAGTGCTTGTTTTATTATCTCTTGTGCATCAAGATCATATCCACCACATAAAAATTCCCATGCTTTTTTAACTCTTTTTGGAGTATCAACTAAACCCTCTCTTGAAGGGTCTTCACCAATATGAGTTAATATATCTTTTACTGCTTTTTCCATAATTAAGTATTACCTTTTTTTAATATTTGATATTATACTAAAAATTACTTTATAACACTTCCTAAATCCCAAATAGGTGCCATAATAGCTAAAACTAGCCATAAAACTATACTTGATATAATAAATATCAATATTGGTTGGTAGTTAGTTTTAAATTTATTTACATCTTTATTTATATTTGACTCATATATATTTACAATATTTTTTAATAACTTTTCATACTCATTACTATAGTATGCAGTTTTTAAAATACGAATAACAAAAAGATCAAAACTATTGGTTTTTTCAAATGAATAATATATACTTTTCCCATTTTTTATATCTTTTAATATATATTGTAATTTTGATTTTAAATATATATTATTTATCATATCCATACTATTTAATAGAGCGTTATAAAAACTTTCTTTTGAATTAACTTGTAAAGATATACTCAAAAATAGTTTATAAAATATTATATTTTTATACATTTTACTAAATATTGGTATTTTATTTATTATAAACTTATCAATTTGGTATTTATAAATACTAAATAATATTTTTATTATAAAAAGCAAAAATATCAATAGTAAAATAATAGTAAAATATTCGCTTGTTATATAATATTTTATATCTAATAATAACTTTGTAGAATAAGGAAGATTATTTCCAAATTGATTATATATATTTTCAAATTTTGGTATTACATATATAAATAATACAAATATAGTCATAACTATAGTAAATAATAAAATAGTTGGATATGTTAATAATGATTTTACTTTATTTTTTATTCTTTGTTCTATTTTTATCATACTATACATAGAAGATATAGAGTCTTTAAAATTAGAATTTTCTTGTGCTATTTTAAAAAATATAATACTACTTCCAATATAATTTTTATATTGAGCTATATTTTCATAAATGTTTTGACCATTATTTATGCTATTTAATATATCATTTAAAAAATCTTTATTTATACCTTTGAAGTTTGATATTAAAATCTCTATTATATATTTAAACTCTAAATTTGCTTCAAGCATTATTTTTAGTTCATAAAATAGTTCTAATTTTTCATTTTCATTTATAAATAAGTTAGATTTATTTACTTGGTACTCTTTTATATATAATACATTATTAGGATATAAATTATTTTTATAGAGTGCTTTTTTATTTATTGCTTCAATATCTATAGTTTTTATTTTATTATTATTTTGATAATATATTTTATATTTCATTTTTATAATACTCATTTAAACTTGTTGTTCCATCAAGAACTTTTTCATATAGATATTCATTTAATGATTTGATATTTATATCATCATATAACTTTTCAATGCTATTTATATCTTTTATATATTCTTCATTATTTTTTGTTATTTGTAAATATTGAGCTACTATATCTCGTTTAATATATCCACTATAATTACACTTTTTACATCCATTTTCTTTATATAATTTGCCATCTTCTATTTTACAATCACACAATACTCTATATAACCTTTGTGAAATTACAAGTTTTAGTACAGATGCAATTAAATATGGTTTTGCCTTTAGATCAAAAAGTCTTGTTATTGTTTTTACTGCATCATTGGTGTGTAATGTTGCAATTACTAAATGTCCTGTTAGAGATGCTTGAATTGCAATATTTAAAGCCTCTTCATCTCTTATCTCACCAATTAAGATAACATCTGGATCTTGTCTTAGTACATTTTTTAGTACTAAGTCATATGTTAATCCTATATCGTTATTTACACTAACTTGAGTTATATCTTCAAGTTTATATTCAACTGGATCTTCTATTGTTATTATTTTTCTCCTTTTTTTATCAATTGAATTTAACATAGAATATAAAGTTGTAGTTTTTCCACTTCCTGTTGGCCCTGTTACTAAAATAAGCCCTTGAGTTTGATTTATATTTTTAGATATTATCTCATATAAATTTTTATTAAATCCAATTTGATTTAAAGTTATTTTGGCATTTTTATTATTTAATATCCTTATAACTATAGATTCCCCATAAGTATTTGGTAAAACAGAAACTCGAAAATCATACTCAAGTTTATTAATAGTTTTTGAAAAAACTCCATTTTGTGGTAATCTAATAAGTGATATATCCATAAGAGCTAATGTTTTAATAACGGAACTTAATATATTATATAATTCAAATTCAAAATTAAATACCTTTTTTAACACTCCATTTATTCTAAATCTTATTGCTAATATATTTTTTTGTGCTTCTATATGTATATCACTAGTATTTGATTTAATTGCTAATTGCAAAAGTTGATCTAAAAATATATTTATAAAAGAGTTATTATTATCTTTTTTATTTACCATATTGAGAGCTTTTTGACTATAGTTATATATTAATATTTTATCATTTATATTTAATAAAAAGTTATTATATTCACTATTTGTAATTGAAATTAGTTTAACTGGATAATCAAATAATTGTGATAATAAATTTTTATCAATATTATTTATTACTGCAAATAAAATATACATATCATAACTATAAATAGGTACTATCTTATATTTTAATATTTTTTGCAGTGTTATTTTCTCTACTAAAGAGTAATCAATAATATAATTATTAATATTATTATTCATCAAAAACCTTTAATATTGATATTTTATTATCTTCTTTTAGCTCTATTTTGTCTTTATATATATTTACAATTGTTTTATTTTTATAAAGATCCCCTTTTTTATACCATCTATTATTTATAAGTACATATTCTCCTATTATTGCTTTACTTAATTTTTTATTTTTACTTCTAATTTTGCTAAATGGATTTTTTAAATCATATCTTTTTGTTTTTGTTCTTTTATAGTTAACATCTTTATTAAGATTAAATTTTATATCTAGCATTATATATTTATTATTTGAATTTATAGAATAAGCAATTATTTTATATTTTAAATATGTATAATCAATAAATTTTACTATATTATTTATATCTGCATATAGCTTTATACCTAAAATTTTATTTGCAAAATTAATACTTTGTATCTCTATTTTATGTAATTTTACATATTTTTCAAAATAATTTATAATTTCAATTTGAGAATAGATTTTTTTATTATTTATATTTTGATTTACTTTTATATATTTTGTTGGTTTATATATTATATATAAAATTATAATCATGATTGGTATTAAAAGAAGTAGTATCTTCTCTTTTAAACTAATAGTATCAAAATATATTTTAGTTTGCAATATCAAACTCCAATATATAAGATTTACCTTTTTTATAGATATTTTTTATATCTATTTTATCTTCGTAATAAGATAAAAATTTATTTATATTTTTTTTATTATTTGATTTTATTTTTATAATATATCTATTTTTATATTCAAGTTTTTCTAATTGTAGTTTATAAATATTACAAAGTTTAATAATATCAAATAAAATATTATTATTAATTTCATATACTATTTTATTTTCTTGAATAACTTTGTTATTTTCAAATTTACTATTATATATTATAAATAACACTATTAATATTATCAAATAAACTATATATAACCATATAAATTTAGATTGTTTTGGTTTTATAAATTCTATTGTTTGTTTATTATTTTTTAAAAACTCCTCTTCATAAAGTTTTATTTGTTCTTTATTTATTAAATATGTATTGTTAATATTAATTTTGTATTTATATTTTATAAATGATTTTATATCCTCAATCTCATAATCTATATTCTCTTTAAAAAAATAAAGCTCACCATTTTTAAATACAACAAAATAATCGTTTGTAATAAATAGATCTGTAGTATTTGTATTATTTTTATAAAAATATTTAAAAATTGATGATTGTAGATTTATATATTCATATTTAGTATTTAGAATATAAATTTCATATATATTTGATTCTATAATATAGTAATAAAATATTTTATCATCTAACTCTAAAATTGTGTCATTTGATTGTATGGATGTTGTAAAAAAGTTGTATAAATTAGAAGATTTGATCTTCTGTGTTGTTTGTATTGTGATATTTTTACATAAAAGAGGTGATATTATTACAATATCACTCGAAGTCATATCCTAACTCTTTTAAAGATGTTTTATTTTTACTCCACCCTTTTTTAACTGAAACAAATAGTTCTAAATAAACTTTTTTATATGCTATTTTTTCTATTTTTTTTCTAGCGTTTAGCCCTATTCTTTTTATAGCTTCTCCACCTTTTCCAATTATCATACCTTTTTGAGTTGATTTTTCAACTACTATTGTGGCTTTTATAACTTCAACATTTGGTTTCTCTTCTACCCTATCTATTATTACATCTGCTTCATAAGGTATTTCATCAGAGATATTATCAAATACAGATTCCCTAATAAACTCTCTATATATCTCTCTCATATGTGTTGTAGTTAATATCTCAGTATCATATAGATAAGGAGACTCGGGAAGATGCTTTACAACTTCATCTAAAATTTGTTCTTGCTTTGTACCTTTTTTAATCGATATAGGTATTAAGCTTTCATATTGATCGCTATATTTTTTGTACTCTTCTATTTTATCATGTACTTCACCAGCTGTTACAAAATCTGTTTTTGTAAGAAGTAATATATGTTTAGTATTTTTTGTATTTAATTCTAAAAACTTTTCATAGTGAACTATCTTATCTGTAACTGGTGCTAAAAATAATATAAGATCACAATCACCCATAGCTTTTAATGCTTCTTCTAGCATAAACTGATTTATTAATTTTTCTTGTTTATGTAAACCTGGAGTATCTACAAATATTATTTGATCATCATTGTGCATCACTATAGTATTTGACCTTTTTCTTGTTGCATTCGCTTTATGTGAAACCATATTTATTTTTTCACCTACAAGCCAATTTAGTAAAGAACTTTTACCAGCATTTGGTCTACCTATTGCACTTACATAACCACATCTATTCATATATTTCCTTTTAATATTTACCTTATTTTAACCTAATTTTACTTAATTTATTTAACTTAATTTAAAGTTATATTAATTATAATATATATTAATACTTAGGATATTTATGAAAACTTTACTTTTTTCTAGTTTTGTATTACTTTTTTTATATGGATGCAATAATACTAGCAATAATTATGATGGAAAAGCTTTATTAAAAGAGAAATGTTCCGCTTGCCATAATTTAGATCTTCCTGCTAATTGGAAGGCTTCTAAACTAGCTCCTCCTATAATGGCTGTTACATTTCATGTTTATGATTTAGTTGATAAAGATATTGCTACAAAATACTATTCAAGTAAAAAGTTTATAAGTAATTATGTATTAAACCCTTCTTTAGAAAAGTCATTATGTGATAAAAATAGTCTAAAAGAATATGGATTAATGCCATCACAAAAAAACAATGTAACTAAAGAGGAACTAGATGCAATAACAACTTATATGTTAAACTTTTATACACAAGAGAATTTATTAAAAATTCAAAAACAAAATGACTATCTAAAATCATTATCAAAACAGCAGAAGTTAATTTTAAAATATAATTGTAACTCTTGTCATAAAATAGATAAAAAACTTGTAGGCCCTAGTTTTAAAACTATCTCAAAGTTAAGATCCTTAGAGGAGATTAAATATGGTATTAAAAATGGAAGTAAAAATAATTATAAAGGTATAAAAGCTTCTATGCCTGCATTTAAAAATATTACAGAAGAAGAGATAGATATATTATCAAAATGGATAAAAAATATAAAATAAAAAAGGTCAAAGTAATAAAACTTTGACCTTTTTATTTTGTCTATTATATAATTATAGTAATTATTAACTACAGTGTCCACCACCACAACAAGAACCACCGCTTTGTTCAGCTTTTGCTTTTTCTTGTGCTTCTTTATATGCTTGACCTTCAGGAGAACAAGCACTTACGCCTGCTGGAAGATTTGGTTGAATAGAATCATTACCTATTTCACCCTCTTCTTGTGATTTTTCTATATTTTCCCATAAAGCTTTTGCTGCTTCTTGGTATTTCTTACCAGTAACTGAATCTGGATAATAATATGCAACTGGTTTACCTTCATCTCCACCTACTCTAATAGATGGTTCAATTGGTATACTAGCAAGTACTTTTGTATCATACTCTTTAGCTAAACCTTCACAAGTACCTGTTCCAAATATATCAGACTCTGTATTACAAGATGGACAAACAAATCCACTCATATTTTCAACAATTCCAGCTACTGGAATATGTAATTTACTAAACATCTCTAAAGATCTTCTTGAATCATCAAGTGCAACATGTTGAGGAGTAGTTACATTAACTCCAGCTGCAACTGGTACACTTTGAGCTAAAGTAAGTTGAGCATCACCAGTACCTGGTGGCATATCAATAACTAAACAATCTAATTCTGACCATAAAATATCTTGAAGTAGTTGCTGTATAGCTTTTTGAACCATAGCACCTCTCCATACTAAAGCTGCACCCTCTTCAACTAAAGAACCCATAGACATAACTTCTATTCCATAAGCTTTAAATGGCATAACTTTACCACCAATTATTTCTGGTTCAGTATGTTCTAATCCCATCATACGAGGGATATTTGGACCATAAATATCTGCATCTAAAAGACCTACTTTTTTACCTTGCATTGCTAAAGCAATTGCTAAGTTTACTGATGTTGTTGATTTTCCAACTCCACCTTTACCTGAACTAACCATAATAAAGTTTTTAACTTGTGGAGCTATATTTTTTCCACTTTGAGAATTACTTTGTTGTACTGGTGCTTTTGGTTTATTTATAGTGATTTGAACATTTGATACACCTAAAACACTTAGTTCTTTAGTAATATCAGCTCTAATTTGATCTTCTACTTCTTTTGCACTTGAAGTGATATCAACAAATATCATTGCCATACCATTTTCATATGCGATATCTTTAACAAAGCCAAACTCTACAATAGATTTTGTAAATCCTGGATATGTTACATTTGATAGTTTTTCTTTTATACTTTCAACAGTAATCATGAAAACTCCTTTTAATTATTTGTATTTTTTTGATTTTAACTAAATAAGATAAAAAAGGTCTTAATTAAAAGAACCTTTTTTCATTTTTATATTTATTAGCTATTATTGAGCTAATTCAGGATTGTTTGCTACAATCTCTCTTGTAATTTTGTATGAACAAAACTTAGGTCCACACATAGAACAGAATTCAGCTTCTTTAAATACATCTTGAGGAAGTGTCTCATCATGAAGTTCTCTTGCTTTATCACCATCAAGAGCTAATTCAAACTGTTTGTTCCAATCAAAGTTATATCTAGCATCACTCATCTCATCATCAATATCTCTAGCACCTTTTCTTCCTCTAGCAATATCAGCTGCATGAGCTGCAATTTTGTATGCAATAATTCCATCTCTAACATCTTGTGCATCTGGTAAACCTAAATGCTCTTTTGGTGTTACATAACAAAGCATAGAACAACCATGCCATCCACCAACTGCTGCTCCAATAGCAGAAGTGATATGATCATATCCTGCACCAATATCAGAAACTAGTGGTCCTAAAATATAAAATGGTGCTTCGTGACAATACTCTTGCTCAAGCTTCATATTTCTTTCAATTTGATTTAATGGAACATGTCCTGGACCTTCAATCATAACTTGAACATCTTTTTCCCAAGCTTTAAGTGTAAGTTCACCTAACACTTTAAGCTCATTTAATTGTGCTTCATCAGATGCATCAGCTAAACAACCAGGTCTTAAAGAATCTCCTAAAGATAAAGATACATCATATTTAGCACAAATATCTAAAATCTCATCATATGCTTCATAAAATGGGTTTTCTTTATGGTAATGCATCATCCAAGATGCCATAAGTGATCCACCTCTAGAAACTATTCCCATTTTTCTTTTTGCAATATTTGGCATATTTTCAAGTAAGAAACCAGCATGAATTGTAAAGTATGAAACACCTTGTTTTGCTTGTTTTTCTAAAGTTGAAAGCATAGCTTCAATTGTAAGATTATTAATATCATCACCACAATCATGGATTATTTGATAAATAGGTACAGTACCAATAGGCACACTAGAGTGGGCAATTACAGCTTCTCTAATTGCATCTAAATCTCCACCTGTACTTAGATCCATAATAGTATCAGCACCATATTTTAAACATACATCAACTTTTTCAATCTCACCTTGTATATCAGATGCAAGTGAAGATGAACCAATATTTGCATTTATTTTACATAATGATTTAATCCCAATAGCCATTGGAACTAGGTTTTTATGATTTACATTAGCTGGAATAATCATTCGACCTTTTGCAACTTCACTTCTTACAAGTTCAGGGTCTATATTTTCTACTTTTGCAACATTTTTCATATCATCTGTGATGATACCTTGTTTAGCATAGAACATTTGTGTTCTTACTTTATCATTTTTGTGATTATCTAACCAACTTCTCATGAATATTTTCCTTTATAGTTCATACTACGAATAATTTTTCTGATTATATGTTTATTTTGCATAAAATTATCTTAAGGAATTTTAATAATTTATATTATTCATCATACGGATATATATTAATTAAATTTGGTTATAATAGCAAAAAAACATAGGGTTAGTTTTGAAAAAGATACTTATATTAATATTTATACTAAAATCAATAGTATTTTCTAATGAAGATTTAAATCAAACATCATTGGATATGTTTTTATTTAAAATTGGATTTAAATCTTTAGCTAGTGAAGTAGAAGAACAAAGAAAAATATTAGATCAAAACAGTCTTGCTATACAAAAGTTACAACAACAAATAGATCTTTTAAGTGATACTAAATCTAAAAATAAATTATCTTCAAATTTAAATATAGCTAATAATTATTCTAAAAAACAAAATACAAATTTAAATAATAAGCTTGAACTTTTAAAAATTAAATTAAAAAAAGAATTAATAAATAAAAAAACTATACAAAAATTACCTTACAAATATGCAAAAGTAAAATATGACAACTTAAAAGTTCATGCAAAAGCAACAAGCCAATCAGAAGTAACTAAATATTTATCTAAAAATACTTTATTAAAAATTGAATATTGTGATAAATATCTTTGGTGTAAAATATATGATGAAGACTCATATGTTGCAAAGATTAGGCTAAAATTTTAAATTTTTAGATATACTTATAAAAATAATATAAGGTATATAAAATATGCAATTTAAAGAACTAGGATTAGACTCAAAATTACTAAATGCACTACAAGATTGTAATTATGAAACAACTACACCAATACAACAAGAGATCATTCCTCATATATTAAAAAATAGAGATGTACAAGCAATAGCACCAACAGGAAGTGGTAAAACTGCTTCTTTTATATTACCTATTTTACATAATCTATTAAAAAAAGATGATGAATATAAACTAAAAGCACTAATAATTGCTCCAACAAAAGAGTTAGCAGTTCAAATAAATCAAAATATAATAAAATATGCAAAATACACAACACTAAAATCTGAAGTTATTTTTGGTGGAACAAAAATGCAAACAGATATAAATAAACTTGAAAATCATATTGATATATTAGTTTGTACAACAGGTAGACTATCTCAACATCTAAAACAAAAAACTATAAATCTAGGACATATCGAATATTTAGTTCTTGATGAAGCTGATACTTTACTAGAGATGGGATTTATAAATGAAATAAATGAAGTATTAGAAGCTGTACCAGGAGATTCTCAAATATCACTTTTTTCTGCTACTATGCCAAAAAGTGTAAAAATATTAAGTGACAAGATATTAAAGAAAAAAGTGTGTGTAAATGTTGACAAAGTAAATAAAGCAACACATAAAATCGATCAAAGGGTATATTTTTTAAGTAAAGAGGAAAAAATTGATCTACTTTCGTATTTAATAGGTAAAAACTATCAAGATAGATTTATTGTATTTACAAGAACAAAACATATGGCAAAAATTGTATATGATGAACTTATAAAAAGAGGTCTAAAATGTCTAAATCTTCAAGGAGATATGACCCAAGCAGCAAGACTTAAATCAATAGCTAAATTTAAAGACCATAAAGCACAAGTTCTTGTAGCTACTGATATAACTGCACGAGGTATTGATATAGAAGCTTTAGAGTGTGTAATAAACTATGATATACCAAATAGTGTAGATGATTATATCCATAGAATTGGCAGAACAGGACGAGCTGGAAGAGATGGAGTTGCACTTAGTTTTGTAAGTCCTGCTGAAGTTCATAGCTTTACTATTATTGAAAAAACATTACAATTTAAAATGACAGAAGTTTACGAAGAGGGATTTTCAAATCGTAGAGAAGATAATGAAAAAACTGTAAAAATATCTGTAAAAAAAGAGAAAAAACAAAAAACAAAAGGTGCTTATGGGGCAAAAAAAACTGAACCAAAAAGGAAAAAATTAAAAGGTAAAAGATCTGGATGGAATATCCATGATAATAGATAAAAAAGGATTATTGTGTTTACTGGATTAATAAGAGAGATGGCTAAAGTTGATAGCTTTTATAATGAAACTTTAACTATAAAATCAAACTACAAACCAAAAATTGGCGATAGTATTGCTATAAATGGAGCTTGTTTAACTGTTGTATCTATTAGTGATGGGTTATTTAGTGTTGAATTATCTCCTGAATCTCAAAACTTACTAGCTATAGAAAATTATAAAAATGAAGTTCATATTGAACCAGCCATGATGATGGGGGACAGATTTGAAGGACATATAGTACAAGGTCATGTTGATTGTATAGGTGAAATTACATCTATAATTAATAATGGAAATAGTACAGACTTTTTTGTAAAAATTCCAAAAGAGTATATAAAATTTGTAATACCAAAAGGTAGTATAACTATAGATGGGGTAAGTTTAACAATAAACGATGTAAATAAAGAGAAACATACTTTTAGACTTACAATTATTCCACATACTATACAAAACACACTATTTAAAAACTATACTACAAACTCTAGAGTAAATGTAGAAACAGATATGTTTGCAAGATATGTTTTTAATATGTTTAATAGTAAAAAAGATGAACTTACATGGGATGATGTTGATAATATCATGTCAAAATATTAAAATGAAAAGGGTAAATTAGATGACACAATTTTATTTCTTTCTTAGATTATTGAAAGAATCGTTTAGGGATCTACTTCCCATAGTACTAGTTATTGTATTTTTTCAATTAGCTGTTATTCAAACAGTTCCAGCTGATTGGATCACTACAACTATAGGTATGATTATAGTTGGTATTGGATTGGCTGTATTTTTACAAGGATTAGAAATAGGAATATTTCCTGTAGGTGAAGGACTAGCAAGGGATTTTGCAAAAAGTGGTTCAACCATATGGATTCTCATATTTGGATTTATGATAGGTTTTGGTACAACTATTGCTGAGCCTGCTCTTGTAGTTATTGCTGAAAAAGCAGCAGCAATATCAAGTGGAAGGATTGATGCTAATATTCTTAGATATGTTGTAGCATTTTCAGTTGGTTTTTCTATATTACTTGGAGTTTATAGAATAATCAAAGGTCATCCAATACACTATTATATTATTGCAGGATATATACTAGTAGTTGGTGTTACATTTTTAGCTCCAACAGAGATTATAGGACTTGCTTATGATTTAGGAGGGGTAACTACTTCAACTGTAACTGTACCACTGGTTGCTGCACTTGGTATTGGTCTAGCTTCAACTATTAAAGGTAGAAATCCTATGATAGATGGATTTGGACTTATAGCCTTTGCTTCATTAACACCTATGATATTTGTACAAATTTATGGAATATTTGTATATAACTTTGTAGAAGCTAAGGAAGTAGCACAAGTTGTAATTGAAGCTAAAGTTTCAGTATCTACTTCAGTTACTTTAACTAGTGTCGCTCATGGTATTTTAGCAGTAGTTAAAGATGTATTACCAATTTTAGCAATTATATTTTTCTTCCAATATGGTATTTTAAAGAAAAAAATTGAAAACCTAAAAACAGTAATTATAGGATTTATACTTGTGATTATTGGTTTATATGCATTTATTTTAGGTTTAGAGATGGGACTATTTGCTTTAGGTGAATCTATGGCATACCAATTAACACAAATGCAAAATGTATGGGTAATTTATGCTTTTGCATTTGCAATTGGTTTTTCAACTACTATGGCAGAACCAGCTCTTATGGCAATAGCCAAAAAATCAAAAGAGATAAGTGATGGTAAAATAAATGATCTGAGTTTAAGATTATTTGTTGCTTTTGGTGTTGCATTTGGTATCGCTTTAGGTGCATTTAGAATAGTTGATGGTGGACATATCCACTACTATATTATTGTAGGATATATAATTGTTGTTGCACTTACATTTATAGCACCAAAACATATTATACCTATTGCTTATGATAGTGGAGGAGTTACAACTTCAACTGTAACTGTACCTCTTGTTGCAGCTTTAGGAATAGGACTTGCCACAAATATTGAAGGAAGAAGTCCTCTTATTGATGGATTTGGTCTTATTGCATTTGCTTCTTTATTTCCTATGATAACAGTTATGTTATATGGAATAATTGCTGAAAAATTAAATATAAAATCAGATTCACAAATTGCTTCAGAAGAGGAACTTCTTGGAACTGATGATATGCTTGTAAAAGCTCCTAATATACTAGATACTTTAAATCTATCTGCTTTAATAGTAATTGTTCCAAAAGATAGACAAGATGAAGCACTTCATGTAGCAAAAGATGCTGGTGCTTATAGTGCAACAATACTAAATGCAAGTGGAGTTAAGCTTAGTGAGTTAGAGCATATTTATAGATATACTGCTCAAGAGAAGGATTCTTTACTTTTATTTATTGTTTCATCAACTGTTGTTGATTCAATACTTCAAGGTATAATCAAAAAGCTTCATATTAAAACTACAGGTGATGGAATAGCATTCTCTATGCCAATTAGTAAGATTGAAGGTCTTAGTTTAAAACAACAAAATAATATACAAATATAATTTTATATTTGTATATCTCTTATTTATTTTTAATTATATAAAAATATTTTTGATTTAATATCTCAATACTTGGCTTTATATAAGCCATTTGAGTATTTATATCATCTTTAACTTCTTCAACTACCCCTACTTTTAAACCAGCTGGAAAAATATTATCCATACCACTTGTATATACAACATCTCCTACATTTATAGTATGCCATTTAGGTATATATTTTATTTTTATATTATTATCTTTATTTATACCTGCTGTTATTCCTGGTATTTTATTATCACCTATAAAAACAGCATAATTTGATTTTGGATTATTATTTAAATATGCAATTATTTGATTGTTTTTTTGCATAACTATACCTGCACTATAACCATCTATTGTTGATAGTGCTAATATTTTATTTCCTATTTTCATATTAGTATTTAATAATACTTTTGAAAAATCATTTATATTTAGATAACTTAAAATTTCAACATATTTTAAAGTGTGTGTATCTTTTGGTTTGATAATATTTTCTTCATATTCTTTATTTTTTTGGTTCGTAATAGTATATAAAATTTTATATTTTTGATTTTCTTCTAAAGATTTTTCTAATTTTTGTATTTTTTTTGCTTGATCAAAGTGGCTAGAAAAACTTATACTATAGTCATTGTAAGTATTTTTGTAAGATTGTTTTATATTATCTATTAGGTTTGTTATTTCAATAACAATAATTTTATCAATTTTAAATATATATCCTAGCATAACTAGGATAAATACTAAAATGAATAAAAATTTTTTATTCATTTGATATTAATTTTAAAAGCTTCTCTTCATCTAATGTTTTACTTGTTCCATATGCAACTGCTAAAAGAGGCTCATCTGCTATTCTAACTGGAAGTTTAACATCATTTGCAAGATATTTATCAAGACCTTTAATTAAAGCTCCCCCACCTGTTAATACTATACCATTGTCTACAACATCACTTGCTAAATCAGGTGGCATCTCTTCTAATACATTTCTTACTGCTATTGAGATATCTTTAAATGGCTCTTTAAGTGCATTTCTAACACCTTCACTTGAAAGTTCAATAGTAGATAATAATCCAGAAGAATCTCTACCTTTTACTTTCATAGAAACCTCTTTAGGTAATTTAATAGCTGAACCTATCTCTATTTTTATACTCTCTGCAGTTCTTTCACCTATAAATAAATTGTAGTTTTGTTTTACATAATTCATAATAGCTCTATCAAATCTATCACCTGCTGTTTTAATTGATTTACTTAACACTAATCCACCAAGTGAAGTAACACCAATTTCAGTTGTACCACCACCAATATCAACAACAACATAACCCTCAGGTGAAGAAACAGGAATACCAGCTCCAATTGCAGCTGCCATTGGTTCTTCTACTAGATATACATCTCTAGCACCTGCACTTAGTGCTGATTCTTTAACCGCTTTTCTTTCAACTTGTGTAATTCCATGAGGTATACAAATAATAATTCTAGGTCTTATAAATGATTTTCTATTATGTGCTTTTTCAATAAAATATCTAATCATTCTTTCTGTCATTTCAAAATCAGCAATAACACCATCTTTCATAGGTCTTACAGCTTGAATATTCATAGGCGTTTTACCAATCATCTGTTTCGCTTCAGCACCTACAGCTAATATTTTATCTTTTCCATATCTATCATGTTGTACAGCAACAACTGAAGGTTCATTTATAATAATCCCCTTACCTTTTATAGATACAAGTGTATTTGCTGTACCTAAATCTATTGCCATATCATTTGAAAACATTCCAATTAATCTATCAAAAATCATATTTTTCCTTTACGCTACAATTGCAGTTTTTTCTTTTGTTACAACATCTTTAGTGATAGTAACTGTTTTAGATGAATATTCAGGAAGTTCAAACATAATATCAAGCATTACATCTTCAAGTATTGCTCTTAATCCTCTTGCACCTGTTTTTCTCTCAATCGCTTTTTTTGCAATCTCTTTTAGTGCATCTTCTGTAAATTCTAAATTTACATCATCCATAGCAAATAATTTCTTATATTGTTTTACTAAAGCATTTTTTGGTTCAGTTAATATATGAATCATAGCATCTTCATCAATCTCATCTAAAGTTGTAATCATATGTAATCTACCAACTAATTCAGGGATTAACCCATATTTTACAATATCATCTGCTTCAACTTCACATAAAATATTATTTTGCTCATCTTTAGTCTTTTTATCTTGGTTAAACCCTAGTACATTTGCACCTTGTTTTTTAGAGATAATATCTTTTATACCATCAAATGCTCCACCACAAACAAATAATATATTTGTAGTATCAATTGAGATAGATTCACCATTTGGATGTTTTCTTCCACCTTTTGGTGGTACATTTATACTCGCACCCTCTATTATTTTTAGTAAAGCTTGTTGAACACCTTCACCAGATACATCTCTAGTTATAGATCTATTTTCACTCATTCTAGCAACTTTATCTATTTCATCTATAAATATAATTCCTCGTTCAGCTTTTTTTACATCACCATTAGCTGCTTGTATAAGTCTTGTTACAATATTTTCAACATCATCACCTACATATCCAGCTTCTGTTAAAGATGTAGCATCAGCAATTGCAAAGGGAACATCTAATTGTTTTGCAATTGTTTGAGCTAAAAGAGTTTTACCACTTCCTGTTGGTCCAATTAAAAGTACATTTGACTTAGATAAAACTGTATCTTCATCATTTGAAGTAGTATCTAATATTCTTTTATAGTGATTATATACTGCTACACTTAAAACTTTTTTTGCTTTATCTTGACCAATAACATACTCATCTAATTTTGCTTTTAACTCTTTTGGTTTTAATATATTTTGAATATCTTCTTCTTGATTTTCTTTATTTATATTTGTATTATCTAAAGTATTTCCACCTTGATGTGATTCTATTATCTCATATGCACTTTTTGCACATATTTTACAAATACTAGATTTATCACCAGATATTACTGGATTTTCAGCAGAATCACCAACTCCACAAAAATCACATACTATTTTTTTATCCATTTTGTTTCCTAATAAAGGGGATCCCTCTTTTTGTATTTTTTACAAATGAAGCTAACTTAATAACATATTCATTTGAAGATTCCTCTAATAATCTATTTGCACTATCTGATATTGCTTCGTTTGAATTAAATATATCTTTATAAGCTTTTTTTATCTCATTTATATCAGATCTTTCAAATCTTCTTCTTAGACCATTTATATTTAATGCTCTAAGTGTTGCACGGTTTCCTTCACAAATGCAATAAGGAGGTATATCTTGTACTAAAATGCTACCCCCACCAATCATAGAGTGTTCACCAATTTTACAAAATTGATGAATTGCACTAAGTCCACCTACAACAACATTATTATCTATTTCAACATGCCCTGCAACTGCTGTTGAGTTTGCTATTACAATATTATCTTTTAAAATACAATCATGTCCTAAATGTACATGTCCCATTATTAAACAATTATTTCCAACAACAGTTTTATAACCACCACCTGCAGTTCCTATATTGATTAATGTATGTTCTCTAATTGTATTATTATTTCCAATAATTAATTGTGTTTTTTCACCATCATATTTTAAATCTTGAGGAATTGTTCCAAGTACACTAAATGGAAAAATTCTATTATTTTTACCAATAGTTGTATCACCTTCTATTACACAATGACTTGATACTGTCGTACCTTCATCAATACTAACTTCACTTCCAACTATACTATATGCACCAATTGTAACACTAGGATGGATTTTTGCACCATCATGTATTATTGCTGTTTTATGAATATTATTCAAGAAATAGCCTATTTATCAACAATCATTGCTTTTAATTCAGCCTCAGCTGCTAATACATCGTCAATATAAGCTTTTGCTCCTAAAACAACAAGATTTTTTCTATGTTTTAATATCTCAACTCTATATTCTAATCTATCACCTGGTTTAACAGGATTTCTAAATTTAGCTTTATCTATACTCATAAAATACATAACTTTTTCTTTCATCTCATCTTCAGTATATCCACCACTTTTAAAAGCAAGAATTCCTCCAGCTTGAGCCATACCTTCTAGTATCATAACACCTGGGTATATTGGGTGACCTGGAAAATGACCTTGAAATACTGGTTCTGAAATAGAAACATTTTTATAAGCAACTATATCTTTTCCAATCTCCATACTTGTAACTTTATCAACAAGTAAAAATGGGTATCTATGTGGTAATATTTCTTGTATTTGTATTACATCTAGCATTTTAAATCCTAATTATTAAGTTTTAGTGGTGTACACTAATATTATGGCTATTTTAGCTAAATTTTGATTATTTTTGGATTAATAATTTTTTATGATAATAAAATATTTGCTACATTTTTTGAAGAACCGTGTGACAAATACTCTCTAAGTATTTTTGAATTTTTTAAAAAATCTTTTGTATTTAAATTTATATATTCATTATATAGGTTATTAACTGTAACTTGCTCTTGTATAAACTCTTTATGTATAGGATCTTTACCCATTTTATCAAAAAATATATTTGCCAAACCTATATATTTTATTTTTAAAAATCTTTTTGCAATAAAATAATCAAGTGGCTTTGCAATATATGTAAGTATAAAAGGTGTACCTATAAGTGATGCTTCTAAAGTAGCCGTTCCACTACAAATAAAAGCAAAATCAGCTTTTACTAAACTACTATAAGTATCATTTGAAATTATAAAATTTGATGTATCACCATAAGTATTTGAAATATACTCTTTTGTAAAATGTTTAGGTATTACAAGTAATGCTTTTTTAGGTAGTTTTTTTGCTACTTCTTTATATATTGGCATAAGTTTTGTTATTTCACTTTTTCTACTTCCTGGCATAAATACTACAATATCATTATTAGTTTCATCTTCTTTAAATGTATTTATTTCATCTAATAAAGGATGTCCTACATAAGTTATTTTCTCTTTTTTACTATAATAATCTTTCTCAAAAGGTAAAATTGAACAAAGTTTATCACAAGTATTTTCAATTACTGGTATTCTTTTTTTCTTCCAAGCCCAAGCTTGAGGTAGTATATAATATATTATCTCTTTATTTGGATATTGTTTTCTTATATCTTTTGCTAAAGGTAGATTAAATCCACTATTATCCATAAGTAAAATTTTATCTGCATCTTTAGCTAACTCTACCATCTGTTTTTTTAATTTTAAAAAAAATGACAATTTCTTTAAAGCATCAACAAATCCCATAACTGCCATTTGTGAAATATCATAGCTTGGATTACCTAATGATTTATCAAATATACCTATAAACTCCACCTCATTAGGTAGATGTTTTTTTAACTCTTTTAGATGTAAATTTGATGATGTTTCTAATGCACAAACTAATATTTTCATCTATTTATTTCTACTATTTTTCTCTTCTATTCCACTAAGTCCAAATCGTCTTGATAACTCTTGTTTAACAAGATGTGGATTTATATTTTTTGATGCAAGGGCCACTAAAACATGATATGTTATATCAGCTGCTTCATAAATAATCTCTTTTTTATCATCATCTTTTATTGCAAATGTAAACTCTCCAGATTCCTCTACAATTTTTTTAAGCATAGAATTTTGATCACCTTGAAGAAGTTTTGCTGTCCATGATTTTGTAGGATCTGCATTTTTTCTATCAACTATTGTATGATATAAAGTATCTATTATTCCATAAGCTTCAGTTGTATTAATTTCAATATCACTTATTATTTTTTCTTCACTTTTTATAGATGTAAAGAAACATGATTTTCTTCCAGTATGACAAGCAACACCTTCTTGATTTATTTTAAGTAGTATTGTATCATTATCACAATCTATTAAAACATCAACAATCTCTTGTGTATGTCCTGATGTCTCACCTTTTTTCCAAAGCTTTTGTTTACTTCTACTATAATAATGAGCAAATCCTGTTTTTAGTGTTAATTCTAAAGATTCTTTATCCATATATGCCATCATCAATACTTCATTTGTTTTTGCATCTTGTGCAATCGCTGGTACTATTCCATTATTTTTAGCAAAATCTACTTTGTCTAAAATATTCATATTATTTCCTTAAAACTTTGTTTTTATATTTACTTTTACTGCATCGATCTCTTGTTTTTCTTTATCAAATGATATACTAGGTATAATTTTTAGATCATCTTCACCATCTTTTATAGTTGTTTTTTTATCATCTAAAAAATTGTACTTCTCTTTTGATATTATTTTAGAATAATCGATATTTTCTTTTGGTAAAATTATTTTTATAACTTTTTTCTTTTCTTTTCTTTTTTTATATACAACTACTTTTTTTGATTTAATTTTTTGGATCTCTTTTTGTAATTTATTAATCTCTTCTTGTTTATTTTGAAGTTTTTGATTTAAATCTTTAAATTGTTTTATAAGTTCTGTATTTTTATCTTTTTGAGTTAAAAAAGAGTTATAAAAATAATTTTTATCAAGCCATATAAAATATAGTAATACTAATAAAGCACTAATAATACTATATTTTATAAAAGACAAGGGGCTAGTTCATCCCACTTTGTCTTGCTTTATCTTTTGTATCTACCCAAATATTTGGAGTAGATCCACCAGGAGTTAAGAAGATTTTAGCATCTCTATTAACTTTTAGTGCTTCATTGAATTTACCTTGTACTTCTATTTGTTGCATGTGAAGTAAGTTTGGTGTTAATGAGTTTGCAATAATTTTATTTGCTACTGCTTGTGCTTTTGCTTCAATAGTAACTGCATCAGCTCTACCTTGTGCTTCAATTCTATTTTTATCAGCCTCACCTTGAGCTAAAGCTGCTTTCTTTTGAGCTTCTTGTTTTGCTCTTAGAACTTCATATTTTACTCTTTCTGATTCTTGATTAGCAACTTGTACTTTTTCAATTTGATCTTTAATCTTTTGTGGTAAAACAATCTCTCTTAATTGAACTGATTCAATTGATACAGGTTTATTAGCAAGTTTTTCAATATTATCTCTAATACCATTTTCAATTAAAGTTGCAATCTCTGTTCTTTTTGTAGGTAAATCTTCAGCTTTATATCCACCAACAACATTTCTTACAATATCTCTTACTACTGGATTTACGATCTTATCTTCCCAAGAAAGTCCCCAAGTAGCTATTGTAGCTGGTGCTGCATCTGGTCTTAATTTATACTGTACTGTAAGTTCAATACTTACTGGTAACCCTCTTGCATCAAGAATATTAATAGCTGGATTAATTTTAATACCACTATCAAAACCTGTCATACCCTCTACACTTTTATAGTTAATAAGTCTAACTTTTGTATCAACTACAATAATATTTTGAATAGTTGGAATATATAAATGAAAACCAGGTTTTAATGGATCTTTTTCATATTTACCTGTAGTTACTTTAATACCTACTTCACCTGAATTAATAACTTTATATGGTTTTACTACAAATAGTATTACGGCAATTGCTATTGCTATATATATTAAAGCTGTATTTTTTCCAAAGTTTTTAAAAAGTTCTGGTGGCTCAAATGGTGGTTGGTAGTTTCCACCACCTCCATTACCTCCACCTGAATTGTTAGAACCTTTGTTCGAATTGTTTTGTTGTCTATTTTTAAAATAGTCGTTATCTATTGGCATTATTTATGTCCTTTTTTATTTTATACTGTAATAGTATTTTAATTTACTGTTATTTTCTTAAAATATATATTTTAGTTTATATATGTCAAGTGTTTAATATATTTTGGATTTTTTCCAGCTACTACATCAAAATATGCATCTTGGATCTTTTTAGTGATTTCACCTCTTGCTCCACAACCTATTTTTCTAGCATCAACATCTTTTACAGGTGTGATTTCTGCTGCAGTTCCTGTTAGAAAACACTCATCACAAATATATATCTCTTCTCTTGTAATTCTTCTTCTTACTACTTCAATACCCATATCTTTTGCTAAATCAATAACTGTACTTTGTGTAATAGATTTTAAAGAGTTATCATTTGGTGGAGTGATTAAAACACCATTTTCAACCATAAAGAAACAAGCTCCACTAGCTTCTGCTATATAACCTTGGTCATCTCTTAATAATGCTTCATCATATCCAGCTTCAACAGCTTCAAATTTTGCCATTTGAGAGTTTAAGTAGTTTGCAACTGCTTTTGCTTTTCCCATACCTGAAGTATTTCCACCTCTTGTCATAGAAGATATTTTAAGTCTGATACCATTTTTAAGTCCATCTTCACCTAAATATGCTCCCCATTCCCAAGCAGAGATAGAAACATTTACTGGACAATCTTTATGATATAGTCCCATAACTCCGTAACCTAAATATACTAAAGGTCTAATATATGCACCTTCAAATAGTTCATTTTCTTGAAGTAATTTAACTTGTGCATCACAAAGCTCTTCAACACTAAATGGTACATCCATAAGTGTCATTTTAGAAGAATCTAAAAGTCTTTGTGTGTGTTCTTGTAGTTTGAAAATAGCACATCTACCATCTTCAGTTTTATATGCTTTTGTACCTTCGATTGCACCATTACCATAATGTAAAGTGTGAGTTAATACATGTACTTTTGCATCATCCCAAGGAGTAAGTTCTCCATCCATCCAGATATATTTTGCTTTAGTCATTTTTATTCCTATATATAATTATAATTTAACATTATTTTATCTAAAAAATTATTAATAGCTTATTAGTGTATTCATAGTAATGTTTATAAATAATATTACAAAATGACATATTTTTTAACTTAATAAATTTTATTTGTTAAAATACTATTATAAAAGTAAAAAGGATAAAATATGTCTAATAAAAAAGTTCAAACAAATATTATGTCAAACCTAAAATGTGCTACAATTGATGGAATTGATGCAATAGAAGTAAATATTGAATCTACTTTTACAAAAGGTCTTCCTAGTTTTTCTATTGTTGGACTTGCGTCTACATCTATTCAAGAAAGTCGTGAAAGGATAAAATCATCATTACTTACAAATGATTTTAAATTTCCACCAAAAAGGATAACTATAAATTTAAGTCCTAGTGAAGTTGCAAAAAAAGGTTCACATTTAGATTGTGCCATTGCATTATTAGTTGCCCTAAATGAAAAAAATATTAATTTTGATGATTTTTTTGTTTTTGGTGAGCTTGGACTTGATGGAAGTTTAAAAGATACAAAATCTATATTTATACTTATTTTATCTTTAGCTAAACAAGGAAAAATAAAAAATGTACTAATACCAAAAGAATCGATAGAAAAAATAAGTAAAATACCAAATATAAATATCTATGCTGTTGATAATCTACAAGATGCCATACTATTTTTCAACTCAAAACAAAAAGAGCAATATAAAATACAAAATCAAGATTTTTCTTATAATTTTTTAGAGATTAATAATAAAAAGTATTATTTTACAAAAGAATACTCTTATGATTTTGCTGATGTAAAAGGTCAGAGTTTAGCAATAAAAGCAGCCCTAATTAGTGCTGCAGGAAATCATAATATATTATTTCAAGGAAGTCCTGGGTGTGGTAAATCTATGATTATAAAAAGATTGCAATATATTATGCCTCCTATGGATTTATCTTCTATACTTGAAAAAGCAAAATTAGATTCACTACAACTAAAAGAACCAAACTTTAAACCAAAAAGGGCGTTTATATCACCACACCATAGCTCAACAAAAGCATCAATAATTGGTGGTACTTCTATTGGAGAGATTGCACTTTGTCATAATGGAATTTTATTTTTTGATGAATTACCACATTTTTCAAAAATTGTTTTAGAATCTTTAAGAGAACCACTTGAAGATAATAGTATTTTAATATCAAGGGTAAATTCTAAAATAAAATATCCTACTAAATTTTTATTTGCGAGTGCTATGAATCCATGTCCATGTGGAAATTTATTAAGTTCTACTAAAGATTGTAGATGTAATGAATTAGATATTCAAAGATATAAAAACAAACTTTCAGAACCATTTTTAGATAGAATTGATCTAATTGTAACAATGAATGAATATAATAAAAATGATACCACTATCAATAGCTCAGAAGAGTTACATAGTATCGTATTAGATGCATTTACTATGCAAATAAAAAGGGGTCAAAAAGAGTTAAATGGGAAATTAAATGAAGAAGATATTTTAAAATATTGTGTATTAGATAATGAATCAACTACTTTACTAGAAAATGCCATAGAAAAATTTAGTTTATCATTTAGAAGTATTAACAAAATTTTAAAAGTAAGTAGAACTATTGCAGATATAAATAAACATAAAAATATTAATAAATTGGACTTACTTGAAGCCTTATCATATAGAAAACGATAAAATACCTTTACTTTAAGTTTAATAAAAGTTTATTTATATATAATTCCACCACAAAGCAAACTGCTAATACATTCCGGATTAGCTCAGTGGTAGAGTAGATGACTGTTAATCATTTGGTCGCTGGTTCGAATCCAGCATCCGGAGCCACTTTTAATAAATCAACTTAAAATTTAATCTATAAAACTATTATCAAAATATACTACTTGGTTTTTACCCAATTCTTTTGATTTATACATTGCAATATCTGCTTTTTTCATTAATTTAATTTCACTATTAGCATCATCTGGAAATAAAGCTACACCTATACTTGTAGTAACATTTAATTTAATACCATCAATAATCCACTCTTTTCTAAAAAGTTCAATAGCTTTTTGTACTAAACTATTAAGAGAATCTTTTTTAATATTTGTTAAGACTAAAACAAATTCATCTCCACCTATTCTTGCAAAAAGATCTTCTGCCCTTATATTTGGTAAAATTCTGTTTACAACATCAATTAATAATTTATCACCTATATCGTGTCCATAAGTATCATTTACAAATTTAAAATTATCTAAATCCAAAAACAATAATGCAAATTTTGCATCTGTTCTTTTAGAGTTTGAGATTATTTTTTTTAGTTCTTCTTGAAAAGCATATCTATTTAATATATTTGTTAGTGGATCTTTTGTTGCTAACTCTTTGTATTTTTTTTCACTTAGTGCTAACTTTGTTTGTGATTTTTCTTTTAATTTTTCATATATTTCATTCATCTCTTCTGATGAAGTTTCTAAAGTATGTTCTAAAAAATTGATCTCATCATCATATTCATCATATGTAGAGCTAACTATATTTATAAATTTTAATAGATCATCTTTTGAAAGATTTTCTTTATTATCATAATAGTTTAATTTTTTTAGTTGTTTTTGTAATAATCTATTCATAACTTTCCCAAATAGCTGTTAAAGTCATAGTTTGATTATGTAAATCACATACACCTGATCTAAGTGGCGATATCTCACCATAAGAATAAAATCCAATAAGATTTGTATTTTTAGGTAAAACATCTTTTATAGCTTCTATCTCTTCATCAATTCTACTTTTTAAAACTAACTTTCTACCTACACAACTAATTGCAATACATAATAATGGTTCATCATTATAATTATCAAAATTTAAAGATTCTGCAGATTTTTCTGCTCCATTTATAAGACGGTTAAAATTTGCTTTCATTAGTGTAACTTTTGAGTTTTGAGGTATATCTCCAGCAAATGTGATTGATTGCTTACTTTCATCAATACTTAAAACAGTACGAACTTTTGTTTCATCATTGTTACTACAATTTTCTTTTAACTCTAATGGAAATAATAATCCACTAGCAGGTAGTTCTTTTGCCTTATCTCCTAAATATCTTTTATATATTTCAAGAGCTGGTTTATCATCAAGTTCATATAAAATATTATCTTTACTTTTAGTAACTGTTCTTGTTAAACCCAATGTATTCCAACCACCTTTTGATGCAGCTTCAAAATGTATATTATTACCATAAAATCCGATTGAACAAACAATAGACTCTTTTAATTGACCATTTTGTATTACCCATGTTTTTTCAAATCTATCTTTATCTCCTGCTAATCCTCCACTTACAACTACTGAAGATTTTAAAATAGATGATACACCATGTGTCAATTTTGAACCATTTGTATTAAGTCCATCAGATAAAATAAATATACCTTTTAGATCTTTTTTATATAATTTATTAGCAATTGCTATACCATCTTTATATGAAGTTTCATTGTTTATACTATCACATAATAAATGTTTTAATCTAGTTGATTTAAATTTTGTTATTGAGATAACAATAGTATCATCAAGGACTTCATTATGCAAAATCTCACCACTTGTAGAAGCACCAATTATAATAGAAGATGGAAATAGATTAATAATATTTGATAACTCTTTTTTCATAATTATTTGATCTATTGAACTGAAAATAATAATCAAACTATTTTTTGAATCTAATGTAGTATCAAAATTATTATCCCACTGATTATTTTGATATTTGTAAGTAGCTGTTTGCATATAAACTCCTTTATTAATTCGTTTATAAACTATTATATATCTAATCATATTCAATGTTACTTAAATAAAATTTATAGAAAATTGTTTATTTAATATAAGATAATATCAATTTATTTCAAAAATAATAAATTTATGCTAAACTATTGTATTAAAAACAAAATGGATTAACTGTGAAAAATTATAGACTACGACAATTTTTAGAAAATTTATTTCTAATATCTATTATATTGATTGTTATATACTTTATTATCTCATTTATCATTTCAACATTTTCAATTACAAAATTTAAGCTACCTAGTTTATCTATGCCTAAATTTGATTATAATATAACAATACCAACAATTAATACTGACTTTTTATTAGATAAATTTAAAAAAGACAATAATATAACTATAAAAAATTTGAATAAAACAAATAATAAAATTGATACAATTGATAAAAATATTACTATAACAAATGAAGATGATACTAATATATCATTTGAAATGATAGAAAATAATGAACTAAATAATACTATTGTAAAAGATATTGATACAAATATAAGTAATATTGAAAATAATATTAGTGATAAAAATATCACTATTGTAAAATTAGATTCAAATATAACTAAAGAAGTTAATCAAACTATCGTAAAAGAAAAAAAACAGATCAAAATTGATCAATTAGAGCAATATATAAATGATACTATCACTAAAGTAAATTTACGAAAAAATAAAGTTAGATTATCAAAAAAAGAATTAAACTATATAAAAATAAAATTTAGAGTAAAACCAGATGGAAAATTTCATAGGCTAATTTATATATCTGGAAACAAGGCTTTAATAGGTGAGGCAAGAATTGCAATAAAAAGGGCATTTCCTATAAAACCAAATAAAGATATAAGATCTAAATTTCCAAGATTTATAACTACAACTTTAATATATAACTAAACCAAGGAACAAACATAAATACAAATAATACAAACTTTTCTAGTTTAAATCTACAAAAAGATTTACTAGAAAACCTAAATAAATTAAACTACACATCAATGACAGCTATACAAGAGAAATCTTTACCACTAGCATTACAAAACAATGATATTATCGCAAAAGCTAAAACTGGAAGTGGAAAAACTTTAGCATTTTGTTTACCAATACTAAACAAACTTGATGTTAAAAATTTCTCAATTCAAGCTATTATTTTAGCTCCAACTAGAGAATTAGCAAACCAAATATCAGATCAGATGAAAAAATTAGCAAGATTCAAACATAATATAAAAATAACAACATTATGTGGAGGGATGCCTTATAAACCACAAGTTCATTCACTTTCACATAAAGCTCATATAGTAATAGGAACTCCAGGAAGAATCTTAAAACACCTAAGTGATGATAATTTTGAAGTTGATAATATAAATACTCTTGTACTTGATGAAGCAGATAGAATGCTTGATATGGGATTTACTGAAGATATAAATAAAATTATAGATTATCTTCCAAAAGATCGTCAAACTATGTTATTTTCTGCAACATATCCAGACAATATTGAACAACTTGCAAATAATATTACTAAAAATCCTAAAATAGTAAGTGTAGAACAAGAGGAGATAAAACCAGATATTACACAAAAATTTTATGAAGTTGATGAAGATCTAAAAGATAAAACAGTTCATAATATAATATGTGAACAACAAAAACTATCTACTATAATCTTTTGTAACACAAAAATAGCTTGTGATAATCTAAGTGATGCACTTGATAGCTATGGTGTAGATACTCTTGTACTTCATAGTGATATGGATCAAAAACAAAGAAATGAAACTCTAATTTTATTTGCTAATAAATCATTTCCAATTTTAATAGCAACAGATGTTGCTAGTCGTGGTATAGATATAAATGATGTTGATATGGTATTAAATTATGACCTACCTTTTGATTTAGAGGTATTTACTCACCGTATAGGAAGAACTGCAAGGGCAGGTAAAAGTGGATTAGCAATTTCACTTGTAGATGATGCTTCATATGGTATATTTAAAGAGTTAAATGAAGATAATGAATTTACACTTTTAAGTATTGATGATATAAAAGTAAATGAGCAATTTAGAATAATTGCTCCTTATCAAACACTATTTATAAATTCTGGTAAAAAACATAAACTAAGAGCTGGTGATATTCTAGGTGCTTTAACAGCAGGAGTAGGTTTACAAAAAAGTGATGTAGGTAAAATAGATATACTAGATCTTTGTTCATTTGTAGCTATTAATCATAAAATTGCTAAAAAAACTTGTGATCAGTTAAATAATACAAAAATCAAAAATAAATACCACAAGATTTATCTAATCTAATTTTTGGTATAATGTAACTAATAAATTAAAAGGAGAAGTACTATGCAAAAAATTGCAACTAAACAAAACTATAATATAAGTAACAATAAGCTTCTCCTGAACCTCTTAAAATAACTTACTTTTTAGTAATGTCTTCAATCAATTTTACAATAACAAATACAAATAGCAAATAAAAAAGGTGATAATATGTCGCAAATAATAACAGAAAATAAGAATATTATAATATTCGATACAACATTAAGAGATGGTGAGCAAAGTCCAGGTGCATCAATGAATACAGCTGAAAAAATACAAATAGCTCAACAATTACAAAGATTAAATGTAGATGTAATAGAAGCAGGATTTGCAGCAGCTAGTCCTGGTGATTTTGATGCAATCAAGCAAATATGTGATGCAGTTACAACATCTAGAGTTTGTTCATTAGCACGTGCTTTAGATAATGATATCAAACAAGCAGGATTAGCAGTTCAAAATGCAACAAATAATAGAATACATACTTTTATAGCAACAAGTCCAATTCACATGGAACATAAGTTAAAAATGACTCCAGATCAAGTTATCAAAAAAGCTGTTGATGCGGTTACTTATGCAAAAACATTTGTAAGTGATGTTGAGTTCTCTTTAGAAGATGCTGGAAGAAGTGATATGAGCTTTATGAAAGAGATCTGTGATGCTGTAATTGCTGCAGGGGCATCTACAATTAATTTACCAGATACTGTAGGATATAGATTACCAAATGAAATTTTTTCAATGGTAGAAGAGTTAAATAAGTTTATAAATAATAGAGCAATAATATCTTTACATAACCATAATGACTTAGGTTTAGCAGTTGCAAACTCATTAGCTGGTATTGAAGCTGGTGCTAGACAAGTTGAATGTACAATAAATGGTTTAGGTGAACGTGCGGGAAATGCTGCAATGGAAGAAGTAGTTATGGCACTTAAAACAAGAGCTGATGTATATAGAGAGTATACTACAAATATAAATACAAAAGAGATAATGAGAGCTAGTAAATTAGTAGCTACAATTACAGGAATCGAACCACAACCAAATAAAGCAATTGTTGGTAAAAATGCCTTTGCTCATGAAAGTGGAATCCACCAAGATGGTGTATTAAAAAATAGTGAAACTTATGAGATTATGAAGCCTGAAGATATTGGAATTGAAAAAAACAACTCAATAGTTTTAGGTAAACATTCAGGTCGTGCTGCATTTAGAGATAAATTATCACAATTAGGTTTTAGTAATTTAGATGATAATAAAATTAACTCTTCATTTGAGAGATTTAAAATATTATGTGATAAGAAAAAAGATATTTTAGATGATGATATTAGAATGATATTTACAGATGAAGCTTTAAAAACTAACGAAACTTATAAATTAGTATCTTTACAAATAAGTGACTGTAGCAATGGAGTTCCTAGTGCTGCTGTTTGTATTATACATAATGATGTTGAGTATGTAGATGCTGCTATTGGTGATGGAAGTATAGATGCTATATTTAAAACAATAGATAGAATAACTGGTTACAATGGTATCTTAAATGACTACAGCGTAAAAGCTGTAAGTGAAGGTAAAGATGCATTAGCTAGTGTAACTTGTAAGGTAACATTTAATGGTTCATCTTCTAGTATGATAGGTCATGGATTAAATATAGATACTATGTTAGCAAGTGCAAGAGCTTATGTGAGTGCTTTAAACTCTTACTTATCTATGCAAGAGATAAAATAGTTTGCTATTATGGCAACGCAATTTAAACAACTAAATCAAGATATAATTGATTTTATACAAAAACAAAAAATATATTTTGTTTCATCTACTACTAAAGATGGATATATAAATCTATCCCCAAAAGGGATGGATAGTCTAAGAATTATAAACAACAATAGAGTTATCTGGTTAAATTCAACAGGTAGTACAAATGAAACATCAAGTAATATCCAAAGAGATAATAGAATAACTATAATGTTTTGTTCATTTGATGAGCAAGCACTTATAGTAAAACTATTTGGAAAAGCAAAAGTTATCCATAAAAATGATAAAGAATATAATGAACTTTCAAAATTATTACCTAATATCCCTGGTGCTAGGCAGATATTTGATATTAATTTAGAACTTATTATAACTGTATGTGGAAGTGCTGTTCCATTTTTTGACTATAAAGGTGAAAGAGAAGATCTAAATCTTTATTGGAAAGAAGCTGGTGATAATGGTTTGAAAGATTATTGGAAAAGAAAAAATACAAAAAGTTTAAATGGATACGAAACTAATATTATAAAAAATATAATTAATAACAAGGCTTAAAATGACAAAAGAACAATTTTTAAATGATGTACAAAAAGTATATGACTATATAAGTGAGAAAAAAGCAAATGTAAATTTATTATATGAATACTTAGAGAAAGAACAATACGATAAGCTAAGTATAATTGAAGAGTTTGCAAAAGAGCTTAACTTAAATCTTACACCTGATTTAAGAGTAGCACTTACAGCTAGACTTGTAAGTTTAAGAGATGATAGTCTTGTACAAGTTTTAAAAAAGATGGATATAAACGAAGATGAGATACTAAACCTAATAGAAAAGGCATATATCTATGTAGCACAATATTGGACAGCTTATCATGCAGATACTATTGAATATATAGAATCAAACAATCTTTTAACTCCATTTTACCAAGCTATATTTAAAGGTGTATATAATACTGGAATTGCTATGACATCATGGCAAAGTAGCTGGACTGAACATATTATAAACGATATTAATAAATCACTTCTAAAAGAGCATGGTAGTGATGAAAAAGTTATGGCTTATTTAGAAGAAAATCATCTTTTTGATATAGGACACAATGATGAAGTAGCAGATAGAAGCTATAGTGTACTAGTTCCAAGCAAAGATGGATATGAAAATAAAGCATATATAAAAGCATTTAAAAAGGAAGTTACAAAAGTAATAGATGCCCTAGAAGAGTTTAATGATTCTTTAATAGAATTAGATGATGAAGTCTATAATGCAAAATGGGATTATATTAAATATATTCAAGCACTTATTACTGCATTTGCAGAGCAAAGAAATAACAAACTTGTACACTACTGGGCAGAGGTTGATAGAGCTTGGATGAAACTTCAAACACCTATTCAAATAGGACATCCTTTAGAATACTATGAAGATCACTATAGAAAAGCAGTTGCATTAGAATGGGATATAAGATTAGCAAATCCAAAATACCAAAAAGAGAATGTAAGAGCTAGTAAACTAGAAAATATGTTTAATACTTTATATAATAATATTGATAAAAATAAAGATAAAAAATCAATCTATGACTTTACACTTAAATCACTTAAAAAAGTTCAACTATATATTGGTCGTCCAGCACTATTTTTTGGTGCAGAATTCAATGGACTATTTTCAGCTCAAGTTGTACCAAATGATGAAATAGTTAGTAAAGAGATGGGTAAAAAAATATTTGCTTTTTCTGATGAAATTTTACAAAGTACTAGAGCTAAACCATTTTTAGCTTTAAGTAAAGAGATTTTAGGTCAAGAGTTTTTAACAAAAGATAGAGAGTTTTTATTTACACAAGATCAATCATGGCATAAAGTATATGATATTACTACTATTGGTCATGAATTTGGACATATTTTATGGTGTGATGATACAACTGAATGTGATATGAATAAAAGTGCTAACTTTAAAAATATCGAAGAGTTTAAATCTACTACAGGAGGACTTGTATCTTACTTTATGGATGAAAGTAATGATGAAAGTTATTTAGAAGAACATATAATAAGAGATACTATAAAAAGAGCAGTAGGACTTATAGGCTGGATGGAAGTAGATGAAGTGCAACCTTATTATTGTGAAGGGCTTATACATCTATCAGGATTATTTCAATCAAAAGTTCTAGTATGGCAAAATAATAAACTAACTATAAATACAAATGCTGAGCAGATTAAAGCTTTAAAACAATGGTATATCAATACTTATTCATCTTTAGCAAATCATTATTTACAAAAACAAGATGCTCTTATTTGGCTAAATAATTATGCTATAAAAGAAAATAAATACTTCTTACCAAAAGATAAAAATATAAAAGATTTTGTAAAATATTATTTTAAAAGATACCAAGAGATTGGTCAAAAATTAGATACAAGTGATTCTAAAGAAAACTACTTATAAAAAAAGGCTATAATTTGTTATAGCCCTTTTAATCTTTGAAATTATATTTTAATTACAATTGTGTTGTTTCCATCTATCTTCATGTCCTATTTTTATAGCCCAATCAGGTGCAACACATTCATCATCTTCTTCAAAATCAGCCTCCATAGCATCTAATTCATCAAAACTAAGTTCATGGGCATAAACTCTATCTTCTATTAAAGGTTGAGAATAATATATGAGTGCCAAAAATGCTATAACTATTGCTATTTGTATAGGATATATTTTTTGAACCTCCTCCTTAGGTCCTTTCATTTCACAAACTCCACCTGGACAGTGTTGTGCTTGTTTTTTTGTAATAAGTGTATAAATTTTACACCCTACACATATACCAAATACAGCTTCTGCAAATAAAAATATAATACATAGTAAACAAACAGCAACTCTTTCATATCCTGTATTGTTATAAACTATAAGACCTATCATAATAAGTCCAAGAACAAAACCAATACTCCATGCAAAATGTTTTTGAGGAGCTCCAACATACTCTGGTTTTTGATTAAAAATAAACATTCTACCAAGTATCATATACGGTGCATATTTTGGATTTATAAATACTCTTATAAAAAATTCTATGACAAAAGTAAATGAAAATAGTTCAGTTAAGAAAAAATCATTTCTAAATGCTACAAATGAAAAACCAACCATTGCAAAAAGTAAAATTATCCCTGCGCTAGCTCTTGCTTCTCTTTCATTTAAAACTCTCGTTTCATATCCATCAACTTTTTCTCCAAAATAAAAATATTTACTCATATATTTTCCTTATATATTTTTTTGTATTTTAGCATAAATTTATCAAATAGATACTAAAAATAGCATTTATTCTTAGTATCTTAACTAAGACTTATTATTATAATAATATAAGATAATCTTATTTCATTATTTATTATTAGTATAAGAAAATTTAATATTATTTTAAGTATTTTTTAATATTAATAGTATCATAATATAGGTAATTAATTTAAAGGATAAACAATGAAAAAAATATTAATTTTAAGTACAGTTACAGCAATAAGCCTTTTTGCAACAAATGGATCAAATTTAATTGGATTAGGAGCAGAAAGTAGAGCTTTAGGTGGAACAGGTATTGCAAATTATACTGGAGCAGAAAATGCTCTATCAAACCCAGCACTATTAGGAAAAACTACAAATCAAAAAGAGTTCTCATTTGGTGGAACAATATTTGATTCAAGTGTAAAAATAAAAACAACTGCAGGTAATACTGATGATCCAACAAAAGCTACATCTAAAACATCAGCTCAGGATAAATCAATGATACCTGTAGTTGCACTATCAAATAGATTAGATGATAATTTAGTATTTGGTCTTGGTATGTATGGAACAGCTGGTATGGGAACTGATTGGAGAGGTGATGATGTAAATGCTAGTGCAGGAAAAGTAGGACTATATAATATGAGAAGTTCTTTAATGCTTATGCAATTTGCACCATCTCTATCATATAGTAAAGATAATTTTGGTATTGGAGCTAGTGTTATTATGCAATATGGGCAACTAAGTATTGATTACGATACAGCACAAAGTCCAGCAGAATCAAATCCTGGTGCTCTAAAACATGTAGGAAATGGTCCAAGTCAAGATTATGGATATGGATATCAAATTGGAGGATATTTCGATGCTTCAAAAAATTTAACAATTGCAGGTGTTTATAAAAGTGCTATTGATATGGAATATAAGGATCAAATAAGTAAAGCTGCATTAGCATTTGGGTATGGTTCACATGCAGCTGCATTACCTGCAAAAAGTGATCATTTAGAACAACCAGCTGAAATTGGAATTGGAGTATCTTTTAATATAGATAATATTACATATACAGCTGATTATAAAAATATAAAATGGGGTGATGCAAAAGGATATAAAGACTTTGGATGGGAAGACCAAAAAGTACTTGCCCTTGGATTAAAATATAATGCAAATAAATATTGGTATGGATTAGGATTTAATAAAGCTAATAATCCAGTACCAAATAATACTGATCCAACTTCTGTTGCTGGTGGAGCTAATACAAATGGCCATACTATGAATCTATTTAACTATGCGATGTTCCCTGCAACTATTACAAAAGCATATACATTTGGAGCTGGATATGATATGACAAAAGATTCTTCTATTGCATTTGCATATATGTATGCACCAGAAACTAGTGATACTGTAAGTGCTACAACTGTTGGGGTTGGAGATATTACAACAAAACACTCACAAAGTGCTACAACTATAGCATATAAATTTAAATTCTAATAAGATATAGCATATAATAAATAATAATTTATTATATGCTTATTTATAAAAATTTTAAATTACTTTTTTATATAAATAAATTATCTTTAATTTTTTGGTATAATAAAATATGATAAAACAAGATAATAAAAAAGATCGATGCTTTGCTCAAAATATAGCAACTCTTACACTAGATATGGAAAAAGTTTGTAGAACGAAAGAGACATATTTTTGTGATAAAATAAACATTACACCTGTTGAATTTAAATGTTTGAGATATTTACTTGAAAACTCTTTTCCTCAAGTAAAAGAGTTAGCAAGTCATATGAATCTAACAGCTGCTAGAGTTACTAATCTTTTAAATTCATTAGAGAAAAAAGATTATATAAAAAGAACAATTTCACATATGGATAGAAGAGTTATTCAAGTGCAATTAACACCAAATGGTACAGAGTTTGCAAATAAGGTTCAGGATGAATATGTTGCATTTCATCAAGAGATAATTGAATCAATTGGGAATGAAAGTGAACTTATAAATTTACTAGAAAGTATAAGAACTTTTAAAACAACTCTTGAAACATTTTTAAAAAATAAAAAAATAGATATTTAATATAAATTAAATATCTAAATATACTTTATCACCTACTTTAATATCTCCACTATTTAAAGCATATACAAACATACCTCTATCTTTTTTAAGTAATTTTGGTAGTTTATTATCAATAGAACTTAAATGCTTACATAGTGTACACTCTTGTGCAATTTGTAATTTAATATCACCAATTTCTATTATAGAACCTAGTTTAAGATCTTTTGGATCAAAATCAAGTAAAATATTTTCACCTAATAATCCATACTCTATATCAATATTATTATTTTTGGCTAAATCATAGCTTTGTAATGAACTTAATAAAATAGACCTATTTTTATCTTTTTTATAAAATTTATCACCAATAACACCATCTTCATCACAGTATATACTAGGTAATTCTTCTTTTGGCTTTGTTTTATTATTTGATATATATAATTTAACTACATTTCCTAATAACTTCATTTTATTCCTTTAAACTAAAAAAGGCTATTGCAAATGCAATAGCCTTTTTATTTAGATAGTAAATATTATAATTCAATACCTGGGTTACCTTTAACACCTATCATATCTGGTGCATCAACTTTTAAGTTAGAGATATGTTTCATATTTCTAAGGTATGTTTCTGTAGTTTCCCAAATTGGCTCACCTGTAGATACAGAGTTAACTGTAGACCAACCAGCAACTTTATATACTTTATTTGCTTCCATTGGTTTACCATTTTTCATTCTGATATTTGTAATTCTACTTCCCATTTTAGCTCTTGGATCAATAGTATATGAAATACCTGAAGTTCTAACCATATCACCACCTGATTGTAAGAATGGATCTTCATTAAATAAGTTATCTGCAACATCTTCTAGAGCATTTTTAATTGTAGCTCCAGTCATCTCTTTAACATATGTTTCAGGGTATGTCATAGCTGTTTGTGTAGCTAAATCATCAAATGTAATTGTTTGACCTGGCATAATTGTAGTTCCCCATCTGAATCCTGGAGATAAAGATACATCTGCACCTTTAACATCACATAATGCATCACAAATAATTTGATCCCATGAACCATTAAAGTTACCTCTTCTGAATAATGTAGTATCAGTTGTAGCAATCTCTCTATTACACTCTTTTAAGAATGGTTTTCTAACCTTTGCAATATAATCTGCCATCTCTTTATCTTCAGGAATTAAATCTGGGAAGATTGGTAATAGTGTAAATTTAAAGTCATTGATTTTTCCATTTTTAACATCTAAATCAAGTACATTTAAGAATTTACCATTAGATCCAGCATTACAAATATATGTAGTACCTTTTGCATTTTTAGCAGGGTAAGCTTCAGGAACACCATCATGAGTATGTCCACCCATAATAAAGTCAATACCAGTTACAACTTCACCCATTCTTTTATCAACATCATATCCATTGTGAGATAATACGATAATAGCATCAGGTTTTTCTTCTTCTTTAATTAAATCAACTGTTTCTTGCATCTCTGCTTGTTTAATTCCAAAAGTCCAATCTGGAATATTTCTTTTTGGATTTGCAATAGTTGTATAAGGGAATGCTTGACCAATAATAGCAATTCTAGCTCCACCTATTTCTTTAATTGTATATGGTTTAAAAGCAAGTCCAGAATCTTCATCATATGATGGAGCACCTTCCATTAATGCATCTTCTTTTACATAAATATTATTTGCTAAGAATTCTGCATCTAGTAATTTAACATTATCTAAAACTTCTTGAGCTTTATATGTAAATTCCCAGTGACCAACAGCAACATCAACACCTAGTAAGTTCATAGCACCAACCATATCTTTACCTCTAGTTTGAAGTGATGTCCATGAACCTTGCCATGTATCTCCACCATCTAGTAATAAAGTATTTTCTTTACCAAATGAATCTCTTAAGTAGTTTAATGCAGTTTTAATATGTGCAAATCCACCAACTCTTCCCATCTCTTTAGCATGTTGTTCAAAGTTAACTTGAGTAAATGCATACTCTAATCTTTTGTTACCTTTAATTCCATATCTTTCTAATAATTTATGTCCTACGATATGTGGTGGCTTACCATAATTTGAAAAGAATCCTAAGTTTACACTCGGCTCTCTAAAATATACTGGTAATAACTGTGCATGACTATCTGTCATATGCATTAATCTTACATTTCCGAATTTTTTTAATTTATAATAATCTTCTGGCTTATTTGTTGTTTCTGCCAGTCTTGTATGTGAATTAGCAAACACAGGTGCAGCACCCATCATTGCCATCATATATACAAATTCTCTTCTACTCATTTTACTCATAATAATTCCTTTTATTAATTTGAATATATTATATTTAAAAATTTATTCAAATTAAATAAATATTGAAAAAAATGTTGATATTTTTGTGTATTATAAGTATATGTTTTGATAAATATAATTTGATTTTGTAATATATTTGTATATATATTATACATAGATAAGTTAAAATAATTGTTGTAATTTAAACAATTTTAAAAAATTGCTTAAATCACAACAAATACAAAAGTATTTGTTGGATTTTTAGAAAAACTAAAAATCAATTATTTGATTTTTTTGCTTCCTGTTTTACTTTTACCTTTAAGGTCAGTCCAAGTAATAACTAATTTTTTACCTTTGTTTTCACCTTTGAATTTAAATTTCATGTAAGGGTTTTTAGAT